>JAEEGG010014822.1_pt1 | contig 16436 bp, 13 predicted proteins | sample 9134161 | NCBI WGS metagenome assembly JAEEGG01 (sample SAMN16246543, study PRJNA631951) | gut metagenome | biome: gut microbiome; feature: rumen; material: CR-attached | host: Bos | place: Iran: Karaj | collected 2018-10
CGTCACAATACAGGTTTATTTAGGAGCGCCAGCTCCAGCCTGGGCAATATACAGAAGAACTTCATTTTTTATTATATGTGTATTATTATTTTGTTCGAATTAGCCGAAAAAAGCAGCGCAAAGTTATCACAAATAATTTCACACTTCCAAATTTTTCTTCAAAAAAGGCCAAAATCCCCCTCAGCGATGCATTACACGGCGTTTTTGTAACATCTGTAACAAAAACAAAAGCGGGCAGGATCGCTCCCGCCCGCTGATGTGTCCGGCTTTCACCGGCTTTAGTCATTGTCTTGCCTCTTTCAAGAATCTACAACATCTTACTTATAGGTTACAGACAATGCGTCCAGTCTGAACTGAGCAGATGCCTTAACGGCAACACTGGTTGTATTACCTGTAACTGTTACGGTTACTACTTTACCAGATACAGACGTTGACACAGATGCTCCGGAAGCAACAGTGAATGTTGAACTGTTAAGAGCATTTGCATAAGATGAATTATTGCAAGTATAAACAATCTTGGTTATGCGCTTTCCACCGGAAGCAGATATGGTAAACGTGTTGTCCTTGTATATACGCATCGGATTTGAATAGGTATTCGCTGCCGAGTTCACATATGAAATGTAGCTGTCCATACTGGTTGCTGTGGTAGAAGCAGAACCTAAATCACTTGAAGTAACAGTTGTTTCAGAAGAAGCAACAAAACTTGCTGAGATAGATACATTGGAAGTTCCAACAACGAAGGTTGCTACTGGAGTGTTTCCGCTTACGGTAGCTCCGGTTACAGTCCAAGAACTTAAAGCATAGCCTGATGCAGGAGAAGCGGTCAGGGTAACGGTCTTGCCCTCTGCAACTGCGGTTCCTGAAGTAATGGCGCTGCCATCAACTTCTACAGTGAATGAACCATGTGAAGGAGTGGACCAGCTGATGGTATGTGTAGGAATGGTTACATGACCTGTCTTTATAATATTATCATCGTTCCAGACCTTAATCTGGTCATTGTCTCCATAATGGGCAACGGTTCCGATAGCTGTGATAATATCACCTTCTACAATACCGGAAGGAACTCCTGCGTTTGCATATACATAATAAGTGTTGGAGCCATTCTTTACAAGAAGGTTCTTGCCGCTGATAGCGTTAATTGTAAGGCTTTCTACCTTAGCATAGGCGTTCTGGTAAGTGCTGAGATTGCCGATAAGCTGAGTGAGAGTGTAAGTTTCAGGAGCAACTGTAGCACCGCTTCCGGTAAAGGTTGCAGTGTATGCAGTGATCTCACTTGTACCGTTGAACAACTTGGTGGTTGCAGTAATCTCGCCTGTCAAAGTCTGACCCTGAACCAAACCGTGACCAGTCTTGTACACAAGAATAGATCCTGTAGCATCCTTAATGACAGCATTGTTTGCATCAGGAACATAAGATACGACAGCATCAGTAAGTTTACCGTTGAAAGTAGAACTTGATGAGGTTGTCAGACCGTTCAGCTGAGATACAGTAGTAAAGTCGTAAGAAGAACTACCGCCGTCAACCAGACCGGCACCGGTACCGGTACCTTCCAGCTTGTAGATAGCAACTGCGTTACTTACGCTGCTGCTTTCTGCATAAAGCGAGAAAATAGGATTTCCGCTATTAGGATTATATCTCATGTAATTGCGGTCGGAGCTGTTGTTAGCCTTCAAAACCATCGTGCCGCTAGATATAGTCACATTGAATGAAGCGCTTGCATCGACAGATGTATTGTCGCTATGGAGATAATTGCCACTGCCTGTTCCATTGATGAAATAATCAGCCTTGTCTCCGTTTATGCACTTGAAAGCAACGGTATTACTTACAGAACCTGCAACAAGAGTGAATGTCTGTACGGCATCGCTTGGATTTGTGATGGTGTTTGTTCCCTTGGTTACGGAAGCTGCAACTCTGTTGTTAGTCTGCTGAGTCGTACTCATAGCATAGTTAAAATCCTGGGCAACAATGATAACCTCTGAATTGGCATTAAGCTGGTCGTAGCTTGTAACAAGAGTGTAAACCTTGTCGGTGCCAGGAGTGATTCCATCCATATCGATGTTGAAGGAAGCAACCTTACCGGCCTGGAAGTTACCCTTTCCTGAAGGGAAGGTAACTGTCTTGATATAATCGCCACCGGAAGTGTGTACGGTAAACTTGATCTTCTTGCCCTGAAGGTCAACAGGCTTGATTCCGAACCAGAATACCTTGGAGGCATTGCTTTCTGCAGAAATAGCTGAAGTGTTAATGGTCAGAATCTTGGCAGCTGCCTGATCCTCATAACCGCCAGTTGAAGGAGTGAAATATACACGTCCTACGATATTCTCGTCGGCAGCAAGGTCAATGCTCTGGATAGTTACCGTTTCCGGGAAGTTCTTAAGCATAAACCTTCCGTATGCTGCAATGTGGGCGAAGTTCAATGTAGCCTTCTCCGGCCAAGCGGTATAAGTCTCTGATGTACCAGCCATAATGTGAGCGGCTTCATCTACAGACCCCATAGTTGGAGTCTGAGTTGCAGGGAACTGGACATTGAAACGCTCGTTGGCTGTCTGAATGCTGATAGCTGCAGAAGCTGGGCTAAGAGCATAGAATGTATAGCTGCCGCTTTCATCATCTGTAAGGGTAGCGTCAAAAGATGCGGTCTTTCCGCTGGCGCTAGGGGTTACGATAGCATCTGCACTTTCACCAGAATCGGTCTTCATATTCAGGCAAACCTTAACCTGCTGGTTCTCTGACCATACTGTAGGATAGCCGGAAGAGGTCTTGTCACCGAAATAAGTCTTGGTCTCAACGGTCTTTGCGCTGAAACTGATAGTTTTCTTGTTGGAAGTTTCCGGCAGATTTTCAGGAGATTCGTTTTTGCTGCAGCTTGCAAATATTGCTGTGGCGAATGCAGCCAGGCATAAGAAATTAACAATCTTTTTCATTTTCTTTCCTCCTTAATTTTACAAATCACCCCAGTCTTCTTCTGGTGTAGGCGGGACTTCGTCACCAGAGCTCATAGTAGCAATGGTGCCCTCTAAGTTAACGGAATACACTCTGCACACTGGCGCAATGTATTCTCTTTCGTCAGTGAATTTGAATTGCATTTTATTAAATTTTACGTATCTTATAATTATTGTCTATTGTTCTCGTTAGGGAGTAGGCCCTGAATTGGATTGGGCGTATATACGGGTCAAAGATACGAATTTATACCATACGCCCCGTCAAAATCGCAGAGAAAATTTCTTTTTTATTATAGTTATAGCGAAAACCCTCTTAGAAGGCCATTAGAGGCCATATGATTGCTGAAGAATCCAAATCCTAGCAGCAATATTTAGAATTATGCTCTATAAACATTATGGTTGATGTGCATGATTATTAGATAATAAGGTCTATAGACCAAAATATTATTTGCTTGTTTTGTCTAAGGGGCTATCCTCTTTGAGAACAATAGCCCATAATTCGCCCTAATACGAATTATTGTTGACAAAGTGAAATAAATCAGCAAAAAGATTTAAAACGGCCTTTGGAGGTTGGGTTACCGGATGTAGACGAAGATGTAGTAGAGCATGAAGCCGGAGGCGATGAGCTTGAGGCCGGTGCCGCAGAGGAAGCCGGCAAAGGCGCCGAGGGCAGGGACGATGGACTGTCCAGCGGTTTTGCGGGCGAAGATGATTTCGCAGAGGAAAGCGCCAAGCATCGGGCCGAGGATGATGCCAAGAGGGCCGAAGAAGATGAGGCCGATAAGAAGGCCGGCAAGGGCACCTCTGGAGGCGTAAGTGCTGCCGCCGGATTTCTTGGTGAGGATGGATGGGACGATATAATCGATAACCGTAACGAAGATGGTGATGGCAAGCCAGATAAGGAGAAGGCGGGTGGACATGGGATCTCCGGAAGAGTTAGTGCCATGCCCCCAGAAGAAGAGGACGAGCATGCCTGCCCAGCTGATGGGAGGGCCGGGGATGACTGGCAGGACGCAGCCGATGATGCCGACGATTCCAAGGAAGATTGCCAGGGTAATTATTATGATGTTAACCATTACGGTTGGAGTTGCTTGTTTGGGGGTATTGGGTTCTGGGTTCTGAATTTTGGATCTTGGGTTTGAGGTTTGTTTATATCTAATCTCTGCCTTTGTATGGATAATCCTTGAGGTTGATGTTGCACCAGGCATCGATGAGCTCGTTGTCCTTGGAGTTGAGGGCTTTTTTGTAGAGGTCCCTTATTATTGGGAGGAAGTTAAGACTTCTTCCTTCGCGGAAGGAACTTGTGCCAACATCTGTTGTGCCGCCCCAGCTGTAGTACATTTCCCTGGTGGTGGAACAGATTCTGGCAAAAGAGCCGGTATAAGGCTTGAGGTCTTTATCGGTGAGGTGGAGGTAGAAATCAAGCTGTTCTTCAGTACACTCGGCCAGCTGCTCGTCTCCGACATAGAGGAGGAGACGCTCATACCCTTGGCGTACAGTGAAATGACGAGTTTCTCCAGGGAGAATCCGCGATGGGCATGACGGGGAACGGCTAGAGGTTCAAAGGTGCCATTTCGGTCTCGAGGCACTTCTATTTCGTGTTCGCCGTGGACTGTCTGGATAGTCTTGGGATAACTTCCATTACGGGAGTTGCCGCTATTGTTTCCGGCCGGATCATTCTTCTTGTAACCCAGGTGTACGTCCATCTCACCCTGCAGAAGACGCTCGTAGAGCTGCGCATGAAGGTCGTTCATAAAACGCTCCACATCTTATTCTGTATGAAGCTGTTTCAGAAATTCATCGTTAAAGACTCCTTCGGGAAGAGAGTACTTGCGGGATAGATCAACTTTTCCTTTTTCTTTGGCATCAGTAGTGTTTGTGTTTCCATTGGTTTGGCTGGTTAAAGTTATACTTTTTCCAGATTTACCATTTACACAAACTTCAGGACAGTGCCAAATCACACTTACATGGAGGATTCTTACAATTAAGACTCTGCCATTTTCTTGCATTAAGTGGAAAACTATGTGTTTGTCGGCAATTAATCTCTTTAATCTTGGATACAATTGGTCATAATTGATTCTATAGAAAATGGGATTGTTAGATTGTATGTTAAGCCAAATGCTATTAAGGTCTTCTTTTGCCTTTTCGGCTAAATCTTATCTTTCCTTCTCTGCGTGCTTTCCTTTCCCATCAAAAAGCCTCTGAGTTGAAGTCCTCAGTTATTCCATATTCAATCCATCCTGAATCGCAGAGCGAGGAGAAGAGTTCAGCGCAATGCAGAAAACAACTCGGGCAGGAGTATTATTCCTGCCCGAGTTTGTGGTTTGCTTGTTTGCTGTTAACTGTAGTTGTACTATTTACAGTTTATTCATTTTCTCTGGTTATTCAAAGAAGAATTCAGCCTTTGTGAACTGGACGAATCTATTGGATGATTCAGATGAAGCAACAGTAACGTTGTAAACTATTCTGTAATAGCAATTAGCCCAACTTGCAGTGCCTGTCTTGTTAATGGTAACATCACCGTTGGCCACAAAGGTTGGGGTAAAGGTTGCAACAATATCGGAAGTTCCAGATTCAGCACCGGCAGCAGAACTGTGGACAGTAACCGTCATTGAGTTAACTGTAATATTGGAGGCAGTTCCGTGAGTAATAACGATCTTGTTGACATTATTGACAATAGCGTCAGTACTGTAAACTGTCCTATCTACTGCTGTTAAGCTCTTTCCTCCAAGTCTCCAAGGACTCATGGTGGTATTACCCAAGACTTTCCAGGAAACATCATTCTGAGTGATTTCTGATTCTGTAGCATATGCAGCCGTGCCTCCTGTTATAGTGCCATCCAAGATGTATGAAGATAAAGATGGAACAGTAATCTTGAACTGCTTAACCTCCCAGGTCTTGGAAGCATTGCCCTGGAATTCCCACTTGAACTGGATGGTCTTGCCTGCATATTCAGAAGCGTTGATAACAGCAGTCATCCAAGTCCAGGTGTTTGAAGGGTTTCCGAGGGTTATCTGAGTCCACTCACCGTCATTGATTCTATAATAAGCTTTACCTAGATTCTGATAATTAGTACCCGTTACATTTCCTGTGTGCATGAATGAAATGGTTCCTCCGGTAATATTACTCATGTCAAACTTTGGAGAGTAGAATGAAGACAGAACAGCATTGTTTGCTGCCACCCTTCCATAAGTGTTGTTTACTACCCAGACACCTGCTCCATCATCCACAAACTTGGCATTGTTGCCTTCTGTATCTGTAAGGCTTGCTTCCCAAGTTTCTGAAATTTTTATGGTTTCTACTGTTGGTTCTGGAACAGCAACCGGACAAACCTTGGTTACAACTTCACTAGAGATCATATGCTCTGCTGCAGCAAAGGCCTTGACTGTGGTTGTTTCTTCTATTGGGAAAGGTCCGTTATATACCTGGGTGGTACCAGCAGGCCCATCACCAGTCTCGTTTATGCCCGGCTCTGTGCCGTCTGTTGTGTAGCCAATTATTGCATCCGGAGTAGGACAAGTAATCGTAACGGTTTGGGTAGAAGCGTCATAATCAATTACAGGATTTTTTGCCTGAGCCTCTACAAGCTTTTCTCCCTCTCCGGTACCCTGGAGTTTGTAGAGAGCAACTTTACCCGTTATAGAACTGGTTTCCAAATACATGTTGAACATCGGAGAACCGTTGTTCGGGTTATAACGCATAAAGTTATAGTCCCCGTTTTCTGCGTTAGACTTGAGAACCGCATAGTTTATAGTTCCAGCAGGAGCCACTTCAGTTTCCAGATAAACATTGTAGGAAACTTTACCGTCAACTTCATTATAGGTCAACATACCGTTCCCATCTCCTTTAGCTCCTATGTATTGGCCTGATGGTTCTTCGTTCTCAATACAATTGAAAGCTACAGTATTGCTTTTTGTTCCCTGTTCGAGAATGAATACCTGAACAGAAGGAGACGGATCTTTGATAACGGTACCGTTTTCTTCCTTAGTTACACTGGCAGCTGCTCTGTTGCCTGTCTTCTGGGTTGTACTGATAGCCTGATCCTCGTCAACAGAAACTATAATAACCTGAGTATCCTCAAGAAGTTCATTGTAATCTGTAACAAGGGTGAAAATCCTGGCGGAAGCCGGGGTAATGCCATCCATATCCAATATAAAGGTGGCTACCTTTCCAGCTATGAAATTTCCTACATTTGAGTCAGATAAATTCGGGAAAGAAAAAGTCTTCACATAAGTGCCAACGTCTGTATGCACAGAAACCTTGAGTTCAGTACCCCTTAAGTCAACCGGTCTAATAGCAAACCAGAAATTGCGGTCAGGGTTACTATTGGCCACAATATTATCTGTCTTAATGGTAAGAACTTTGGAAGCAGTATATGTATCAAATGTCTTGTCTGTTACCTTAAAGTAATAACGTCCTACTATTTCCGTTTCGGCCTCAATATCTACACTGGAAATTGTAACCGTTTCAGGGAAATTTTCCAAGGTAAATCTTCCGTATGCTGCTATATGAGAGAATTTAAGGTCAACCGTTGTATTCTCATCCGGCCATTCTGTATAAACAGACGAGATACCTGCCATAACATGAGCGGCTTCGTCTACTGAAGTATTTGTAGGATACTGAGTAGTAGGGAGATCTGCCGTTACGGAAGAATTGTCGGCAGAAACACCTACAACCACACTGGCTGGGCTCAATGCATAGAAAATAAACTGGTTAGCACCCGTTGGTTGCTCGAGTTTGGCATTAAACGTAGCTGTATTGCCTGTTCCCTTAGGAGTTACTGTTGCTTCCTTGTAATTCTTCAGGTTTGCGGAAATCGCTACTTTGTTATTAGCTGTCCAAACGGTAGGAAATTTTCCATCGACCTTCTCTCCAAAGTAGGATTTTGTGTCTGGAGTCTTGGCTTTGAAATATACAGTTTTCTGAACGCCACTAACCTGTGCCTCATCAGGAGTGTTGTCATTTTTTGAACATCCTGACAGTGAAAGTGCAACTATTGCAGCTGAACATAAAAGGCTAAAAAACTTTTTCATATTCTTTTCCTCCCAAATGTTTAGAATCTTCCCCAGTCATCATCGTCAGAAGGTGGTACGTCATCATCTGATGAGAACGGAGAGGCCGCAATTAAATCTTCAGTTTCGAGGAGCTCTATCTCGCAAAACGGAGCGAGATACTCTTCCTTTTTGTTTAAGATCTTCATGGACTTAAATATTAATAATTATTTGCTTGTTCTGTCTGATGGGCTGTCCTCTTTTAGGACAATAGCCCATAATTCGTCCAAATATACAAATTATTGTTGACAAAGAGAAATAAATCTGCAAAAAGAATATAAATCTGCTTTGTGTCTAGCGGATGTAGACGAAGATGTAGTACATCATCATTCCGGAGGCGATGAGCTTGAGGCCGGTGCCGCAAATGAAGCCGGCAAAGGCGCCGAGGGCAGGGACGATAGACTGTCCGGCGGTTTTACGGGCGAAGATGATCTCGCAGAGGAAGGCGCCGATCATCGGGCCGAGGATGATGCCCAGGGGGCCGAAGAAGATGAGGCCGATCAGAAGGCCTGCAAGGGCGCCCCTGGAGGCGTAGGTACTGCCACCGGATTTTTTGGTGAGATATGATGGAACTATGTAGTCCAGAACGGTTACAACAACGGTTATGATGCACCAGATAATGAGGAGCCTGGTGGACATGGGTTCTCCGGCGGAGTCTGTGCCCTTACCGAAGAAGTAAAGGATGACCATACCTGCCCAGCTGATCGGAGGGCCGGGAATGACAGGCAGCACACAGCCGATGATGCCCAGGATTCCCAGGAATATCGCGATAGTTATGATCAGAACGTTAATCATTAATCCCTGCCTTTATATGGATAATCCTTGAGGTTAATGTTGCACCAGGCATCGATGAGCTCGTTGTCCTTGGACTTGAGGGCTTTTTTGTAGAGCTCCCTGATTATTGGGAGGTAGTTGAGTGAGCGTCCCTCGCGGAAGGAGCTTACGCCAACATCTGTGGTGCCGCCCCAGCTGTAGTACATTTCCCTTGTGGTGGAGCATATCCTGGCATAGGAGCCGGTGTAAGGCTTGAGGTCCTTGTCGCTGAGATGGAGGTAGAAATCAAGCTGCTCTTCCGTGCACTCGGCAAGCTGCTCGTCTCCGGCCTTCATCTTTGGATCTGCAACATAGACTGTTATGCCATCCTTGAAAACATAAGGCTCATAGTAGCCGGCAGTGTACATGGCTTCATAGACAACACCACGGACGGCAAACTGGGCACCACTCTGCCAGCGGATGAACCTAAGGAGAGTGTTGGTGTACTGGTAGTCCAGGCTGTGGACGGTCTTCCAGCAGGCGGAAATGGTCCAGTAAGCAAGCTGCTCGGCAGTTGGCATAAGAAGGTAGACTCTTCCTTTCTTGGGTTTGCCGGTCTTGATGTCCTTGCCGGTATAATAGGTATATTCCTTTACTGGATAGCCCTCCCAGCCGGGAACATCGTAGTGGGTGGCAACATATTCCTCAGCCATGTAAGCAGCCTTGAGGACAACCTCGCAACGCTTGATAAGGGTCTGGAGGCTGTCTTTGACATACTGCTTTACTACCTTGTCCTTGAACGGGTTGAGCTTGCGGAGGGTCTCAACTTTCTCTCCGTTGGTGGCGAGCAGGTCTTTGCTTGACTGTGTGGTTGACTGGGCATTGGCAGTGGAATATACAGCAAGCAGACAAACTGCAGCTAATATCTTAAGGAGGGAGCTAGTTTTCATGCTATTCTATTTGTCCTTCTGAGGGTTGTTAGGGTTGTCCCTGTTGTAGATCATGACAGGGCCGTCGTTTTCCTTGTCCATTTCCATCTGGCGGCGGCCCTCCTCATCAAGGGCTTTGCGGCGGGTCTCTTCGTCAAGTGGCTGGTTAGGATCCTGACGCTGCTCTTTCTCCCTGCGCTCCTTTTCCAGGCGTTCCTGGTCTTCCTGCCTGATCTTCTGGGTAATGGAACTGGATGTAACCAATATCTCCTTATAGGATTCCGGGAAGAATTCTCGGGTCTGGTTGTAGGAAGGGAAGCGCTGGCGGGAAAGCTTGCCTCTTGTGGAAGGATGCACCTTGCGGGTGGTAAGTTCCTGCCTGGATTTGATCAGCTGGTCTTCTCTCCAGTTGAAATCCCTGAGGCGCATCTTTTCCTGCGGAAGCTTGTATGTAGGAGTAACGTCGCTCTTTACGTTTTCTATGTAACGGACACGCTCAATGGTCTGGTTGACAATCTTGGCGGTGAGCATGCGGCACTCCTTCTGGTTCATGAGGGTGATGACGCTGTCTCTTTCTGCAAGGAAGATCATCGCCTGGACGCCACCCAGGGCATCGAAGCGGTAAACGTCGTTATCCTTGAAATAGGCAACCATCTCCGTACTCTTGATCTGATGAAAATGGATGGAATCCTCCTTTGAAATGATAAAGGAGTTTTCTATGAGGTTGGCCTTGTAGATCTCGTTGTTGCGGATGGAAAGCTGGATGCTGTCTGCAGTGAACTGGGTCTTTTCCTCGTTCCAGAGTACAGGGTTGCGGTAGAAGCGGGCGATACTGTCTATCGTGGTGTAGATCAGGGAGTCGCAACGGCCACGGAGGTCACTTCTGTAGAGCTTTACCTTGTGGTGGACGCTCAGGAAAGTAACTGCAGTAGTATCCGGCGGGGCTATGGTATCCGTCGGGATACTCAGGGAGTCTGTGGCTACTGCAGTGGAATCATTGCCCTTGTTTTGCAGAAGGCGGTCGCGGTCAAGCATCTTGTCCAGGGTTGCCTGATCAACGGGCTTGTTGAGTTCCGGCTTTCCGTCCGGATTGTTTTCCTGAGGGTTGTTGGCGGGATTCTGCTTCGGCGGAGGAGGAAGGATCTTGCCCATGTTCTCCTTGTTGCGCTTGTAGGCATCGAGGTAAGCCTTGTTCTGGCGGTTGATCTCGTCCATCGGATCGGTGTCGGCCAGTTGTCTGCGCTGGCGGGCCTGGGCCACCTCGCTGCTGTCTATCTGGTTCATCGGGACCTGCCACATCTTCAGGGTGTCTCCTGCAATGAACAGTGTATCACGCTTGTAGATCGGCTCAAGGGTAAGGGTGTCGATACCGGTTTTCTCCTCGGAATACATTCCGGCAGCGGCATTTTCCGTCATATAGAGAAGCATCGGGCGCTGGACATAGACGCCCTTGTCGCCCATGATGATGGAGCTTTGAGCCTGGTCTCTTACCTGGACGTTGTCGTAAAGTTCCGCATTGCCGCTCTCGCGGTGGTAATCTATCCAGCCGGCCCAGAGTTCCTGGTCCTGGGTGGCAATGTAATTGTCTGCCTTCAGGACGAGGGTCTTGCTCCTGGTGGCGTACTCCATATTGTTGGAGAAGAGAGTGTCACGGCCTCTCCAGGCAACGGTGTTCTCACTGAATATCGCAACTTCCTGGGCGGAATGGTATTCCACCATCTCGGACTTCAGGAAGATGGAGTCCGAATACATGTTCACGTCGTCGTTGAACATGAACATCCTCTCGGCTGAATCATAGATTCCTTCAAGGCCTTCAACGATGTCGCCCTTGGCGGAGCGCATCGCTCCTCCGTTGTAGAAGGTGGCCACACTGTCTGCTGTGTTGTAGTCCAGGAAGCGGGTCTTGAGCTGATCTCCCTTCTTGTTGTAGAGCTTGACCACCGTACCGCGGAACTGGACAATGTTGTCATTGGCCAGATAGGTGGCAAAATCGCTGACCAGATAAGTGTCCTGCTGGATGATCTGGACGTGGCCCATAACGTCTATGACGTTGGCGTTCACATCCCAGGCGGCACTGTCGCACAGAAGGTAAGTGTTATTGTGGAGGAAGCGGGCGGGGCCCTTCACAATCCTGAAAGGAGCGCCGTCTATATCGGTGAGCTTGATGGACTTGGCCTCAATCAGGCGGACAAGGCTGTCGCGGTCCTCATAGTCCTGGGCAGCGGCCTTGCTGCCTGTGAAAACCGCGAGTAAAAGGAAGAGCATGCAGAGGGTTACTCCCCTGCCCTTACGGATTGCGCTTATGACTCTTCCGGAAAACATATCGGGTTATTCCCCCTATTTGGCTTCCTTTACCCAGCCCTTGCTCTCGAACGGGCAATCCTTATACATATCGTCGATGCGGATGAAGGTGGTCTTCTGCTTTTCCTCGACGAAATTCTTCAGGGCTTCCTGCTGCTTGAGGTTCTGGGCGAAATTCTGGATTACCACAAAGTCCTGGTCAACGTTTGCAGTATGGGACGGGATGATTTCCTCCAGACGGATGATCTTGAAGATGGTCTGGCCTCTTCCCTCGTTGTCCTGGCTCTCGAACGGAGCGGAGATGTCTCCGATCTTCATATCCTTAAGCACCGCATAGTCAGATGGTTTGAGCATATCCTTCTCAAAGAAGGTGCTGCCTGTGTTCTCATCTACCATCTGGCCGCCGTTGAGGTAGGACTTAGGGTCCTGGGAGAACATCCTGGCTGCCCTTTCAAAAGTCATGGTGTCGGTCAGGATGGCCGTGCGGATACTGTCCAGACGGGTAAAGCACCTTTCCTGCTCAGCAGCAGTAAACTTCGGCTTGAGGAGGATGTGGCGGGCGTTGAACATATCGCCGTTCTTCTCTATCATCTGAATCAGGTGGAATCCGTCCGGGGTTTCCACGATCTGGGAAATCTGTCCTTCCTTAAGGCTGACGGCGGCGTCTGAGAAGGCCGGCCAGTACATGGCCTTTGGAGCCATTCCCAACTCTCCACCTCTGATGGCGGTCTCCTTGTCGTCAGAGTAAAGTGCTGCAAGTGAAGAGAATCTCTCTCCGTTAAGCACCCTCTGGCGGAACTCCAGAAGTCTCTCCTTGACCGCCATGACAGCATCTTCCTTGTTCGGATAGAGAACTATGTGACGCAGACGGTACTGGGTCGAAATCATAGGAAGGGAATCCTTGTCCACCTTCTTGTAGAAACGGCGCACCTCGCTTGGAGTCAGGTTAGGGACCTTGTTGATGATATCCCTCTGCTCCTGCTGGATGAGGCTCTGCTCGCCGAGGATATTCCTCCAGTCTTCCTTCAGGCGGAAGAGTGGCTTCTTGAAGTAAGCCTCGGTCTGCTCCTGGCCTCCCATACGGTAGAGGACATTGTCTACCCTCTCCTGAAGCTGAAGCTCCACCATATCTGAAGCAATGGTCAGGGAGTCCAGCTTTGCCTGATTGAGGAAAAGCTTCTGCTGGAGGGTCTGCTCCAGGATATTGCACCTCATCTTCTTCTCGTCTGTAGGCGCCACTCCGCTGGCCAGCATCAGCTGAACCTGCTCCTCTATCTGGGAGAGCAATATGGATTCGTTGCCGATAAGGGCTACCGTCTTGTCTATGAGTCCGTTCTTGTAAACCTGGGCTTTAGCCGATGAAAGCGTAAGCACCAGTATAGCTGCAACAACTGCAGAAAATCTTCTAAGGAACATCTGTTATAATTTTTTCAACTTTTTCATTAAAGCCCGCGGCTGTAGTTAGGAGCCTCACGGGTGATGGTCACGTCGTGAGGATGGTTCTCCCGCACTCCTGCGGAGGTGATTCTCACGAACTTGGACTTGCGGAGAGCCTCAATGTCCTTTGCTCCGCAATATCCCATTCCGGCCCTCAGTCCGCCAGCCAGCTGGTAGATGACCTCGCCGAGGTTACCCTTGTAAGGCACCTGGGCAACGATTCCTTCCGGAACCAGTTTCTTGATGTCATCTTCGGTATCCTGGAAGTAACGGTCCTTGCTGCCCTGCTGCATGGCTTCCAGAGATCCCATTCCGCGGTATGACTTGAACTTACGTCCGTTGAGGATGATGGTCTCGCCCGGAGATTCCTCCACTCCTGCAAACAAAGACCCTGCCATTATGGTGCTTGCTCCGGCGGCAAGAGCCTTAACGATATCTCCGGAATAGCGGATTCCTCCATCGGCGATCACCGGAACTCCCGTTCCCTTGAGGGCGTCAGAAGCCAGCATCACTGCCGTAAGCTGCGGAACTCCAACTCCCGCCACAACTCTGGTGGTACAGATGGAACCTGGGCCGATTCCCACCTTGACGGCATCCACGCCGCAATCCGCCAAAGCCTTCGCTCCCTCTGCGGTAGCCACGTTTCCGGCTACTATCTGAAGGCCAGGGAAGGCATCCCTTACGGTCTTGACGGTCTTCAAAACTCCCTCTGAATGGCCGTGGGCGGTATCTATGACGATAGCGTCCACACCTGCCTCCTTAAGCATAGCCACCCTGTCTGCCACGTCTGCGGTAACACCCACTGCGGCAGCCGTCATCAGGCGTCCCATGGAGTCCTTGCTGGCGTTAGGGTTATCCTTGATCTTGGTAATGTCCTTGTAGGTAATCAGTCCCACCAGTACTCCCTGCTTGTTAACCACAGGAAGCTTCTCTATCCTGTACTTCTGCAGCAGGCGGGTTGCCTCCGCCAGGTCGGTACGTGTGGTGGTTACCAGGTTCTCGCAGGTCATCACCTTATGGATAGGAGTCTTCTTGTTGGAGACAAAGCGAAGGTCGCGGTTAGTCACGATTCCTATGAGCTTCTGGTCTGCGCCAACTACCGGGATTCCACCAATGTGATTGTCCGCCATAAGCTTGAGGGCATCAGCCACCAAGGCGTCAGGAGAAATCGTCACAGGATCGAATATCATTCCGTTCTCGGCCCTCTTCACCCGGCGTACCTGGTCTGCCTGAACCTCGATCGGCATATTCTTGTGGATGACTCCGATGCCACCCTCACGGGCAATGGCGATTGCCATCTTGTAATCCGTAACGGTGTCCATCGCCGATGAAACTATAGGCACCTGCAAAGTGATCTCCCTTGTAAACTTGGAAGCAATGTTCACATCCCTCGGCAGCACGTTGGAGTGAGCCGGTACAAGCAGTACGTCGTCGAACGTCAGACCTTCGAATGCAATCTGGTCTCCTGGATTGTTGTTAATGACTTTCTTCTGCATAGGACAAACCGTTTGATTACCTTAAACAATAATTTGGCGAATATACTCATTTCTGCCCAAATGCCCAAATTCAACTTTCAGTTGAAACTTAAAATCCGAGGTAAAATGTCAGCCCATGCGTTTGCGGAGCATGGCCAGAAGTTCCTGGTAACGGACAAGGCCCCAGCTCTTCTGGAGCGGAGAAAGGAATCGCGGAGGAACCTCACCGGCAAAGCGGTCTATGTAAATGTCAGGCCTGAGACGGCCTATGAAATCTGCCATAAAATCCAGATACTCTTCCAGCGTGAACTCGTGGAAATCTTCCCTGTGGGCGGCAAACTCTTTCTCCATCCTTGTGCCGCGGATAATCTGCAGCTGATGGAATTTGACTGCCGTCACGGGCAGGGTGTTGATAATCTGAGCCTCTTCTTTCATCATGCTCAGAGATTCTCCCGGAAGTCCGAATATGAAGTGAGCGCACTGCGTCAGTCCCCTGCGGGAGGTCTCCTCCACCGCCTTTCGGGCACATTCGAAGTCATGTCCGCGGCCGATTCTCTCCAGAGTCTTGTTGTAGCAGCTCTCGATCCCGTATTCGACAATCACGATTTTCCCCGAATCCTGGATGCCCTGAAGAAGATCCAGCTTTTCGGAATCCACACAGTCCGGACGGGTTCCTACAACTATGCCTTCTATCAAAGGATGAGAAAGCGCCGTAGCATAAAGTTCCCGAAGCTTTTCCACCGGAGCATAGGTGTTGCTATATGGCTGGAAATACGCAATGTACCTCTGAGCGTGCCTGTAACGCACCGTATGAAACTCAATGCCCTCGTCTATCTGCCGGTGGATGGGTTTCTCCGGAGTGCAGTAATTCGGATGAAAGGCATCGTTGAGGCAGAAAGAACATCCCCCCACTCCCTTTGTCCCGTCCCGGTTCGGGCAGGTAAAGCCGGCATCCACGACCACCTTCTGCAGCCGCGCCCCGTACTTCTTACGGAAATAGTCCACAAACGAATTCAACTCTGCCATCGCTGATAAAGAGACTTAAGGAGTCGGAATGAAGCGGCAGTCTAAGCCGTCTTTTGAAACCTTAATGACTTCATAGCCGGAATAACCGCGGCCAAGTGGCATCCCAACCGGTCCGGCAGTCACGAAGCGGATTCCTTCAACTGTCGTGTCATAGTCCATGTGAGTATGCCCGGCGAAGACCGCATCCACACCGTACTTCTTGAAAAGGACTATATACTTTTCCCTCGTACCTTTATGAAAGTTGAAGTAATCGTTTTCCTCATCGATGCTTTCCCGGATCACAGGGCAATGCAGGAAGACGAAGACGTATTTGTAGCGGCGGGCTTTCCTAAGCTCCCATTCCAGCCACCTGAACTGTTCTTCCTCAGCCTTTTCCTGTCCGTCCTTGATGCAGTTGGAGTCAAAGCCTATGAAAGCGCAGCCGTTAATTCGGATTGAAAAGCGGTCATAGCCCCGCAGCTCAAGATAGTGGGCATGGTTTTCAGGGTTCCACGGGCGGATGTCGTGATTGCCCGGTATTTC
>JAEEGG010014825.1_pt1 | contig 16434 bp, 12 predicted proteins | sample 9134161 | NCBI WGS metagenome assembly JAEEGG01 (sample SAMN16246543, study PRJNA631951) | gut metagenome | biome: gut microbiome; feature: rumen; material: CR-attached | host: Bos | place: Iran: Karaj | collected 2018-10
AAACCAAGCTCTAAGAACGGCTCGATCCCCAGCTCAAGATAGCTGTCGACCACGCGGTCAAGGTACGTAAAGTTGTAGCAGAAGGACTTTTTCCCGAAAAGCTTGCGTTCCTCGTAGATCCCCATGTCCTCATGGAAGAGTCCATGCCCTCGTATATGCTTAAAGCCGATCTCTTCCTGCACGATCCGGAGCTGATCGTAATACTCTTTCGTGAGAGCAAGTCCCATACGTCCCGTTCCCACGCAGTAATCCACTTTGTTGTTAAATCTGTAGGTCTTTTTTCTGTCTATATGCATACCGATCTCCTCTTTAAGCATCATCCCGAACCCCATAGGATTCCTTTGTCTATTTGATTATAGCATAGAGATGGGACACCATCCAATTTTTTCAATAAAATATGAAACCAAAGGCAAATAAAATCGTACTTATGTAGTAAACAGGATCATATGCTATGAGCCTGTTAAAAAATAAAACTTTGGAAAAAATTATTAAACAATTGTAGCAGGTTTGTAACATTGTTTTGGTATGATGGTTGTGAAAGGATATTTGAAACATATAAATAGCGTATTATCGGCACTTCCGAGTACGGCAAAATAGAAAGTGATATCTTTTTTACCGGAAATACTTGTGATTACATATCAAAAAATGAACTAAACACGAAAAACTGTGAACTTTTTTAGAGCAATTGTGAACTGATTTTTGGTAAGGCGTGTGTTACCATCTGTGTGATGAAACATAAAAGCTGGTTTTTCTTTCCGCAGGGGACGCTTGAAAAGCCCTAAAATACGCAGATGCAATGAAAAGTAACATGATGTTAATTTTCGTTGCTTTACAGAACTATGGCGAACCAATATGATCGAATCGATCGGAAGAATAAACTATGGAGGCGGAGCAATGACATGTAATTTAGCAATCTGTGATGATGAACCTGTTATCCTTTCCGAACTGGAAAGAAGAGTAAAGAAAGCATTGTCAGGATTTAATCTTCAGCCTAGTATCTACACTTATACATCAGGTGAGGATTTGATAACCGATTTTGAGAACGGTGTTGATTTTGACCTGGTAATCCTTGATCTTTCGTTAAAAGGGATCGATGGGTTGGAAACGGCAAAAAAGCTCAAAGAAAAAAACAAAAGCATAATGATAGTCTTTTGTTCCGGCTACGATCCCTATCCGGAGTTGTTCAAGGTACACCCGTACAGTTTTTTGTATAAGGGCTTTTCAGAAGAGAAAATGAACCGAGAGATCGTGGATATTTTACAAGAGTTAGAGACCTCCCGGAAAGACGGGCAGTTCGTTCTATTTGACGGAAAAGAAGCTAAGAATATCTTCATTCGCGACATTGTTTGTGTTGAGGGAACCAAAAGGGGAAGCACGCTCTTGGTCACCGATAAAAAAACAGGGGAAGAATCACGCGTTTTAACCAAGGAAAGCCTGGAAGAAATATGGAATCAATATCCGGAACTGATCAGAATCCATAAAAGCTATTTGGTAAATGCTCATCATATTGTATCCAATAAGATGAACAAAGTATTGCTGCATGACGGTAAAGTCCTTTCCGTATCCAGGTCTTACAGGAACGAAGCGACAAAGGCTTTTTTTGACAACATCATCAAAAAACATTGATCATACGAGCCTAGGTGGTCGTTTTTGACAAAAATCGTGTCGTTTTTGAAAATCGCTTGAAAAGTTAAGATAATTAAACTATGGTGATAATCACAACAACCCGGGGAGTTGAAAAATAACAAACGGTTTTACCGTATATTAAAGGAGGAAGAGAATGAAAAAAGTAGTATCAATAGTATTATGTATTACTATTCTGATATCGATTAGTGGGCCGACGTTGGCTCATGCAAAAAATGAAACTAATACAAAGCAGGTACAGAAAATCGAGAGAATACTCGATAAATTAACACAAAAATCATCAACCCCCAAAGAAATGATCAACGTATTGAGAAGTTTATCAAACGCAGAGTTAAATATGGTGATCGACAAATGTAAAGAACGGATTGAAGCGAAAGGGGAAAAAAGAGTTGAAGGAAAAAAAGGAAACAATCTCCCAAGATACGGCTTACTCTCCGCTGTAGATGATTATACTTACTTTACTTTAACTTTAGCATGGCTGGCAGCAGCGGATATAGCTGAGAGTGTTGGGTACCCTTTGTCAGCGACGTTAGTAAGATACTCTGTGTTAGGACTCGATTATTATGAGCAATCCGGTCAGTTTAGTGCAGCCATTATGAATAGTCCGAGTTTTACCAATTTATTAAGTTCATATAGGAACAGTGGTCAAATGTCGTATTCGGGCTCTCTTATATTCCCGAAAAACGAAATAGCAGACTTGTTTTTTTCCCTTCATGACGTAAGTATCATTATGAGCAGATACTATAACTCAATCGTTATAAATATTTCTGACAAATTTGATTTTGAATATTGGGAGTATGACGATGTATGGGTTGCTATGATAAATAATTGGGCATGGTTGTGTCAGAACTCGTATATTTTAAAGCAAAAAGATGTATATATTGCTTTTTCAATACAATAACACCTGACAAAAAGGGATTTTAAAACAGAATAGGCGCAAGGAGTTTTATGAAAAGGAAACAGGTTTGCTACATTTGTTGTATTGTTGTCGAGAGTATAATGCTTTTCTTTCTGATGGTACGGCTATGGAATGAAATGGTAATCGTATCGCCGGAACAATCATTTGCAGAGGTATTTGAAGTGGATTGCGATACGGAGTTTAAGGTGGTGTTCGAAAACCTAGGGGAATTCCAGGTGGACGGATACATCTTGTATGTATCAAATATTCCCAAGGATAAAATAGTTTCCAAGTTAGCTGAATGGGAAACGTGGGAACCGGATTACCCCAATATGGATAATAAAGCGAAACAGTATATGGGGAATATAAAAAAAGGGTTTTATAAGGAATCCGACAGAGATCCGCTTCATTTGATCTGCATGAAGAATTACGTTGCGGTGTATGACATGGATAATGAAAAAATGTATTTCTATGACAACCATTATTAATCAAATCTACTCAGATAAGCATTTTGAAAGGAAAGTCGAATTATAAAGGAGCAGATACAAAATGAAAAAAGCAATAATCATTTTAGGTATTATAATAGTGCTCATGGGACTAACACTCGTAGTTAATCAGGTGTTTCCGTCTTCTTATGAGACCGGACGGGATTTGTCAGAAGAAATCTCAAAAGAGTTTTCGGACAACCTCGGATTTGACCGATACCTACAGTTTGAAAGAGTATTTGACTATTATGATCGATATTCGGACGATAAAGACTGCTTATATCGAGCAAACCTGGATTCTACATCCTTTTATGAAAGCTTTACGGATTGGAACGAGATGCCACTTGATCTTTCATATATTACGAGTTATGGCTTCAATAAGCGAAGCAAACAATTTCTTGGCAAATTCTTTTCGGAAGGAAAGTATAGAGAGGTTGTAGAAGAGGAAAACCATAGGGGGCGAAGCACGTACTTGTTAGCTGTATATGATACAGAGGAGCAGATGCTTTATTGTTACAAGCTCTCGTGCTAAGTCCTAAAAAAACAAAACCATCAAAAACACAATCCGGCAGGTTCCACCCTGCTCGATTGTGTTTTTGTGTGTTTTGAGGTATAATGAACTCTGTATCTGAAATCTGACATTAAACGATCAACAACACGCAAAAACGCGCATAAGGGGTTACAAAAATGAAGCTCAACCAGACCAACAAATTTTCGCCGGGAGATGTGCTCTTTAACGAAGCGGATCCGGCCGGGATCTTTTGCCTTGTTCTTAAAGGCAAGGTACGTGTCAGCAACAACGGATTCAGTCTGGTACTGGGTGTGGGAGCGCTCCTCGGGGAGCTGCCCGGCGCGGCCGACGGGGTCAAGTACTCATGCGAGGCAGTTGAGGATGTTACTGCTTATGCTTTCTCCGCGCAGGACGGAAAGGCACTGAGGGCGGTCCTCAGCTCAAACAAGGATTATTGCGGCGTTACGGTGTTCTCTCATTCCAGGTTTATCCAGGAGTTATATAAAAGATACGACAAGATCCGTGTTCTGGCTTCAAAGCTTCATGATACGGTTTCGCGCGCTTATTCGGGATATACTTCTCTCGGAGGCGGCATAAAGGTTGCTGCTGTTCCGGGACTTATGACACTTGAAGAGTTTGAACCCGAAGCAGAGCTTTATGAGAACAGGATGGAGGTCCTCCTTGAATATGCCAAGATCCCGTACGAGGGGATCAAGGCTTTCTTCTGCGGAAGCGACCTGCTGACGCTTGAGGTTCTTTTAGAGCTTATAGGCACAGAGGTCGTGCTCTGCGATCTGCTTTCGGAGCTTGCCGATTACTGCTTCTCAATACTTGACCGTATCGAGGCCGGAAACGGACTCGCACAGGGACTTTTGGGCGCGGCGTCCACTCTGCGCAAAAAAGGCAAGAGCGCTGACGATGCGGTTGTGCTCCTTGATTCGCTCGCATCGATATGTGAGGAATCGGCCCGTTCCTTCGATGATGAGATCCTTTCGGAGCACATGTTTGACGGAAGCCGTCTTTCGGGACTTGTTGCGGAATACAAGACCGGCAAGGATTTCTCGGGCTCGGCAGCGGGAGACTCCGAAACAAAGATGCAGTCGCATGATGTTGCGAAAGCAGTGGCAGAGCTTAAGGGCACGTATGAAACGGTTACTTCGTTCGCCGGATATGACGGCGAGGACAAGTCGGCTCTCAGAGAGATGCTCGATGCGTTTATCAATGCGGAGGATCGCGACAGCACGGATGACGACATGAGAAAGCTGCGCCGCAGCCTGGCCGAAAAGGTTTACTCTCTGTACGAAAAGACCCTGCTTGCTTCATTTAAGAAGGACAAGGCGCCTCTTGCGGTCGATCTTTTCCTTGAATTCGGTTTCCTTGAGGAAAAGCTCCTCACAGAGGAAGAGCTCGCATCACTCGTTTCGATAAACAAGGTGAAGTCCGAGGGGCCGTGCGCCGTGTATACTATCAGGGAGTGGCTCACCCGCATATATCGTGGAGAGGAAGAGCCCTCGCGTAACGACATGGGTCTTGACTATGCGGAAGTACTGCGAGACCTCAAGAAGCAGGGCAAGCTGAACGACGCCGAGATCAAGACAGCGATGAGCGACGGCGGCAAGAAGCTCCATTATGAGATCAGGGAAGTCCTCTTCCACGGCGTCAGAGTTGTTAACGGATCGCTCACCACGTTCGTTCCGGTGCTTCATTCCGGGATGATGCTTTCCACTATCGACGAAGCATATTGCAACGCTACCAAGATAAACGACGCAGTTAAAGAACTGCTCGGCATAGATTACTCCGTCTTCCACAGAGAAGCACTTTTTGTGGACAAGGAGCGCGGTATCGAGAAAGAGTACAGGATGAAGCAGGTGTTCCCCGTGTTTATCCTGTTCCCGACCGTCGGCCGCAACTGTATCATGTGGCAGGAGATCACGGGCAGAAAGAGAGATTCGGAGGGGAGGTTCTTCCTCCCGGCTATCACATATACGTCGCTTAAAGACATGCTCGTAAAGGCGTTCGGGCAGTTCAGATGGGCACTTTGCAAGACCATCCAGGGCCCTTCGTGGAACAATATCCAGGTTCATTCACTCACCTCCGAGTATGCGGACTACATCCAGTTCTTCAAGAAGAACAGGGAGCTTTCCGAGGAAAGGAAGGAGAAGGTCAAGCTCCAGATCCAGCGTGGGCGTAACAACCTCCGTGAGATCTTCACGCTCGACTACGAGATCTGGATCAAGTCGGAGGCTTCCGGAGCGGTCAAGCTCAACAAGGTGGCTCGCGAGATCCTCGCAACGTACTGCCCGTTCCCGATGAGCACCCGCGCACAGGTAGAGAAGCAGCCGCTTTACGACGAGGCGTTCGCACGTTTCGAGCGCGAGAGGAACAAGAAGATCCACGAGCTCGAGCTTCGTTACAAGGCGATCGAAAACCGCACGGGCTCGCTGCCCGAGGAGCTTGCGGAGACAATGGAGTTCTACAGGGATAAATAAGGGAAAAAACATGCTTGAGATCATAAACGTTAAAAAAAGCTATAAAGGACGTGCCGCGGTGGACGGAGTGACGCTTAGGGTGGAAGGCGGACAGCTGCTCGGCGTGATAGGGCGAAACGGAGCGGGTAAATCAACGCTTATGTCCATGATCGCCACTCTCATCAAGCCCGACAGCGGAGAGATCCTCTGGGACGGGACGAACATCGCAGAGCATCCCGCGGCGATCCGCGCGAAGCTTGGATTTGTACCGCAGGACATCGCGCTCTACGACAAGCTTTCGGGCCTCGACAACATGAAGTTCTGGGGCAAGAGCTGCAAAGTGACGGGGGAGCGCCTGAAGGAGAGGATCAAAGAGGTCTGCAAGGACATCAACTTTGACGAGGAAATGCTCCGGAAGAAGGTCGGTAACTATTCGGGAGGAATGAAGAGACGCCTTAATATTGGCGTTGCGCTTCTGCACGATCCCGAGATCATCGTGCTCGACGAGCCGACGGCGGGCATCGATATCGACTCCGGCAGGATGGTACAGAACGCTATCGCGGGACTTCGCGACAAAGGGAAGACGATCATCTACGTCGGGCATTATCTGGAGGAGATCAAAGAACTCGCGACGCATATATGCATCATGAATGAGGGCAAGGTCGTGTTGTTCGGGAAGAAAGAGGAGCTTCTTGAGAAGGAGACGATCGGAGAGCTCTACGAGAGATTCGCTTCTGAAAAGTAGGAACGGTTTTTGGAAGACAAAGGCCTCACCGGGGCAGGTGGGACTATCGGGAAGTTTAGAGCTTTGAGTAAAAGATCAAGGGGATAGATCATGGAAAAGTATAAGTTTATCGTAAAACTGGGACAGATCAAGGATCTGATCGCCAAGGGGCAGGACGAAAGGGCGATCGAGCTTGCCGAAACGGTTGACTTTAAAAAGGTTAAAAACATAGAGGATCTCGGAGGGATCGCAGCACTCTTTCTTAAGAAAGGGATGCTTCTTAAGGCACGCGAGTGCTATCTCGAGCTTTATGACAGAGTTGCAAACCGCAACACCGTCATGCAGCTCATCAATCTTGCGCTCAGACTCAAGCGCCCGGGAGAGGCGGAGAAGTATCTGCGCGAGTATCAGAAGATCGACAGGAACGATTTCTACGGACTTATCTTCAGATACAATATCGACAAGCTTGAAGGGAAACCTGTTCAGGAGCTGATCCCCACACTGGAGAAGCTTAAAAAGAAAGAGTATATCGAGGCCTGGGCTTATGAGCTCGCCAAGCTTTATCACAAGGCAGGCGAAGTTGAAAAGTGCATGGCGGAGTGTGACGACCTGATCGTGTTCTTCGGTGAGGGTGAGTACGTCGAGCGTGCCAAGGCGCTCAGGGACTACTACGAAAAAGAGGGTGCCCGCGCAGCCATAGAAAAAGAACGCGCCGCCAAGGAAGCCGAGGAAAAAGTCAGAAAAGAAGAGCTCGCAGAAGAGAACGCCCGCGCTGTGGAAGAGGCGTTTGCGAAGCATGACGCCGTCGATCCCGATGTGACGGAACTCACTTCCGACGGGGCAGCGGAAGCCGAAGAAGCAGAAGAGGTAACAGATGCCGGTGAGACAGAAGAGGTTACGGAGGTAACAAGCACCGGCGTGGCGGAGAGCAAGGATACGGAAGCGTACGCAGAAATGCCGGATGATGACGCGGAGCCTACAGTCGCAGAGACCGTGGATCCGGCCACAGAGGAGCCAGTCGCAGTACAGGGACCCGTGGATGAGGAACCTGAGCAGAAACCCGAGAAGAAGCTCGACAAGGACGATCTGCTTCTCATGCAGCTGCTCAAGGAAGAAGGTATCGAGCAGCCCGGAGAGATCATAGAAGAAGACATGGTGCTTGAGGACGAGGAAGAGACCGATCTCGGAGCAGAGGTAAGGCGCGCAGTCGCTGAAGCAGAGGAGCCGAAGGTCATCTCCATCAGCGCCGAGGCGACAGAGGAAGCAATCAAAGAAATCGCAGAAGAAAGAGAAGAAGAGACAGTAGAGGTATCTGAGGAGACCACAGAGATTACTGCGGAGTATGAAGAGGCAGAAGAAACTGTAGAGTCCGCAGAAGAACCCACGGAAGAAGAGCCAGAAAACACTGAAGAATACGCGGTAGAATCCACGGAAGAAAACACAGAAAACTATGTGGAGGAATATGCAGAGGTAGTCGAAGAAGAAGTTACAGAGGAACAGATTTCAGAAACACAGAGTACAGAAGCAACTGAGCAAGCTGTCACATATGCGTTTACGGAGGAAGGCCTTACAAAGGTTCCTGCGGGGAGCCGTCTGGCGGCGTTCCTCGAGAAGAGCGGATGCAAGCTTGACGACCAGTTCGGGTATCTTGCGTACATTAACGACATCCGTGTGCAGATCATTAAGGCACTTGAGATCATCCTCAACACACAGGTTATAAATGCCGGGATCGCAGTAACGGGTGCCGACAGAACGGATATGATCGAGATCATCAAAGGGATCGCGAAGATCGAGAGCAAGAGCGGTCTGATCAAAGAGGCTTCGTGCGCGCTCGCACCCGCAGAGAAGATCAACAAGATGGAGCTTGAGACCAAGGTGGGCAAGCTTGTGGGAAGATGTCTTGTGATCGAGGGTGCAGGTGCTTTGAGCGGGACTTCGGTGGAGAGCATCCTGAAGATCTGCGACAAGTACGGCAGAAGGCTCGGCCTGATCCTGGCCGACAACAGAAGTGCGATGACGCAGCTCCTTCGTGACCGCAGAGAGCTCAACTCGATCCTGCCCGTGAGGATACATGTGCCCGTGATCGACGAGGCCGACATCATCAATATGGTCAAATACACGATCATGAAGGGCGGTTACTCTGTTACTCAGGCGGTTGAGGACGCGCTCATTGCGAGGGTTAAGGCGATTAAGGCAGAGCCGGCGGGCAGATATGCGGCGAGCCGCAGGTTTATAAATGCCGTGATCGACGCGGCAGACAGGAGAGCGACGCAGGATTACCTTGCCGCTACCGCAGACGGCAGAAAGATCAGCGGAGAGACCGCGATAGAGCTTGAAGACATCGAAGCAGTAAAATAATAGCCCGGAAAACCCGGGCTTGTGATCGAAGTAATGTAAGAACAAAACGATCAGACCATGAACTCAATATTGATCGCGTTCTTGAGGCGCTGGCCGCCTCTTGATTCTACATTTGTAGAAACGTTCAGAGTGTAGGTCTCGCCTGCAGCGTACGGCTCCTTGGGCTCGATCTCGATGGAATTGAGCTCAGCGTTGTAGCTGATCACGGTGTCGACGGGCTGATTGCTCGAATTGTACACGGTCAGGTTCTGGTTGTTGACTGTGGTGGGATTGAGCGCAATATTAAAAACCACACGCCAGAGAAACTTTCCGGTGCGGAATTTCAGATCCTGTTTAACTGCTCTGTAATCACTGCCTGTGACTGACTTGATGTCAATAAATGCGCTCATGTAAACCTCTCTTTGATCCGGGGGTCAAAACGTACACAAAGTTTTTTCGACATAACGGCGAAAAAACTTAATGCCGCAAAATGACTTCGGACAAGAAAGATTATATACAATAGTTGAAAAAAATTCAACAATTGTGTAATAATGATACGTGGTTTGAGAACACCCTCGAACCGAAAGAGTCAAAAAGGGAAAAATAAAAAAGGGAGATACCAAACATGAAAAGAAATGCAACAAGTGAAGTCTTAAGAGGATTCTTCAGGTTACTTGCAGCAGCCGCATTTGCCATCGTGGCTATCGCGTTCTTTGCGCCCGACACGGCGCAGGCCGCGGGAGACTCTGTTATCAAAAAGTCCCTTAAGGCAGGACAAAAGGACAGCTCGGTCAAGCTCACAAAAGAGAAGAACACGGTCATCTACGAGATAGATGTTCCGAAGAATGATGCCGAGCTTGGTGTTCTGATCTCGATCGGAAATGTTTCGGACAGATTGATCATCACGTTCTACTATGATTCAGAATCCAACAGTTCTATCAGCAGAGATGAGATCTATCCGGATGATGACGGTAATATTGCCCTGGAGTGGTATTACAGTGTTCTCAAGAAAGGAAAGCACTATCTCTCCATCAGCGGAGCGGGAACCACTTCCACAACAGGTACGATCAAGCTTGAAACTAAAGAGTATTACTTTAATCTGGTCGACAAAGAAGACAACAATACCTACAAAAAGGCGCAGAAGCTTGAGCTAAACGGTGAAACAAATTACGGGTTCCTTGGAAAGCTGCAAAGATACGGCATGGATGATGATGACACCGATTGGTTTGTCCTCACAACAAAGAGTGAAGGACTTTACCTGAAGGGAGAGGTTTTCGACAATCCCTATGCAAGTATCACTATGGAACTCTATGACGGAAGCGGATCAAAGCCCGAGCTCAAATATACCTACTCTCTTTCGGAACCCCAGGAGAAGGTCTTAAAGATGCTTCCCGCCGGAACCTATTATATCAGGATCAACGGCATGAATTCCGCGGCTTCGAGTGGATTCTGGCTCAGTCAGGCGATCTATTCCCTGACGGTAGCACCCTATAAAGAGCTCAAGAGTTTTACGCTTTCAAAGTCGAAGCTGACCCTTACGACTAAGGGCAGTTCGTCAAAGGCAACTCTTACACCCGAGCTTGATCCCGTCGATGCGATCCCCAGAACGATCTCGTGGAAGAGCTCGAACTCCAAGGTTGCAACCGTAGAAAAGGGCGTTGTAAAGGGCAAGAAGAAAGGAACGGCGACCATCACATGCACGGTCACCGACGTTGCCGGTAACACCAAGTCGCAGACTTGTAAGGTCACCGTTAAAAAAAAGTAAGTGCATTTGAATATTATGTGATGAGGGCGTCTGTAGCAGAGAACGCATATATTCTCTGTTACAGATGCCTTTTGAAAAACCATGGCAGAAATCCGGCTTTGAGTGTCAGAAGCAGGACGGCCTTATTTACACTTGCGAATCCCGAGAATGGACTTCTGAGTTCCTCGTTTTGTGGATTTTTCTTGACAATTAGGCGCAGTTCGTGTAAAATCAAAGCAGGGTTTAATGTATTTGTGTTGAACGAGTTCAACTATATCATTGTATTGAGGTTTTCCTTATGGAAGTAAAGCGCATTAACATCAACGATCTTACACCGGGTATGCTGGTTGCGGACAATGTCTACAACTCTGCAAACCAGCTTATTGTCCCCAGGGACGTAGTTCTGACCGACAAGGCCATCACCCGTATGCGCTTTCACTCGATCTCTTCCGCGCGTGTGTATGTCAGTGATGAGAACGCTTCCCCGAAACCCGCTTCTGCCGCTGCCGGCAAGGAAGCAAGGGAAGTCTCGTTCTTTGAGAAGCTCCGCGGGACAGAGGAGTTTATAGCGTTCAATCAGGACTTTGAGAAATCGATCCCCGTTTTTGAACAGAAGCTTACAGCTATGCTCAAGGGAAGCGCCGATCCCGACAACGACACCCTCACGGGCATGGTCGACGATATGTTTCATTCGTGCAGGACAGGAATCCAGCTTTTTAACCTGCTACATTGCATGCGTAACTTCGATGACGTAACGTTCTCGCACTCCATAAACGTTTCGCTTATCTGCGGCGTGCTCGGAACATGGCTCGGCAGAGACAAGGCCGAGATCGAGGTCCTTATGCAGTGCGGTATCTACCACGATGTCGGAAAGCTCCTGATCCCCAAGGCGATCCTTGACAAGCCCGGCAAGCTCTCTCCCGAAGAGTATGCTCTCATCAAGACGCACACCACACAGGGCTATAATGTCCTTAAGGACCGCAAGCTTCCCCGCGAGGTGAAGCTCGCTGCCATGATGCATCATGAGCGTTGCGACGGTTCGGGATACCCGATGGGCCTCAAGGGCAACCAGATAGAGGAGTGTGCGAAGATCCTCGCCATCGCGGATGTTTACGAAGCCATGACGAGCCCCCGTGTTTACCGCAAGGCGCTTTGTCCTTTCGAGGTCATCCACCTCTTCGAGGTAGACGGTCTCTCGCTTTTTGATCCCGTTTATCTGCTTCCTTTCATGGAGAACATCACACAGAGTTATGTGGGCAATCAGGTCAGACTCAGTGACGGCACGATCGGACAGATCATCTTTATCAATAAGCTCGCATACTCACGTCCCGTTATCAAGATGAACGGCGACGAATATGTGGACCTTTCGAAGGAATCCGGACGTACCATTATGGAGATCCTGTAAAATCGATTATCAGAAATACTTTTTTCTTTTTCATACTGACCCGTTTAAGGCGGGACATTATTCCTTTCACAGCAAGAGGCAGGACACCGGGTCCTGCCTCTACTGTTTATCTGATCAGATTTATTTTGCTTTCGGGGTTGACTGTTTTTTCTTCTTCACAGCCTTGCGTTCCGTGTTGATCTGCGTCTTTTCGATCTTGGCTCCGAGGCCGCGAAGTTTTACTTCAAACTGCTCATACCCACGCTCGATGTATTCAACGCCTTCTACAACTGTAGTGCCTTCGGCAACCAGACCTGCGATCACAAGTGCGGCTCCGGCTCTGAGGTCGGGTGTCGAGATGGTCGCTCCGGTCAGGCCCTCAACGCCGCGGATAACAGCGGAATTACCTTCAACCTTGATGTCTGCGCCCATCTTCCTGAGCTCGTCAACATACTTGAACCTGTTCTCGAAGATCGTCTCTGTAACGATGCTGGTGCCTGTTCCGAGCGAAAGAAGGGTCGTCATCTGAGGCTGCATGTCGGTCGGGAAACCGGGGTAAGCCTGAGTCTTGACCTGTGTGTATCCGGGACGGTTCTGTGCATTGACACGAACCATGTCGTCTTCTTCTTCAACATCGATCCCGATCTCGATAAGCTTGGCCGATATGGCCTCGAGATGCTTGGGGATCACGTTTTTGATGACCACGTCTCCGCGTGTAGCAGCGGCAGCCAGCATAAACGTTCCGGCCTCTATCTGGTCCGGGATGATCGAGTAGTTGCTTCCGTGAAGCGACTCAACACCCTTGATCCTGATGACATCGGTACCGGCGCCCTTGATATTGGCGCCCATGCTGTTGAGGAAGTTCGCAACGTCGACGATGTGAGGCTCCCTTGCGCAGTTCTCGATGATGGTCTGGCCTTCGGCAAGTACCGCGCCGAGCATGACGTTGATCGTCGCGCCTACCGAAACAAGGTCGAAATAGATATGGCTCCCGTGGAGGCTCTCTGCCGTGGCATTGATCATGCCGTGGGAGATCTCAACCTGTGCGCCGAGTGCGCTGAAGCCCTTGATGTGCTGTTCTATGGGTCTGCTTCCGATGTTGCACCCGCCGGGAAGAGGAACGAACGCCTGCTTCTTTTTGCCGAGAAGCGCGCCAAGGAGGTAATAGGAACCTCTCATGCGTCTCATGTTCTCGTTGTCGATGAGACAGGTGTTAAGGGTGCCCTTGATGCAGACGGTGTGGCGGTCGGTCCTCTCGACAACGGCACCGGCGTCCTCGATCGCATCAAGCAAAACGTTTATATCCCAAACATCGGGTAAATTCTCTATGATAACCGGTTCATCGGTCATGACAGCGGCTGCAACGATGCCGAGAGCGGCGTTTTTGGCGCCGTTGATGATGACCTCTCCTGCGAGTGGCTGTCCCCCCCTGATGATGTACTGTTCCATTAGTCACCTCAAAAATGTCCCTGACACGATTGCATCGAACAGATTGTGTCGATTATGTGTCAAAAACAGAGTTTTTTTCATTATAACATAATTTCGGGGTTTGTAAACACTATCGTCACACAAAGGACGTTTGACTCCCGTAATACTATGTTTGTCTAATCTTTACATTTTGTTTAGCTGCCGACATACTAAATCGAGGTGTACAAAAAAAGCAGGGGGAGCAATCTGGGTGGCGGAGAATGGATCACTATACATTGCCCTGCCGTTGAAGATGATTCTTTGATCATCAATCCGTCGGAAAGCACCGTGTTTGAATATGTTCAATTAAATCCTAAGGGATATGATTATTCTGTCGGAAAGTATAGAGTCAATTTCAATAACTGTGCTTATGGGGAATTCTCAATCATTGACATCGGTACGACATGATTAAGAGCAAAAGGACTTTGAACGTATTAGCTCAGAAGAAAAAAGACATGACTACACCCCGTGGCTTGCATGAAAGCTTGCCACGGGGTATTATTATACGTACGGAAGTGAGGGGTACCGGGGTGACCCAAAAGCCGGTAAAGACGAGAGAACGTACAAAGGGAAGAAAAGATGAAATCTAATGAGATATATAAGATCTTCGGGACGGATTACACAGCGATGACGCGTGAGATACTTGAGCGCGCGGAGCTGGCGGAGCTGATCGGAGACAAGGACAAAAAGATCGGGATCAAGCCGAATCTCGTGTCGCCCACGCCGCCCATGATGGGCGCGACGACTCATCCCGAAGTGGTCGCCGGGATAATCGAGTACCTGCAGGCGCACGGATTTAACAACATCACCATGATGGAGAGCTGCTACTGCGGCGGCGATACGATGGAATGCTTTGAGGTCTGCGGCTATGACAGGCTCGTCGAAAAGTACGGTGTTCCTTTTGTAGACGCGCAGAAGAGCACATATACGCATATAGAGACAGCCGGACTTAAGCTGAAGATAGCGGACTGTGCAAAGAACGTTGATTTCATGATCGGAGTGCCTGTCATGAAGGGACACTGCCAGACCCGCATCACATGCGCGATCAAGAATATGAAGGGCATGGTTCCGGCTGACGAGAAGCGGCGTTTTCACACGCTCGGGCTTCATGAGCCGATCGGGAGGCTGCTGACCGTTGTGAGGCAGGATTTTGTCGTCGTCGATCACATATGCGGTGACCTTGATTTCGAAGAGGGCGGCAATCCCGTCACATGTAACTGCGTTATGGCCGGTATCGATCCCGTCCTGATCGACAGCTATGTCTGCAAGCTGCTTCGCTACGATGTGAGCGAAGTGCCCTATATCGGGATCGCGGAGAAGCTCGGTTGCGGAAGTACCAATATCGAGGGGGCAAGCATCATAAAGCTCGGAAGAAACGGAGAACCGGACATTCCGGCGCCCGATGAGAATCTCAAGCTCACCCGTAAAACAGTGGACCTCAGGGACGCGCTCGAGGAAGTCGATTCATGCAGCGCATGCTACGGAACACTGGTGCCGGTACTGGAGCGACTGAAGGAAGAGGGCCTTCTGGAGGAACTCCTCGAGAAGATCCCCGATCACGTCATCCACATCGGACAGGGATTTCAGGGTAAGACGGGACATGTCGGAGTCGGAAACTGCACGGCACTTTTTGAGGTCTCAGCACCCGGATGCCCTCCTTCCGAAGAGGATATGTACGACACGCTGATCTCGTTCCTGAAGGGATAAAGAGACGGAAAAAATTTAAAGTGCATCGGATGGGATGAACGAAACCGGGCAGGCATCCGGCGCATAAGATCGGTCGGTTTTCGACGATATAAGGACAAACTGACCAAATATTATGTAAAAGAAACGACCATTTTTGGAGGTTTATTTCTACAGAAACAAAGTATAATAGAACTGAAACACTGCTACGAAATTTGTAGTTCTTCTGAAATACCTGGGTTACAACATGCCGTGACGACGGATCCACGACGCAGCGATAATACGTCCGCCGGGGAACCGAAGTCGGTTAACATACACACACTAAGGAAAGGAAGACGCTTATGAAAGTAACACGTGAAAAAGTGGACAGCGTTGGCAGACTTGAAGCCGAGCTTGCGAATGTAAGGGCGGCAGCGGACAAGTTTGCAACCTACAACCAGGAACAGGTTGACGCCATTTTCAGGGCAGCCGCTCTTGCGGCATGCAAAGCAAGACTTCCGCTCGCCATCATGGCGGCAGAAGAGACGGGCATGGGACTTGCCGAAGACAAGGTCATTAAGAACAACTATGCCGCTGAGTACATCTATAATGAGTATCGAAACGCTAAAACCTGCGGTGTCGTCGAAGAAGACAAAGCTGCAGGGATAAAAAAAGTTGCGGAGCCGATCGGCGTGATCGCAGCCGTTATCCCCACAACAAACCCCACATCCACAGCCATTTTCAAAACACTCCTTGCGCTCAAGACGCGTAACGGTATCATCATCAGCCCTCACCCCAGAGCTGCAAAGTCGACTATCGAAGCTGCACGCATCGTGCTTGAAGCAGCTGAAAAAGCAGGCGCTCCGAAGGGCATAATCAGCTGGATCGACCAGCCGAGCCTCGACATGACAAACCTTCTTATGAAGGAGGCCGACATCATCCTTGCGACCGGTGGACCCGGCATGGTCAAAGCCGCATATTCATCGGGCAAGCCCGCTATCGGCGTCGGCGCAGGCAACACCCCCGCGATCATCGACGAGTCGGCGGATATCGTGCTTGCGGTTAACTCGATCATCCATTCCAAGACATTTGATAACGGCATGATCTGCG
>JAEEGG010014826.1_pt1 | contig 16434 bp, 14 predicted proteins | sample 9134161 | NCBI WGS metagenome assembly JAEEGG01 (sample SAMN16246543, study PRJNA631951) | gut metagenome | biome: gut microbiome; feature: rumen; material: CR-attached | host: Bos | place: Iran: Karaj | collected 2018-10
GGACTTCGTGTGGGTGCCGTTTTGCGGGTTGCCGTTGTCGTCCATCCCCAGCGGCTCATAGCGCGGCGCGATGGTGTTGTAGATTTTGTCGGCGCAGGTCTTCCAGCTGGTCAGACCCTTGTCGGCCGCCTGAAACGCGAAGAAGATGTCAGACGCCTTGTCCTTGATCGTTTCCGCAATCGGCGGGTCGAGCGGATAGAGCCGCTGCGTTTCGTCCGCATTCCAGACCTCCGCATATTTGCCGAGGACGTAGACGATCGGATAATACTCAATGGCGGCGGCCTGCAGGCCCATCGAAACGACCGGCAGCAGCATCAGCAGGCAGAGCGCGAAAGAGAGCAGACGGCGAATCGTTTTTTTCATATCAGGTACCTCCCGGATGGAAATGTTGCTTTTGTCAGCCCGTGACGCGGCTGCCGAACATACCCACGATCTTTTGCAGGAAGGAGCGGATCCAATCCACGATCTTGTTGAAGAACGAGGAGTTCAGGCCGCCGCTGGTGTCGGCGCCGGTGTCGGGCCCCGTGACGGGCGCAATCTTTTTGGTCTCGGTGTTATAGGTGACGAACTGCGGGAACTTGCTGTTGGTGTTCACGGTGTACTGCGTGCTCGAATGGAAAATCTCCATGAACATAGTGTCGATCTCCGGCGGGTATTCGCCGTGCGGGCAGTTCTTGATGAACCAGGTGTAGTCTCTGTACTGGCAGGGATAGGCGTCGATCACGAGGTCCTTCGAAATGTAGGGATCGTGGCCGGCGCGCCGCGCCGCAATCAGATAGCTGTTGGAAAGCGTCTGGCCGATATCCGCCGCCAGCGCGCCCAGCGACATGGTCTTGAGCTCTACGGTGCCGTCGGCCTGCATGTCGGATTTGGGCGACAGCGGCACCAGCGGGGAGTTGTATTTGCAGACGACAGCCACGCGCAGGCCGCCCTTGCGCAGCGTTTCCAGCGTCTGGGGGAACTTGGCCATGACGTTGGTCTGATATTTATCGAGCTTCTTGATCAGGCCGGCGTATTTCGCCGCGTCCTGCATCGTGACGGCCAGCGCCTTCTGATAGGCGCCGCTGGAGATCATGGCCCAGTGGCCCGGCCAGGTGCCGAAGATGGCCAGCACCAGCCGCGGGAACAGATAGGGCGACATTTTTTCGATCACCTGATTGACCTTGTTGACGCCGACGCCGAGCAGGCCGAGCTTGGAAAAGATGTCGGCAATCTCATGGACGGTGCCGAAGTCGCCGCCCTCGTCGTCCTTGCCGTAGGCCAGATAATACTGCATCATGCCGTAGTCGATGTCGATATCGCCCGAGAAGAAGGCGTCCATCATATAGACCCCGTTGAACGCGGAGGCATAGAAAATGGCGGTCTCCACCTTCTTTTCCTTGCCGTAGGCGGTGAGATAGGTGGCCATCACCGTGGTGCCGAGGCACCGGCCGATCAGGTTGACCTTGCTCTTGCCCGTGGCGGCCAGCACGGCGTCGATGTATTCCTTCAGCTCCTTCGCGGTGGCGTAGGGATCGCGGCGGCTGTCGTAGGTGTACATGTAGTCGTTCAGCTTGAAGCCGGAGGTCTTTTTCTTCGGCGCCGGCCGTGTCTTGATGGCCGTGCCGTTCTGCGGGTTGCCGTTGGCGTCCATCACCAGCGGCGCATAGCGCGGCGCGATGACGTCATAGATCTTGTCGGCAAAAATCTTCCAGTTGCCGCTGGAATTCGAGGTGTTGTAGGCGGTAAGCAGCTCGCTCATGTGGTCCTTGATCGTGTCGCCGAGCGGGGGATCGAGCGGATAGAGCTGATTTCCCTTCTTGTCATAGATGTGCTCAAATTTGCCGACCACGTAAACGATGGGCAGGTCGAGCGTCGTCGCCGCGTCAACGAACAATACGGCGGCGGGCAGGAGCGTCAGGATCGTCATCACAAGGGCGAGGATCCGTTTTGCAGTCCTTTTCATTGAGATACCTCCAGTGGATAGAGTTTTACATATAATAAGATACCACAATCGCGGTTCTTTTGCAAGGCGTTTTTGGCGTTTCCAAAAAAATTAAGAATGTGTTCAAGCGTTTGACACACTTTCTTCGCACGAAAAAAACGCCCCGTCGGATCGACAGGGCATTTTGCCTGAACCGGTTACGCCTGATAGCGCTGAATCAGGGCGATCACGTCGCCGACCGTCTCGATGCCGAGCGCCTCGCGGTCGGGAATTTCCACCTCGAATTCATCCTCAATGGCGACGGCCAGATTGACCAGCTCCAGCGAATTGAGGTTGAGGTCGGTGCGGATATTGGTGTTTTCGGTGATCTCGCTTTCGGGCAGATCGGTATATTCACTGATGATTTTCTGCAGTTTTTCCAACATGACGTTCTTCTCCTCCGTTATCTCTTTGTGATATCCTGATTTGTTACTGTGCGTCGCTGCTGCGTGCGGGCTTGACCCGGTCGAGCAGCTCGCCGATCGTGATGGAAGGATCCTCAATACCGGCGAGAATCGTCTTCACTGCGTTTTCATGCAGCGCGTCGATGTCCGCCTCGGTGGAAAGCTTCACCCGGTACATATAGTTGATGCGGATACCGCCCGTTTCCGGATCGGGGTGAGAGATCACATAGAGCGGGGTGAAATAGCGGCCGAGGTTGTAGGCCTGGAAGTCCAGCTTGAACGGTACCTCCCGCACCGGGGGAACCGGGATCCAGGAGAACATCATACAGGCGGGGCCCTGAATCGCCTTGTAGTTGTAGATGTCGCGCGAAATCTGCAGCGCCAGACCGTAGGGGAACTGGCTGTGGCGGAACAGCTGCGTGCGCACGTCGGTCATTTCCTTGAGCGCGTCGCTGAACGTGAACGTCTCGGGCAGGATGGTGCGCAGCTGCAGCGGCTGGGCCATGCAGCCGCCCATGTGCTTTTCCTTGTTCGTGGCGCGCTTGGAGCACAGCGACATCATGAACACGTCGGGCGTGCGGTAGTTCGCCGCGGAGCAGTAGGTGCGCAGACCGAGCTGCAGAATGCTTTCGGGTGCGATCTTGTGGTCCAAACAGAAGCGGAAGATTTTTTCGGCGTCTTCCTTTTCAATGACCTTGCTGACAAACGCGCTCTTGTCATACAGCGGATTGTAGGCCATCGGCACGCGCAGGTTCGGATTCTTGAGCTTTTTGCGGGTCTTTTCCAAAAACGCGGGGCCGTGCACGCCGGCGTACATCGGTTCGCCGCCCTTGAGGAAGTAGCGCTTATAGAACTGCGCGTGCTTCGCCATCTTTTCTTTGTTGGAAAGGCGGGCGAACTCTTCCTTGATGTAATCCTCATAGCGGTAAAGCGGCTGCGGCAGCTCGGTGCCGTGCAGCAGCGCGCGATAGACCGACAGCAGATCGAAATACAGGATGATGATGCCCATGGCGTCCATCGCCAGATGCGTGGTGTTGAAATAGATCCCGCTGCCCACGCCGTCCGTTTTATAGAAATAGATGCGGAAGGTCTCTTTCAAAAACAGAACCGGTTTCTGGGCGTCCGCGTTGAAGAACGCATCCTGCTCTTCCTTGGAGGCAAAATGCTTGACCTCGATCTTGTCAACCTTGTATTCCGGCAGGAAATACTGCTTGATCTCCTTGTCCTGCTTGACAAAGCGCACGCGCAGAGAGTCGTTGCGCTCGATTTCGATGTTGAACGCCTTGGTCAAAAGATCGAAATCGATGTCTCTGTCAACGGAAAACGAAGTCGGAACCTGCACGAGCTGCTTGTGAAAGCTGAAGCGAACCATCATATACATGGTTTGCTGCGACGGGATCAGCCCATACAGGGGATATTGGATCTCCTGTTGTTTCATCATCGTCCACTTCTTTCCTGGTCCGAAAGCAACAGCTTTTGGATTATTAGTCAAATTATTCTATCACATTTTAGCAGTCAAGTCAACCTTGTTTGTGTGCATTATTGAAAAAGTTTGGCCCCTGCAGATCGTTCATTGTGACAAATAACGAAAAAAATGCACCAAATCACACGCCGGAGTAGGCGTTGAAGCCGCCGTCCACGGCAATCGTTGTGCCGGTGATGAAGCCGGAATAGGTTTCGTCGCAAAGGAACAGCAGCGCGCCCTCCAGCTCCTCGGGCTCGCCGAAGCGCTTCATCGGCGTGGCGGCAAGAATCTTGCCCGTGCGCGGGGTCGGGGTGCCGTCATCGTTCCAAAGCAGGGTCCGGTTCTGATTCGTCGAGAAGAAGCCCGGCGCAATGGCGTTGACGCGGATGCCGCAGTCGGCAAAATGGACCGCCATGAACTGGGTGAAGTTCTGCACGGCCGCCTTCGCCGCGGAATAGGCGGGAATCTTCGTCAGCGGACGGTAGGCGTTCATCGACGTGATCATGACGATGCAGGTGTTCTTCTTCTTCGCCATATCCGGCGCGAAGACCTGCGTGGGAATCAGCGTGCCAAGGAAGTTGAGGTTGAACACGAACGAGATGCCCTCGGGATCCAGATCGAAGAACGTCTTGACCGCCGGATCCTTTTCCACAAGGTCGATCGCTTCCAGCGTTTCCTTGGTGGTTGTGCCGCGGGGATTGTTGCCGCCGGCGCCGTTGAGCAGGATGTCGCAGGTGCCGAACCGGTCCAGAATCGCCTGCCGCGCCTGCTGCATGCTCTCCTTCTGCAGAACGTTGCAGGCAACGGCCATGGCTTCGCCGCCCGCCGCGTTGATCTCGTCGGCAACGGCCTGCGCCGCCGCTTCGTTGAGGTCGAGCACGGCGACCTTTGCGCCCTGCTTTGCCAGGGTCTTGGCAAAGCCGCTGCAGAGTACGCCGCCGCCGCCGGTGACAACGGCCACGCGGCCTTTGAGTGTTTCGTGTTTGAACATGATCATCATCCTTTCTAAGGTTTGATATTGTTTTACGGAGGGGAGGGGATAATTCGGAATTCCGAATTCATCAAAAGCTGCTCAGCAGCTTTTGCAGCACCTTGTTTGCTACCGGAATGGCGTCGTTGAGCCCGATGCCGCCGTTTTCCAGACAGACCACGATGGCAACGGGGAAGTCCTCGCGCTGCGAAAAGCCGAAGAACCACGCGTGGCTCTTTTTGCCCTCCACCTCGGCCGAGCCGGTCTTGCCGCAGAAGTCCAGCTTCGGCAGCCGCCAGTCGCCGTAGTAGTTCTTGACATCGGAGCGCATCAGCTTTTTCACCTTTTCCGCCGTTTCGGGTGAAAGGTGAATGTTTTTGTTGACCAGACCGTTGAACGACACAAGCTTGTCATCTTCGCTGACCAGATACGGCGTGACCGCCTGGCCGCCGTTTGCAATCGCCCCGGCCAGCATCAGCATCTGCACAGGGTTCACGAGCGTGGTGTATTGCCCGATGCCGGCCCAGCCGAGGTCGGCCTTGCCCGCCTTGCTGACGTCAAAGCTGCTGCGCACCGTCTTTGCGCCCGAAACGGAAACCGCCTTGCCGAACCCGAGGGCGCGGACGGTTTCGGTCAGCTTGTCGCGGCCGAGTTCCGCGGCCAGCTCGGCGAACACGCAGTTGCATGAAACGTTGAGCCCGCGTTCCAAAGTCAGCGTGCCGTGGGTGCCGTTGCAGATGACCTCGCCCTTGCCGAGCTTGATCCTGCCCGTGCAGGTGAACTTGCGCGTCATGACGCCGGGGATGTTTTCGAGCGCGCAGATGGTTGTGACCACCTTGAAGGTGGAGCCCGGCGTGAACGTGCCGGAGATGGCGCGGTTGAGATAGACGCCGTCGTATTTGCCGGTCTTGTCGGTGTCGATGTCCCACGGCTTCTGCAGCGGATCGAAGGTCGGCGCGCTGACCATGCACAGCACCTCGCCGGTTTTGTAGTTATAGGCGGCAACGGTGCCTTTCTTGCCGTTCATCGCCTCCAGCGCCGTTTTGCAGACGGACGCGTCCAGCGTCAGCGTGACGTCGCGCTGCTTCCCGCCGCTTTGATAAAGCCCGGTAAAAAAGTCATAGCCGATCAGCTTTGCGCGGTAAAGCGTCTGCACGCCCGTGGCGATAAAGCCCTGCGCGTCGCCCACCACGTGCAGCGTGGCGCGGCGCACGTTATAGGAGTCGTTCCAGACCCGCTTGCCGTCTTTGGTTTCCACCAGAACGGTGCCGTTGCGGTCTTTGACCGCGCCGGCGGAGGCCAGCACGCGGTTGGTGAAGACGTGGGTATTCAGCCGGCTGGCGGCCCAGGCGCCGCCGTGGACGGCAAAGCTGTAGACCAGGAAGCCGAGGCCGAGCACAAAGGCGATCACCAGCGCATAGATCACATAGGCGCGTCTCGTTGTGTTTTTCATAGAACAGCGCCTCCCGATACCGTTGATTTGAACAACTTCGGGTACGCGCGGACGTCCGAAGCCTTGATGAACGCGAACAGCGCCCAGCAGCAGATCATGCTCGAGCCGCCTTGCGACACGAACGGCAGCGTGACGCCCGTCAGCGGCAGCAGGTCCGTGATGCCGAAGATATTCAGCGCCGTCTGGAACAGCAGCAGCGCCGCCGCCGCAGAGCCCGCGATCGCATAGAACGACGAGGGGGCCGTGCGGGCGCATTTGACGGCGTAGACCGCGATCACCGCAAAGGTGAGCGCCACGGCAAGCGCGAGAATCAGACCCAGCTCTTCGCAGATCACGCCGAAGATCAGGTCGGTCGTGGAGGCGGCGACGTACCGCAGCCGGCCGTTGCCGATGCCGAGTCCCTGCAGACCGCCGGAGACGGCGTAGATCAGCGTGCGCACCTGCTGGTAGCCCTTGGTGTCCACATAATCCCAGACGTGGCGATAGACGGTGAACCGCGCCGCCACATAGGGCTTGAAGTAGATGACGAGCACCGCGCCCACGAGCGCCGCCACACAGACGAAGAGCAGCGAGCGCACGTCGCCCGAGCGCATGAACGCGATGATGAGAAACGTGAAAAAGAAGATCAGCGCCGTGCCGAAGTCCTTCATCAGAAACAGCACGCCGATACAGCCCAGCGCGTAGGCGATATAAAGATAGATGTTCTTTGCCGTCAGCAGCTTGTCGAGCGTGGCCGCGCCCACGAAGACGAAGGCCACCTTGACGAATTCCGACGGCTGGATCGAAAACAGGCCGTTGCCGATCACCAGCCAGTTATAGGCGCCGTTGATGGCGCCGACGAAAAAGCGGATGAACACGAACGCGCCGGCAAGGCCGACGAGCGACAGCGCCGCCAGCGGCAGGCGCACCTTCATCACGCGGCGCACGTCCTTGAGGAACCACAGCAGCACGTCATAGACCGCCACGCCCAGCACGATGGCGCAAAGCTGCTTGAGCTGGCTGTGCTTGTCCGCGCTCGTGCCGAGCGTCATGCCGACGCCGCACAGAAAGAACGCGATGAATTCCAGCTCAAAGTTGACCTTTTTGAACCCGTAATGCATCACGGCGACGTAGAGCCATTCAAACAGGATGTAACCCGCGAACATCAGCGCGTTCTGCCAATAGAACGTGTTGCCCTCAAACACGGCGGGCACGGCGCAGAACAACTGAAAGACCGTCAGCAAAAGCAGGATAAAGCCGCGGTCCACATAGCGGTATTTGCGTGCGCGGGCGGTTTCCCGCCGCGCCTTGGAAGCTTTTGACATAGGGTTCCTCCGGAGTAATTCGGAATTCGGAATTGTTTCAATCGCGCCGTCAGCGCGATTGAAACGTAAACTTCTCCCCGCCGATATCGATCACGTCGCCGGGGAAGAGCAGCTGCGGCTTCGTCACGCGGCTGCCGTTGAGAAAGGTGCCGCGGGCACTCCCGAGGTCGTCGATCGCCCAGCCGTCCTCATAGAGAATCAGCAGCGCGTGGCGGCGCGAGGCGGCGGGGGAGGCCGCCGGAATGTCGCAGCCTGCGCCGCGGCCGATGGACACGCGGTTGCCGGTGAGCGAATAGGTCTCGCGCGTTCCGGCGTTCTGCAGCACGGCGCGGCGGCCGGAATCGGAGAACACGTCGCCCCTTCCCTGCGGCGGGCCGGCCTCCGAAATGAAATCCGGCTGCTTCTTTTCAAAATGCAGCTGCGGCCTGTGCGCGTCGTCATAGGCGGAAAGCGGCGTGAACAGCGCCGTCCGGCCGGGCGTTTCCGCGGCGGGCTCTGCACCCGGCGCGGCGGGGGCTTCCGGCGCGTCGTCGGGAATCGTGATTGCTTTTTTCTTTTTCCTGCCCACGCGGATCACCGGGTCGTTGACCACGGCGAAGCGGAACGCCATGCTGCCCAGCGTCAGCAGGTCGCCGGGCCGGATCTGCGCCTTTTCGCCGGCGGGCTGTCCGTTCACCAGAATGCCCGACTTGGAATTGAGGTCGTAGACGTACCAGCCGTCGATGCGCCGGCTGATGACGGCGTGGCTGCGCGAGACGGTCTCATAGCCGATCACAACGTCGCAGTGCTTGCTGCGGCCGATCGAGGTTTCCCACATGTTCAGCGGGAACCGCGCGCCGTCCACCTGATCGATCAGATAGCCGTAGATTTTTTCCTGCGGGTGGCCCAGCAGCAGCGTGAGCAGGCATTTGGCCAGAATCACGAGCCCCAGCACGGGCAGCAGGTATCTGGAAATGGAAATCACAACGTCCATGTTGTCCTCCGCGTCTTTGATAGGGGTATGATATCGCTTTCCGCCCGGATTGTCAATGAAACGAACTATAAACTTTGCTTGCTTTTCCGAAAGGAATCTGCTACAATCAAGTCAGCGTTTCGTCGCCTTCAGCGCGAAGATCGGCTGCCCGAGCGAAACGAAGCGCGATTCATATTCCGTCATGACGTTGTCCTCCGGTTCGTCGGCGTGCAGATCCAGCGTGACGTCGGAAAGCTCAAAGCCGCAGCGCGAAAACGCGCAGATCGACGAAGCGAACAGAATGCGGTTGTCGGTCTTTTGCAAAATTTCGCCGCCGTCCGTCAGGATCGCGCGGTAGATCTGAAGAAAGCTGTCGTGCGTCAGGCGGCGCTTTGCCTGCCGCTTTTTCGGGAACGGCGTGGAAAAGTTGAGATAGATGCGCCCGATGCTGCCCTCCGGCAGCAGCACGCCGAGCTTCTCGGCGCCGAGCAGCAGAAAGCGGAGATTCTTGAGCCCGGCGGCCTGCGCCTTTTCACAGGCCTGCACCACCACGTTCGGGTTGACCTCCACGGCAAGAAAGTTGCGCTCGGGGTGCTTTGCGGCAATCGCGGCGGCGAACTGGCCCTTGCCGCAGCCGATCTCCAGCTCCACGGGATGCGCGTTGCCAAAGAGCCCGACGAGGTCCAGCTTCTCTGCGCAAAACGGCAGTCCCTGATAGCCGCCCTCGGTTTCGCCGATATCGACGAGACAGTCTGCGACCCGCCGGAGCCGTTCGTCCAGATTCTTCTTTCTGCGCATGCGCATCGCGCGTCACCTCCGGAGATGTTTACCGAAACAGTATACCATAGATGAAACCAAACGACAAGGAGTTTTTGCAATGTTTTCCAAAGAGAGAAGAAATGAGCGGAGCTTTCAGAAGCACACCCAGCGCGAATTGAAAACGCTTTGCCGCGGCGGGGACCACCCCTTCCTGTCGCCCTATACGGCGTCCGACGTTCTGACGCATCCCTCCAGGGCGGAGGTGAAGATCGTGCCGTTCTTTTTGAAGAAAAAAGCCCCGGTGGTGCTTTGCTGCCCGGGCGGCGCCTATGCGGGCGTGTCGTGGGTCAACGAGGGCTATGACATCGCGCGGGCGCTCAACGACCGCGGCTTTTCCGTGCTGCTCTTGCGCTACCGCACCGGCCCGCGCGCCAAAGACGGCAATCCGGTTCGCGACGTTGCCGCCGCCATGCAGTGGCTGCACGACAACGCGGACAAGTATCGGCTCGACGCTGAAAACGTGTCTCTTTGCGGCTTTTCCGCGGGCGGCCACCTTGCGGCCTATTACGCCGCAACGGCCAAGCAAAACGGCTGGATCAGGCCCAAGGCGTTGGTGCTCGGCTATCCGGTGATCTCGCTGGAAACCGAGACCCACGGCCGCACGCGGCAGCTCTTTTTGGGCAAGCATGAACATAACGTCGCCGCGCAAAAGCTGGCTTCCGTGGAGCAGATTGCCGACGGAAGCTTTCCGCCGACGTTCACCATGCACTGTGAGGACGACACCTGCGTGCCGCCGAGCAACAGCCTGCGGCTGAAAGCAAGGCTGGACGAAGTCGGCGTCCCGTGCGAATGCGCGCTTTACCCCACGGGCGGCCACGGCTGCGGCCTTGGTGAAGGCACCAGCGCCCGCGGCTGGATCGACCGCGCGGCGGATTTCTTGAAGCGTTATACGGAGTGAGAACCATGCGCAATTATCAAAAGGAACTGGACGCGATCATCGCGCATCACCGGGAGAAGGGGGAGGTGCCGCGGCTGCTGCTGCACGCCTGCTGCGCCCCCTGCAGCAGCTATTGTCTGGAATATCTCTCGCAGTATTTTTCCATTACGCTGTTCTACTACAACCCGAATATCTACCCCGCGTCGGAATATACCCACCGGGTGGAGGAAGCGAAGCGGCTGGTGCGCGAGCTTCCGGCAAAGCACCCGATCACGTTTCTGGAGGGGATGTTCGACCCGCAGGCGTTCTATGACGCCGTGCAGGGTCTGGAAAACGAGCCCGAGGGCGGCGCGCGCTGCGAAAAGTGCTATCTGCTGCGGCTGAAAGAAGCGGGGAAACAGGCCAAAGCGGGCGGCTTCGATTACTTCACCACCACGCTTTCCATCAGTCCGCTCAAGAGCGCCGACAAGCTTAACCGCGCCGGAGAGGAAGCCGCGGCGGCCTGCGGCGTGCCGTTTCTGCCGTCGGATTTCAAAAAGAAGAACGGCTTCAAGCGCTCGATTGAGCTGTCGAAGGAATACGGGCTTTATCGGCAGAATTACTGCGGGTGTGTGTTCAGTCAGGGGACAGGGAGTGCGCAGTGCGCAGAATAAGTCAACAGGCAACAGGCGACAGTTCAAACCTGAACAACTAAAAACCCGCAGAAACAATGGGCGCAAGGGGAGAATAACGACATCTCGTGAACAACAAACGAACAACAGACGAACAACGAACGAACAACAGACGAACAACGAACGAACAACAGATGAACAACGAACGAACAACAGATGAACACATATAAAGAATGAAAGAATGAAAGAATGAAAGAAGCGTATACGCGCGACAATTGTTGACTATTGACTGTCGACTGTCAAACTGCACACGCCACACTTGACAAACCCCGCCCGTCATGCTATAATCCAAAAAGAATATTGCAGGGGTGCCATCGGCTGAGACCGCGTCAAGCGGAACCCTTACACCTGATCCGGATCATACCGGCGGAGGGAGCGATGTAACGCCTTGTGATATTACCATCACGGGCGTGTTTTTTTCGTCCGAAAAAAAGGAGCGATTCTTATGTCAGAAAACAAACGGATTTCATCCACCCAGAAGCTCGCCGAATGCGCGATCATGCTTGCGCTGTCTGTGCTGCTCAATGCGTTTCCCATCTATAAAATGCCGATGGGCGGCGACGTCACGCTGTTTTGCCAGCTGCCCATTGTTGTCATCAGCTACCGTCACGGCTTGCGTTGGGGGCTTTTGACCGGCTTTGCCATGGGTGTCATCCAGATGTTGTTCGGCCTTTCCAACTTCTCTTATGTGACCGGCATCGTTGCGTATCTCGTAGTTGCGTGTGCCGATTATCTCATTGCATTCTCTTCGCTCGGCTTGGGTGGAATCTTCCGCGGGAAGATCAAGAATCAGGCTGCTGCGCTGGCGGCCGGCGGCGCGCTCGTTTCTGTTATCCGCTTTGTATGCCACTTTATTTCCGGTGTCACCGTGTGGGCCGATTACGCCAACGGAGCTAAGGCCGTTTGGATCTATTCGCTGGGTTATAACGGCACATATATGGCCGCCGAGCTGGTGCTGACTGTGATCGGCGCGCTGGCGCTCGGCTCGCTGATCGACTTCCGTTCCGCCCGGCTCCGCGGCCTGCGCCGCGGGGCAAAGGCTGTTGCCGACGAAACGGACGCAGACGCCGAAAACAACGAATAATCCCCTCACTTGATAAAGCGAAACGCAGCCGCGGGAAACCGGGCTGCGTTTTGCTGTTGTTTTGTATGTCCGTCAATCGTAGATGACGGCGCCGTTCGTCACAAGGCCGTAATCCACCACCGTGACGTCGGGTTCGCTTTCGCGTTCGGCATACTGCACGGTGCGGGTCTGCTGTTCGGTCTCCATCGAGAACTCGCGCACGTCCACGTCGCTGACGGTGTAAACGCTGTCGCCGATGAAGGTGCCGCGGAACAGCCGGCTCAGGGCGTAGGCGTAGTTCGCGCCCTCCGTGCCGTGGACAAACGCTTTCATTTCGCCGAAGCGGTCGCCGTCCACGGTGAACCAGCGGAACACGGCTTTCGTGCCGACCCAGCAGTCGCTCTTGTCGAATACCGAATAGGTCACGGGGATCCCGAACGCGCCGTGCTGCGAATCGAACACAAACGCTTTCGGCTCAAACACCACGTCGGTGCCGGCCTGCTTGATCACGTGGCTGTCGGTCTCTCTGGGGTGCGTCGGGTCGCTGATGTCGAAGAGGGAGAGCTTCACGCTGTTGTAATCGGCGCTTTCGTCATCGCCGTTATAGCCGACGCCCAGCAGCAGCGTGCTCGTCAGCGGATGCAGATAGGCCGAGAAGCCGGGCAGCTTGACCTTGCCGAGAATCGCCGGCTTTGCCGGGTCTCTGAGGTCGATCGCGAACAGGGGATCGGTGTTGCGGAAGGTGACCACGTAGGCGAGGTCGCCCAGAAAGCGCGTGCTCTTGACCTGCTCGTCGGGGGCGAAGTCCGTGAGCTCGCCGACAATCATCAGCCGGCTGTCCAGCACATAGAGCGAGCTGACGTCCATATCGGTCTTGTAGTTGTAGTCGGTCGTGGTGATGCGCAGATAGCCGCCGCACTGGTCGATTGCGTAATCGTCGCCCGCTTCGCCGGGCACCGCGCCGGTCGCCTTGAGCGTCACCGTGGCGCCGTCCAGCCCGAAGGCATAGATGTTCGTGCGGCAGTTGCCGTCGTCAGACACGTTCCAGTCGGTAGCAAGCAGATAGAGCGTGTCGGCGGAGCAGTACATCTCGCTGCTGTAGCCCAGCACGGACAGGCGGGTGGTTTCGGCGTCCTTCTTTGTCACGTCGAACGCGGAAAGCACCAGGTAGCTTGTGTCCTCCGCCTTTCTGTCGCGGATCAGGATTTCGTCGCTTGTCAGCGTCTTGCCGTCCACGGCGGGGGCGTAGTTCTTTTCCACCGCTTCCTTGCTGTAGACGTTGACGTCATACTGCGTCACGGTATAGAGCACGTTCCCGATCATGCGGGTCTGCAGCAGGTTGCCGTCCTGGCGCAGCTCGCGCAGCAGCACCGGCTTTGCTTTGTCGGTGGTATCATAGATGAACTGCACGGTGCCGTTCGTTTCAAACCACGAAAGCCCGTCGTAATAATAGCCGCCCTTCGTGTTCTTGCGGTCAAAGCGCTTGCGCTCCGCTGCCGTGAGGACCAGCCGGTTTTCCAGCACGTAGGCTTCCTGAAAATAATAGCTGCTCTCGTCGTCCTTCGGCTGCGGCTGCAAGACGCTCAGCTTCTGCATCGTCGTTGTGTCAATGATCGTCAGCGCGTCGCCGTTGGCGATATAGAGATAACGGCCGTCGTTCTTGAGGATATCCGCTTCGTCCACGTTTCCGTCGCGGGTGTTGGTCTGGCCGTAATTGCCGGCGGCGGCCCCGATTTCGGCGGCTGCGCGGGTGACGGCGTTCGCGTCGTTCACTGCCTGCGGCATGACGGCGTCAGACTCGAAATGCTCTTCGTCCACGGCATAGTCCGCGGCCTTGTTGACGACGCCGTAGAAGAAGATCCCCTTGCGGCGGATGGCGGCTTCGTCCTGATAGAGATTGCCGAAATACGCCTTGAGGTCGCTGTCGCTCTCGAAGCGCGAAAGCACCGGCGCCTTGAGCGTCCGCACGGGTTTGAGCTCGTTTTGCGGCTGTGTCTGAGTCGAAACCGGCTCGTCTGCGTTGACGATGGTGACCTGCTTGTGGATCGGCGGCAGCAGCGAGACGCTCGTGACGACGATGGCCACGGCGGCCGCGGCTGCAAGCACCTTGGGCAGCACGTGCTTTTTCTTTTTGAATTGTTTGACGTTGTGTTCCCGGACCATGCTTTTCACATTTTCCGTTGAAAGGCTGTCGGGCAGCTCAATTTCTGCGCTGAACAGGGCTTTCAGGTCTTTGTCGTTTGGTTCGTTTCGTTTCATGATTGTTCGTCTCCTTCACGAAGCATGGCGCGCAGGGTGTCCTTCGTCCGCGAAAGGCGCGAACGGACGGTGCCGCTTTTGCTGCCGGTCATCTCCGCCAGTTCCTTGCTGTTGTAGCCGAACAGCACGGAAAGCAGCAGCAGCTCGCGGTCGGCGTCCGGCAGCTGCCGCAGCGCCATGTGCAGCGCCGCGTGCGACGCCGGGTCGCTTTCCTGCCCCAGCAGACGGCAGCAGTCTTCAATGTCAAGAAGCTGTGTCTGCAGGGCTTTTTCGCGCTGCTTCCGGCGGCAGCAGTTGAGCAGAATGGAAAAGAACCAGCTGCGCACACTTTGGGCTTTTTTCAGTTGTCGAATGTTCTGGAACGCGAGCAGCACACAGTCGCTGACCGCGTCCTCCGCGAGATGGGGCGACGACGTCTGGTAATACGCAAAGCGGAACAGGTCGTGCCGAAGGTCGGCATACAGCTCGCCGAACGCGTCCGCGTCGCCTGCCTGTGCGCGGCGCACAAGCGTTTTTTGGTCTTCCGGTTTCATGTGATCACATCCGTTCGATCTGTTAGATGGAAAAAAGCCGCAAAGTGTTGCACGGGAAAGGAAACTTTTTTCAAAAACAGTATAGCACGTGTTTCAGTCGACAGTCAACAGTAGACAGTCAACAGTAGACAGTCAACAGTAGACAGTCAACAGTAGACAGTCAACAGTCGACAGGGAACAGGGAACAGGGATGGATGAAAAAGACTCCCCTCCGAACAGGAGAGGAGCGATTTAAAATCAAGTGGCCGGTTCCCGCGTTCAGCTCGCCAGCACGCCCGCCAAAGACTTGTCGGCCAGGAACGTGTTGAGATTATAGACGAACAGAATGTGCGTGAAGTCGTTGTCGTCCGTGATGTTCTGCAGGGAATCGCTGAAGTAGCGCGGATCGATGATGACGATCTTGGAAAAATAGGGGGTCAGCATCGGAATCAGGCAGTTGGCGTAGGAGTCCTTGAACAGCAGCAGCGTGTCCTCGGTCTGCGAAAGCGTCTGAATCACGATCTTGTCGAAGTTGCCGCCGAGGAAGACCTCATACTGGTTCTTCTGGTCGAGCTTTGTTCTGTCGAACACGCTGGGCGCCGTTTTGTTCTGCGATTCATAGTGGACCGCATAGGTGCCCTCGCTCTTGTTCGGAATGCAGACCTTCAGCACGTCGCGGAGCTTCCGGTCGCCGTAGGACGCGGCCAGCGTGCCGGAGAACCGGTCGGAGACCGCCGCCACGGTAAAATGCTTCTCCTTTGCGCCGAGCTCCCATTTGCCGCTCAGCGCCAGAAAGGCGCGCAGGGCGGCGTCGGTCGTCCAGTGGTGGTCGGTGCGGTAATAGAGCGTGGTCGGATCCTCGACCTTTTCATAGCTCTTGAGCACGCTGATCCAGCTGAACTTTTCGCCCGAAAGCTTTGCCTTCACCTGCGAAAGCTGCGCCTTCTGGTCGTCCATTCTGATATGATAGGGGAGATACTTTTTCAGCACGTAACTGCTGTTCGGCGCCAGAATCATGGCGGCCTGCGCGTGGCGGTGCTGCCCGAGGAAGTCGTTGATCGCGTCGGTCGTTTTCTGCAGCAGCTCTTCGTTCAGCGGGGTCTGGCGTTCAAACAGAAAGCCGCGCCTGCCCAGCAGCACGCCGTTCTCTTCGCGGCGGCCGGTCAGCGTTGCAAAAAAGCTGTGCATCGAAATCAGACCGTCGCGGCCCGGGAACTGGTCGGTCAGATAGGTCTCGTATTTTTTCATGAAGCTGCCGTCGGCAACGGCGGAGAGGGTCAGCTTCGGCTTTTGCTGCAGCGTGCGGTTCTCGTTTTCCGACATGGCTTTGTCGGGAACGACAAGGAACAGGAACGCGTGCAGCGCCAAAAACGCCGCGAACGCGACGCAGATGCAAAGGCAGACCAGCGTTGTCAGACTGCGCTTTTCCGCCTTGGGCGTGTTGGAATCGGGAGCTGTCGGTCGTTTCATGGTTTCTTCCTTTAAAATCTGAAATAGAGGAACGGGTTATAGGTGTCGCTGACGAGGCTGACCACGCACAGCGCAAGCACGGCGGCATAGCCGACGGCCTGCAGGGCCAGACGCACGTTGGCGTTGCGCAGCTTGGGGAATTTGCGGAAATAGCCGAGGGCGCTGCAGGTCATCACGGCGCACGGGAAGAGGATCGAAATCAGCAGATACAAGGTGTCGCCGTCCAACAGGACGCCGACGCCCACCATGGCG
>JAEEGG010014833.1_pt1 | contig 16430 bp, 10 predicted proteins | sample 9134161 | NCBI WGS metagenome assembly JAEEGG01 (sample SAMN16246543, study PRJNA631951) | gut metagenome | biome: gut microbiome; feature: rumen; material: CR-attached | host: Bos | place: Iran: Karaj | collected 2018-10
TTTTCGCAAAGTTAATGATAAAGATTACTTGTCAAGAGCTTTTCGGGGGCAACTCCTGCCTTGTCCATACTTTTTTTTGTTGCCAACTTTTCAAAATATTGTTTTTCAATGATTTGAAAAATAGCAGAAAAACGGCTTGTCCCTATTTTTTTGACAATATGCAATCTGTTTTCATCCCTTAAAAGGTGTTTTTATTCCTTAATCCACTTCCCAACTTCCGCTTCCTTCCCATCTGCTATTACCTTCCAAACATAAACGCCCTCAGCCCAATCCGTTGCATCAATCCCCGTCGCATTCTCTGTGAGGGCTTGGCTGTGGATGAGTTTTCCGTTCGAATCATACACTTGGACATAAGCATTTGGCAGAGCCGTGCGGATATTGAACACATCTTTTCCGGGGTTGGGATAAACTGATGATAAAGCAACAGACTCGTTGCTTTCATCAACAGCTTCAATACCATCCTCGAACATCGGGATGTTGTAAGGTTCATAAACAGGCACCCAATGCTTGTAAATTGAGGGATCTTCTTGCATATCCACCCAAGCGTTGAGGGCATCCACCATGACATCGGTAGAAGTGGAGCCTACCATCACACTTGTTTCCAGTTGGCACGGACCTGTGGGCAAGAACTCTGCGCATTGAGCGACATAGCCCAAAGTAAAGCCGAACAAGCCAGCATTTTCATAGTTGTACCAAATATGGCCATAACTGTTTTCCACAAGGCAACCTTCCATGTTTTGGCCGACAATTGAGCCGCCATAAGTGGCTCTCAATATCGAAATGCTTTCAGCGAGGCAGTTCCTCACAACAGCCTTATATCCTCCTGTTAGTGATTTTGGATCCGTTTCGTTAAAACAAACCACTCCACCCAAAGCATAAGCACCTCCAAGACATTCTAAAAAGTATCCATAGTAAAAGCAATTGCATATTTCAGCATCAGCATAGCCTCCTTCAGAAAGGTTCTTGAAAACGACACCCCCCGCACGGTCTCCCGCTCTCATCTCGGATTCACAAACAAAAGCACAGTTCCTGACCGTGGAATTGCGGTTGAGCCCAACCACTCCACCAAGATTATTCACAGCCATACCGGTGGAAGCCAGAAAAAACTTGACAATGCAGCCATCCACCAAAGACAATGAATCCGCAAAACCAACCATACCTCCATCGTAATATTGTTCATAATCTGGCCCAAAAACGAGGTGGCGAAGGACAAGCCAACCTGAATTGATAGTAACATCTTTCACAATGCCATGACTAATATATCCAAAGAATCCATAATCAAGATTTGTGTCTTCATTGCTTATTCCTTGATTCAGCCCGAAGTATAAACCGTCAAGGGTGTGACCGCCACCATCGAAGGTGCCCTTAAAAGGATGTGCCCGACTGCCGATGGGCGTGAAACGCAACTGAGCCACGGCATCAAAATCAATATCAGTAGTCAGTCTCACGGTGCGTCCATCGAGGTCGTCAGGTTCGCAGCCGTTCAATCCATTCACCACGCTTGGCAACCAAGCCAAGCCTTCTGGAGTGGAAATCTCAACATTGCCATTGGCATCCATTACATAACCGTCAGGTTGGGTCGTGACATAATCTATCCATAATGGAAGATTTGTGTTCGACCATAGGTCGTCTCTGTCTTGCGCTTGCATCGTCACCCCTCCCGCCATCAGTAGGAGCGCAAGCAGGGTGAAAAGTCTAATGTTTTTCATTGTGTTTTAGTTTTGATGTTTTGCCATTCAGTTGCGCTTGTCGTCACTGCGAGAAACGAAGCAGTCCAAATAATTCGTTTCATTCACCTAATTCGCCGTTTTATCGTTATCGGCGAATTGAACGGATTTCGCGAATTGGATTGCTTCACTTCGTTCGCAATGACGCGAAGCGAACACAAAATTATAGCAAAAAAACATCGAAAAAACAAGATTTGGACCAAGTACAGATTTTTCTTTTCAACTCATTTTGATAATCAATGAGTTACGAGAAAAAAGTACAGATTTTTCTCAGTCCAAAAGCGCAGAAATCGGGTCAAAACCGACCTTTTTCTTGATGTTGGAGCGGTATTTTTGGGCTGTGTTTTCGGTCAGGCCGAGAAGGTCGGCTTCTTCCTTGACGCGGAATTGCAGGAAGGAAAGGACGACGATGCACCGCTCGGTCTCGTTCAGGTTGGGGCAGGCGGCTTTCAGCCGCTCCATGGCCTTTGGATAGGCGGCCTCAAACTCGTCGAGGATGCGCTGCAGCCGGTCTTTGACGCGCGATTGGTAGATGACCATCACGCGCCGTTGCAGCATCTCCTTTTGCTGGCCCGTGATTTGTCCCAATTCGACTTCCAGCAGGCGTTGTGCTTCGCGAAGCCTCAGCACCTCGATTTCCTTGTTTTTCCGGTAGCGGGAAACAAAAAGCAACGTCAGCAACAATGCGATGAACAGCAAGGCAATCAGCAAGTAAAACCTCGTGCGTTTCATCTGATGCTCGTTGTCTTTATTCTGAAGCTCCATCTTGAGGTCGTACTCCTCTTTGACTTTGGCGACGGCCATCATCTCCGAAACGTCGTCATGATCCATGCCAAGGTACAGATTGACGTAATGCAGCGCTTTTTCGTTGTCGCCTAAAGCAAGATATGATTGATAAAGATAGTGTGCGGCTTCGCTTTTCCACAGCGACCTCGGCATTTCATAGACTTGCTTGGCGTAATAGATGCAGGAGTCGTATTGGTGCAGCTCGCAATAAGCATAGGCAAGGACATCCATGACATCGGATTTGTACTTTGTAAGCGTGTCGCCTAAGATGTCGAGGCTTTTTTTGCTTTCTGCAACTGCTTTTAGGAGCAATGTTTTCGCCTCTGTATCATCCTCATAAAGATGGTTCTCCAGCATGTTCTTATAAAGCCTCGCCAACAGGGAATGGTATAAAGCCATGTCTTCGCGGTTGCCTCTTTTTTCTGCCGACAGGTATCCCCTTTCGAAATACTTGAAACTGCTGTCGGGCTCATTGAGTCTCATATAGGACAATCCCAAACCGTATGCCGTGGTTGTATGCATCGTGTATAGATGGTTATCGTAAAAAAAGGCTTCCGTCGGCTTCAAGTAACGGATGCTTTCCCAATAGTAATGGCTCTCAGCGTACGCCATGCCCAACCTCATGGTGATTGAGTATTTAATATTGTCAATGACGTTCTGTTCAGTAGTTGGTTTTGGAGAGTACGAAACGAAGCGCTCATCCACGTGACGGCAGCACTCAATGCTTTGGAGTGCCTTTAGTTGATAGTCGAGTACGAACTTGACGCCTTTTCTGGTCATCAAGGCATCAAGGGAGATGGTCCAATAGGTAATGGCTTCAAGAAATTGGTCCTTGCCATTGGCGAAATAGTTCTCGGCTTCATGGAGTAGCGAATCCGTCTCGGCCCCGACTTTCCATTGGAGCTGATTGGTTCGCGCCTTCAAGAGGCAGTGATGCGCACGTTCTTTCTCGGAAAGCACCGAAATATCGAGCGTGTCGAGGATTCGGGCGGCGCTGTCGGGCTTTGGTTGGTAGAATTGTTCTATGCGATAAAGCACGTCCTCCTCGGGCGGAGGTGGCGTTTGCTGTCTGGCGCAGGCGGTCAGAAAGGAAAAAGCCAACACTATGGGCAACCACGTTTTCATGGCTGCAAATTTAGGAAATAATTGAATGTGCTTTATTCTTTCACCCATTTCCCACTCTCCGCTTCGGTCACTGAGGCTGTCGAAGGGCCGTCTTGATTTGTGTAAACCTTCCAGAAATACATCCCCGAAGGCCAGTCCTCGGCGTTTATTGAAGTGACATTCTCCGTAATCTCTTGCCCATAAACCATCCTCCCATTCATATCATACACCTCCACCCGCGCATCCTTCAATCCCGTCCTGATGTTCAGCACATCCTTCCCCGGATTAGGATAGGCCACCGCCACCTTCAGGCCGTTCTCGTGGGCTTCTTCGATGCCTACAAAAGCTTCGGCGGGGAATTTTACAACAGTTGTTCTTGTCAAATTGGGATTGTTGGTTTTATGCGATTCGAAAGTCAATAAAACTCCACCGTCTATCGTGGTGTTTATGCTTTCTGCCATACACCAAAGCTCGTCAGAACCATTACTAATAAACACAGTGGAAATCGTGTCAAAATTTTCATCCAACCGTTCAATCACAATCCAAGAATCGCCATTAAAATTCTCGCCAAGATTCAATGTATAGCAAAACAACAACGAATGGTCATCTAAGGCAGCTACAGACTTGCTGATGCCAACGCAATCAAATTCTTCGGTTTGCCGTTCCATTTGACGAACAATAGTCAAGTAATCTTGTGTGGCTTCAATATCATCATCAAACTCAAACAAACGACAATCTTCCTGTGATTGTGCGTAATGTACATTGGCTTGTGTAGCCATATATGTTGTGTTGTGACTGCTTCTAAGGATAGCCATGTTGTCACATTGGTTTTGGGTGGGGTTTCCGTCCGGCTGTTGAAATTTCCTGATTTTCAAAATATTGAAATCGTTATCCAAATAGAAAACAGTTCCTGTTTCGCCAGCCTTGTTTGGTTCAGTATCATTGTCTAACAAAGATGCAGTGACAAAAAACGAAGGTGCCATCGGGTTATAGTAGATGTAACCATAATCCGTCTTCACGATATGCTCACGCCTCAACATCTCTTGCCAGGCATAAAGCCCATGATTGACCATCGACACACCAACATTGGCCAACAACTCTCCCTCCAAACTCATCTTGAAGAAAAACAGGGAATCATTGCCTTGAACAGGACTCGTGGAGTTCACATTTTTCGTGTATGCTCCAACAATGCAATCCCCGTCAAGAATGGCTGAGTGAATGAAGATGTTGCCGCTTGCGGCACATGGATTATATCTCCAATAGGCACTGCTCATGTCCTCAACGGTATCGATGGGGAAACTGTATTCATAGCTTTGCTCAATTTCCAAATCGTCATTGAGTTTATAAAGCCCAAGGATGGCATCTGTAGGCGGATTGTCGTAGTTTTTGAAATAGTTGAAATAGCTGTAACAATGGTCAGGGCTGTATGATGTCAGCATAAAAATCTCTCCATTGTCTTTTTCAAACACATAAGGAAACCAGGAGGCTCCCCAATAGCCAGACTTGAAATAATTGTTCTGCGCCAAAATCTCACCTTCAGGCGACAATGCTATCAAAGCAGGATGTGGTGGGTAAATATAGCCAGTTTGCGAACCGCTTTGAAAACATTGGGCAGCACAAACCATGATGCGCCCATCCGTCATTTCGTATGCGCAATATTGGTGAGTCGCCTCGGCATCTGATAAATTGTACTCGATGGAGTATTCCCATTCCTGGGCGAAGGCCTTGGCCCCGAAAAGCAGGGCAAGAGCCAACAAAAGAAAGTAGTGTTTTTTCATAGAGCTGAATTTTTATGCATTGCGTGCAAAAGTATAGTAAAAAACCATCAAAAAAGCTTATTCCTTAAGCCTATCCACTATTTTTTCAGGATTTGATATTGAAAACCAACAGATTACATGGTTTCTGTCCACTAAATAATTGGGGAAATCCACGAAGAATCACCCTATATACGGCACCCAAAGTCCTTCAAAAGTCTCGGTTTGGGTCTTTCTCTTGATGCTGGTTCGGTACTTCGACACGGTATTTTCGCGCAAATCAAGAATGTCTGCGATTTCTTTCGTGCGAAACGGGAAGTAGGAAAGCACACTGATGTCAAGTTCTGTTTCGTTCAAGTCGGGGTGCTCGGCCTTCAGTTTTCCCAAAGCCTCGGGGTAGGCCGTGTTGAACACTTCAAGGATACGACTAAAGGTATTGTTGTATTTGTCGTCATAGATAGCCCGCACCTTCATCAGTATGGCCTCCTGCGCCTGTGTCTCCAAAGCGCCATGTGCCTCTTGCAAGTCGCGCTTGATTTCCTCATGTTCTTGCATCATCCTTTTGCGGTAGGCACGGTGATATATGACAAAAACCACGGCTGCCAACAATAGAAAAGCCACAATCACATAAATGATCCTCAACACTCTCGCCTTTTGCAATGCTTTCTCCTCGCGCAAAGCCGTCAAACGGGCATCGCGTTCAGCTTTGTAGTTGTCGTATTGCTTCACGGCTAACAAGCCGTCGCTAACCCTGTCAGTCTCTGCTTTGACGTATGATGCATGATATTTCTGGCAAAATGCCACACTGTCGGCATTGCCTTCCGCCTCATAGATACGAGCCAGTAAACTCATGACGGCACCAAGTTTCATGTCGTCGATGTCGCAGTCAAGAGCTTTAAGAAGGTAAGGTTTGGATTGGAGGCAATAAGGCGAATGGAACATGGTTATTCCAAGATTTACCGAATCGTTTTTCGTGTCAATACCTCGCCTTGTTTTGAAGGCGACAAGCTCATGCATCACAAGGAAGCAGGAGTCAAACTCATGCAAGTCATAATACAAATCCGACACGAGACGCTGCGCGCTGAAATAATTGTCAAGATTTCCGTTGACGGTGTCCAAATAAGGTCTGACCTTATCGAGGTAATAAGCCGCCGAATCATGTTCCATGATGCAGAAATAGGCATCCGCAAGTTCAAGATTTGCATGCATTGTCAAGGATGTGTCATTGACCATTCTTTGGTAGTATAACGCACGCTTCAAAGCATCGATTTCAGCATTGTCTTCAATATACAGCTTGAAAACATGCGCCATCTGGACGTATGCCTGTGAAGTGAGTTGCATAGCTGCCGAATCCATATCCTCGGGCAAGACCTCCAGCTTTCCCGCCACCTGCAACAGCAAAGGAAGCGCCTGATTCAGACTGTCGGCCTGTAGCAAGCGGCAGGCACTGTCGTATCGGCATTGAGCCTCTTCCAAATCGAGCGAAGATGTAGGTGCCGGAGCTCCGCACCCAGCAAGCACCGCCATCAAAACAATCCCTATATAACCAAGCAGTTTCACGCCGCAAAATTACTCAAAAATTCCTTCAAAACTCCATTGTTAGCATGTTAGCACTATAGCACAAATAACGATGCAATTCATTCATCACTTCAGTCCTTGAATTATGCTTTCCAGCTTCGCCAGCACTTTCTTCCGCGATTTGGTTTGCCACAACTCATACATATCCAGTTCATAGTCAGGTGAAAAACCACTTGAAGCATCCCGATTATCGAAATCATAGCACTTCCCGATGTTGATCATTGCCTTGATGCCCGATGGCAATGTAAAATAATAAGGTTGCGCATTGGCTCCTGCTGTTTTCTCCCCTAAAAACACCACCTGCTTGTTTTGCGACAACATGATGGCGAAGTACTCCGCTGCCGACACTGTTTCATGCCCCATCAGCACATAGATGTTGCCATGATAGCGTTGCGATGCCGGAACGGGATTCACGAACTTGGCCCAATCTGGGTCTTGGTAATTCACGTTTCCAAAGGTGTGGTTCAAATAGTATTCCTGATTCTTTGAAATGTCTATCCCCGTTTCTTTCCTTTCTTCTGGAATGAAATGAGAAGAAGCCATCGCGCTTGCATTGCTCACACGGTTCAGCGTTGGGTATCTGAAAATGGTGTCATTGTCCACCAAATAACCAAGGACGGTGTCACAGAAAGAGCTGTAACCGCCCATGTTATACGATATGTTAATAATCAGGTTGTCAGCTTTCTGTATCTCTTCATAATGATTGAGAAACTCTTGGGGAAAGCTCTCGTTGCAGCTCGTCAAGGCGAGGTAAGCGAAACTATTTGTCGTGTCCGCAACAAAAGCGTTCACTGTCCTCCAATAATTGCCGCCCGTATAGAACATGTCGTTAAGCCCTCGCTTTTCAGGGTCGAGATAATAGTCGGCATACACGTTCACCTCACGCACTTTGTCTTGGTCTTTGATACCCAGGCAGATTTTCTCATCACTTTTCATCAGGCAGCAGTTGAGGTTGCCGAAATAAAACATGGCTTCCTGCATCTTGTATTCTTCGTTGGAGCATGTAACGTATGGGATATGATACTCCTTGAAATAATCCAGGGCATCCATTCCGTTGATAGTCATTATCGTATCTCCAACATGCAGCGAGTCCGCCATTCGGGTGCCGAAATTCTCGATGATGACATGGCCATCGTGATAAACAGTGGCCAGCATGGGATAGGCAAGATGTTTCACAAGATGGTCGGGCGCGCCAAAAACCTTGGTGTGGCCATTGTTGAAGCAAGCCATAAACCGCTGAAGCATTTTCCAATACTCAAAATCATCCATGGTTTCCGTTACCTTGGGGAGAAACGCCCTGTAAAGGCTGTCAATGTCCAGCCCAGGGCAGTTGTCGATATTCCCGAAGTTATACGACATTTCCTTCCACAACACCGAAAGTTCGTATGCTTTTTGCTCCGCCGGAATAGTGGAGAGTTCTTGTGCTTGCATCCTTATCCCTCCCGCCATCATCAGGAGCGCTAACAGGGTGTAAATCTTCAAGTGTTTCATATTCTGTTGATGTTTAATTTGTTATTCTATTTTAGATTCCCAGCGGGGAAATCGAAGATTCGACGAAGTCAATGAAGTGGCATTTGTTTTGTGTACCGCGGCGGCAAAAGCCAGTTGCCTACCAGTAACACCTCCCACCGCCGCTTTTGACTTTACACCTTCACTCCATTCCCCGAGCGAAGCGAGGGGGAATCTCTATTGCTTCACCAACACCCGCGCCGTATTGTTTCTGCCATCGACATCGGTAATCCTCACCAAATAAACCCCTTCCACCAAGCCACTCAAATCAATCTCATTCGTCCCCAGCACCGTCTTCACCACCTGACCAAGCGCATTGTAAACCTGCACTTCATCAGCGACAACACCTTCAATGCGTACAACCCCATTGACAGGATTTGGGAAGACAGTAACACCTGCTCCATCTCCATTTTCATCAACCCCATCCGTCTGCTCGCAATACACGATGTTGTAAGACTTGGATGTCACACCATCGCTATAAACCGCCAAAACATGATAATTCAATCGCCCTCCGCCTGAGTAGTTGTCGGTGTATTCCGTTTCGGTAATCAAGTCTTCACTGACCAAGGTCACACCTCTATAAATCTGATAACCAACAAGCACCTCATCGGGTTTCAATTCTGGCTCATTCCAACGAAGCGTAACGCTGTTTTCACCAAAATTTGTTATCTCACAATCCATAACAGGCGTATGGTGTTCCAACCAATCAGGCTTGAAATCGTGGAAATAGGTGGTTACCAAAGTATCGCCGTAGGAACGGTAATAGGCAATATAGCATCTGTCGCCTTGGGGTTCTTCAACTGGCGTACCCCACTCGGTAAAATTGTATGAAAGCGTGTCAAGGCAAACATAGAACACACCTGGCTCCCTGTCCAAAAACACAATTCCTCCATTCCTTATGTCAAAAAGGCAAAATATACTGTCATCAACTATAATGTCAATCGGATTCGATTCGGAATCAATCAAGGTTCGGAAATTGGCACCGTAATCGTCGCTGTAATATAATTTGGTGAATTTAGATGAATATCTTTGGCCGTATAACTCGCCTTCCATCGGCCCAATTCCAATATGATAGTTCCTCAATTCGTGAGGAAATGTCAGCGTATCTACGGTTTGGGAAAAATCTGTCGTGTAGAACCACCTGTCCGTACCTCCAATTTCTTTGTAATAGAACTCTCCGTGATTCCAACCTGCAACCTGTTTTGTGTAGACAGGTGTCGTAAAAGTGATGATTGTATCATCGAAGTGGGTGCCGTAATCATAACTTGCAATAAAGGAATAATTATACTCCTCGTCAGGTTCTAACTTGACAATCTCACCAGGCATCGCGAAACACCAATACGATGGTGGAGATGGAACCATATAATCGTCAACCGCTCTCCAAGTTTGTCCACAATCCTCGGTTACAAGGACTTTCTCCGCGACAGAATAATCCAAGTTGTAGAAATGTCCAGGAGCCCCATCATATAACACTTCTCCCATTCCCGACATGGTGGCAGTGTCAATCACCCATGTTAAATCGTCGTAAGTGGCGATAACATCAATATGGGCACCATGGTCGGTGAATCTGCAAAGATTGTATTTGTATCCCATAAAGGTATATTCATACCATTGTTTTTGGATGATGATTTCGCCTGGTTCCGTACCGATGAAAAGTTGCTCGGAGGATTGCGCTTGCATCGTCACCCCTCCCGCCATCAGCAGCAGCACAAGCAGGGTGCAAATCTTTAAGTTTTTCATATTCTGTTGATTTTAAAATTGTTATTCTTGAATACATTTCCACTTATTTGTCGGCCATGCTCATCCCTTCATGTAACGCCTCCCACAACTCCATCCGCTCATAATACTTCTGAATTGAGTCCTCATTCATTTCGTCATTGCGAGGAACGACGCAATCTGTGGGGGCGGCCTTTTTCTGGTCTTTGGAATTCTGACATCCCACCAACAACAGAGTGCCCATGACCACCACTATCGTTGTGTGAACAAACATTATTGCTTTTCTTTTCATTTTATTCATTATCAATTATATTAGTAGCTAAAAATATCTCATTCCCTGCACATTCTCCGTGTTGCGGGTTCCGTATCTGAAGTTATAGCGCAAGCTCAAATTGAACATGGGCTTGTTATAGTAGCCTAATGTCTCCGAATCCGTGATCACACCCAAGTTCTCCGAATGGCTTGTGTTGGGCGACAGTTTCCTCAACAGATTGCTGACCCCCACATTGACAAGCAGCTTGTTATTGAAGAAATTGCGCGAAGCATTGATTGAGAGCGTCACATAGTCGTTGGAATGGCCATTGAAACGAGCCCCCGTGTTCCAATAATTCAGCTGACTGCTCAAGTTGACTGTTTTAATCCTGTAGGTCAACATGCAATAGGCATGTCCGTTGAGGTCATGGCTATTGGTGTATGCGTTGGAGAGGTCCACACCCTCGTAGGTCTGGCCTTCACAGATGCGGAACTGGGTATAGTAAAAACTTGAATAAAGGTTTACCCCCAGTTTCTTGATCCTGAATCCCGTCGAAAGGTCAAGGCCTATTTTGGTCTGCTGGGCGATATTGACGGGATAAAGCATCCGGGTAAGCGGGTCGATTTGCAGGGGAATGTTCGCTATCAGATTGTCCTGGTATTTGATGAAAATACTTGGCGTGAAATTCCAAGTGTTCTGGAACAACTCGTATTTCAGATAAGCCGAGTAGTTGGGCGAAGGCTTCAGGTCGGGGTTGCCCGTGCTCCATTGATAGTTGGTGCGCTTGTCGATGAAGTCCTTCAGCCGCTCAAAATCGGGATATTCCCATGTGTTCGCCAAGGTAAGGCTGATGCTGTGTTGCCAGTTGAAAGCGTAGCGCACCGTTGCCGAGGGAATCACCCTGAAATAATTCTTGCTCACCGTCTGTATCTCGTCGGGACCAGCCAACTCGTCGTAATAGTTGAATTGGCCGTCAAAGGCTTTGTCTTCCAAGCTAATGCCGCCTGTCAGCCTCCAGCTACCAGCGAAATAGGTAAGGTTCGACGAGAGGTAGTTGTAGGCCGAATGGTAACGCTGGCCTTGGTTTTTCATCAACACAGGCTCTTCGTTGGAAAAGTATTCCGACGATACTTTTCTGTTGAAAGTCGCGTCGAAAATGTAGCGGACACTCCAGTTGAGCTTGTCGCCCAACGGATTGTTGTAAAAGGCATTGACATATACTGTCGGGGTCTTCGACAGGTGATTGTCGAATCTTTCCGTATAAAGGCTGTCTGATGTCAAGCCGTCGAGAACGCCGTATGCCTCGCTGTAATCGCCATAAAAGCGGTCGTTATAAGCCGACACATACGCCGAGGTGTTAAGGTAATGGTTGTTACTGTTGCTGAATTGACGGTAGAAGTTGATGCCAATGCCGAAATTCGGCGTGGAGCGTTGGTAATCCGTGCTCGCAGCATTGATTTGGCTCATCAGGTCGTTGGTCACGCCATGCCGCTCCTCCGTAAGCCTTCTCATCGTCTTTACCGACGACGAAAAGCTGTAGCTTCCCGACACCGTGAGTTTCGTGTAATCATTAGGCTGATAGATGAAGCCGAGGCTGTTTCCCGAAACACGGTAGCTGTTATCGGCCGATTGCTCCTCGTTGACAATGACAGGGTTCCCTGTCGGTCTGAAATCCTTATGCATAGTATAGCTCGACGAATTGTCAGTGGTGCGTAAACTGGCGTTGGCAATCCAGATGAACTTCTTGCGCTTGTAATTCAGGTTCAACGAATTTTCTGAATCATTGAGTTCCTTGAAGTTGTAGGTGGAAGGCTTTGTGGCCAATGATCCGCTGAGACCTTCATCAGCCGCCCGCAACCTGATGTTGATGATGCCGCCGCGTCCTTCGCCCCCTTGCTGCACGGCTGCGTCGATGAGTTCCACCTTTTCGATGCGGTCGATAGGAATGCTTTCCAGCACGGGAAACAACAAGTCGGAAGGGCTGTCATCGACATAAACGGCGGGCGTTGCCCCGTTGTAGCTCATGTTGCCCGCTTCATCCACGGCGAGGCCAGGCAAACTGCGCAAAACATCATAGATGGTATGTGCCGTGGCTTTTCGCGTTTCTTCGATTTTCACCACAGTACGGTCGAAACGGCGGTCGATAACAGGTGTTGTGTCCGCCACCGTCACTGTTTCCAGCATGGTCGCCGAAGGCGAAAGCACAATCTTTCCGAGGTTGCGCCGTGTGCCCTGCCATTGCATTGCCGTGATGCACTGCGGTTCCATCCCGAGATAGCTGACGATGAGATAGCAGCCGTCCGAGCAGTCGCATTTTAGCGTGAAACGCCCTTTTTCGTCCGACAGGGTTCCCGCCGTCAAGGAATCGTTGGGTGCGTATGCTGCAATGTTGGCATAAGGCAAGGCACCTTGTTCGTCGCAAACCGTACCGCTCAAAGTGATGTTTTGAGCTTTTGCCCCAATCATGGCCATGCCAACAAGCATTGCGGTCAAAAACACCCTGCGCATCATTGTCATGTTTCTATCTCTCTGATTGTATTCACGCATACCGCCCCCCTATTCTTTCACAAACTTCCCCCCAACCAATTCTCCATCCGCATTATACACCCTATAAAAATACACCCCTGCCTTAAGCCCCGAAACGCCCACAGTAAGCACATTCCCCTCGCCATGGATAAACCTATCCACGCAAGGGCGACCAAGGCCATCCGTAATGCTGATGCGGCAGCCTTCAAGACTCGCCAACCCGCTGATGTCGATGTTCAGCTCATCCCTCGCAGGGTTGGGGTATGCCATGCCTTGCATTTCAGCCACAGGCATTTCCTTAATAGCTGTGGGTATCGGGTTCATCTCCTCGCGGGTCAGTTTCATGACCTTGCTTGCAGAATATGAACTCATACAATTTGCACCTCCATTCATGGCCAAGAGACAACCACCATCGTTGTAGGGTAAAACGAATATGGGGAAATAGTCATAGTACTCATCCTCATCAAAGAAGCGGCCACCGAGGATTTCCATGTCGCGGTCGAAAAGGCACAAGCCTGTTTGCAAGTCGCCGCCAAGGTAATACCAAGTCATGTAACAGCCATACATGGTCGTGTCGTTCACCGAGGCCATGCATCTACTACCATGCCCCGATGGTTCTTCATTCCTTCTCCCCTCGTGAAGAAAACCCAATTCAAAATGATTGACCCGACCACAGTCCAAATTGTAATCATGTTGGCCTGGCCCTACGGTCCAACTAAGATCAAGGTCACCAATCGTCAACAGATGCTCGTCAACACCTTGTTTCCAAGGGCGCCTTGCTCCAAAAAACAGCAACCTGTCATCCGAAAGAAAATAGTCGGAATAACCTCGGTCACCCAAAGCGAAGCCATCCATGTCAGCCGCTCCGGGAGTACCCAAAATATAGCGATAAGCCTTCACATACTGAAAGTCTTCGTCATAGAATGCCGTGCCTATACCACCCCCAGGGCCATTACAGAGAAAGATATAGCCGTTCCCTGATGGATTCTTGAAAATTTTATGGCATAAGAAACCTTGCAGCCGAAACTCGGGGTCATTGGCATTGTAGTACTTAGGCACCACATAGCGGCACGCCAAAGTGTCGGCGTTTTGGTCAAACCTGTACATGTAAGGGAATACCCTATTTGAGCTTTCATAATAATAACCACAGGCAATCACTTGGCCGTTATCATGAAGAAGAGATGGCCAACTTTTCAACTCCGGAGAGTTATGGGTATAAACCTTTGACTCGACTATTTCAAGATTGCCATCAAAAACAATCGCCCATAGTTCACTGCCTCCATAATTGATTAATGTTGAGTCTGGTTGAAGTTGTGCCACTGTGAAGTAATTACCATTGTCAAGCTGAACTATATCATGCGTCAGCAGCATTTTCGGCAAATCCTCGCAAATGCGGTGCTCATAGTTGCCGTCGGGATGCACTTTGAAGAGCTGTGTGTTCCAATCGTGACGACGGCCGAATCGTCCTATCAAAACGGCATTACCATCCGTATCCATCACGCCCGCATCGATGCGCGAATACTGGTTAATGTCGTTCTGGTCGCCGAAGTTAATTTCCCATTGCTGGCCATAAGCCCATGCCGCCAAAACCATCAGGCAGCAGACCATCATGATTTCCTTTGTCGTTTTCATATTCGTCAGATTTTGAGTTTCTTGCAAAATTGTAGTAAAAAATCATTCAAAAATTGTCTTGTCAAGCCCCCACGAGGTTTTGCCCCCATGATTTTGGTATTTTCATCGGTTTACAGCCACCCGAACCGTTTGATTTCCGCCGCCGTAATCCGTAATGCGAAGCAGATAAACGCCTTCCGGCAAGCCCGCAACATTGATTTCATTATTATCCTTCACGGTTTTCACTAACTGCCCAAGGGCATTGTAAATCTGTACTTCCGTAGCCTCAACACCATATATCCGCACCAAGTCCTTACTCGGATTAGGATAAACCCCAACACCATCTCCACTCCATCTTTCCTGTTCCTCAATGCCATCATAGTCAAAAATGTCAGTAAGATGGAAAACCCAATAATTGTCCTGCGAACCCACTACTACATTCGGGCAGTTGATGTCGCCGTAAGGATAGGGCGGCGGATACAAGGCATCCTGACAGAGAAAGACAAACTCCTTGTCACTGACTTGCACGGCATCACTATAAAGTTGAGCCGATGCCACGTCTGCGCCCATCACCCGTTCCCACAACAGATAACCTTTGGCATCCGTTCGGAATATCCAAGGTTTGTGTGCTCCCCAAGGTCCCTCGGGTGGCTCATACAATTGCAGGGCGCTTTGCACATCGCCATCTCTTGATTCCGACGAACCAGTGACTGTAAAGCCACCGTCCTCGTTCTGGAAGACCTTATTCGCAGCATCATTAAGGGTACCGCCATAGCATCTGCTCCATATCACATTGCCGTCAAAATCGGTTTTCAAAAGCCAGGCATCAGAGCTACGGCCATGATGGGGAAGGCCTTGGTTATAACCCAAATGATACCCAGCTCCTTCAAGGTCGCCATCATTTGAAGCCGCTCCACCCGCAAAGAGATAGCCGTCTTCAAGCACGATGAAATCGGCAAAAGAATCATCTTGGGTATAGCCGCCGTAGCATCGGTTATCCAACAAATTGCCTTCAGCATCTAATTTGGCCACCACGCCGAAAATAATAGTTGGATACTGGTGGCAACTATACAGCGAACCGAATTGTTGCGGGGCACCATTAATCAATACTGTATAAGTGCCGTCTTCCATTTCCTTGATTTTGCTGACCAATTCATTGTCTTCCGTCCCCAAGGTAACCTCCCATTGCAGGTTGCCGAGGCTGTCCAACTTGAAAATCCAGGCATCCCATGAACCATAATGATGGCTGATGTCGCCACCATCCCATGCCACCGTATGGCCACAAATGCAGCCTCCGTCACTGGTCGCCGTAACTCTTGGGGTATACCAAGAAGTGTACGCTGGATTTCCATAGACGCGCTTCCATAGTACATTCATCTGTTCGTCCATCTTAATGACACAAGCGTTCGATTCGTTACCAACAGGATCCGTTCCACATAAAAAGTAATGGTTTGGATTTGTCCTAGATTGAGAAATCTGGCTCAAAATGCCCATATCCACGCACGATTGGTCAACCAATTCCCCGGCTTCATTCAGTTTGATAAGCCAACCGTTTCGGTAACCATTATGTTCACATTCAACATTAAAACCTCCATCATTATCAATGTTGCCACCGACGAAGTAACCTTCATCGGTTTTGAGGATGAAATAGGGCTCATCATCGCCCATGCTGCCATAGCCCCATTGCCAGTCGAAACGGACTTGGGCTTTCATTGTTCCGCCCGCCATCAGCAGGACCGCAATCAAAGTGTAAAATCTTGTCGCTTTCATATTCGTTAGATTTAAATAATGGATTTGTTTGAAAACTTTTCTGCAAAACTATAGCAAAATTCCGCTGAAAAATCAAGCCTGAGGGCCCAATACAAG
>JAEEGG010014835.1_pt1 | contig 16430 bp, 7 predicted proteins | sample 9134161 | NCBI WGS metagenome assembly JAEEGG01 (sample SAMN16246543, study PRJNA631951) | gut metagenome | biome: gut microbiome; feature: rumen; material: CR-attached | host: Bos | place: Iran: Karaj | collected 2018-10
AGGTATGGCTGAATGGTAGTTATGTGGGATATAGCGAGGACAGCCGTCTGGCCGCGGATTTTGATGTGACCGATTTGTTGCGTCAAGGGGAGAACCTGCTGGCTCTGGAGGTTTTCCGCTGGTGTGACGGCACCTATCTCGAGGACCAGGATTGCTGGCGGATGAGCGGCATTTCCCGTAGCGTAGAGCTCCTGCGGCGTCCGGCTCAGCGGCTCGAGGACCTGTGCATTGATGCACAGGCTTCCGGAAGACTGCGCCTTGAGATGCAGGTTACGCCAGGGGTAAAGGCGCTTCGCTTACGGTTGAAATCTCCCTCTGGCTGGGTCAGAAGGTGGAAAATACGTGCATCAGGAGATACGCTTTCTCTGGAGCGGCATCTGCGTCGTCCCAGGTTGTGGAGTGCCGAGACACCCCATCTGTATGCCTTGGAAATTGATGTCCTGGACACCGCTGGCCGCTGCTGTGAAACGGTCCGTACGGAACTTGGTTTCAGGGACGTGGAAGTGAGAGGGAAGCAGCTGCTCGTGAACGGGAAGCCCGTGCTTATCAAGGGTGTGAACCGGCACGAAATGAGCCCCGACGGAGGCTATTGCATGACAAAGGAGCAGATGGAAGAGGATGTTCATTTCCTTAAACAACTCAATATCAATGCTGTCAGGACCGCCCATTATCCGGATGACCCCTACTGGTACACGCTGTGTGACCGTTATGGCATTTATGTCATGGACGAGGCGGACATTGAATCCCACGGCATGGGGTACGCCCCGGAAAAGACCCTTGCCGACAAGCCCGAATGGAAACTGGCCCATCGGGAGCGTTTTGAGCGGATGGTCCGCCGGGACAGAAACCATCCCTGTGTCATTCTCTGGAGTCTGGGGAATGAAGCCGGGAACGGGGAAAATCACGCAGCCAACTATCGCTGGGGCAAGCATGAGGACCCCACCCGTCCGGTAATTTACCAGAAACTGCAGGGGCGGCGCGACGAACTGGACTGGACTGATATCGAGTTTTATCACTACCGTTCACCGGAGTTTTGCGAACAGTACCTTACCGACGGCCGCCAGGTCAAACCCTTTCTGTTGCAGGAGTATGCCCATGCCATGGGTAATTCGTTGGGGAATTTCCGGGAGTATTGGGACCTGGTGCGTAAATATGACGGCTTTCAGGGCGGATTCATCTGGGATTTTGCAGACCAGGCACTGCGCCATGGAGACGGCTGGACCATCGGCGGAGACTATAACGATTATGATGCCTGGTCCGGGTCCATGCATTGCAACGGACTGCTGACTTCTGACCGTCAGTGGCATCCCCATGCCTGGGAAGCGGCTTTCGTACAGCGTAACATCCTGGTGGAGACTTTACCGCAGGAGGCGGGACAAGGCATCATCCGGCTGCATAATGAATATTTTTTCAGGGGTTTGGAGAATTTCTGCCTGAACTGGGAAATTCTTTGTAACGGTGTCCCTACGTCGCTCAGGGGCCGTGTGAACCGTCTGCATATCGGTCCCGGCGAGACCCGCTCCATCCGCCTGCGCGGTTTCCGCCCCTCGGATTGGGAACAAATGCAGGGCGAAATCTGCCTGAATCTTTCTTTTACGCTAAAGCGCCCCGAAGGATTGCTGGACAAAGGAACGGAACTTTCCTGGGGACAGGTGCTGCTTCGAGAGGTCCGTCCGGAGGTAGATGAACAGCCGCTGGAGGTGAAGGCCCCCTGGGAACTTCATTTCCGCAAGGCAGACGGCTTCCTCAACACCTGGACTATTGCAGGAAAGGACCTCCTTTCAGACCCGCTCATGCCATGTTTCGGCCGCGCTGTTACGGAAAACGATTTCGGGGCAGGGTTTGAGCAGACCATGGCCTTTTGGCTCTATCCGCAGTTCAGGCTCGTCTCCCTGAATTATGACGGGAACCTGCGCGAATGCGAGGAGAATCTAGTCTGCAACGGGGGTCCTGCGCAGCTGGAAGCGGAATATGACATGGGGGGCGAAGTCCGGGTACGGATGGAATACCGGATTTCGGAAACCGGAACGTTGGATGTCGATACGCGACTGGACGCTCCGCAGACGGCGCCCGATCTTTTCCGTCTCGGTCTTTCCTTTGCAATGAACGGCCGCTTTGACAATCTGGAATTTTACGGCCTCGGTCCCTTTGAAAACTATGCGGACCGCAAGGCTGCCGCCCGTTTGGGATATTACGCGCAGAAAGTGGCGGATCAGTACCATTGGGGGTATGTCCGTCCCCAGGAATCCGGGAATCACGAGGATTTGCGCTGGATGCGTCTGACCGATGCGCAGGGGTACGGCCTTTGTGCCCGCTCCGATACTCTCTTTTCCGGCTCGGCCCTGCCGCTATCGCGCGAGATGCTGGACCTGACCATCCATGAACCGGGCAATGTGCACTACCCGGTCCCGCTGACCTGGCAGAAACATTACCATTCGTACGAGCTGGTGCCCCAGGCCTCTCTGGAGGATCGTTCCAAGGGGAGCTCCTGGGTGCATCTGGATGCCCGCCAGATGGGTGTCGGGGGGATCAATACCTGGGGAGAAAAACCGCTGGAGGCATATCGTATCCATGCCGGCAGTCATGCCTTTCATTTCAAACTTACGCCCATTTTACCATGAAAATAGATGTTATGACGAAAACCGTACTCACTATTGTAGCCCTTCTGGGTAGTCTGTTTCTTCATGCGGAGACCATCCCTTACCCTGCCGTTCCCGGTCTTCGCAGCAGTGAAGTCTATAGTGTCTCGGTGTCAGGGAAGCCGATATGGGTGGAAGCCGTGGGGTGCGGAGGAATGGAAGACCTTCACGTTGCCCGCTGGGCGGCTGAAGGTATGCAGGAAGTCAGCATCTCCGTTGCCAGCCCGGTGACTTCATGGACCGTTCAGCCCAAAAGTGCAGGCATCCGTGCACGAGCCGAGGGGAATGTTCTCCGCTTTAGTTTTGACGGCCCCGGAAAATTCTACGTGCAGATTGACGACCTGCCGTTTCTGGCCTTGCTGGCTGATGCTCCCGTAGTGAATGCCCCGTCCCCGAAGAGCAAGGCCGTTGATTACTTCGGCCCTGGCCTGCATCGAGTCGGGGAAATCCCCCTGCATGACAACCAGACCATCTATCTCTCTCCCGGTGCGCACCTTGTTGCCGATTTCGTCGGTTCCGCCCGGAACGTGCATATATTCGGACCTGGAAGCGTGGACGGCCGTATCCGCGTGGAACGCTGCGAGGGTCTCTGTGTAGAGGATATCTTCATCCGGGATACCCGTCACTGGGTCAATCGTGTCATCGGTTCAGAACACACGGTTTTCCGTAACGTCAAGGTTTTTTCCCACACGGCTGTCTGGGGGCTTGACGGCATCGACCCCGTCTCGTGCCGGGACTTCTTGATTGAGGACTGTTTCATCCGGACCCGTGATGATTGTATCTCCATCAAGTCCAAGGTCCTGGAGGGCTTTGATGATCCGTCGAGCCGTGACATCACCGTACGCGGCTGCCTGCTGGTCGGTTGGGACCATGCCGACGGCGTCACGCTCGGATTCGAGCTGAACGGCGGAGCGGTAGAAAACATCCTCGTGCAGGATTGCGATATCCTCCGCGCTCGCGGCTCCGGCCGCACCGGCGGACACTCCGCTTTCAGCATTGTCTGTGACGGCGCTTCCGACGTACGGAATATCTGCTTCGAAGATATCCGAGTCGAGTCGGATATTGAATACAAAAACCTGGAAATCATTCTCACGGAAGCACAGCGCTATGGAAACGGAGAGATGGGCTCCATCAAGGGCGTGCTTCTCAAAGACATCAACTGGGAGAATCCGGACCGCCCGTTCCTGATTGTCGGCCATCCCCGGGGCGGCAATGTGGAAGATGTTACTTTTGTGAACTGCCGCGTAGCCGGAAAATTGCTGACAGGCCCGCAGGATGCCGATTTCAAAATGGAGTTCACCAAGGGTATCCGTTTCGTTCCCGGCGGGGAAGTCCGGTATGAGCGTTATCCAGAACGGTGGTCGCATTCTGTTGAAAATTGATTGTTTTGGGTTAGGGCATCTGTAGGGGACCGGGTAACTTTGCTTATCTTGATAATATATACAAACAAATAACCATTAAAATCATGTTAAAACAAAAACCCAAGTACAAAAAACCCGACGCACGGATACAATGGGTCGGGACAGAGAATGTCTTTACGGCATCTCAGGTATCATTCGATTCCGGAAGTGTTTCCTCCGAAGATTTCGAAGAGGATGGAGTGATTAACTTTTAAAACACGCGAATCATGAAAAATTTATTTAAATATTTTGCTTTGGCCGCTGCAGTGGCCGCCTTTGCTTCCTGCGACAAGGTTGAGACAGAGCCTCAACCTTCCGTGAACAAGATTTCCATCCGCATAGGTACAGAAAGCAAGACGCTGTTGCGCGAAGGTAACGAAGTGCGTTGGTCTAACAAAGACCAGATTCGCGTCTTTGACGCCGAGAATGCGGGATTCAAGTTCGAAACCACGGATTCCGACGTTGCCACGGCGACCTTCACCTGTACGGAAGATGGCGGCTGGACCGGCGGAGTTCCGGAGATAGCCCTTCATTCCTATCGGCCCACGTTGGGTCAAACTGCGTTTGACGGCACTAAAGTGACGGCGAACATCTACCAGAATCAGGTGATTCTTCACAATGGTTCTTATGCGAGGGACGGATCCCTTTCCATTGGTGTGGTAGGCAAATCGGGCTCGGATTATGTGGTTGACGAGATGAAGAACTGCTTCTCGCTGATCAAGTTCCAACTTGAAAACAAGGATATCACCTCCGTAAAGATGCGGGGCAACAACAATGAAATCCTTGCAGGCTGGGTGAATGTCAGTTACAATAGCGGCAATCCCACCTGGGAGGTGGACGGCAACAGGGGCGAAAAGGAGATTACCATTACGCCAGGCTCAAATGTAAGCCATAGTTCAACGAAAGCCTTTTTCGCTAAGGATGATACCGATAACGACAACAATCCCGTGGAGGGGGTTTATTACATCGCGGTACTGCCCCAGACGCTCGCTTCAGGCCTGACGCTGGAAATTGAGAAGACGGGCGGTCTGATCGCGACGCGCACCATCAACTCTTCGATTACACTGAACCGCTCTAAAATCAAGTCGTTCCCGGCCCCGATCGACCAGGATCTTGTCTTTGAGAAGGGGAATATCGTACTTGACTGCACGGATGCTTCCAAGTTCCGTTATGGCAATCCTGCAACTGCACTTGTAACACGTACCAACACTATCTATAACCCGTCCGGCGGATCGGTTCTTGCTCCATTTGACTTCTGGCTTGAAGGATATGAAGATTATAAATTCCATGGCCAGGTTACCCAGTGGACGGGTTCAAATCCTCCTTGCCTGAGTGGTGTTTCTTCTACTAACGGTACTCCTGAAGTTAAATTGCCGACCATTGACGGTTATGTGCTGGCTACGGTTGAAATTACTTATTCCCATTCTACGTCCAACCGAACAATTTCCGTGACGGATGGAACGAATACCTTTGCCTCCTGCTCAATGAAGCGTGGCGATGCCGCTGTCACTTTGGATTTAACCCATCCCGCATTTACACCTGAGTCCGACGATCGTTATTTGGCTTACTCGAGCGAACTGGGTGCGAAGTTCATCCTCACATACATCCCTGAGGGCAGCGATCCGGGACCGGAACCTACAGCCGATATCGTCATCGATTGTACCGACGCCAGCCAGTATGTGGATGGCGACGGCAATCCTCTCGCCACGCGTTCCAGTAGTATTTATAACACCGTTACCTCTGCCTTTGATTTCTGGCTTTCCAGTAAACCGGAGTATAAGTTCAACGGCCAGGTGTCGAACTGGAACAAGACCCTGAGTGCGAAATCCAAAACGCTGGTCAAGTTGCCGAAGATTTCGGGCTATGTCCTGAAGGAGGTGAATATTACATATTCTCATTCCAGTAGTGACCGCACCTACATCATAACGGACGGTTCGGCCGACGCAGAAGTGGATCCGCCTTATACCCAACTGGGAAAAGTCAAGCGAAACAGTGGTACGACGACCGAGACAAAGATTGACCTGACCGGCGTAACCGCATCCGGCGACGAGCGCTATCTTACCTCTCCCGGTGAAATGTGCGGAAGGTTCATCCTGACCTACTCCAAAGTTTCTGAATAATGAAAAGAACCCTTTTATTCCTGTCCTTCCTCTGCCTGCTGTGCGCCTGTTCGGCGGACAAGGTCGACCTTGCCCGGACGGCCGTCGCCGTAGCGCAGCGGGCGGAGCAATACACGGATCCGCGTCATTATGCCGGTACCGTGTACACACAGGCTATGGCAGAATTGTATAAGACCACCGGCGACGCCTTCTGGAAGGACCGGACCTGTGCGATTCTGGATAAGTTCGCTTCCGGGGAGTGGCAGGGATATGGGTCCTACATCAGCTACAAGATCGGGGGTACGGCGGCCCCCGAGATGGTCCGGTACGGATTTGAGGCGTACCGGGAAATGGCTCTGGCAGCGGCGGACAGCATGTTTACCCACCAGCCGCGCAATGCGGACGGAATCATGCTGCCGCCCTGGCCGGCGGCCATCGAAAAGAACGGGGTCTTCATGGACCCTGTTTTTGCCGTGACGCCCTATCTGCTGAATGCCGGTCTGGTGGCGGACAAGCAGGAATGGATCGATTACGCCGCCTGGATGACCCTCCGGACCTTCAGCGACCTTGCCGACACCACAACCGGCCTTGTCCATCAGGCCCGGGGCATCAACAGTATGGCGGAAGGGCAGTTGACCGGCGACTGCTGGAGCCGCGGCAATGGCTGGGGCTCAATGGCCCTTGGCGCCCTGATGCACGACCTTCCGCGGGACAACCGTTATTACGGGGAGGTCTGCGACCTGGCGCGCCGCTACTTTGAGGCGGTGCTGAAGTATCAGGATGCGCAAGGCCTCTGGCATCAGGAAATGACCTGGCCCGACAGTTTTACGGAGATTTCCGGGTCGGCCCTGCTGCTCTATGGCCTGGGTTCCGGCATTGAATCCGGCGTTCTCCCCGCCGCCTGGCGCGGGGCCTTCGAGAAAGGCATCGCCGGGCTGCTGCAGTATATTGACGCGCGGGGCAATGTGGCGAACACCTGTTCCGGTTGCCTGGCGTACAAGGACGGCAGCAAGGAAGCGTATGCTTCGCACGCGTATTTCTGCAATGAACAGCATGCATTCGGCCCTGCGCTGCTGGCGCTCGGCCAGGCCCTTCGGCTGGGCATCCGGAAAGTGGATGCGCCCCTCGGCGCCGCGATGACCGAAACGACACCCCTGTGCGTGGTCTTCTGCGCCGAGGACCGGAAAGCGGATATCGCCTGGGAAAACGACCGTGCCGCTTACCGCATCTACTCCCAGCAGGTCAGGCAGAAGGTAAGCAGCGGCGTGGACTACTGGGCCAAGCGCGTGGATTATCCCATTCTCTCCAAGTGGTATGCGAAGGACGCCGCGGGCGGCAGTTACCACGTGGACGAGGGTGAGGGTTGTGATTTTTACGCCGTGGGAAAGAACCGCGGCATCGGCGGTATCGGCATTTGGGTGCGGGACACGCTCTTTGTGCCCGAGCCGTACGAATCTTATCGCATAGACTACTGTACGCCGGATTCCCTGCAATTCAGCGTGGTGTATCCGGCTATCGTTACGGCGGAGGACAGTGTCGTCCTCTCCCAGACCATCAGTACGAAACTGGGGTCTTACTATTACAAGGCTTCCGTGAGCGCCCGTACGGCCTCCGGCAAAGGCGTTACGCTCGCTGCCGGACTTACCACCTTCGGCGCGGCCGAGATCAGCAGGGATGAAGCGCGCGGCAGCCTGAATGTCGTTGAAATAATCGAAGGGATCGGAGAGAGCGTGGGCGCATCGCTCGTCGCGGACAAAGCCTGCTTCAAGGGCTTCGCCGCCTTCGGGCAGGACGAACTGGTGCTGATGGAACTCCCCGCGGACGGCTGTGCGGAATTCTTCGCGGGTGCCGCCTGGAGCCGCGATTCGCGCTTCGATCCGTTTCGCAGAAGATGGCCCCGCATTACCGCCGAGGCTACGTTTGAAAGTTTACTTGGACAATGAAGAAAATGTTGAAGCCGGCGGCGCTGCTCTCGCTGCTTTTCGCTGCCTGGACACTGGCGCAGGGACAGACGGTCCCCCAAACCGCAAAGAACGGTTATCCTATCTACAACGATGTGTCCATTCCGCGTCCGGACAAGCCCACGGCCGTCACGGAGGCGGATCTCCGTCTGACGGACAAATACCTTTACCTGTACCCTGAGGGCATCCCCGAGGCGGATTCCGAGACGTTGAAGAAACTCTATAAATTCTTCAAGGACGACCCGGACGGGCAGAAAGAGTGGCGCGGGATGCAGGGCAAGGCCATCAAGGCCATATCGGCCTGGGATATGCGCAAAATCTCGAACCGGCGCTATATCTATACCCTGGAGCAACTCAAGACGCTGGCCAAGGTCTATGTCTTTACCGGCAATGAGCTGGTTTCCGATTTTATCCGGGGGCATCTCGCCAAGGCGGCGGGGATGCCCATTGATTTCTGGGTACATTCGGAGTTGCGCAAACTCATTCCGGAGAAGCCGCTGGGGTATATCGAGACTTCTTATCTGAACCAGGCCCTGGGTACGGCCATAACAGCCGTGCGGCGCAACATGAGCCCGGAAGAAATCGCCACCATCGAGACGGCCTGGTACGAGAAGGGCTACATTCCGGCCCTCAACTGGCTGGAGGCCAATACGGAGTTCTTCGGAAACTTCCAGGCCGTGATTGCGGTCGGCGGCCTGTATGCATCGAAGTATTTCAAGGATGCCGACGGATGGGAGAAATCCTATGCGGGCCTCAAGTATTATATCGATAACGCCATCCTTCCCGACGGTTCCAATTACGAAGGGTATAATTATTTCAGTTACCCGCTTTCCGTGATTCTCAAGGGCTGTTCCGTGATGAGTGCGGAGCAGATTACGGACCTTCTGGCAAAATCCAGCCTGGCAAAGTCACAGCGCTGGCGCGTGGCGGGACTCCTGCTGGGCCAGGACGCCAAGGGCCGCCCCGGAAACTTCCGGCTGACCTTCGGGGACAACCCCAGCGCCCCCAAGATGTGGGGTGTGACGGATGAGCCGGTCCAGCTGGCCAGAATCGTTTGCCGGGATCCCCTTTCCGCCTGGGTGAACGATAACTGGCACCAGGCGACCACCCAATACATCTTCCTTCTGGAGCAGAAGTTCCCGGGACGCCCGGTGAAGGCCCTGCCGCCCGATGAGGCCGGCGTTCCTCTGATGACCGCTTTCCAGAGTGGCGACTGTTACTTGCGTAGCGGCTGGGGGGACGAGGATGCCGTACTGGCCTTCAAGGCGATGAACGGTAATCACGACCAGCAGGTCTATATTCACAGTCGTCCGGAGGTCAATTCCATCCAGTTCGGGGCCTTCGGCGAAAATTTGATTTGCAACGCCGCGTCGGCGTCTTACCGCAGCCCCATCCGTTTCGACCACGACATGCGCACCTGGCGGGCGAACGTGGTACAGGTGGACGGCAAGGACCAGCTGTACCCGAATAAGTTTTTCGAGAAAGAGGGTTGCTTCGGCTATCCGGACGCAAAACTCGTCCGCAACGAGCGGCTCAAGGACGGCAGCTATCTCCTGAGCAACGAAGCGACGGGCGCCTATGTCACTCCGATGAAGCAGGCCACGCGTACCATCCGTTATGTTCCCAAGGGGAAATTCTACATCATCAAGGACGAACTGGTCCCCGAAGACGGCTCTACGCACCATTTTGACCATCGTTTCTTCATCTTCAACCACGACTTCATTACCAAAATAGAGAAGAACGGGGACCTGATCAGCATCTACCGCCCGAAGGCGGAACTCTACATCGCCGTAAGCGCCTCCGCACCGATGGCGTTTTCGTACCGTGACGCCTATATCCACGGACTGGACGGACGGGATTATGACCCCGACGGCCCCAAGCAGGGCAAACCGGGCAGCGCCAAGGGCCTCCAGTGGAGTTGTGACGCCACCTCGCTGACGGTCATCTCCGTCCTTTGTCCCAAGGCGCCGGGCAGCGCCCGTCCCAAGATTTCTTTCGGAAAGGACTTCGTCAAGGTAAACGGAGTCAAGGTCGAACTCTAAACATAGCATAGCGATATGAAATTCCGAATTGTTCCGCTGGTACTGGCTGCGCTTTGCGCATTCCAGGCCTGCCTGGTAGAGAATATGCGCGCCCCGCAGTTCGTGTTTGAAGTCTCGGACGTGACCGTGCCCGCAGACGCGACGGCCCCTTACGGTACGGGCGTCCGGACCGTGACGGCGCTGGTCCCGGTAAGATGTACCGAGAACTGGTCCGCCATCATCGTGGATGCGGAAACGGCGCCCTGGCTGTCCATCGCCTCCCAGGATGGTTCCAATCCCGTCGGCGCCGACGTAACGGGCAATCTTGTGCTTTCCTGTGCTTTCAATGATGACTATGCGAAGCGAATCGCAACCCTGCGCCTGGTGACCGTAAGCGGGGAGACGCGGGATGTGACCGTTACGCAGGAAGCCAAGTCCGACCGTGTCGCGATAGACGGAGAGACCGCGTTCACGCTCTCCGCCGAGTCGGAAGCGGATATCAAGGTCAAACTCCTGAGCAACCGGGACTGGACGGCCGAGGTGCCGGAGGGCCTGGCGACGGTGACCCCCGCCGAGGGTACCGGAGACGCCATCGTGACCATCAAGGCCAAGCCGAATTACAATTGCGAGGAAGGTTCCGTTACGACGGTGACTTTCCGCGCCGGGGAGAAGACCGCGGAGGTGACCATCACGCGTCCGGCGGATGTTCCCTTCATCGCCGCAAATGCGGTGGAAGTCCTGAGAAACTACCTGCCTTCCACTACTGAAGGCGTCCTTCGTTTCAACTGCAACCAGCCCTGGAAGGCGGAGATCCTGAGCAGCAATATCCGCGATTTTTCGCTGGGGGCGCTGGAGGGCGAGGGCGGCATGGATTCGGAAATCCCCTTCACGATGGCGGTCAACGATTCGCAGGAGAGCCTGAAGGCGGAGGTGAAACTGTCCCTGGTGTCCGATCCGAAGAAGAACGTCACGCTGACCGTGAACCAGTGGACGGGCTTCACCATTACCGTGGACCTCCACGGGGTGACGAGTGCGGATGCCTGCCCCCTGCAGCCGGTGGATGAATCCGTGCCGCAGCTTCCCTTCTCTTCCGGCTTCTTGAACAGCGGTAATTCGCAGTATGATTATGAGCTGACGGGGACGCCCTATATCTTTGGTCTCAACGGAGACTATCTTGTCGTGCGGAACGGCGATATCCGCTTTAACGCCAGCAGCGCAGGCTATATCAAGTTCCCCGCCGTCGAGGGGTATCGCCTGGCCTATGTGGAAATTACGACCGCGGCGACCAACAAGACCTTCTCCGTCGGGGGAAATCCGGACGGATCGGTGGTCATCGGGGCCAAGAAGACCCTCCCCAAGGATGCGAAGGGAATATGGGAGTTCAATGACACCGAATTCAACACCTCCTATTATCTAATCATCAGTTCCGGTAGCTCAAGATTGAGCGATTGGGTGCTTCTGTATGTGAAATAAAGTTATGAAACGATACAAGATATTTCTGCTGTCCCTGCTTGCAGCATCGACATCCGCATTTGCACAGGCGTCGAAGGTTGTGCCCGACACGCTGGGCGCAAAACAGGCGGCCGCCCATACCCTGGCGGAACTGCTGGAAGGGGAAGTGGCCGGTGTCCGCGTAAGCCGCACCGGGACCTCCCCGCTCTCTCCCGTCAGTGTGGATATCCGGGGGACCAGTACCCTTCGCGGGGACGACCAGCCCCTCTGGATCGTGGACGGAGCCGTCATCGAGAATGCCTCCGGCACCAACCTCAACCCGTTCTGGAACTATTCCGACCTGGGCCGGATTTCCTCCGTCAATACGTTCTTCCACTTGTCGCCGGAGGATATCGAGAGCATCGAGGTGCTCAAGGACGCCAGCGCCACCGCCATCTACGGATCGCGCGGTGCAGCCGGCGTGATTATCGTCAAGACGAAACTCGCACCGGAACGCGGCAGCGAGAAAGGCCTGCGGTGGAAATCCAACGCGGGCTATGAGGTGAAGGGAGGATTCTTCCACAATCACTATCTGAATTACGGAATGTCCAAGCGCAATACCGCTTTCAATTCTTCGGTATCCTACCGGAGTTCCCTCCGCGGGGCGGACGGAGTCGGCGCAAATGACCTGACCTTCCGTTCCTCCCTGGAGACCCGGGCCGCCAAGGTTTTGTGGTTCGGCGTCAATTTCATGGGCGGCCTGGGCAGTTTCGACAACAGCGGTACCTCCCTTGCGGATTACCAGGAAGACGGGAAGCGCTACGGTGCAACGGCTTCCGCCTGGTTGCATTTCAACCTGTGCCCCGGCCTTGACTGGACCACCACGGCCGGCGGAGATTACCGGAGCGTCAACCGTTTCATCTGGTATGGGACACAGACCCCGGTGGGCGCCGCCTATAACGGTCTGGCCGGTATCACGAACAATACCGCGCTCTCCTACAATGTGAACAGCGCGCTGAATTTCAAACGTTATTTTGCCGTCAAGCACGGTCTGGAGGCGCACGTGGGCGTAGATTTCTACGGCGGGCGCAACCTGTACAATTCGCTCGCAGCGAGCGACTACCTGGCCGAAGACCTCAAGGCCCGCGGCATCTCCATTTCCAACGGCACGCGCCCGACCTGGCTCTATACCGAGAGCCTCGGGCATTTTGCGCTCTTCGCCCGCATCGGCTACAGCTTTGACGATATCTTCGGCGTGAATGCCTCCTACCGGGCGGACAAGACCATCTCTGCATACGACGGCCGCTTCAGCCATTATCCCGCCGGTGACGCCTGGCTGGACCTGCACAACCTCTTCTTCAAATTCTCAAAAGCCGTTTCCCAACTCCGTCTGGAAGGGGGCTTCGGTATCAGCGGCAACGAGAAGAATCTGATCTATCCCCTCCTGGACACCGCGGTTGATGCAAGTACCATCCCGGAGGTGGAGCAGGCGCGCCGCACCTATATCAACGCCCGCTCCCTGCAGCGGCTGCAGGAATGGAACATCGGCCTCAAGGCGGGTTTCCTCTCGCAGCGCATCGTCCTGGAAGGCAAGTATTTCAACCGTGTCGTCAAAGACCGTTTCGACCTCTTCGATTCCTCCGTGATGGATACCGACGGAAAGTGGCAGAAGGGGACGCCGGTGCTTATGTCGGCACGCAGTTCCTCCTTCACGGCACGCGGATTTGAATTGAGCCTGTACGCCGTCGTCATCCGGACCCGAAAAGTCGAGTGGACGCTGAGGGGCAATTTCACGGAGGCCAAGACGCAGGTTGTCAACGTGGACGGAGATGATACCTGGTTCAATCCCGGCTATGTCGGCAGCGGCAACTTCGCGGCCAATGTCGTCGGTGCGCCGGTCGGGGCCATCATGGGCTATGAAGTAGGCACCGACGGGTATTACAAGGACAATGTCCCGGACGGTGTCATCAATGAATCGGACCGCGTGATACTCGGGAATCTCCTGCCGGAAATATACGGCGGATTCGGAACCACGCTGAGTCTCTACGGCTTCACGCTGGACCTGGCTGCCGATTATGCGGCCGCGTTCAACGTGATCAATGGCGCGTCGATGCTTGCGGAAAACCGGACAATCCTGACCTCCCGGTATGTCTCCCGGGGAGATTACCTGCGCCTGAGCCGCGTGGCGCTCTCCTATGACATTCCGCTTCCCAAATGTGCGGTGAAGGGCCTTTCCGTGACCCTTTCCGGACACAATCTCTTTACCCTCAGCCGCTTTGAGGGTGCATATCCGGACGCGTCCCCCTTCGGACTTCAGCCGCTGGCCAGGGGCAACGACTGGGTGGGCCAGCCCCTCCATCCTTCCGTCATCCTCGGTGTGGGTATTAAATTTTAGGAGGACAGCAGCATGAAACAGGTTTTTCATCATATACTTATAGCAGCAGGCATTCTGATGGCGGCGGCTTCTACCGCCTTTGCCGCAGGGGATGACCTTACGGTCTCCGGTGTCGTTTCGGATGCCAAGAAAGAGCCGGTGATCGGAGCGGTGGTGACGCTGCAGGGCAGCACGACCGTGCACGCCATTACCGACACGGAGGGTAAATACAGCATTAAAGTCCCCGATGGAAATGCGGTGCTGGATTTCTCCTGCCTGAACTACAAGAGCGTGTCGGTCCCGGTGAACGGCCGCAGCAAGTTAGACATCACCCTGGAAGAGGATGCCCAGCTGCTGGACGAAATCGTGGTCGTAGGTTACGGAGCGATGCGGCGTTCGGACCTCACCGGATCGGTGGCTTCCGTCAAGGTGGACGAGGATGACGCCGCACGCAGCACCTCCATCGACCAGCTGCTGGCCGGACGCGTTTCCGGCGTGCAGGTCCTCAGCAACGGCGCTTCGCCGGACGGCGGCGTGAGCATCCGCGTCCGCGGTCTGAGTTCCTTTAACGGCAGCACCGAACCGCTATACGTCGTGGACGGCATCATCATCAATGGTGCTTCCGATGCGATAGGCGGCTTTACCCAGGGTGGAGGCGATGCCGGAACCGCCGAGGAGACCAACGGCCTCAACGGTATCAATCCGCAGGATATCGCTTCGATGGAGATTCTCAAGGATGCCTCCGCAACGGCCATCTACGGCTCCCAGGGCGCCAACGGCGTGGTGCTGATCACCACCAAGGCTGCCAAGCGGGAGAAGATGACCGTCAATTTCAATGCGGGCGTAACCGTATCCAGCGTCAACAAGCGGATTGAGATGCTGCAGTTCGACGAGTATGTGCGGTACCTCAACGACAACAACTGCGTGACGGCGCTCGGCAAAATCTACGATGCGTCGACCGGTAACCTGAAGGTGACGCCCGTGGACTGGCAGGATTATTCTTTCCGGACGGCCGTAGGCCAGCGCTACTATTTCTCCATCTCCGGACGGCCGGAGAGCGTGCGGTATATGTTCTCGCTCGGCTACAACAATACCCAGGGCGCGGTCAAGAAAACCGGATTCGAGCAGTACACGATGCGCCTGAACCTGGACAAGAAACTCTTCCGCACCATCACCATCGGGACCAAGGTCAACATCGGCTATTCCATTTCCAAACTTTCGCAGGGCGCCAATTCCTCCAAAGTGACCGCCCAGGGAAGCTGGATGCGGAGTATCCTGACCTTCCATCCCTATTCGGACTACGATTTGTTTGAGTTGGATGACGACGACGAAAATATCTCTGCAGGCCCCGACCGTTGGCTCAAGTATTTTGCCAGCACCAAGAAGGAACTGCGCGTGAATCCCAGTATGTATTTCCAGTGGGACATTGCGCCCTGGATTTCATTTAAGACCACGGCGGGCGGCGACTGGCGCAGTTCCCGTATGGAACGCTATAAGGGCAACCAGATCAGCCGTCTGGTGGGAACCCTGGCCAACAGTACCGGAATGGATTACCTTAACTGGAACTGGGACAATCTCTTCCTGCTGAAGAAGAATTTCTCCGGTGGCCACAATCTCTCCGGAACTCTTGGTATAACGATGTCCGGCAACTCCCGTAACACGGTCTATAACGAGGGCTGGTGGCTGGTGCAGGATGGTGCAGGAGCAGCTTCCATAAGCAATGCGCAGCCGCTGTACAGCACCTTCAGGTATACGGAGACGGCATTCCAGCTCCTTTCCTTCTATGCCCGGGCCATTTACAGCTGGAAAGACCGCTACGTCCTGACTGCGACGGCGCGCGCTGACGGCTCCAGCCACTTTCAGGGAAAGAACAAGTGGGGTATCTTCCCTTCCTTTGCCTTTGCCTGGCGCATCAATGAGGAAAGGTGGTTCAATGTCCCTGCGATTTCGCAGTTGAAATTGCGTGTTGGCTGGGGACTCGTAGGTAACCAGAAGATGTCTTCCTATGCTACGATCCCTACTTTCAGCAGTACCCGCGTGGCGGATCACAGCATTGGCAGCGATTCCCATTCGCAGGTGGGTGTGTTCCTTGACGGCATCGCCAATCCGAATCTCCGCTGGGAGACGACGGATCAGGCCAATGCCGGTCTGGATGTGGGCTTATTCAAGGGCCGTATATCCTTCAGCCTGGATTTTTACAACAAGTTGACAAGAGACCTGCTGCAGCAGAAGCAGATAGCCCGCTCCAGCGGCTTTTCCACAATGTGGGTCAACCAGGGCACAATCCGCAACCGCGGTTTTGAGTTCTCGTTCAATGCGGTGCCGGTCAAGACAGGTGATTTTGAATGGGCGCTCGGTGGCAACATTTCCGTGAACCGCAACCTGATTACCTCCATCGGACAGGACCTCCAGCGTGGAGACATCTATCTCACGCCTGACAACAAGCAGGATGTTAATTATTTCTGGGGCAGTACCCTGCGCGCCTACACATCCAGCATCGCTATC
>JAEEGG010014840.1_pt1 | contig 16426 bp, 10 predicted proteins | sample 9134161 | NCBI WGS metagenome assembly JAEEGG01 (sample SAMN16246543, study PRJNA631951) | gut metagenome | biome: gut microbiome; feature: rumen; material: CR-attached | host: Bos | place: Iran: Karaj | collected 2018-10
TTTGACTTTTACAGAAGGATACAGACGGTATTCTACGCCGATAATCACATAATCCTCCTCCATCAAAGCGGAAGGGCAAAGTTTATGTCCTTTTGTCAGACTTCCACCATGGAACCAGATGATAACAGGACGATTACACCTATGCGGGACATAGGCCACATCAAGGATACACTCCTCAGCAACATCCGGCCTGTAAGGAATTCCTTCGGCTTTGATATAATCCTTTTCCGATGCAATGCCCTGAAGGGACATGCATAAACAAAAGGTCAACAAGAACAATTTCTTCATTCTATTTGCTTATTTCATAGTACAAATGCGCTTTCCCGTCAGTCCCCCTGACCGAAATATTAAAGCACAATTTCCCGTCGACGACGGCTGATGGTATTACTGCCGTGCGTTGTCCGCTGGTGTTGAGTTCGTACACCGTGTAATCTCCGGGACCACTGACTGCAAGAGAGATGCCGGATTCGCTGATCCTGATCATTTGACCTGTTCCATAGGAGACTGTCACCCTCTTGGTTTCATCTGTATAACTTGCCGCGTTTCCGGCACAATCAGTAATGTTGCAAAGAAGAATCTTGCTGGACGTAGAAAGATTCGAACCATCCATGGATGTTATTAGAATTGTCGCAGGATAGATGGAGGTATCAGTCGAAAGAATCCCAGCAGTCTTAAGCCCCATAGACTCTTTATAAATCGCTATTGACTTGTCGGTTACGATAGACATTTCAGAAGAAGACAAAGAGACTTGGGACTCCGGGTTCGTTATATCTCCCCTGAGGAAGAAACTCACGACACCGGCCTCGGAGGCTTTCATCACCTCGTCTTTTGACACATCGAAAGAGTTCGGTGTAGTGGTGTCAAACAGATTGGATGCGCCCTGTGCATAGGCAAAACGCCAGACGCCATCCCATCCCCTTGAGCGCAGATAGGCAGAACCAAGCAAAGCCCCTAATCCACGAAGAGAGTTTGGCGTACAATGATTCCATTCAGAAAGCGTGTGCGGGACTCCGGGCCGTTGATTCAAAACGTCAGTATATTGGCTCGAACCGGGGTCAACATATTCCGGAAGTCCGGATAGTGGATTCTCGCCATCAATTGTACGTTCTGGGATATCGCCGGAGGGATGATCAACGTAGGAATGAGAATCATGGAAATCGAAGTCTGAAAGCCCGGATGCGGAATCCAGATTGCACCGTTTATCATAAGCGACAGTCAATAAACCATTATACCCTGCATTCCGGCAGTAATCTACCATCTCAGAATAACCATTGGTTTGCAGCCATAGGATAAAACTATTCCACATAGTACTTCCAACAGACTGGGAAGAAGGCGGGAAGAGATTGGCGATGGTTGCACCATGGCATTTTTTCCATGCATATTTGACTGGTTCAAGGTCCCTCACGTTGCTCCACCCAGTACTGAAGGCCGGTTCATTGACAACAGAAAGGATTGCTATGGCCGGATCCGCAGCATAAGTCATCCCGGTATAAGGATTAGTGTGTCCCAGTACTGACGAAACGAAACTACACCAATTGTTGTAAGCAGCAACATGTCCGCTGCTTACAGCCGTTGCATCATCAGCAAGCGCAGCTCCTGTCACCGCGAGGAATTTATACTCCGCTCCAGTCATATTTCCATCGCCGCTAAGCCCCACATCAGAATATTTGACTTTTCTTGAAGAATACATGTCAAGATACAGGTATATGCCTCTGTTCTTTGCGTTTGAGACGAAATAATCCATTCGGTCCCTGTAAGAATCCCCGTTTGAGTCATTCTCATTTGTTTGCCATAAGTCATCATAATGATGCAGGCGGACGGTATTATATCCGATCCGCGTCATGCGGGCAGCCACAAGATCAGACTTTGCTTTCTGGGGAGCACAAGCCGATGTAGTAAGATTGGCCCCGTACAAGACCTGCGTGATACCCGGGCTGTTTTGGAACTCGAAATGGTTTCCGACAGCCTTTAGTGGCCCATATTTTCCAGCAGGCGAATCAATTGCGATTGATGAGAAATCAAGAGCACTCCCACTTTCAATATCTTTCTTTTGCGAAAGCTGAGCCCATTTTTCACCTCCTCTTACAACGTACAATCCGCCTTCTTGAAAAACCATTCTGGTAATAGATCCAAGATTAGTAAGGACTCCGGCTGTAAGATGTTCATTTAAAAGGTTAGTAAACTCGCATATTTTTCCCGAACTGTTGGTGAACACAAATTTAAGTTTGGCCGCTGTATTGATTGCCGGATTCTCACTAGAAATAATAGGTGCATCCGAAATGCCCTCAGTCGCCGCGGTCGGACTATTTGGCGAAATAAAGACATAGACATCGCCGTTGATCACATCGCCGTTCCTACTGATAGTTATTTCCTGTCCGGTCTTGATGGCATAAATTCCTGGCCTGCTTGGCTTAAAATTCAAGTTTCCGGCTATGTTCGTATTGTTCCCTTCCGAATCATAGCCCTTTATAGTAATACTTCGGACATCCAGACCATCCTTTATATTGAATTTTATTATAGCAAAGATATTGGAAGGATTCCTATCATAAGATATCCTCAACCTGTCTCCGTCTACCTGCTTTGTAAGCTTCGTTGTATAACTGACATTATATTTTCCAAAGTCCGAAAGCAGACCTGTCTGCGTCGAATGATTCAGCAGGGTACAGCCGGTATAGCCGGACGACTGCATTTTAATTGCAGACGCAGGATAAACGGCAAAAAGGTCTTTTGAAGTGTCCAAAGTCCCGATTTCTCCTACGAAGGATGATGACGCACCTCCGGAAACAGCAATCAGTTTTGTAGTGCAATCGGTCCCCTTGGACCAGATTGCAATAGTGTCATTCTGGCTCCAGTTGACGGAGAGCGAACCGGGATCAAGTACAGATTTTACAGCTGGGCTGTCAATTGAAAAAACAATCTGCCTTGAGTCGTATGGCTTTGATATATGGTCTTCTTCCTTTACACAAGAAACAATAGATATGGCAAGCATCAAAGATGATATTGATACCAAATTATTCATAGGGCAGTCTATATTTCGTTAAAGAAAGAACTCTGATCATCTGAAGACAGATCATCTGGAGAAGATATTGTGCCTGCAGCTTCGGCATTGATATTCCATCGTATCCGCCTGTCCAGGACTCCTTCGCTGGAAGAAGTGTAATCACCTCCGCAATACAATGTGGCATTACTGGATGTATTGTTGTACTGGATGGAAATGACATCACCGGCCTTTACATCGATGTCTATACTGTTCCTGACATGTGATGTACTTGAATAACTAATTGTCTCTACCAGGATATTGTTCTTGAGAATTCTTGTTGTGTGTGATGTGCTACCGGCCTTGGACCAGAATACAAGCGTTCCTGAACCGGTTTCAGCCGCAGTAAATTCAAACTTGAACTTACCCACCATTCGTTCGTTTCCGGAGGCGTTTGAATTGATTGAATTCGCACAAGACGCTGTTGCTGTGGCAGTTACCGTCTCCCGCGTATCCTCTGTTGCCAGACCAGTAAACGGGGTATTCGCTGAAAAGCCACTGCTGTTCCAACTCTTCATAAAGGCTGTTCCCCAGAATGTTCCGAATGGGGCTCCATAAGGATAAACAAGTTTGTCATTCTTAAGCACAAAAGTACCGATAGCTGCTATTGAGTTATAATCCAACTCAAGAGGCCTGTCATTGCTCATTTTAAAATACTCTCCACCTGAGAAATGGAATCTCACGGTCATGTCGTCAAGCTTGAACTTGGAACCGTTGTTATTCTTTACTGGAACCACGAAACAATAATCTCCCCTCCCGGAGCCTATACTTCCGGTCAAACTGATTTCTGTTCCGGAACCGGCAGAATAAGTCTGTTTGATACTGCCGTCATCTTTAAAAGACCAATAATTTTTACAGACAAGACTGCTGGAAGAAGATAGTGTAATCCTGTCTATAGTCTTATTTGTCTGATTATCAACGGTAATTACGAGAATATTATGTAGGTTGACAAAAGAAAATGACGGTTGCTCTCCAGGGGCGCTTCGTCTCCAGCATGCTGCCATTCCTGCGGCGGCAGGATCAAAACTGCCGGCGATGGCTGTCTGCTCAGCCGGAACTAGAGTGCGAGGGCCGTTGGAGCCCCAGGGATATCTGTCTGAATTCGAATCGCTTACGCCATTCACCTCGGCATAAAACTCATCCATATTTGCGCTCGCTGGAATCGTGGCGGACAGCACAGCTGTTTTTCCGCTGAAGGAGTCAAAGCTCGCAATAGTACTGGCGGCTTTTCCGGAAGCGTCCTTATACCAGATATTGACGGTTTCTTCCCCCGTCCAGAAAACGCTCCTGCCGTTAAGAGTGGCTTTGGTCTCCTCGGTACCTGCCTTAAAATGAATAACTACATAATCTCCCGATATTTCAACAGAAGATTTCCCACACGAGCAGATTAACACTGTCAGAGCAAACAACAGTAATTTTCTCATACTATCTAACGAATATTCAAAACATTATTGCCAGCTTTCAGTTTATATTTCTTAGAGCCGGCATATAGCGTAAAAGCATTGTTAGTTGAGACGGTAATTGTCCCGTCGCGATAAATCAAATCCGCGGTAGTGTCTCCGAATTGGAGATTACGGACACCATGCTCAAAATCATGATGAATATCCCACCTGACTACGGCCTTGGCTGCATCTACCTCATAAATGCCGATAACATTCTCAATAAATAACGAAATAGGTCCCAATGCAGACCATCCGCAAAAATCTTTACGCACGACATCTTTGCGTTTGCTGTTTGCCGGGCGGTCCGCAGAAGGGCTGTAACACTCCCAAATGGAATGAGGTTCAAACGACAGGTACGTTCTTTTCATTTGCTCAAGAAGACGTTCCGCGGTTTCATTCGCCAAATCTCGCAAACCATATTTTTCAAGTGATTTGATGCCCATATAAGCCGTAGGCAGCCATACTGCTCCCCGCCAATACCGGCCATGCTCTGGGACGTAATCCTCATCAAGGGCACTAAGCGATTTCCAAGGGTAATCTCCACCAAGACGTGTGGCAGACAACGCAAAACGAGCCATCTTCTCTGCCTGCCTTTTACACGGGATTTCAGCCAACATTGGCCAAAAGGATGCCGGAGTCAGGATTCTTGTAGGTCTATTGTCTTCCATCCGGATATCATAGTAACACGAGTCGGCTTCAGACCAATAGTAACGGTTGATTATCCATTTAAGCCTGCGATACTCCTTGGCAAAACGCCGTGATGTCTTATAATCCGAACAAATCCTGGCCAGGCGAGAAATATACAAGGCAGACAATGCCTGCTGGGAAATGGCATCTACCCAGAGAATCTCACCGTCCCTGTTCCTCGGAGTATTGTCCATGCCGCTCTGATTACCGTCCCACTCAAATCCAATCTCATGCCTTCTGAGTTTCACCGGTCGATATCCGAAACTAAACTCTCGCTTATCATCCAGGGTATTGAAATAGTCATAATAGCGCTGGAGATATTTGTTCTCTAAGACCAATGTGTCAAGATGAGCTTTATCGGCCGTAAACTTGTAATAATCATATTCGACCCACGAGAACAACGGAGGATTATCTGGATGCTGTATTCTGAGAGGAGAAGGTCTTCCATCCAGGATAGGGGCATAAAAGTTCTGCAGAGACTCAATCCCAGGAAAGAAAGATGGCGCATACTTGCAGAACAGGCTCATGAAAGCAGTGTCCCAAACCCATATTGTCCGTAAACCATTCTCTTCCATACACCCCTCGTCCATATACCTCTCGCTTGCAAGGCCCGGCTCAGTACGGATATGGTCTTCAGCAATCTCCCAGGCTTTGTAGTAAAAGGACACCAACGCAGTGTCTGCAGCATATACGGGTTGTGGTACATTATCCTTGACAAGAAGGGTAACGAGGAGTGTGGTCAGTAAAGTCACTTGGCAGAACAGTTTACAATTTCATAATAGATGCACCCGATTCCCATAGAGTTTTCTGTGGATACCGTAAAACTAAGCGTATTGCCGGAAACGGATGTTTTCACTTTTCGCCCACGCTTCCCGGAAGTATCCAGTTCATATACGGAATACTTTTTGGGCGTGTCAAGGGAAAGGGTAATATCGGCCGTCCCTCTTTCCACAACAAGGCCTGACCCCCATTTTAGGAGTGTCTTCCTCTCCTTATCCTCAAATTCTGTCCAGCGGCCTTGAACGTCAGTGAGATGGACAAGGAGTAATCTTGCAGATTCCTGAATCTCTTTCCCGTCCAACGCACTCACCCAGATAGTTGAGGGAGCACCCGAAATATATGCGTTGAGCGGTCCGGCAGTCATAGGTCCGCCAGGACTGAATACGGCGCAGGTGCAGGATGTACTAAGAGATAATGTGCCCTTCAGGGTATCAAGTTGGAGTTGATCTGACACATCAGCCAAATGTCGACCGTCCATCGTTACAGGGTCCGCATCCTTCCTGAGAAAAAGGCAGATGGCCGCCCGCTCGGAGGCCTGTGAAAGAGGGTCCGCGGCCAAATCGAAATAAGTCGTTGCCCGCTGTTTTCCTTCAAGATCCTCGCCAAAAGTGTTGTTGCTATGAGAATAAGCGAAACGCCAAAGACCATCCCATGCCATATAGGAAGACATCGCGCCAACAATGACACCACCAACTCCGCGATAACGCCCGGGGCCTGAGAAACTCCACTCCGTTATTACTTGAGGGATATCAGCCCCTACTGCATATTCGCCGTAAAGGAGTTTGGGAACTCTGGCCTTAACGGGATTCTCATTTGTAAGGGTAGAAGGCAAGCCCCAACTCTTTTTCGGAAACTTAGGATGGTCCACATAAGAGTGGCTATCTATGTAGTCGAAGCCGGATGAGCTGCCCAAGCCCTCTGCATTCTGAGTATTATTATCGTTGGTAAGCAATGCCTTGCAGCCAAGATTCCGTACAAACGATGCGTATTTGATGAAGGCCTTCTTTTGAAACCAACGACTGAATTCATTATAACCAATGCTCCAAATCTTTTCCGGGGTTTCGGAATCCAGAGCAAGGTCTGGTCTCTCGGTACAGAATTCCCTCCACCATGCTAGAAATCCGGCATTGTTCAGGAAATCATCACTTTTGTATGATGCGGAAAGTTTGTTTTCGTTGACAAGAGAAATAAGACAGATGGCTGGCTCATCCTTGTATGCGCGACCTGTGTATCTGTTCACATGCCCAAGAAAATTCTCCGTGAAATCACACCAATTCTTAAAAGCGGCATCGTCACAGGCAGAGAGCCCTTTAAATACTCCGGCGGGTATATCCCCGTCCTTGTCCACGCCTATCTCACGCCATTTTACCTTTCTTGAAACGTAAAGGTCGGTCGTGATGTAGAATCCCATCTCGACAGCTTGAGAGAGCAGGTAATCCAGCTTTTCCTGATTGGCCTCATCTGCCCAGAAATTATCGTGATGATGAATGCGGATAGAATTATAGCCCAGTCTGGCAAGACGCTTAAGCAGCGCATTTGTCTGGGAATGTGAAGGATAGTTGGCGCTGTTACAGAGGTTGACCCCGTAGAATCGCTGCTCCACACCGGGCATTTCTTCAAATTCAAAATGGCCGCCAACTGCCTTCAGATGGCCATACTTGCCGGCAGGGGCATCCAATAACCCCATCCCGGAGAAATCCAGCGCGCTTCCCGCCTTGATGTCTTTCCAGTATTCCAGCCGCAACCAGTCCTCGCTTTCTCTAATCACGGTTTTTTCCTCCTGGGCAAAAGCCCTGGAGGAAAGAATCGTGAGAAGGATCAATAAGAATAGAACTCTTGCTTTAATAGGCATTTGATGATTACTCTGTAACAGTCCAGGTTATAGGATGGGCAGCACTGCTATAATAGACATACAGTGTTTGATTCTTTGTGGGATTCGCAGAACCATCATTCTTAAGATACCTTAAGGATATTTTTTGTCCTCTGGTGACAGATAGCGTAACATTATACTCAGTTGTCGCTGTTTCGGTAAGAGATATCCTCTTATCTGCCTGTTCAACACCATCGATATAGACATAAACCATATTCCCCGCCGAACTTTGCTTTTTCAATGAAAGGGTAAGTGTCCCAGTGCCAGTAGCTGCCGTGTAGAACTCAAACAAGAACGAGCCATATATACAGTTGCCACTGCTGTTGACCGTGGTTGCATTAGTTGCAACAAATGCCAAAGCTGTATTCGGGCTAGCCGCGGCCATGGGGATAGGATTGTTGAAATCAGCTGCTCCACCACTTGATATTTGAGAATTAATTCCCTTTACACTGCTCGTGGTCCATTGCGTTCCGGAAGGCGCATAGACACTTTCATCAACCGTCCACCCGGCATCTGTCAAAGTAAACGAGCCAAGCGTTGCCAAGGTGTTATAGGTCATGGCCAGGGGTGTGCTGTTTGAATATTCACGGCAATAAATGCCACTTTTGAATTTGAGTTTCAGATCGGCAAAGTTAACCATGCCGCTCGAATTCTTAGTAGAGATGACAAAATAATAATCACCTGAAGTTCCTGGGGCGATATTGGCGGAGAGAGATACTTCCGAACCGGAGGTGCCGGAACCGTCTATTTTAATGCTACCACCATCCTGAATATTCCAATAGTTGGCTGCCATAAATACGGTGGACGAACTCAAGGTAATCTGCTCAATCGTGTAGGAAGTCTGATTATCGACTGAAATTTTCAACAAATTGGTCAGGTTCTTGAAGGCGAAGTGAGGGGTCGGGTCTTCACTGGAATACACCCAACGGGCACCCATCGCATGGGCGGAGGGGTCGAAACTGCCGGCTACCGCAGTCTGGGTTGCTGATGGCTTGTAACGAGCCCTGTTGCTCCCTGTACCAAAAGGCGCTTTGCTGCTCCCGTCAATAACGCCGTTCACTTCAGCAATGAACTCATCTTTAGGGGCGGTATCAGGAATAACGGCTGAAAGTTTTGCCGTCTTACCGGAGAAGGATTCAAAAGACGCTGCAGTTTTCTGTACGTCTCCATTTGCATCTTTATACCAGATGTTGACGGTCTCAGTCCCGCTCCATACCACAGATAAGCCGCTAATTGAGGTTTTTGTGTTGGCATCATCTAATCCGGCATCGAAATAAACCTTCGAATAGCCGTCCATAATAGTTTCGGTGGGTTCTGTCGTTTCCACTGGATTTGAAATGTGTTCTTTTTTGCAGGAAACCATCACTGCAGCCATTGCTGCTAAAACAAATAATAACTTTTTCATGATTCTGTCCTCCATTTTAAATCCATGAATCTTCTCCATCGTAGGATAAGTCATTGTAATCCTGGGTTACAGCCGACTGGCAAATCATTTCTCTTTGGGCAATATTTATTGTCCAGAGACGTGGTTCAACATAAATTTTTTTTTCTTCCATAATAGATATAATTTGAAAACTAATTCCATGAATCTTCCCCGGAGTACTGCTCTTCTTGGTAATCTTGGGTTGTTGCAGATTGACAAATCATCGTCGTTGGAAAGACGAGGAGCTCTTCAACCTCCGGCTCCTGGTAATATTTTTTATTCCTTTCCATAGAAGTACTTTTTATAAGTTTATTCATTATATGTCAGCAAATTAGAGCAGTCTGACGCAAGGATGTTTTCCCGCGCATCCGGGGTCTCACAACTTGTTCGTACATTCCTGAGAGTAATACCGTCGATATGGCGTAGGTATAGCCCGGAAGAAGGCATCCTTCCAAAAGATTTCGGGTCAGGATACTGTTTTTCCAGTTCGGGAACCGGGAGGGATGGTATTTGTAAAATGCCTCCCATCGAATGAAGTGATACATTCTCCAACGTAATGCCTTTTATCTTTCTGTGATGGTATCCCGTTATGATTGAGCCATAATCTGAGCGGGCGTTGGTTGAAACGATATTCTTGAATGACACATTATTTATTGAGCCCAGTTCTCTTCCTTCTGGTGAGCGTAAGCGTGCACCAATCATCACGAAAATCGGACTGTCAGAACAACGGTCAATAGTAATATCAGAGAAAGAAATATTATCTATTACTGCACCGTCAGTACTCTCAACATGCAGCCCACCGCAATAATCAAGTTTGCAATTGCTGACACTTATATTGCGGAAATCACAGGTGCTCTCCGTCCCCAGTTTTATCCTGCCTGAACTTCTCGTAGCATGGTTGGTCATGTTACTGTCCTCCAAATGCTTCTTTGTCCCATCAAGAAGGCTTCCAACAAGATAACCGGAAATTGCACAGTCCGAAATGACAATGTCTTCACAAGCCTTATATCTGCCAAGGGCATAAGAAGCCTTCATGACGATGGCATCATCCCTGTAACTGTTTACGGAGCATCCCTTGATAACCACATGGCTGCAGCAGTCTATATCCAGTCCGTCACGATTTGTGTCAACGGTAATACCTTCAATAGTCAGACTATCCACCCCGGTAGCGAGCAGACAGAAATGTCCTCCTTTACGAATCGTTATATCCCTGATCGTTACATTCTTGCACTCTTTAAACGCAATTGACTTGTTGCCTACACCATCCTCAAGCGAGAAATCGCAGTCGATATTAGTTGCCCTTTTACTGAACGTAAATCCATCGGAGAGGTTTTCCCCATCTATCATTCCTTTACCACTGATTGAAATATTCTTCAAGCCAATGCCATATATCAAAGAATTGCACCAGTGAGAATGTCCAAAATCTTGATACGAATCATAAGGATTTGCTTCCGGAGCATCATAACCTTGCCCTATAGTATGAGGCGCGGCTTTAATAACAGCGCCTTCTTCCAGGACGAGGTTGACATTACTTGCAAGACGAATGGAATGACATGAGTATATACCTTCAGGTATCATCACTGTCCCACCACCGTCATTCGCGGCATCGAGTATCGCCTCATTAATTGCCGGAGAGTCAATCCATATCCCATCTCCGACTGCGCCATAATTACGAATATCGTAAACCTCGGTACTGTCGCAGGCATATAAGCCTAGACTAAAAGCAATTATTACCGGAATGATAACCATCTTCATTTCGCTAGTTCTTCTTATTCCATGTAATAGGTGATGTTGCGCCACAATATAATTTTGCATTGCTGCTTGTATTATTGTACTGCAGCGTTACAACATCTCCTTTCTTCAGATCCATCTCGCATTCCACAAAAGTCTTCTGGAGATTTCCGGGAGCATAATTCTGGGAAAACACCTCATCACCATTTCTTGTGGCTGTCACTTTGTAGCTTTGAGTGGTTGTCGCAAGAGTCGCCCAGAATCCAAACACGCCAGTCCCTGTCTGTGCAACGGTGAAAGAAAACTTGAATTTTCCTTTCATATAACCATTGTCCTTGCCAGGATTGGACAGCGAGCTGGATACGCTTGCCGTTGCGTTTTCTGCCGTGAAAGAGCTGTTGGCGACAAATCCGGCATCATTCCAGGCTTTCATGAAACTATTAGCCCAAATTGTCCCATAAGGGGCGTAAGGACATACGCCTTGCCTAATCTCAGCTTTTATGATTCGGATATCTTCCGGGATTCTTGAGTCCGTAGTCGTCAGTTCCACAACATACACCGTTTCTTCTTTGATACTTGTGCTTGACGGCAAAGAAACTTGTATATCACTTCCGCCGGTACCGGACTGGGGGTTTAATGAAGCACCTTCTACATCCATCCCGTCAGAATACTTGACTGCACCGGACCACACTACATCTGATGTTGCAACGAGCGTAATAGTAACAGTTTCCTGGTCCCACTCGGACATTGCTGAGCTGGTACTGAAATAGAAATCCGGAACAATGCCATACTGACAAATGGTAAACGATTCATCTTGCTCAAATTCAGGAGAAGAAAGTGTTACCGTATAAGTCTTTTGGTCATAGGTGTCGTTTGTCGGGAAAGAAACAGTTACCTGCGCGTCTCCTTCCCCGGAATCCTGGCTGCATGTAGCCCCGTTGTTCACTCCGAGCATCCACTTGGCGTTTCCATAGATATTGATGGAAACTGTTGTCGTATTTCTGTCCACATTAATATCCGTTCCATCCCAGTCGAGCATGAATTTACGAATACCACGGACTGGATAACCACACCAAACCAGACCTCCTGCCCCTTTGGGTGGAGCATTCAATCGAAGTTCGCTCCCGTCAATCACCTCAGTAAAGAAAGCGTTTATGGCTCTGGTAGAAGCGTCAGGGACGAGGATGTCTGTCCAATATAGCGCTTGTACTCCTACATTATTTGTATTTCCTTCCGCTTTGTATCCGGCACAGGGGAAGAAAACCGATTTCCCTTCGTATCCAGGGACATTGCTGGTCGCAACGTAACCATTTTGACCCCCAACACTTGCATAACAGAACGTGCAATTGTCTATCAATTCTTGCCAATCTTCGGGGGACGGCGTTCGCCAGCCATATCCAAGAGCTGAAGTAGCTGCGTCCTGTTCTTTTGAGAGTCGCTGCCCGTTCACCAACTTGCCATTCAGGCTATGCTGAGATTCGGAATAATCACTTTTTTCTTCTGCTTCTCCCCAGGAAAAGTAACTGCCGCATTGTGACGGAGATGTTGCGCCGACATTGCAGCTTGCCCACTTGGCACTCAGTCCAAGATCCACTTCCAGCCCGGTCTCGATTGTTCCTTTGAATTCAGGAGCGGCGTTAGCGGAGATAACACTAGGATCCACTTTCTGACACGACATGGCAATCAGAAGAGCAAGTGCTATTATGTTGTTATACCTCATAATTTACTCGATAAAGAAATCATTTTGACCCGTATTGTAGTCCAACGCCGTATTATTCAGTAATTCGTATTCAGGGAAGGCGATTAACAGTCCGGCCCTTACTTTCTGAATATCTTCTTCCATATCTCGCCCAAAAAGGCAGGCGGGAGATTGCCAAATTCTGTAGTTGGCGGCTGTATGCATGAACTCATTATAGGGGCGGACGAAATTCTCCACATAAAAATTGGCCCCATATCTTCTGGTGTCAAAGAAACTCTGTTGCTCATAATCCATTTCAAAGAATCGTTCCCACAGAATAGCCACTACAAGGTCTTCTTTTGTGGCATAATCTGAGACATTCCAGTCTGCGGGAGCAATAGCCGGAGAATCACCGAACACATGCTGATAAGCATCGCTTTTGTTGGTGGAGTTCCGGGCGCGCTCAAGAATTTGATTCACATATTCAACAGCCTTGTCTGCATGTCCAAGATTGGCGGCGGCTTCGGCCGCAAGCAAAATCACATCAGCATAACGGAACAGGTAAATATCTGCATCTCCACCAGATGAATTGCCCCTATAACCCTTGCTGAACCCCTTCTTGTAGATAGGAGTACAGTTAAGGGATAGAGTGGAATTTATTGAAGACAAATCATCTGTCGCCTTGAACGCTACACGGCTTTCATACGGATAACATCTATTGGTGGTCTTTTTCCCGGTGGATTCATCCCCCGTGTAGTATGTGTCGTAAAAATAAGTAGCATCCATTCTGGGATCCGCACACCCTTTATAATAGGAATAAGTGCCTAACTCATCATCCTCCTTCTCCACATAATCACTGGCGGCACCATACTTGGCGCACCAGTTCTCCCAAATGAATCTGGAAGGACGGATTCTGAGTTTGTTCCCGTTATCCGTCGATGTCTCGGATGAACCATAAGGCTGCTTGGGCAGACTCCAGCTGGCATAGACATAAGAACCGCCGGAGAGACCGGAGGAGACAGGAACCACCAGTATCCTTTCTTTTGAGAGATAGTCCTCGGGGTGTTCATTGGGAAGGAAACGGAAAAGATTGGCATAGTCCGGTTCCAGTTTAAATGGTCCATACAGCATCACATCCTCGGCACAATCCAAAGCCAGTGTCCACGCCTTGTCAACGTCATCTTTGGGTATGCCACATAGCGAAAAGTCAGGGTATCTGCCTTCCTTTGAAAGATCAAACCACTGGTCATCAACTCCTTTTGCCGCACTTGTCATCAAAGAAGCCATCTGCACATACACTTTTGCTTTGAGCGCCTCCGCGGAATAATTACACACGTGGCCTCTTCGAATGTCTTCTTCAGACAGCTCTTCTGGAGCAGGAAGTGACGATTGGGCATAATCCAAATCGTCAAGTATCACTTTATAAACCTGTTGGTAAGGCGAACGGGCAATCTCGGCCTGCCCAATAGAAACAACCTTGTCCAGAACCAGGGGCAAGTCCCCCCAAATCCTTGTGGCAAAGAAATACGTGTATGCCCTGAGGAATCTGGCCTGAGCAATCATTTTGCACTTATTTCCTTCCGGGAGATCCGATGCTGCCGCACAGTCAATGAATGAATTGCACTTGGAAATGGTTGAATAAATGTTTTTGTAAACGGTTGCGTTATGGGAGTGGTTAGAATACACCGTATGATTATACCATGAGTATAATGGAGTCTGATGTGTATGCTGTAATATCGATGCTCCATGTAACGTATTAATGAAATGCGAAGAGACCAAAAAGACTAATGACTGATAACAGCCCTCAAGTGTCGATTCTGCGGCGACCTCGCTTTCAAATATTTGCTCACTGACAAGATTTGATGGCGGAATCTCATCGAGGAAGTGGCAGGAAGATACCAGCCCTCCCGTCACAATAATCAACGCTAAAGTTTTTACAAACGATTTCATTGTCTTAGAAAGTGAGTTTTACATCAAAACAAAAACTCCTGCTGGCAGGATAGCCTCCGGCATCGACACCAATTCGTTTTGAGGAAAGTCTGTAGGAGTTTACAATAGGCGAGTATCCTGAATACTTTGTAAGAATAAACAGATTGCTAGCCGAGAAACCGAAAACGGCGCTCTTTAAAAGGCTCTTTCTGGGAAGCTCCAGAGTATATGAAAGCGCCAGGTTGGACATCCGCAAGTAAGAGGCATCCTCTACGTCTCTGTCTGTAACAAAATTCTTTTCGCTTGAGTGCCAGACATCATCGAACAGCGTACCATAATACTTAGTCGGATCCGCTATGCCAACATAATAGTTGGTGGGGTTAACAACTGTCCAGGCGTTATAGAATGACTCCGTCAAAACGTTTTGGGGAGACGTGGTCTTATGCGTGTCCATATACTGGACGCGGTTGGCATTGATAAGCTGGTTCCCATACGAGCCCTGAAAAACTGCCGACAATTTCCATTTCCCTAATGTAAAGCTCGTGGAGAATCCGTATGTGAAAAGTGGATTGGCATTTCCAATGACAGTACGGTCTTCGGAATCAATGTAGCCATCTCCGTTCATATCCACGTACTTGACAGAACCTGGTGTCGGATAGATATTGGCGTCACGGTTTGATGCGCTCCAAGGGACGCCATATTCGCCTTCCTGAACCAGACCATCAGTCTTATAACCATAGAACAATCCTATGGGCTGCCCCAACATATAAATGTTTACAGGCTGCTCAGAGTGGTAACCTCCTGACCCGATATTCGCCCCGGTATAGAACCGCTGGCTAGTCTTTACACCAGGCTCAAAATAAAAGTCTTTAGAGTTACCTTCATAACCCAGGTCTGTGAGTTTGTTGCGGTTGATGGAAATGTTTCCGCTAAAAGACCATTCAAAGCCGCGGACGACGACCGGTGTTGTCTCCAACGTAATTTCGATACCTTTGTTAACGATTGAGCCCTGATTGACATACATGCTGGAAAAACCGGAATTATATGTAATGATCCTGGACTGCAAAAGGTCGTAAGTATTCTTGTAATATGCATCAACGACAAGTGATAAACGACCGTTCCACATCCCATAATCAAGTCCGACATTAAACTGCTCGGTCGTTTCCCATTTAAGATCTTCATTAGTCAATACATTCGGCCCCAGCGTAACAACATATCCGGCATCATTAAAATGATAACCTTGATATCCCTGGCCGTAAGTAGACATATACTGATAGGGCTTGACCGAGCAATTACCAACACGGCCCCATCCCGCACGGAACTTAAATTGCGAAATCACAGGCACCTTAAACCACGCCTCCTTACTTACCCTCCAGGCTGCTGCGACTGAGGGGAAGCAGGCAAACCTGTTCTTCTTCGCAAATCTGGAGCTGCCGTCAAGCCTGCAGGTGGCAGTGAGGATATATCTTTCTCCATAGTTATATATCCCCCTCACAAAACCGGACATCTTGGACTCATTGGTTTCAGTGAATGTGAGTTTGGCACTGGGGGAAGAATCAATATTGCCAACACCGAAGCCGTACTGTACAATGTCATCAGAAAGGACAAGCGACGTTTTGTTTGAATTACGGTTCAGCGTGAATCCAGCAGTCCCTGAAAGGTTGTGTCTCTTTCCAATCTTCTTGTTGAAATCGAAGGTATTATCCCAGTTCAACGTGTAGAATTGGGCGGAAAGGACAGTGCCGGCTGCGGGGGATTTTGATACCGTAGGGCCTTTATACTTTGCGATTTCCTGCATGTGATAATCGGCTCCTGCAGCAGAGGTAAACTTGACCCAGGGCGCAATCTT
>JAEEGG010014843.1_pt1 | contig 16425 bp, 14 predicted proteins | sample 9134161 | NCBI WGS metagenome assembly JAEEGG01 (sample SAMN16246543, study PRJNA631951) | gut metagenome | biome: gut microbiome; feature: rumen; material: CR-attached | host: Bos | place: Iran: Karaj | collected 2018-10
TCGGCAGGCATTGGTGGCTGCTCCGCCTCGCTCAGCCGGATGGCGTTGCGCAGGTTCGCGTCCTGTTGTCTCAGGGTGTTGAGTATATCTTCGTTCATGACTGTAACATTTTGATGATTCTGCAAAGTTTCCGTCTTGTCCGGCTCAGTTTCGAGGCAACGGTCGTGGGCAGTGAGCCCGTGACGAAGGCTATTTCCTTCAGGCTCATTTCCTCGTAGTAGAACATCGTCACCACGGCCCGTTCCTCTGGTGGCAGGTGTTGTAGGGCTGCCCTGATCAGCTGCACCGTCTCCTGGTTGGGCTGTCCCAGCGTGTTGTCCACCTCAGCGTCGGTCAGTGTTTCGGCCTCGTGGCCGTAGTCCTCAAAATACACTGTTGGCAGGCTCTTCTGTCTCAGGAAGTTGATGGCCTCGTTGTAGGCAATGCGCGACACCCAGGTGCGCAGCGACGACCGCTGCAGGTCGTACATCTTTATATTAGTAAAGACTTTCACGAACACGTCCTGATACACTTCTTCGGCATTCTCCACAACTGTGACGAGCCGCACCACCTGTGCAAACACATCCCGGCCATAGCGGTCGAGCATCTGTTGCTGGGCTTTGGGATCTTGTTTCCGCAATCCGTCAATCAGGTTCAGGTCTGTTGGTGTCATGATTGTTTCGTCTTCTATTCATATATACGCAAAAAAACGACGAAACATTGCAAGAGCGAAAAAAAATTACTGAAAAAAATAATTTGCGGCAAATAATAAGCTGAGGCCATCCAGAGCAGTCCGCCGGCTTCGATGATGGGATACTTGTTGCCTGATGCGTCCTTACAGGGATAGAAGTAGAAGGGCAGGCTGTGGTTGCGCTTGGGGCTGTTCACCACGATGGTGGTCATCTCGCCACTGGTGCCTTCGAAGCGCAGGATGTCGCCTTCGTGGAAGGGATATAGGAAAAACGTAAGCGCGCTTACGTGAGTCGTAAACGCGCTTAAGGCTCACGTAAGCGTGCTTAAGTTTTGCGCTTTACTTGCACTCGCCTTCGCCGTAGATGTAGGCCTGGGCGTGGCTGGTGTAGTTAATATTGAACATTACAGGACGATGCGCAGGCCCATCATGAAGTTCACGTTATTGAACTTCCAGCCCTGGGCGTCGTAGAAATTGTTCTCAACGGTCTTCCAGGTAATCTTGGTGGGATCGTCGTCGTTCTTGCTCTCGAAGGGGAAGTGGTACTGGTATTCCACGGAACCCATGAGCTGGACAGGATACCACAGGTTGATGGCCAGGCGGAGGCCGATGGTGCCGAGGAAGCCGCCTGACGAGGCGTCGCTGCCGCTTGAATTTGCCGCTTTGCTCTCATAGCCCTTGAACTTGATCATGTGGTAGCCCAGGGTGTAGAAAGGCATCAAATCGACGCGGTTGAGCATATAGAACGGCTTGCCGAAACCGGCTGTGAGAGTGTAGGTGCGCGGTGTGTGGTAGAGGTTGCCCTTCATGAGGTACAGGCTTTCCTTGTCGCCACGGAACTCACCCATTTCGGCCCTGAAGATGAAGCGTTCGGCCAGTGGCAGGAGGCTCACCCTCAGCGGAATCTCGGTCTGGTAGCCGTAGCTGATGTTCTTGCCCTTGATGCCGTAGTAGACGGCGTGCGACCAGTTCAGGTCGGGGCTGAACACGGCGAAGTCGCCTTTCTTCTCAGAACCGCTGTTGCCCGAGATGCCGGCCATGGGCAGCTTATCCTTATATTTATAGGGGTTCATGATGCGGGTGTGACCCATGTACTTGGAATAATAGGTGCCGTCGGCGTTCTGGTACTGGCGGTAGATGGACATGCGGTCGTTCCTCTTCAGGCCACTCTTGTTGTTGATGTCGGTGCAGTAGGGGTCTTTGAGCACAGCACCACGGATGGCCAAAGCGTCCTCGCAGCGCGACACGTCGCGCAGCACCTTGTTGTAGCTCTTCAGCTGTGATCTCTTGGCGGCAATGAAGCGCACCTTCACCTTGATGGCATCGTAGCGGGCGGGGTCTTCCCAGGCTGCGAAGACGTCGTCCTGGGTCTTCTCGTCGATTTCAACGTGGAAGAGGGCCCAGTTGTAGTAGACGTTGTCGCCAAGCTTGATCTTGTCGGCCAGGAAGATGTAGTTGTTCTTCAGAATGCTGATGTAGTCCTCACGCACGATGGTGGCAGCGTCGATGAGTCCGGCCTGGGCACGCTCACGGTCGGCCAGCTGGGCGTTCTTCACGGCACGATCCTTGAGCAGGTCTTCCGACATCTTGCCGTCGGCAGTGCGCATGAAGAGGTAGTTGAGCACCTGCTTGCCCACGTTGGCATCGTTTAGGGCCTTTTCGGTGGCAGGACCGTTGAAGGTTTTGTCGGCGTTGTAGACACCTGCGGGGCGAAAGCCGTTGTTGTTCTCCACGAACTTCTTGTTCTCGAAGCCGTCGGTCAGCACCTTCAGGTCACCGGTAATACCGATGATGTTGCTCTTCGCGTCGTAGAAGTGCTTCGCTGCCTGGGCAGTGGTCACGCTCATGGTCAGCAGCAGGAGCATCAGTGCCTTGGCACTACGGGAAAGGAATATATTTGTTTTCATGATTGTCGTTATTGTTTGTCGGGTTGATGAAACATTGGGGTTACTGCTTGTTCTTCACGGCACGCACGTAGAAGACCTGCTTGTCGGTGATGGGCACAAACACCTGTTCGTACAGCTGGTCGCTAATCTTATAGGTTCTCAGCTGGGGTCTTTCCTCTTCGTCAATGCCACGGTCTTTTACCAGAAGGTAGTAGCCTTCTTTAGCCGTAATGCCGTTTTCGGCAAAGACGGGGAAGATCACTTCCCTGAGCTCCTCATGTTTCTTCCCGTTGTCGAATCTCACGGCCATTTCGTAGGAGCCGTCTAAATAAAATCTGCTTGCACCCAAGAAAATCAGTTCTTCAAGCTGAGCGATGGTGGGAGTGGCGTAGCCTTCGCCCAGCAACTTGGTCACGGGGTCTTCGTCGTCGCCCAGTTCAAGCGGCAGGTTGTCCTTAAGCTTGTTGTTGACGGTCACAGGCTCAGCATTGCCCCAAAGATAGGCGTCGCCGTTGGTGGTGCCGAAGAAGTTGCTGGCGAGGAACTTGTTGTAGTCGGCTCGCATCTTATCGGCAGCCACAAAAATCAGGTGGTCGCAGTGATACACCTTTTCCCTGTATTCCTGCATGAAATTCTCCACCTGTTCTTTATCGTAGTTGGCCACGGTCTTGGTGTTTTTCACCCTTTCCTCGTATTCCTTCAGAGAAAGGGAGCTTTCGTCGATTTGCTCGGCAGCCGTCTCAAACACGGGCAACTCGGGAATCACGAATGGCTCATCAAAGAAGTCATCAATGGTCTTGGTGTACTGCGTCGTGGCATTGCTGCCTAAGTTGGCTACTGCCCAGAGCGTTCCGCTTTCCAAGCCCAAGTCGACGAAGCCCACCTTTGAGCCGTCTGGCAGGGTAGCCCAGTGGTCTACAGTGGTGAAGGCATTTTCGTTTTTCGGCAGGCGTTCGTTTTCGTAGTACGCACGCAGGTCTTTGTCGAGTTTGGCTGCCTCTTCTTTGTAGGCAGACCAATCAACGGCCTTTTCTGCTTTCTTGTTGAGCACGACCTTCAGGTCGGCATCGTCGGCATAGTCAGTGAAGCACGACGACAGCACACCCACGCCCATCAGTGCGATGGCCAGGGAGTGAAGTTTTGCTTTTCTCATCATTGTTTTATTTGTTTTTTAGATTGTTATTGTTGTTTACCACCAGTTTACGTGATAGACCACGCGGGGACGGTTGATCCACGCTTTTTCCACTTCGGCGGCAGCCATGATTGAAGCCACGCGTTGCATGCCTTCGCTCTCGATGCGGGCCACCTGCTGCTGGTTGTAGCCCTCAATGCGCTTCAGTTCGCGTTCGTGCCAGTTCTGCTGCTCCTGCATGAGCATGAGCCACTCCTGGTCCTGCTGTTTGTCGAGCGCGGTGGCCATCTTCTGACAGAGTTCACGCATGCGGGCTTCAATGTCCTTCGTAGGATAGCTGACCTGTGCTAAGAGCGCGCGAGCCTTGGCGGCACCGTCCTCGTTGGGCTGTGCGCTCCAGGCAGCGTTGGCCTTGGCCAGCAGCTGGCGGTTGGCATTCTCAATGGCGGGCTGTCCGTATTGTGCAATGAGCTGTTGGGCTTCGCCGTATGCCTTCGAAGCTGCGGGAATGGTGAGCAGCGTGGCGATGGCTTCGTCGTACTGGGTGCTCTTGGCCAATGTCTTGGCCTTGGTGATGATGGTCTGTGCCATGCGGTCGTAATAGTCCACAATGCGTTGGCGTCCTTTCTCTACAAAAGCCTGAATCTGGGCATCGCGGGGCTGCAGGCGGCGCAGGGCGTTCTGCCAGGCTTGGCTCTCGTTGCTGCCAATGCCGCGCACCTCTGCTTCGTGCTGGGCATAGAGCGTACCGTCAATGCCGTCGCCCACGTAGAGCGTCACGCTCAGCCTGATGGCCGTCTTGGCCGGGATGGTGGCCGTCTGCTCCTGGGCAATAGGTTGCACATGGGCAGTAATGATAAATCGGTCGTCGAATCCTGCCCCGGCCATGCCGTTCTCAGTGGCCATCTGCATAAGCTTGTTGCGCAGCAGCGGCTCCACCTGTGCAGGATATGTTTCAGGCAGGTAGGGAATCAGGGCTATCTGGCCCGGACGCGGTGTGGGTTCGGCAGCACTTGCGGGCATTGCGGTGAAGAGCATGGCCGCAGCCATAATGAGGAAGAATCGTTTCACGGTCATGGCTCACCTCCCTCCTAAGACCACATAAACCTTGCCAATGCCGATGGGCGTGGTAGCCACCGACAGGCCGAACTGCTGCAGGAAGGGTGTAATCTGTTTGATCCAGCCCTCTGCGTTGATGCTGCGCTGGCGATTGACGAACTTGCTCTTGCCGTAAAGCGGGAAGCGCACCTGTTCGAAGGCCAGTCGGACACGCGACTTGCTTTGCGTGGTAAACGACTCGCTCAGGGAGTTCTCCTGCAACCAGTATTCTATGGCATCGGCCAGTTCGCCCGTTTCACCGTTGAGCGTCACTTCCGACTCGAAGTTCAGCGGGGCATCGCTGGCAATCTTAAACACAATGGTTCCCTCGCGACCCTTGCTCACAGTGTTGTTGAAGTGGCGCATGAGCTGACCGGAAAAGCTGTCCATGAAGCCCGAAACGGCCTCTTCTACCAGCACGCCGATGGGTGCCGACGAGGCCGAACTGCGCCCCACATCGCCCGTGATCTGCTTCTGGGTGGCAGCGTCTACAGACGTGACGCGGAACTCTATCAACCGGCGCGGGCCGTAGTTGGTGCGGGTGAAGGCCACATTGACCATGATGTCGGCATTGGCCACACGCAACAGCTGATCCAGGTTGTCCTCCATGATTTCACCGTCGTTTCGTGACGACAGTGCCATGTCGAGGGCAGCCTCGTTGTGCAGCTCGTCGAGTGTGCTGCTGAGCAGCTTCAGCGGATAGCCACGGTCGGCCATGATGGCACCCATCTTGGTGATTGCATTGAGCACGTCGTCGTTGCGCAGTGCCTTTTCATAGTCCACGGTGCGCCCGTCGCTGGTGTAGCCCTGATTCAGGCACCAGCTCTTCTCGGGCACCACCATTACCACCGGTTTTTGGGCCGACTGCTGCGCCATGCTGCTGCCTGCTGAGAGCAACAGGAGCAGTGATAAGATCAATTTTCTCATGTTTATTTGTCAAATACGTTTTCAAAGCTCTTGATAATGCCGTCGGCCTCCAGCTTCTTGCGCAGCTGCTGCACGTCGAGCTGCACGTAGATGGCCACCTTGCGTCCTTCTGGCGTGCTCACGTTGTTCTCGCCAGTGGGATAGCGGGTGTTTGTGTTCTTGGCATAGTTCAGGAACTCGCCACGAATGAAGAACTCGTCGAAGTAGGCTTTGTGGGCTTCATACGCTTTCCGGCCCTCAGCACAGAGTGGGGGAACGGCTCCTGCCACCTGACAAGCCGGAATGCCTTCGAATATGCAGGCAGCCACGGCATCCTGCTGGGCACGGATGATGGCCTTGTCGACACCCGAACTGATGCCCCACACCTTGATGAATCGCGACTCGCCCTGTGCCACACGAATCTGTTCCACCTGGTAGCCATGGTCCATGTCGAACGGATACTTCTTGGCCTGAGCCGAAAGGCACAGCACAGAAAGTACAAATGCCAGGAATAAAGATTTTCTCATATCGTAAGTATTAATGATTGATTTAAATTGCAAATGTACATTAATATATGCAAACGAAAGAAAAACAGGAACGGGAAAAAGGGTTTATTAACCGTGTAGAATTATTTTTATTGTTAGTTAACTAAAAAGGCAATAAAACACTTATTCTTCCGTTATTCAGTAACAAAAGCAACCTATTTGGTTGATATTAGGAACTATGTTGTTATGGAATCGCTATTTTTTTTAGGATTTAATCTTCATGCATGGATTACTATTATCACAGTGTTATCCATGTTTACCATTTTGCTGTTTACTAAACTGCGTACCGACTTGGTGTTCTTGGGAGCCATGGCGGTGCTCTTTGTCACAGGAGTGCTCGAAGCCAAGGAAGCCTTCTCCGGCTTCTCGTCGACTTCGGTGATTGTCATCGGCGTGCTGTTTGTGGTGGTGTCAGGCCTGACTCATACGGGCGTACTGCAATGGATAGTCAAGAACCTGCTGGGACAGCCCAAGACCTATACCAAGGCCGTGGTACGCCTGATGGTGCCGGTGGCTGCGCTGAGCTCGTTTCTGAGCAACACCACGGTGGTAGCCCTGTTTGTGGGCATTGTGAAGATGTGGTCGAAGAAGCTGCACATTGCCCCTTCGAAGCTGCTCATTCCCCTGAGCTACGCTTCGGGCATGGGTGGTGTCTGTACGCTGATAGGCACGCCTCCCAACCTGATCATCTCCGGACTCTATGCCGACCATACCGGCACGCCCATGAACGTGCTGGCCACCACCATTCCCGGACTGTTCTGCCTGATGGTAGGCGTGCTCTCGGTCATTGCGCTGCGGAGCCTGCTGCCCGACCGCAAGGCACCGGAGTCTGATGCCGACGAGACCATGGACTACACTGTTGAACTGCGTGTTCCGTCGAACAACAAGTTCATTGGCGAGACGCTGGGATATGCAGGTCTCTTTAACGTGGAGGGTGGAAAACTGATAAAAATACGCCATTTCGACGACGTGAAAGTTCCCCTTAGCGAGGATGAGTTCATTATGGGCGGTGACCGCCTGGTCTATGCCGGTCAGATCAAGAGCATCCTGACACTGACGGAGAGCCACGGCCTGGTGGTAGGCGAGGAGGTTGTCAATGTGGGCATGAAGACGCTTGTCTCGTCGCTCATCATGGTTGTCATGGTGGTGCTCTCGGCCCTCAATATCATGCCGCTGCTGCAGTGCGCCTTCCTGGCTGCTGCTGCCATGCTGATTTGCCGCTGCTGCACCCCCGACCAGGCCATGAAGGCCGTGAACTGGGACATCATCATGGTCTTTGCAGGCTCCTTGGTGCTGGGTCTGGCCATTCAGAGAACGGGCATTGCCGAGCGCCTTGCCCTGGGTATACTGGACGTTTGCGGCAGCAATCCCCTTGTGGTCATGACAGCCATTTGCTTTGTCGGCACGTTTATCACCGAGTTTATCTCCAACACGGCGGCTGGAGCCATGTTCTTCCCCATCATGTATCAGGCAGCCGAGAAGCTGGGCTATGAGCCTTATCCGTTCCTCATTGCGCTGATGATCAGTGTGAGCAGCAGCTTTGCCACGCCCATCGGTTCGCCCACCCACATGCTGGTCTACGGCCCCGGAGGTTATCGTTTCAGCGATTTCATGCGCATTGGCCTGCTGATGAACCTCATCATCCTGGCAGCCAACATCCTCATCGTGAACATTGTCTATCCCCTGACGCCGCTTGTACCCTAAGAAAACATAGAAACCAAACTGATATCCAACTGACATGAAGGTACTTTTGATTAACGGAAGCCCGCGTGAGAACGGCAATACGTTCAGGGCACTGAGCGAGGTGGCAGCCACACTGAACACCGAAGGTGTAGACACCGAGATTGTGAGCATTGGCCGACAGGCCGTTCAGGGTTGCATAGCCTGCAGCATGTGTGGCCGTACAGGCCGCTGTACTTTCCACGACGACCTGTATTACAGGGTGATGCGCTCGGTGAAGGACGGCATCGACGGCCTGATAGTCGGGTCGCCCGTGTACTACGGCGGACCCAACGGTTCGCTTTGCGCACTGCTCGACCGCGTGTTCTATTCGCTTGGTCCTGACCTCCAGTACAAGTCCGGTGCCAGTGTGGTGGTGTGCCGTCGCGGCGGTGCCTCGGCAGCCTTCGACCGGCTGAACAAGTACTTCACGATGATGAACATGCCGCTGGTCAGTTCGCAGTACTGGAACCTGGCCTACGGACAGACGCCCGGACAGGTGGCTCAGGATGAGGAAGGCATGCAGACCATGCGCACGCTGGGCCGCAACATGGCCTGGATGATGCGCCAGTTGAGCGGTTGTCCGGAGCAGGAACGGCGCGTGTGGACAAATTTTATCCGATAACTGTATGCTTGTTTGCTGAATTTTTTGTATTTTTGCAAAAAATATCAGCACCATGATGAAGAAGCATCACAGAGCAGCCTGTATCCTTGCAGGCTTGACGATGGGTCTTGCCGCCATGGCACAGGCTCCTAACAACACAGGTACTTACTATAAGAATGCTGACGGAAAGACGGGTGCCGCCTTGAAATCGGCTCTCTCCCAGTGCATCTATAACCGCACGGAGCGCTCCTACGGCGACCTCTGGACCGATTTTGAGAAAACCGACAAGCGCAGCGACGGCAAGGTGTGGGACATGTATTCGGGCACGAACAACTTCGAGTTCGGTGTCAACCAGGACCGTGGCAGCGGTGGAGGCTCGGAGGGACAGTACTACAACCGCGAGCACTCCTTCCCCAAGGCGTGGTTCGGCGGAAAGGTTCCACCCATGTACACCGACCTGCATCACATGTATCCCACGGACAAGCTGATCAACAACAAGCGCAGCGACAATCCCTTTGGCGAGGTGGATAAGGTGACATGGCAGTCGAACGGCGGCTTCTCCAAACTCGGAAGCAGCAAGACACCGGGCTACAGCGGCGTGGTGTTCGAGCCCAACGACCAGTACAAGGGAGATTTCGCACGAACCTATTTTTATATGGTCACCTGCTACGATGAGAAACTGCCCGACTGGTACAGTGAGATGCTCGACGGTACGCAGTACCCCGGTCTGGCCAAATGGGCCCTCGACATGCTCATGCGCTGGGCCAAGAACGACCCCGTGAGCCAGAAGGAGATAGACCGCAACAATGCCGTTTACGACATTCAGAACAACCGCAACCCCTTCATTGACTATCCTGGACTGGAGGACTACATCTGGGGCAACAAGGTGGGACAGGCGTTCCACTACGACAACTACGACGCTGGACTGAACAACATGGCTGCCCAGAAGACGGTGAAGAAAGGCTCCACCTACAACATCAAGGGACAGCGCATGCGCTCCAACCGCAACCTGCGTCGAGGTGTCTACGTGCGCAACAAGAAGAAAGTGGTGGTGAAATAAGCGATGATTAACGACGCAACACGGCAATTTGTCTGCCTGCACCGTGAGGAAGACGTGCGGTGGCTGGCCCTGCGCGGATGCAAGAACGAGGCCGTCGATATGACCCTGGCGCTGGAGCAGATTGCCGGTTGGCAGACGGCCAGACGCAAGCTGCCGTCGTGGGCAGCTGTCGATGGGGTGGTGTTTCCGCCCCATCTTGCGTTGGAACAGTGTTCCAGCGAGGCCACGGCGCGCTATAAGGCTGCCCTCGCAGCCCGCTTAGTGGGCGGACGGGGTCGGAGGATGATGGACCTGACGGGCGGCTTTGGCGTAGACTTTTCCTTTCTTTCCCCTTGTTTTGATGAGGCCGTCTATGTGGAGCGGCAGGAACGGCTGTGCCAGGTGGCTCAGCACAACTTCAGCGTGCTGGGCATCAAGGCCCGGGTGGTGTGTGCCGACGGTGCCGAGGAGCTGGACCGACAGCCCGACGCAACCCTGATCTTCCTTGACCCCGCCCGTCGCGATGCCCATGGCGGGCGTACCTACGGCATTGGCGACTGCACCCCCGACGTGGTGCAGCTGCTGCCACGACTGCTGAAAAAGGCTCAGTGGATTATCATCAAGCTGTCGCCCATGCTCGACTGGCGCAAGGCCGTGGCCGACTTGGGGCAGGATCATGTGCAGGAAGTACATATCGTGTCCGCAGGCGGTGAGTGCAAGGAGCTGCTGCTGGTGCTCTCGTCCAGTGCTGTTGAGGCTTCCCTGCGGCTCTTCTGTGTCAACGACGACGAGGTGTTTGAGGTCAGCGGTGATGCTGCCGAGCCTGTGGCTGTGCCCACGATGGTTCCCGTCGTTCCTGCTCCGGGCGTTTTCCTCTACGAGCCGAACGCCTCGATCATGAAAGCCGGGTGCTTCGCTGCGTTGGAGCGTCGTTTAGGAGTGATGCAGGCGGCCCACGACAGCCATCTCTTCCTGGCCCGTGAGCCGTTGTCGTGGTTCCCGGGCCGTGGGTTCCGGGTGTCGGCCTGCTCCACGATGAACAAGAAGGAGCTGCGCCTTCTGCTCCAGGGTGTCAAGAAGGCCAACGTCAGTGTGCGCAATTTCCCGATGGGAGCCGAAGAGCTGCGCCGCCGCCTGAAACTGAGCGAGGGTGGCAGCAACTATCTCTTTGCTACCACCCTCGCCTCTGGCGAGCATGTGTTGATGCTCTGTGAGAAACTCTCCTGACGGTCGGGAGCGTTACTCTTCTACTTCAATGGTTTCCTTCACGACCTTGATGCCTTCTGCATCGATGATGACGCAGCGGTTCTTGTCGTTTTCAGCAAACGGCTGAACGGTGTCGCCCTTCGAGTCGGTAGTGATGATCGAAGCGTCGACGCCGTGACGGTTCACGAGGTCCTTCTTGAACTGGTCGGCACGCTTGGCAGCGTACATCTTGTTCACACGGGCGTTACCCGTGCCCTTGTCGGCATAGCCCACAATGTTCACCTTCACGTTCTTGTTCTCCTTGATGAACTGAGCCACCTGCTCCATAATGGCGCTGGGGGTCTCGTTTGCACTGACGCGGATGGCGTAGAACACCTCCTTGTGCAGCTTGGCAGGCTCCTCGCGAGTCACTTCCTTCTTCACCTTCTGCTTCACCACCACGGGTGCGGGGGCCACCACGGCCACGGGCTCCTCTACAATCTCCTCAACCACGGGCACGGGTGCGGGAGCGGGCTTGCTGTAGCGATGGCCGAAACGGAAGCTCAAGCCCAGCATGGCGGTGAACTGCCAGTCGTCGGCATCGTTGGTCTTCGAGTTGAAGCGGTCGTCCTTTGAGTTGGCATTCACTTCGAGCGACACGCCGAAGGGCTTCGTCACGTCGGTCTCCAGACGCAGACCTGCGCGGATGTTGTGGCTCAGACGGTTGTCGTCCCAGGCCAGGGGAATGCGGTTGGCGGGCATCTTCAGGTCCTTCAGCTCGTCGTTGTCCCAGGCGTAGGTCAGACCCACACCGCCGATGAGCATCACGTTGAGCAGGTTGTTGCTCTTCTTGCTGAACAGGTTGGTGAGGTTCACAAGCAGGTCGAGGTCGGGCGTAATGTACTTCCACTTGTAGTACTTGTCAATGTCGCTGAAGCCGCTCTTCGACTCCCATGCGTTCACATGCAGACGGGCACCCACCACAGGGCTGAAGAAGTGACCTATCGAGAGGGCAGCGGTCGGAGTGATCAACTTGTCCATCTTCACATCGGTAGCGGTGAGCTGAACGCCACCCTGTGCTTCGACGATTGAATACGACTTCAGTGCGCCGCGCGTGTCCTGTGCCTGTACGGCACCGACCATCAGCATCGAGAGTGCTGCGGTCATGAAGAAATTCTTGTGTTTCATTACTCTAGAGTTTGTTTTTTATTTGATCAAATATTGTTTTGCTGTTAGGTTGTGGCTGCAAAGATACAAATAATTTTGTAACTTAATGCAAAAAAATATGTTTTTTTGTTTCAAAAAAGTCTCAAAATCAGCAATTTGTAGTATTTTTCGGGCCCTTAGTCCGCCTTTTCAGTCTTCACCCCCTGTTCTGGCAGCTCTTTGCCCCCTCTTCCGCCCGTTTCCAACTGAGCCTCGGTTGGCTTGCAACTAAGGCTCAGTAACACGACAACGAAGCCTCAGTTATGATGCAACTGAGGCTTTGTTGCAAAACTTTTGCAAGTGGTTGGAAATCAGTAGGATAACTATTTTGCGTCGAGCAAAACAAACGAGGCCCAGAAGTAGGGGTCGTCATATCCGCCTTCACGCACGTCGCGCTGGGCCAAGGCAAAGGCTTCATGGCGCGAATGGCCCTCGACGAGATATTGGTAGAAGCGGGTCATCATCAGGTCGGTGGCCTGGTCGCTCACCTTCCAGAGGCTCATCAGCAGCGAGTGGGCTCCGGCTTTTTTGAAACCGCGCTGAATGCCGAACACACCGTCGTCGCGAATGTCGCCCAGTCCGGTCTGGCAGGCCGACAGCACCACCAGGTCTACGTGCGACAAATCCACCTGTGCAATCTCCCGTGAGGTCAGGATGCCGTTTTCTATGCCGTTGGGCAGCTTTCCGCCGGTCAGCGCATAGTTGGCACCCGACAGCAGCAGGCCCGAATAGTTCAGCACGTTGTCCAGGTTGTCGTTCTGCTCGTCGGCAAAGACCAGCTGCTGGCCCTTCTTGCGAAGCTCACTTTCCGAGAAGTAGAAGCCGTGGGTGGCCAGATGGAGGATGCTCAGCGGCTGGCCGGAGAGGCCCTTGAAGGTCTCCTCGGTGCCTTCAAAGCCTTGCAGCACGCGCGTTATGATGTTGTTCTGCATGAGCTGTTCGGCTATGTTCTCAGCCTCGTGGGCCGTGCCTGGCAGGTAGCTCACGGTGCCGCGCAGGCTGAGCGAATCGAGCGTGCGCTGCAGGTCGGTTGCGGCCATGGCCTCGTCGTTGTTCAGCGAGTTCAGTGCCAGCATGTAGAGGCTGTCGGATTCCTGTCGGTCGTGCTGCTCCTGCAACTGGGCCAGCGTCATGTCGTAGTCCAGTCCGCCGTAGACGGTGGCAAGGGTGGGCCTGACAGCCGGACTGCGGGCCACGAGCGACTTGGTCGACGAGAGGCGGTAGACGGTGAAGTGGTCGCCGATGCGGCTGGTGGAGTCGCACGGCAGGTATTCAATGCCCATCTGATAGAACAGTGCTGTGGGCGAGAAATAGATCTTGCTGATGCCTGGCAGCTGGCTGATGATGGGTTGCCAGAGCATCTGTCCGAAGCGCGGGTCGTTGTAGATCTGGTTCGTTCCCTCGCGAGTCTTCAGTGCCTGGAAGAAGTGCTGGCCTTCGTTGTACTTCAGGTCGCGCAGCTCCACGTCGCTGAACAGGCGCACCATGTGCGGTGCCGACAGTCCTTTGCGTAGAATCAGGGCCAGGTAGGTGGTGCCCATGCCCTCGATGTAGATGTCGGCAAACTCAATGGCGGCTTCGTCGTCGGCCAGTGAGGCAGCCACCTGGTCAGCATTGATGTTGAGCGAGGCAGTGAAGCTGCCGTACTCCTTGCAGCCCCTGACCAGTGCGCGCTCCAACTGGTAGATTTCCTCCTTCTTGCGCTCCAGGTCGATGGCCTGTTGCTGTGCGGTGGGAAGGCGGAAGTAGGCCTCTTCTTCATGTCTCAGTGCCTCGAGTTGGTCGTATTTCTTCAGCAGGTCGGAGTTGCCCGAGCGTCGCAGCAGGTTCTTGAAGTCCACGTCGCTGTTGAGCAGGATGCCCTTGGCAAAGAGCTGGGCATTGTAGGCTTGGGTGACCATCGACGGGTTGTCGTGGTCCAGATATGCCAGCGTGGGGGCGTAGCGGAACACGTAGTTCTTCTGGTTCCAGAATTTTTCGCGCTCCTGAGAGGTCAGGTGCAGGAAGGCCGTGCGCACCTGCTGAGCCTGCAGCGTGATGGCGCGGTGGAAGATGGTGTCGGCTTTTCCTAAGCGTCCGGCCTTGTTCTGATAGATGGCCAGGTTGTAGAGGAGCGGAACGTTGTCAGGATGGTCGGCCCCTAAAACGCCGGTGTGCAGGGCAATGGCATCCTCAGCTGTGCTGATGGCCTGCTGCAGGCTGTCTTTCATGTAGAGGAACAGTCCGTTGTTGGCCATGATGCGGGCGTAGATGGCATTGGCCGTGTCGCCCAGTTGGCGGTAGATGTCCAGTGCCTGTTGTCCATGCGAGGTGGCCTGCTCATAGTCGTGGGCATTGTAGTAGAGAATGGCGGTGTTGTTCAGTGCCTGAGCGTACTGGGCTGTGTTGCGGTTGGGCTCCTGGAAGGTTGCCAGTGCCTTGCGGGCCGTGGCCAGTCCCTCCTCCTGCTGGCCGTTGCTGAACAGGAAGTTGGCGATGGAACCAAGCGAGAAGGCCATGTTCAGGCTGTCCTTGCGGTTGCGGTAGATGTCGTGGGCACGGCGCTCATGCTGGATGGCACGCACATAATTGCCGTTGGAGGCGAAAGTGGCAGCCTGCTTCGAGAGCGACTTGGCGTACTTCGCATCGTCGAGCAAGCCCAGTTCGCGGCTTATCTGGTCGCTCTGGTGGGCCAGTTCACTGGCTTTCTCCAGGTTGCCCATGCCTCGGTAAACAGCTGAAAGGTCACTCAGACAGCGCAGATAGTCGGGATGCTTGCGCGAAACGGTCTGCTCAATGATGGGCAGTGCCTGCTCCAGTAGGGCGGCAGCCTGGGTGTATTGCTGCTGGTGGGAGTGGAAGGTGGCCATGTTGGTGAGCAGTTTGGCAAAGTAGAACGTCTGCGTGGCTCCAGCCATCTCAAAGCACTCCTTGGCCGTGTTGGCATACTCAATGGCCTCGTCGTAGCAGCCCGTCTTCGCCAAGCGAATGGCGTTGTTGTTGAGCGTCACGGCATAGTCCAGCCCGTCCTTTTCCATCCTTTTGCGCGTTTCGTGGCGGGCACGGGGCATCAGCTTGTTGGCTTCGACGAGCATGCCGGCCTGGTTGTAATAGACGACCAGTGCGTTCAGTGCGTTAGCATATTCAGCCGTGTTCTTCTTCATGTGCTTCGTGGCCTGCTGGCATAGCTCCACGGCACGCCGCTCGTCGCCCGTCTCGCCCCGTGCTGCATAGTAACCGGCCAGGTTGGAAAGGGCAATGCAGTAGTAGTGGTGCTTGGTTCCGAACTGTTTGCCCAGCATGTCGATGGCTTCCTGACCTGTCTGGATGGCCAGGTTGAACTGGCCTTTCTGATAATAGATGGATGCCAGGTCGCTGATGGCAGCTGCCCACTGCGAGTCGGTGCAGTCAGGTGCCTTGCTGCGCACCTCGACCACGTCCTTCTGCAGCTCTACGGCCAGGTCGGTCTTGCCCTGTTGCACAGCACGGCGGGCCAGGTAGGTCAGTGCCATGGTATAGTCGTAAGTCTTGGGCAGTCCGCTCTGGTCAAACAGGGTCTTATAAGCATGGTACAGGCTGTCGGCTTCTTGGTGACGGTTCTTCTTTGCGGCCTTGGTGGCAGCAGAGAACAAGTGGCTGAGTTCCTTTTCCTGACCGTTGCAGAGCAGGGAAAAGACCATGAGCACAGTGGTCACGGCTAAGCGCAGGGAGATTCTTGTCATAAGATTATTTCCAGGGAGTACTAATGTTGAAGGCCGGAGGCAGGCGCATGGGCGAACACTGGAGTGTGGGCTTGGAGTCGATGAGGTTGTCAACCGGAACTGCATGGAAAATAATGGGTTTCAACTGGGGGAAGAACACGTAGTCAATGAGCAGCGAGTCGTTGTCATCGCGGAAGATGGCCGTAGAGCGTCCGCCCTGCAACTGTTCCTCAGTACCGCCCTTTCCTGACAGATTCTTCACGATAAAATCGAAATACTGCTGTGTCACGTTCTGCCGGGAATTCCGTTGGCTGGCCATCAAGCTGGCCAGACTGCCGGCACACTGGCCGTTGAGGGTCACCATTTCGCGGAGCTGGGCCGAGAACAGTTTCAACTCGCTCCCGGCTGACACGTTGACAATGTCCTTCGGGGCAACCCACATGCCTCTGCTCAGTGGAATCTTTCGCTGTCGGAGTATGATTATGGCCGAGCCTTTCACGCGATATACGGCATACTGCTGTGCGTCCACGGTGAGGGCAGACAGCAGTAAAAGGATGATGAGTGACAGTTGTTTCATAAGCATAGTTGGTTTTTGTTATTAGGTCTCGTTCAGCTCTTCGGCGTATAGCGATTTTTCTATGATTTTCCATTTCCACTTCTTCTTCAGCACGGCCAGCGTGGCAATATAGAGCAGGCGCCCCTCGTTGATTAGCACAATGGTACTCAGGGCAAGCACCGTGTTGACGTAATAATCA
>JAEEGG010014844.1_pt1 | contig 16425 bp, 18 predicted proteins | sample 9134161 | NCBI WGS metagenome assembly JAEEGG01 (sample SAMN16246543, study PRJNA631951) | gut metagenome | biome: gut microbiome; feature: rumen; material: CR-attached | host: Bos | place: Iran: Karaj | collected 2018-10
CTTTTTAAAGGTCTCGTTTATTACCCTCCTGACTTCTTCCTTTTTGCTCTCGTCGCACCCCTTTACTATTACGGTAAATGTCGGCTGAAGCTGGTCCTCTGAAAAAATGCCGTATACTTCATTTCCAAGCCCGGCGTCAATAAGTGCCTGCTTAACAGGAGCTCCGGGAACCTCTAAAAGTATCTGGTCAAGCACGTTATATGCGATGCGGCTTTCGGTATCGAGCTGATCGCCGACGACCTTTGCCCAGGCAAAGTAGGTATTTTCTTCCTTATCCTCATCCTCCGCTATGCCGTATGTCTTCCTAAGGCAGACAGGCTCTGTAAAGGGATACTGATATGTGGGTCTTGAATCGATCTTAAGCTCATCATAGGATGAAAGATATTCTTTGTCGATCCATTTGAGCCTTTCGGTCATATCCGCATTTCCGTAAAGGAAAATATAGCTGTTGCTTGGATGATACAGCTTTCTGTGAAAATCCAGAAATGCTTCGTATGTGAGGTCCGGTATGTTTTCCGGAACGCCGCCCGAGTCATATCTGTATTCCGTATCGGGAAAAAGGGCGGATTTTACATATTCGGCCAGAACATCCTCCGCAGAAGAATATGCACCCTTCATCTCGTTGTAGACAACGCCGTTTATCTTAAGAGGCGCCTCCTCATCTTCAAGCTCAAAATGCCAGCCTTCCTGTTCAAAGAACATCCTGTTTTTGTAGATGTTCGGTCTGAACACAGCATCCATGTAAACGCTCATCAGGTTTTTAAAATCCTTGTCGTTGCAGCTGGCAACGGGATAGATCGTCTTATCCGGATAAGTCATCGCATTAAGGAAAGTATTGAGTGAGCCCTTTGCAAGCTCTACAAAGGGATCCTTTGCCGGATACTTTTCGGAACCGCAAAGCACGGTATGTTCAATGATATGCGGTGTACCTGTGTTGTCTTTGGGCGTTGTGCGAAATCCTATTCCGAAAACCTTATTTTCATCCGGGCTTTCCATTACAAAGACTCTGGCCTTGGTCTTTTTGTGTCTAAGCAAATATCCGACACTGTCAACATCGGGAAGCGTCTTTTCTTCTATAAGTTCATATTCGCCGGGAATCTTCATCTAATTATCCTCTTTCCTTAAAATATCCCCTGTTTCCGCTTCGCCCTTGAGATCTATCAGAAATCTCTGCCCCGGGTGAGGACAGCTTTCTATCTCTTCCATGCTTTCCGTAAACATCTTATCGACAGTGACCCTGATATTTTGGCCGTCAGGTTTCATTACCTCTATAGTGTCTCCCACGGAAAACTTATTTTTCTGGGTGATGAGCGCAAGACCTTCTTTTGTGAATTCTTCCGGATATCCCAAATATGTATATGTCTTTTTGTATGTGTTATTGTCGTATATCTGGCCTTCCTGCGTCGGTCTTCCAAAGAAAAAGCCGGTGGTGTAATCGCGGTAGGTCCCTTTTTCAAGCTCGGATCTGTAGACGGGCAGGTTCTGCTTATAAAGCTCCGGATCCTTTTTGAAGTCATCCACAGCCATGCGGTAGGCCCTTGCGACAGTCGCGGCATAAAGGGCCGTCTTCATCCTGCCTTCCACTTTAAGAGAATCTATGCCCGTCTCAATGAGCTCGGGGATATGCTCTATCATGCAAAGATCGCGCGAGTTGAAGATATATGTTCCCCTGTCGTTTTCGTACACGGGGAAATATTCTCCGGGTCTTTTTTCTTCCATAAGGGTGTATTTCCATCTGCAGGGATGTGTGCACATACCCTTGTTTGCCTCACGGCCCGTCATAAACGTGGAAAGAAGGCATCTGCCGGAGTAGGATATACACATGGCGCCGTGCACAAATGCCTCTATTTCGGCGTCTTCAGGTATGCTTTTTCTTATGCGCTTTATCTCGGCAAGCGAAAGCTCCCTTGCGCATACTACTCTTTTGGCACCGAGCCCGTACCAGAAATTAAAGGTGGCGCTGTTGGTGTTATTGGCCTGGGTCGAGATATGCAGCTCCATTTCGGGCATGACAAGCCTTGCAGTCATGAACATTCCGGGGTCCGCTATCAAAACTGCGTCCGGTCCGATTGATCTTAATTCCTCAAAATAGCCCTCGGCATCATCTATATCTTCATCCCTTGCCAGGATATTTGCGGTGACATAAACTTTGACATTTGCAGCGTGTGCAAGTCTTATTCCCTCTTTCATCTCTTCGAGAGAAAAGTTCTTTGCCCCGGCTCTAAGGCCAAACGCATCTCCGCCAAGGTACACGGCGTCCGCACCGTATCTTATATCGGTTTTCAGCACCTCCAGACTACCTGCAGGCATCAGTATCTCTGTTTTTCTCATATGTCATTCCTTGAAAGTAAGGGCCGCACCGTCACCCACATTTACAATGGAGGTAGTGAGGCCTTCCGTATTTTTAAGCACAAAAAGATATTCCCTAAGTCTTTCGTGTATCGTGCGGTCGCGCCTTATTATCCCGTAGCGGGACTGCAGGACGTCTCCGTCAAAGAGCACGTTGTCGCTCACTAAGACCCCGCCTTTTTTAAGAATGCGGCGCACATCCGGCAGCCAGTTTAAGTACTGTCCCTTTGCCGCGTCCATAAAGATAAAGTCAAAGCTTTCATCTTCAAATTCCTTAAGGACATCCGTTGCATCGCCTGTCTTAAGGTGAATACTGGCGGCACCCGCATTTTTAAAATTCGAAAGAGCTTCTGCCGCTCTTTCTTTGTCGTTTTCTATAGTTGTAATGACGGCATTTTCGGGAAGGTATTTACGCATATGAAGCGCCGAAAAGCCCACCGCGCATCCTACCTCAAGCACATGCAAAGGCTTTATGACCTTCAGCAAAAAAGCCATAAAGCCTGCCATCTCTTCTCTGATTATCGGAACGCCTTCGCTTTCCGCCTTTTTTCTCAGTTTTCCGAGCTCTTCATCCTCATCCTTTACAAGGGATGAGAGAAAAACCGAAAATCTTTCATCATCCAGCACCATTTTCGATACCCGGTCCTTCGTTAAATTTTTCAAACAGTTCCAAAGACGATGTTCTCGTATCGATTATATATGTCCCGGGAACGATCTTCAGATTGTATAAAAAGCCCTGAAGCTTAAAGACCAGTGCGCTGTCGATTATGCCTGCCTTTTCAAGAGCATCGGCCACTTCCCCCGTGCTCTGTCCGTCGGTTATGGTAACGCTCAGCTGCCTTGCCTCGACATTTCTTTTTTCACGGTCGAATATGCGGTACCCTAAGTCATAGGCCGATCTGCATCCGAGTATTCCGATGCATATGACTATAACTATGACAAGTATCCACATGGCATATTCCATAAGCTTTAAGGACAGTGTGCTCATGCTGCGGCTCCTGCCCTCTTTAGTGCCTGTTTTCAAATCATACCTCCTGTATGATGGGTAATATCATGGGATTTCTCTTTATCTTTTTCCAGATGAATTCTCCAAGCTCATCCCTTACATCGCTTTTGATCTTGTTCCAGTCCGTGACATTTTTCGCGATATTTCTCTGAACCGACTCAAGGGCGACCACTCTGGCTTCTTCGAGAAGATCTTCGGATTCCTTTACGTAGACAAAGCCCCTTGATACTATATCAGGCCCCGCTATAAGCTGGTTCGAATAGCTTTCAAGCGCCAGCGCGACAACTATGATTCCGTCCCTTGCAAGGGCCTGCCTGTCCTTTATAACGATATTTCCCACGTCTCCGACGCCAAGGCCGTCTACAAGTACGTCTCCGTGGGTCACTGTATCGACTATCTTTCCTTCATTCTCATTGAGGCAGAGGACATCGCCGGAATTTATCATAAAGATATTCTCTTTCGGGATATCCATGGCCTGCGCTATCTGCGCCTGCGCCATTCTGTGCCTGTGTTCGCCGTGCACGGGAATTGAAAACTTGGGATGTATGAGTGCGTACATGAGCTTTATCTCTTCCTGGCAGGCATGTCCGGAAACATGTGTGTCCTGGAAGATGACCTTTGCGCCCATCATGGAAAGCTCGTTTATAACGCGGTATACAGCCTTTTCGTTGCCGGGGATGGGGCTTGACGAAAAGATGACTACATCCCTTGGGGTGATGGTGACCTTTCGGTGTGTGCCCGAGGACATCCTTGAAAGCGCCGCCATGGACTCTCCCTGGCTTCCTGTCGTTATAAGTACCGTTTTTTCATCCGGATAATCCTTTAGATTTTCAATATCAACAAGTGTTCCGTCCGGAATGTTTATATATCCGAGTTCTGCGGCAATGCCTATGACATTTACCATGCTGCGGCCTTCTATTACGACCTTTCGCCCGTATTTGTACGAGGTATTGATGATCTGCTGAACTCTGTCGACATTTGATGCGAAGGTCGCAACGATTATCCTGTGGCCGGCATTTTCGGCAAACAGGGTATCAAATGTGGCACCCACCGTTTTTTCGGACATCGTAAAGCCGGGCTTGGTGGCATTTGTGGAATCGCACATGAGTGCCAGAACGCCTTCCTTGCCGAGTTCTCCGAAGCGCTGAAGATCTGCAACATCTCCGTAGACGGGCGTGTAATCTATCTTAAAGTCTCCCGTGTGGAAAATGCAGCCGACGGGCGTGTGGATGGCAAGGGCACATGCATCGGCGATGCTGTGGTTCGTCCTTATGAATTCGACATCGAAATCGCCCGCATATACATGGTCTCCGTATGCCACGGTCTTTATATCCGTTTCATCCGCTATTCCGTGCTCTTCAAGCTTGTGTCTTATAAGAGCACAGGTAAGCCTTGTCGCATATACAGGCACGTCAAGCTCTTTGCATACATAGGGCAGCGCACCGATATGATCCTCGTGGCCGTGGGTTATCATTATGGCCTTTACTTTATTTTCGTTTTGCTTTAAGTAGGTTATATCCGGGATGACAAGGTCTATGCCCGGCATGTCGTCGCCCGGGAAAGCAAGGCCGCAGTCAACGACAATTATACTGTCTCCGTATTCGAAGGCAGTAATGTTCATTCCAATGGACTCAAGACCACCAAGCGGTATGATCCTGACTCCCGACATTTTCTTTTTTTGACTCAAATTTTAATTCATCTCCTTAAGTTTCGTCCTCATTCATCATCTCTTCGAAGATCTTTCCGATGTATTCAAGCTCCGAATCCTCCTCGACAGGTTCGTAGCTTAGCTCTTCTCCGTCCTCTGACGTGAAGACTTCTTTAAAAATATACATTTCGGCGTCCGTATCCATGCTTTCGGATACAAGGAGATAGTTCACGCCCGCAACCTTTGTCTCTTCAAAAACGTAAAGGTTCACTTCTTCTCCGTTGTCATCCGTGAAAGTTATCATTTCCATTTCTGCCATTTATATAATCCTCCAAAATAAGTACTGCCGCAACCTGATCGAGCGTTTTTTTTCTGTCAGACTTTGCAACTCCGTTTTCGGCCAGTATTTCATCCGCCTCTATGGTAGTCAGCCTTTCATCATGCAGGATCACCTTAAGACCCGTCCTTCGCTCTATCATCGCAGCAAATGCGCGGGCATTTCTTGCCCTTTCGCCTTCCGTTCCGTCCATGTTAAGAGGGAGTCCGAGCACGATCTCCCCTATGTTCATCTCTTTTATCAGTTCTTCTATCCTGGCGCAGGTCCTTCTGAGTTTGTTTTCCTCTTTGCGCCAGATCGTCTCCACGGGAACCACTGTGATCCCCAGAGCATCCACAGCGCTCACACCTACCGTTTTCGAACCGTAGTCAAGCCCCATCAGTCTCATTTAAGATTTACCTTTATGTAATTGTCGAGAAGCTCCTCTAATATCTCGTCTCTCTCGGCCTTCATTATAAGGCTTCTTGCGCCGTTGTGGCTTGTGATATATGTGGGGTCACCCGACATGATATATCCCACTATCTGGCTTACGGGGTTGTATCCCTTTTCGACCAAAGCGGCATAAACATCCCTTAAGATGTCAGAGACTGCGATCTCTTTTTCGACATTGAATTTAAAAAACTGTGTATTTGATGATGGTCTGTTATCCATTATAAACTCCCCTTTTTCTTTCTTTTCATATGTGTCACATATATACTTTACTTTAGATACGGATTTTTCGCGCTTTCAGCGCTTGAAAAATCCTGCAAACATTCGAAATCCGCTCATTTTTCTTCGAAAAATGGCTACTTTCTCATGTTTGTTCGGGTTCCAAGGTCACAGAAGCGTATGTAAACATCCGCTTCTGTGACTTTTGAACCCTTGTATCATATCATTATACCCCAATCAGCATTCGGTAGCAAGCATTATTTCCCCTTCAAGATCTTTAAGCAGGCGTACCGTTACTATGTTTCCGCAAATATCCTCCGAAGCGTCACTTACGGGCAGAGCCGCTCTTATGTATTCCTTTGTGTAACCGACATAGTATTCCTTTTCGCCTATCTTTTCCTTTGTCTCAAAGAGAACCTCTGCTATGCGTCCTGCAGACGCCTTTCTGTATTCCGCTTCAAGTTTTTCATTAAGAGCAAGCAAAACGTTGCTTCTCTCCTCTTTAATGCTTTCGGTAAGCTGACCGCTCATGCGGTCCGCGACCGTACCCTTTCTTCTTGAAAACTTGAAGATATGCATTCTGAAAAGCTTTATCTTTTCAAGGTAATGAACCGTTTCTTCAAACTCTTCTGCCGTTTCGCCGGGAAATCCGACTATGACATCCGTTGTAAGCGCCGGATCGTCAAAATACTTCCTTAAGATCGATGCGCCCTCTTCGTATTCCGCCGTGGTATAATGCCTGTTCATACGTTTGAGCACGCTGTCGCATCCGCTTTGAAGCGAAAGATGAAAATGCGGGCAGAGCTTTTCTATTTTTGAAAGCCTTTCTGCGAATTTCTCCGTGATGATCCTCGGCTCTAAGGACGAAAGCCTTATCCTTTTTATCTCGGGGATCTCTGCGACGGCTTCTATTATGTCTGCAAGATAAGACTTGCTGCCGCCCAAAAGGTAATCGCCTGCCTCTTCCTTTTTTTCCATGCCGTATGAGCTTACATGTATACCGGTAAGGACTATCTCCTTTATGCCGCTTTTCCCAAGCCTTTTTGCTTCGCTTAGTATATCCTCTTTGTTTCTGCTCCTTATCCTTCCTCTTGTGTAGGGGATGATGCAGTAGGAACAGAACTGGTTGCAGCCGTCCTGTATCTTTATATATGCCCTTGTGCGGTCATTTTCCGTATCGAGAGTCAGTTCCTCGTATTCCCTGCTTTTTGTCAGGTCATAAAGGTAGACATTGTCGGCATTGCTTTTTTGATATTCTTCTATTATCTCGACGATCTGTTTTTTTCTGTCATTGCCGACTATGATATCCACAGACTCGTCCTTTAAAAGCTCTTCTCCGGCTGCCTGCACATAGCAGCCTGCTGCAATCACTATGGCGGAAGGATGCAGTCTTTTATACTTGTGAAGCATCTGCCTTGATTTGCGGTCTGCGATATTTGTCACCGAACAGGTATTGATTATGCAGATATCTGCTTCCTCAGATTCACCGACAATAGTATATCCGGCCTTTGAAAGCATCTGCTTCATGGCTTCGCTCTCGTAATAATTTACTTTACACCCGAGATTGTGAAATGCAACGCGCATATATGCACCTTTCTTTTGAGTATTTTATCTTGACTTTTGCCGGCAAAAAGGCTAGTATATAGCTAATGAATTAAAAGGAGGCTTTATGCAGCTATGAAAACAGTACAGATTTCTCTGAATTCAATCGATAAGGTAAAATCATTCGTAAATGATCTGACAAAGTTTGACACAGATTTCGATCTCGTATCAGGTCGTTATGTAATCGACGCAAAGTCAATAATGGGTATCTTCAGCCTTGATCTTTCAAAGCCGATCGACCTTAACATCCACGAATCATCCGAAATGGATAAGATCATGGAAACTCTTGCACCTTATATCATTGGATAATATTTTTCATTTTCATATTCATTCACCTTCTGCCCCGGGACTTTTTTAAAGCCCCGGGGTACCTTTTTGCGGGAAATGAGACTATGACCCCGTCCCCGGGTCTCATTCCGGGCGCACCCAGAGTATTTCGTCTTCCGCCAGCGCCTTTTCGATCATTCCGTCTATTACGTCATCAAGGTTCTTTTCGGAAAGCTCTATACGCTCGATGCTTGGGTGGGTAACGGGGTGGTCGGGGGCAAAGGTGGTACAACAGTCTTCATAGGGAAGAATGGATGTTTCAAATGCTCCTATGTCCTTTGAAAGCTCCACTATCTCCTGCTTGTCAAGGCCTATGCAGGGTCTGTAAACGGGAAGTTCACAGACAGCGTTTGTTACGGCCATGGAGTGGAGCGTCTGGGATGCCACCTGGCCGATGCTTTCACCTGTAACAAGGCCGAGGCATTCGTTCTTTTTTGCTATGGTCTGCGCTATGCGCATCATATATCGCCTCATGATGACTGTAAGCTCTTCATGGGGACATTTTTCATATATAGCCATCTGGATCTCGGCAAAGTTTATGATGTGCAGGGCGATCGGGCCGGAGTATTCGGCAACAATCCTTGCAAGGTCGATGACCTTCTTTTTTGCCCATTCGCTGGTATAGGGCGGCGCGTGGAAATATGTTGCGTCTATCTTACAGCCGCGCTTTGCCACCATATATCCGGCAACGGGACTGTCGATACCGCCGGAAAGAAGGAGCATCAGCTTGCCCGCCGTTCCGACAGGCATACCTCCGGGACCGGGCATGATCTTTGTGTAAAGATTGATGAAGCTGTCCCTTACCTCGATGTATACGGGTATCTGCGGCTCGTGCACATCGACGTGCATATTCGGGAAAGCGTCAAGGATCTTTTCGCCAAGCGCTTCGTTTATCTCCTGCGATGTCATGGGATAGCTCTTTTTTGTCCTTCTTGCAAATACCTTGAAGGACTTGTCGCAGTCTTTTCCGTACATCTTTTCCATGTAATCCGTCACGGAAAGCGCAAGGTCGTCAAATTCACCTTCTTTTAGCTGCACGGCCGGGCATATGCCGACTATACCAAAGACTTTCGAAAGTGCGCCTGTCACATCTTCGGCTTCGAGTTCTTCTTCGGACTCCGCATAAATGCGGCCGGGCTGTTTGTATACATTAAAGCTTTGATGCAGCTTTCTAAGGGCCCTTCTTACCTGTTTTACAAGGGCATCCTCAAAAGAGCCTCTGTTTTTTCCTTTTACGCCTATCTCGGCATACTTTATCAAAAATACTTTAAATCTCATTTCGATCCTTTCAAAAATAAGGCTTTTGTCAGCGGAACCTTCTCAGTATGGGAAGCAGCTCGCCGAGTGATGAAACGGTATAGTCTATCTCTTCCTCAGTTGTCCATTCGGACATTGAGAATCTTATGGCAGATGTCAGGTATTTATCCGGCAGCCCCATAGCCTTTAAGGCAGCGCTGACGCCCGGATGATGCGAAGCGCAGGCAGAACCGGATGATACAAATATTCCTTTTTCCTCTAAAGCATGCAAAAGAACTTCCGCTCTCACTCCCGCAAAAGATACATTTAGTATATGAGGCGCGCCCTCATTTATTTCGGGGCCGTTGATATGTATATCCCCAAGCTCCGCGATGCCCCGCGCAAGCCTGTTTTTTAAGGCGAAAAGCTTTTTTCTCTTGCCTTCTATGTCTTTTGTCGCAAGCTCTGCGGCAAGTCCGAGCCCCGCTATGCCGGGGATATTAAGTGTACCGGATCTTAAGTTTCCCTGTTGTCCGCCGCCTACCATAAGACTTTTTACCTTTACACCCTTTGCGATGTAAAGAGCGCCGACACCCTTAGGTCCGTGTATCTTATGTCCGCTTATCGAAAGCAGGTCTATGTTCATAGACGCAGGGCGAAGGGCTAAGTGGCCAAAGCCCTGAACGGCATCCACATGAAACAGTGTCTTTTTGTTGTTTTCTTTTATTATCAGTCCCGCGCCGGCTATGGGCATGACTGCTCCGGTCTCGTTGTTTACCGCCATTATGGATACCAGACAGGTATCGGGCCTTAACGCAGACTTAAGCTCATCAAGGTCGATGACTCCGCTTTCGTCCACCGAAAGATAACTTGTCTCAAAGCCGTATTCCGTAAGTCTTTTTACGGATTCCGTAACCGCGGGATGCTCTACAGCCGTGGTTATGATATGTTTTCCTGTCCGCGAATTCGCAAGCGCACCGCCGATTATGGCAAGGTTATCGCTTTCGGTGCCGCAGGATGTATATATAAAGTTTTTGGGCTCGCAGCCAAGCGATGCAGCCAGCTGCCTTCCCGCTTTTTCGGCATAGGCATTTGAATTGATACCCATCACATGCATTGAAGAGGGATTTCCGTAATCCGACAAAAATGCCTTTTTCATCAGTTCTACGACTCTGTCGTCAACCCTTGTCGTCGCCGAATTGTCAAGATATATCTGTCTTTCCATCTGCTGCATCCTTTTCTTCTGATTCTTCTTTTTCCTTTACGGGCAGTATGGCCTGCCTGTGGACATATTTCTTTTTTCCGTTCAACCGGTCAAGAAATACGGTCTCTTTTATCACCTTGCCGGTCTCATTTTGTACAGTGACATCCTCTCCGTCCCGCAAAAAAGCGGCTGTCACTTCTTCATCGGCTCCGGCAGCTTTTAATACAGCCTCAGCGGCTTTTTTGTTAAAGGCCATGGCTATCATGCCGTTTTCACCGTATATGACCATCTTCTCGTGCCTTCCGGCCTGCGTGTCAAGGCGTCTTATTTCATCTGCAGGGATCTTTTCCTTTGCCCTGCCTCCCTCAAAAAGGATGACTCTTTCTTTGTCTACCGTAACATAGCTTAAGGCTTCGTTTATCACGGCAAACAGCATCAAAAGCAAAAAAGCAAATGCCGCATAGTTTTTAAAGCTCCAGAAAACAAAAAGCAGCGCTATGCAGGCAAGCGAAACAAAGATGTAAAAAGCTGTCCAGATAGGCGGATCACTAAGAAAATACTTCTTTTTGTTCATAAATGTATATCCTCCGGCCGGGCGATATGGAGATCTTTCTTGGCAAAAGAAGCCGCTGCAAAATGCAGCAGCTTCCAATCACCTTATTTATTGCTTTGTGCATCCGAAGCAGCCTGAGGCTTTTCACTTTCTACTATTGCAGCCTTCTGCATGGGGATACGGCAGTTCTTGTTGTTTCCGAATTCTACGATAACCGTATCATCCGTGATATCGATGATAACGCCGTAAAAGCCGGAAGTAGTAAGTACGCTGTCGCCTACTTCAAGAGCATTCTGCATTGCAGCCTGCGCTTTTCTCTACTTTCCCTGAGGTCTTATAAAGATAAGATAAAGTGCCACAAAGATGATGGCATACATTCCGACAAGCATTATGATGCTTCCCATTCCTCCGCCCTGCTGTTCGGCAGTTGTCGCTAATAAGTAATTCATATTCTACCTCTTTTCTTTTTTATTCTCCGGATATCATTCCTTCGAGTTTTCTTTGTTTATAGTTTTTATAATCATGCTTTTCTATGGCATCACGTATTTCCGACATCATGGTGTTGTAGAAATACAGATTATGCAATACGCAAAGCCTGAGTCCTAAGATCTCGTCCGCTTTCAAAAGATGCCTTATATAGCTTCTTGAATATCTGCGGCACGCCGGGCATTTGCAGCCCTCTTCTATTGGGCGATCGTCCCTTTCATACTGCGCGTTCTTCATGTTCATGCGGCCGTGATTGGTGTAGACATGTCCGTGACGGCCGTTTCTTGACGGGTATACGCAGTCAAAGAAATCGACTCCTCGCTCGACCGCTTCGAGGATATTTGCAGGCGTTCCGACCCCCATAAGATATGTCGGTTTTTTCTGCGGCAGGAACGGAACCACTTCCTCGATGGTCTCATACATCTGCTCGTGGCTTTCGCCGACCGCAAGGCCTCCTATGGCATAGCCGTCAAGATCCATTGCGGCGATCTGCTTTGCATGCTCGCGCCTTATGCTTTTTATTATGCCTCCCTGATTTATACCAAAGAGCATCTGTTTTTTATTGATGGTGTCCTCTAATGTATTGAGCCTTGCCATCTCTTTCACGCAACGCTCGAGCCATCTTGTGGTTCTTTCGACGCTGGGCCTTATGTAGGCTTCGTCCGAAAGTGCCGGCGGGCATTCGTCAAATGCCATGGCTATGGTGGATGCGAGATTTGACTGTATCTGCATGCTCTCTTCGGGTCCCATGAATATCTTGTGCCCGTCTATGTGGCACCTGAAGGTCACGCCCTCTTCTTTTATCTTTCTGATGCCTGCAAGAGAGAACACCTGAAACCCGCCCGAATCTGTCAGGATGGGTCTGTCCCAGCTCATGAACTTATGAAGCCCGCCCATGTCGTGGATAAGTCTGTCGCCGGGCCTCACATGCAGATGGTATGTGTTTGAAAGCTCGACCTGTGTACCTATGGCCTCCAGATCCTCTGTGGACACACCGCCCTTTATGGCCGCGACAGTTCCGACATTCATAAACACGGGCGTTTGTATATCCCCGTGGACCGTGTGCAGGATGCCACGCTTTGCGGCCCCATCGGTCGTCAGCAATTCATACATATCATTCTTTTTCTTTCTTTACGAACTTCTTTGCAAGTACATACCAAAGGTTTCCTGCAACACATACGGATGAATATGTACCGCAAACGATACCTACTATAAGCGGATAAGCAAATTCCTTGATGGACGAAACACCCATGATCGCAAGGATAACTACCGTGACAAGTGTTGTCAGGGATGTATTGATCGATCTGCTTATTGTTGATGTGATGCTCTGATTTACTATATCGGCAAGCTGATCATTACTCTTGAGCGACTTCTTGGCCTCTCTGATACGGTCGAATATGACGATGGTCGCGTTGATCGAGTAACCTACTATGGTCAGGATACATGCGATGAATGTCGTTCCGACCGACCACTGAAGCGCTGCGTAGAACAAAATAACTACCAGTACGTCATGAACAAGTGCAAGCACTGAGCTTAAACCGAATCTCATGTCCTTGAATCTGATCCAGATGTAAAGGAGCATGCAGACTGAAGCTATGCATATTGAGATAAGAGCGTTTCTTCTCATCTCTGAACCGATGGTAGCGGAGATGTTTTCCATCTCTACCTGATCGGCCTTGATCGAAAGTTCTTTTTCAAGAGCGGCAAGAAGGCTTTCTCTCTGCTCCTGGTTGAGTGTTTCTGTCTTTAATACGATTTCATTTGAATCATTTACTGTGTTTGCACGTACATCTGCAATGCCGAGAGTAGATTCAAATATGGGCTTTACCTTTGTATCGATCTCTTCAAGAGTCATGGCAGAATCCATTGTGATGGTGGTGGATGTACCGCCGGCGAAGTCGATGCTGTAGTTGAGCATGCTTCCCTTTGAAGAGTTAACGACAAGCATCACGATGCAGCCTATGATCATTGCGCCTGATACAGCAAAGAAGATTCCCTTCTTTCCAACAAAGTTGAAGGGTTTTCTTGCAACAGTCTTTCCGTAAAGGCCCGGTTTTTGAGCTCCCATATGATAAAGCGAATTTAAGAGGAGCTGAGTGATGACAAGTGCCGTAAACATCGACAGTGCAATACCTATACCAAGGGTCATGGCAAAACCTTTTATGGTTCCTGTTCCCATGACATAGAGCACGAGTGCTGCGATAAGTGTTGTGATATTACCGTCAAGGATCGCCGGAAGTGCCTTGTGGAAACCGTTCCTGATAGCATTTCCTACGGATATTCCGGAGCCGATCTCCTCGCGGATACGCGCAAATATGATGACGTTGGCGTCGACGGCCATACCTATGGAAAGGATAACGCCGGCGATACCGGGAAGGGTAAGCGTTACTTCAAACGAGCTTATGATGAGTATCTCGAGACCTGCATAAAGGCCGAGTGCCATTGCTGCGGCAACACCCATTATGCGGTAGTAGCAGATAAGGAAGAGGATGATAAGTCCAAGACCTATGGCACCTGCTATAAGAGATGTTCTGATCGCAGATTCACCGAGCTTTGCACCTACAACGTTTGAACGAACTTCTTCGAGTTCGAGCGGAACGGCACCGATACGGATGATGCTGGCAAGGTTGCTTGCCTTCTCATAGTTTTCCATACCTGTGATGACTGCCTGTCCTGTGGTGATCTCCGCATGTACGGAAGGGATGCTGACAAACGCGCCGTCATAATAGATACCGATGGTCTCGCCTGACTTGTAAGCTTTTGCAGTTGCCTCTGCAAATTTAGTGGTACCTTCATCATTAAGAGAAAGTGAAACGATGTACTCCACCGCATTTGTTGTCTGATTCTGCTGGCTGCCGGCAACGGCTGTCTTTACATCGTTACCTGTAAGAACGATGCCGCCATTTTCCTCAAGCTCTTTTATGGTGTAATTGAGAGCTCCTGTCGAGCGGTTATAGCATGTATTGCCTTTCTTGTCGGTCTGGGCGATAAAGTAAAGTGTACCTGGCGTACCGAGTTCTTCAAGAATTGCATTTGCATCCGAAACATTCGGTATATCGACATTTATACGGTTCGAACCTTCCTGATATACCTCGGCTTCCGTAGAGTACACGAATGCACGCTGCTGAAGCTTATATATGGTGTCGCTCATATCTGTTGAGCTGGGACTTTCGTCTCCTACTACCTGGTATGTGATGCTGACACCACCGGCAAGATCCAGGCCGAGCCTGATGTCATTTATGCTTCCTGCGGCCTTGTCGCCTACTCCGACAAATGCCAAAAAGCTGACTGCGGCTATCAGTACGATCATCCCCAGAAAGCAAAGCGTTGACTTGTTTTTCTGATTCATCTCTTCATTCCTCACTTAATGATGAAATTTCTGTTTGGAATGCCATATTTACATGGCAGACCATTGTGTATTATATTGCAAATTTCAATTATTTGTCAAGGAGAAATGGGGAGGTATTTTCCCTATCAGCGCTTTATACTTTTTTTATGATTTCACTTGCATTTTATACAAAATGGCTCTATAATTGAGTGGAAGTTTTGTATTTGGGTAATGGGACGTATGTTATTTTATGTTTCCCGCGGGGTTAAAGGAGGTAAGTTAATGGAAAAATTTGCAAAGTTCTTCCCTTTGAGTACACAGTGTACGGACAGTGACACTTTGGTAAAAAATGTTGTTATCTACATCGTGGCAGCAGTTATCGTTGCTCTTGTAGGCGCTTTACTTGGATGGGTTCCTGTTGTAGGATTAGTTTTAAAGATCATTCTTTGGGTATGCGATCTTTATTTCTTTATCGGGCTTATACTTTGTTTCCTTATTTACTTTAACATTATACATGTTTAGATTTTAGAATTACATAATCATTCTGCCGGGTTCATGTTTTGAACCCGGTTTTTTATTTACAGACTTATTTACCGCCCATAGCTTTTGTTGGCGGCTGTGGGCGGTAAATTTGAAAGTATTGGGGGGCAACAGCCCCTGATTATTATGCGATGCCTAAAAGCGGCTTCCGCGGACTCGCCAGGCGAGCTGGCCGGAGTCTTCTTTTTTGCCGAGTTTTCGAACTTCTTCGTTGAGCGAGAACATCTTTTTGTCGAGCATGTCGACGATGTTGGCGCATTCTTTAAGTTCTTTTTGAAGGTTTTCGGGCGCGTTACCTTCGAATTTGTATTTTATCTTGTGTTCGAGGCTGGCCCAGAAATCCATGGCAATGGTCCTTATCTGGACTTCGACCTTGGTCTCGACCGGTCCTTCCGATAAAAAGATCGGGACGCTGATAACAAGGTGGTAGCTCTTATAGCCGTTTGCCTTGGGGTTTGCTATATAGTTTTTGATAATGAGGACCTTTACATCATCCTGGCTGCAGAGCATGTCTGCGATGTTGTAGATGTCCTTTTCAAAGGAACATATGATTCGGACACCGGCGATGTCGTGGATGTAGTGCATCATGTTTGCGGTGTTCACTTCGTGTCCCTGTTTTTTAAGTTTTTTTATGATACTGCTTTTTTCCTTTATTCTGGTCTTTACATGTTCTATGGGATTATACATGTGGACCTGAGTGAATTCGGCGCTTAAAATGTCTATCTTTGTTCCGACTTCTTTAAGGGCGGCCTGATAATAGAACATGCATTTATTCCATTCTTCGGTCTCTCTTTCCGTTTCGTTTAGATTGTTCGTTTCTGTCATTTTTCCCCCATCGTCATGTGCTTTTAAACTCTCATGACGCTTTCATATAGTTCTCTTCTTTTTTCGTAGCTTTCTAAAAGCCATGGAAGGATCTGTTTTCTTCCTTCTTCGTCAAATGTGAAGGTGGTCTCTTCTTTCAGATCGTCTGCCGTGCATTCGTAAGAAAAGGGCTGCGGCCAGACGGTCACTGCAAGGATCTTCTTTTTGTTATCCTCTTCGCCTATTTCGCTCATTTCTATGCGATAGCGCATGCCGCATTCGCTGCCTGTGAAGGCTTCTTTTTTAAAGTACGCAAGCTGCATTATATCTTCCGGCCTGATCATTTTTATTTTCCTC
>JAEEGG010014846.1_pt1 | contig 16424 bp, 8 predicted proteins | sample 9134161 | NCBI WGS metagenome assembly JAEEGG01 (sample SAMN16246543, study PRJNA631951) | gut metagenome | biome: gut microbiome; feature: rumen; material: CR-attached | host: Bos | place: Iran: Karaj | collected 2018-10
GGCTGATTGCCACCGCCGCCACCCATACCGTTTGAGGTATATGTGGACAGCGATACGCTACTGCCGCCGCTGCAACTGCTATATCCGTTACCGTTCCAATAGCTGGTTCCATTACCGGTGACATCCGACACCAACGATGGTGTGCCTGTGGAGGAGTACACTGCCATTGGTGTACCCATATTGCTGTTTGAGGGTACCTTGAAGGCTGTAATCAGTGTGCCGCTGGCATTGTAGAAGCCATACCATGCCCCCTTGGTGTACGACGATGCCTGATAGGCTGTTCCTGACAGGTTGTTGGTATTTTCAAAACCGCCGATCGCGACAATGTTACCACCAGTTATGCTGAGCGTGTAGCCTTCGGCTGCATCCAGTCCTACTTCAGCTCCGCTGGCTGCCACACCTACTATCGTACCACCGGAGATAGTCATATTGCCATTGGCATCCAGTGCATCGTTACCACTTGAGTTGGCATAGATATAGCCTCCTGTGATGGTCATCGAACTTGCTGAGTTGATGGCATCGTCGTTGCTTTCTGCGTAGATGTAGCCGTCGCTGATCTTCAGCGTGCTCTTGGTCTCGATAGCCTCGTGGTATTTGGCACTCGCCACGATGTTGCCACCAGATATAGTCATTGCCCCGTCAACCTTGATAGCCTTCGGCGATGTTTTCAGCGCATCATTCAGGTTTTCGATAGTCGTACCGGTCGAGGTTGCCGTCCTGATGGTGGTATTGCTGCTACTGCTGCAGTAAGCAATAGCTCCCGTTGTGGTAGCATTGATATTGGCATTGTCAGAGATGGTGAGCGTACCATCTACACTGATGCCCTTGCCACCAGATCCGCTCGATGAGAGTGTCAGTGTACCGCCACTAATGACTGCATTGCCGTCGGCACTCAGACAGGCACATGCCTTCACCTCTGCATCGTCGCTGTCCCATGTTGCACTGCCCGATGTTGTCACATTGATAGTACCGTCACTGATGTTGACATTGCCATCTGCCTTGATGCCCTTAGAGGCAGCAGCTGTGGTGCTGATGGTCAGTGTACCACCTTCAAAGTACATATTGCCCGTGTCCTCATCCTCGTGGTCGGTAGTTTCGCCAGTGGAAGTAGTGCCGCCCAGGTCGCACTGTATGCCGTCGTCTTGCGTACCGCTGATGTTCACCGTACCACTCTTCATCAGGAAGTACTCCTCGCAGTTGATGCCGTCGCCAACGGCTGAGGTGATGTTCAGTGTCAGGTTCTTAATCTGTATGTATGATGCTGACTTGATGCCGTGCTTCAGGTTGCCAACAACGTTCAGCGTGCCATTGCCCTGTAGCTGCAACTGCCCTTTCGAGTAGATACAGGCCTTCTGCGAACCGCTGCCGTCGGTCAGTGTATTCTCCGTGTCTTTCTTCGCACTCAGCTGGATGCGCTTCGAGTTGGTGATGTTGATAGCTGCACCACTTGGGTTAGTAAGCGTCAAACTTGCCAATGATACGGTACACTTGTACGAGCCGTCTAAGGTCAGCGAGCCGTCTGTCGTCGAACCGCTGAGCACGTAGTTAATCTCATCGCCATCCACTGCGTCAGTATTGCTCTGTGTAATGGTGACGTGGGCTCCGCTGACGGAAGCAGAAACGTAGGCTGCTACATTGCTGGCTGCTGTTACCGTTGCCGTAGTGCCGTTATACACGATGTTCACCGTGTTGGCATCGACATCAGTCGAGGTGCTGCTTTCATCGCCAACCGTCATGCCGGTGATGTCGCTGAGGTTAATGGTCGTACCGTTGATGGTTACTGTCGAACCATTCGAGAAGGTGGCAGGCGAATTCTCTGTCATTTCCGAAGCCGAGAACGAGTATGTATTACTGCTCGTTGTTATTTTCAGCGTCTGTGCCCCAGCTGCTATCGTCAGCATGAGGGCTATCATATATAATAATGTGCGTTTCATCTTACCACCATTTTATAAGTTCTGTTCTTTGTCTTCACGATATACACGCCTTTTTGCATCTGCTCTTTCGTAAGCTTATGTCCCTGCAGGTCATAGATGTCGGTGGCTTCGTCGAGTGCAGCATTTGTAATCTCCTCGATGCCGGTAGTCGTTTTGTCGGATGTCGAGAAATACATCTTGCTCAGGTTCGAGAGGGTAAACGACTGCGAACCTGCTGTTAGCGTTGTCCCGCTGATGGTCAGCGTCAGATTCTCGACGGCTACGGAAGCCTTCGCTCCGTCGGTCGTCTCAAAGGTCAGATAGGTATATTCGTCGGCCTGCGCCGTCAGTGTTCCCACCAAGAGGGTCAGTAATAATAGAATCTTCTTCATATTTAAGTAGTGTAATGATAATAATTATTTGCAAAGATACGGAGAGAGGGCGTTCTGGCCAAAATGATTCAGCGAATGCCCCGTTTTGTTCAGCGAAATTCTCAACGTACAACCACTTTTCCCCGTCTATGATATAGATGCCCCGAGACAGTTTACTATTCGACGACTTAGTATATACATTTTCTCTTCCACTAAGTCCGTAGCATTTGCCTGCTTGAGAGCAGCATAGTTGCCGCTGAAAGGAGTAAATGTCTTGTGTTCATAAGCGTCATTATATTAAGTTTGTAATACTCAGTTGCAAATTTACACAAATTATCTGTATTATACCATAACAATAGTGTGCAATTGTTTAACAATAGGTCGGAAATGCACGACACCGAAGTTCTTCACCTCCTTGAAGCCATGCCTCTTGTCAACCACTACCACGCTGATGGTTCCCGTCCTGAAGCAGTCACTGGGACAGGCGTATGGGGCATACCCAAGCACCTGTCCCAATGACTATTCAAATTTACCCTCGGCGAACCCCAAAAACGGGTGCCGAGGGCAAAAGTCTTTACCGAGGTTAAGAGTTTTTGTAAAAGTTGTGGCTAAACCTTGCCGAAAGTGGTATTCTTTCGGATTATGCTGATGTTTAGAGTATAGAGAATGTCATTCAAGCAACCACTTCCATGCTGGAATTACTTCAATCTGTTTGCCATTTTCTAACGGGACTGTTCCCTCTTCGTCGTTAGTTACAATCACCATACGCTTCAATGAAAGGAAAGTATCCAACTGTTTCAATGCCTTGGTCTCACGCTCAAAAGTGTCCTGCATGCCCTCACCATAGATAGAATAGGAGGCTTGAATGGCATAGCCTTCTTCTGCTATGAGAAAATCAACCTCGACATTTTTATTATAGTAGCACAATTCCTCTCCATAGCGTTTGCGCAGATGAATAGCGCAGAGATTTTCCAACAGCGCTGTATCACCGTTGAACAAAAAGATGCTCAGCAGACCGTTATCAACAAAGTAGTGTTTCTTCACCGTCTCTTTCTCCACGAACTTCGAAGCATAGTTCTCCAATGAAAACAACATGCAGGCTTCCTGTGCATAACGCACATAGTCGCTGACAGAAGAAACGGCTATATTCGTCCCTGTGGAGCGTATCAGGTTAGCAACGCGATTATATGATATGGGCTGCATAACGTTTTCTGCCAATCGCTTCATGGTCAGCCGTAATGCCATCTCATTCTTTACCTTGTTGCGTTGAATGATGTCACCCAAGAGAATCTTTTCATAGAGACCGTTAAGCCAATTGCGTTTGTTACGGAATAAGAGCAGTTCAGGGAAACCGCCCCACTTCATATAGTCTGCAAAAGACTGTTGCACCACCGCACGTTGGCTGCCATATTGCCATTCCTTCTCCAGTATGATTTCTTTGGCTTCCAAGTATTCCGAAAAGGTATAGGGATATATCAGCGCATCGAAGAATCGCCCACCAAGTACAGTCTGAATATCCCGGCTCAGCATCTTGGCATTACTGCCAGTGATATAGACATGGTATTTCTTGTTGGCCAGACGACGGGCAAAATGTTCCCAGCCCTCAACATTCTGAATCTCGTCGAAGAATAGCACAGGCACATGGTTATATACAGACTGATAGGCTTGAAGAATAAGGTCAAGTTCGTCTGCCTTCATACCCATTAGGCGTTCATCGTCGAAGTTAATATACACCATATCTTCTAACTGATAGCCTGCTTCCATCATCTGTCTGGCACGCTTATATAGCATATAGGATTTACCCGCCTGACGTACTCCAACAAGTACATAGCGTCCGTTTTCTTCGAAGTCAAACGGGCGATTATATAACTCAACGTCTCTTATCTCTTCCTGTCCTTCATGAATCAGGGTACGGAATGTTTCTTTCGTTATTGCCATGATGCATTTGTATTGAAAATATGAAAACGTGGGCAAAGATAATACTTTTATTTGATACTAGCAAACAAAAAAGGCAATTTTTGTTCGATGTCGGCAAACAAAGCACAATAACAGGCATGTAAATTGATCATTGTTGTTTTGCTAAATCTGTGGCTAATCCTTGCCGAAAGTGATATTCTTTCGGATTATGCTGATGGTCTTGGGAGTGACGTTCAGGAACGAGGCTATGTCCTGCAAGTCAAGATGCTCAACTATGCCGGGACAACGCTGCAGCAGTAACTCATAGCGTTCGCGGGCTGTGGCGCAGTGGAGGTCGAGATAACGTGAACGGAACTGGAAGAGAATGTGCTCGGCTATGACACTGCGCAACTCCATCTTTTCAGCGTCTTGACGGAAACGCCGTAGGTAATCTTTTGGATGATCTGGCCTGGCTCGGCCATGATGATGGTCAGCGTGTGGTGTTTCTGGTGCGCATGATTGAAGAAGGTGGCTGTGAAGTCCCGGCGGTTCTCGAGTACCTGAAGTTTCCAGGGATGGCTCCACTCCTCGCAGTCGTGTATACAGACAATCGGGTCGCTGCCGTCGAAACAGACTGCGAAGCGGCATACCATCTTGCCGCTGCGGGGCCAGAAGGGAACGGCCGCAATGCAGATGCCGATCTGGCTGGCATCGCATTCGATGGGAATGTCGATGCGGGGCAGAGAGGGGTCGGCAGGATCGAAGTCCTCGACGGTCGCCTCGTAGGTCTGGTGGGGTTCGCCGAGTTGCAGACCCTTCCAGTCGGTGCCGATACCCTCGATGATGCGGAAGGGCGGGGCGACCTTCAATGAGCCGAGTTCGACCTTTTTCGTCAGGTCTTTGTGACGCTGGTCGTCGGGCAGACGGTATTCGGTGGTGGGCTGGTCGCTGAGCTTTGGCATCTGTTGGTATTTGGCGCAGAAACCAGGTGGTATCTCACTGATCATCTCGCGCCATTTCCCATCGAGCTGTTCGTTGTAGCGCTTACGCAGCTGTTCGATCTTGCCGTTGGCATTGAGGGCCATCGCGGCATAGATGGCACTGCCCGTCTCATGGTTGCGCTGGGCGTAGAGGAACTTGCGGTTCATCTGACAGGCGGAGTGGACGGCATAACCCAACATCTCGAAAAGTGCCGGTCGCAGGGCCTCGTCGATGTTGCTTTCAATCATGTCGTAGGCCTCACAGATATTCTCATAGTCCATGAGTCGCTTCTGAGCAGTGCCGTCGTCGAAACTGAAGTCGGTGTCGTGGAGGGCATCGAGCTCGTCACCGCTCCACTCGAATTCGTAGCCCATGAACTCGGGTTTGCGATCCCAGGCCAGCCGGTAGTAGTTGTCGAGAATAAACTGAAACTGGGCGGTGAGCTCCGGCAGCCGGGAGGTGAGATGATCGCCTTTTGACAGGAAGGTGCGGGCGAGCCACTCAGCCTGATAGTTGTTCGCATTATCGTAACTGAAGGCATCGAAGTCCCAGGCCATGTCCATGAACATCTGCGTCTCGATCTCGCCGGGTTTGATGTCTCCGACATTGAGGAGCCAGTAGCGGTCGGCTCCGGCATCGTAGGCTTTCTTCAGTTCGTAGTACATCAGCATCGGGGCGGTGGTGGCAATCCACAGGTTGTCGTGGGGCGTGCCGAGATAGGAGATGTGGTAATACACACCGCTGCCGCCTTTGCGCTGTTGTTCCCGGGCATCCGACACGCGTTTCATATAACCGTAGTTATCGTCGGGCCAGACGATGGTGATGTCGTCGGGCACACGCAGACCGGCATCGTAGATGTCGAGTGTCTCTTTGTAGGGCACGAAGATCTGCGGCAGCCGTTCGGCCTTTACCTTCTTATATTTCGTGAGGATGGCGCGCTGCTTGGCAAACACTTTTTCCAAGGTACGGGCACGGTCCTTTGGGTCAGTGCTGCCCTTCATGGCTTCGTCGTGCAGACCGCGCATGCCCATGGTGTAGATATTGTCATACTGTGCCGTTTCACGGATGCGGTCGTCGAGTTTCTTCAGAATGGTGGCGCTGTTGGTCTCATAGTTCCATTCACCGTCGCGCTCCTTGTCCCATTCCGAGGGAGCCGCATTGTTGAAGAGCAACGGCTCGCAGTGGCTGGTAGTAATCATGATACCCCATTTGTCGGCCATCTTCTGACTCTCAGGATGCGAGTAGAAAGCACCCGTGCAGGTGTGCATGGCAGGGGCCAGCATGTTGCCCTTGAGTCTTAGGATCAGCTCGCAGACCTTGTCGTAGGTTTTCGGCCCGATGTCGCCGAGGTCACGTTCGTAGTTCTTGGCGGACCAGGTCTTCAGTCCCCAGTCCTCATCGTTGATGAAGACACCGCGATATTTCACCGTCGGCGATTTGCTGACGTAGTTTTCCTGATAACTGAACACGCGTTTGTTGGATGGATTCACAGGCACATCTGCAAACCAGTACCAGGGTGATACGCCGATGGCTTCGCTCACGTGAAACATGCCGTAAGCCAGACCTCTGGCATCGCTGCCGGTGATATAGAGGTTGCCGTCCTTCGTGTCGATGGCGTAGCGTTCCCAGGAGCCCCGGATATCTTTATGCCATTTGCTCCGACCCGCCGTGGCGAGAACAATTGCCGCTTTGGTCTTTCCTTGCATGTAGGACTGTCCGGATAATCCTGTTACTCTGGAAACTTCGGGCCTTATGCCCGACACCCGTTCGATATCATCAGCCAGAACCTCGGCCATATGGCCCACAAGCGGAGATTCGCTCTTCTGATATACGATTGTTGCCTTCGTCAGATCGACGGCCTGTGCCATTGAAGTGGTGAACGACAGGGCCATTACGAGGCCGATAATGGATCTGATGATGAGTTTCATTGTTATCATTATGTTTACTCTCGTTTCATATTTTCGACGTCTTCGAAAATCATGTCCGGGCGCTCGTCGGGCCGTAGCAGTTCGAACTGCACATTCTGCAGGAGGAGTCCGTCGACGTGTCGTGCGAAGAGTCCATAGGCCGGTGTGGGACCTGCCCATCGTGGCTCTGGGTAGTTGGTGCCCTGCTCGCGATAGGGGTTCGTCACCTTCTTGCCACCACCGCGATATTGTATGCGGATATTGCTCAGGGTGACATTCCTGATGGGTTCTCCCTCCATGCCGGTAATGATGATGCCAGCCAGCGAATCGCAGTCGTCGGCCACCACATTATTGATGTAGATATCACGGGCAGATGAGGGTCTTGACACTTCCTTGGGACCTCGGTTGCGGCAACCTGTCGTGATGTAAATAGGATAATGATGCACGTGACTCAGCGATATGTTCGTTACCACGATATTCTCCATCCGTCCCTGGTCCACTTCCTCGAAGGCCAGTCCGCTGCTCCACATGCAAGTGCAGTTGGAAATGGTGATATTCCGGTATCCCCCGTTCGACTCTGTGCCGAGCTTGATGCGTCCGCACACCCAGTTTACCTTTTCCGGCACATAGGTACCGTCGAGGAAGGTGCCGAGCTTATAGCCCGTCACGATGCAGTTGGTGATCAGGATATGTTCGCAGAGCACGGGGTGCTTCAGGACATACGAACTTTTCAGTACGATAGCGTCATCGTTGGGTGTGTTCACCTTCGTATTGCTCACGGTGAAATACTTGCAGCAGTCGATGTCGATGCCGTCACGATTGGTGTCGATGGTGACATTGTCGATGGTGCCGATTTCGCAACCCGTTGTGATGATGGCGAAATGGCCACCCCGATAGATGGTGATGTCGCGGATGGTGACCTGGCGACATTGTTTCAGGGCGATGGCCTTGTCGCCGGTACCGATGGAGCCGCCCTGCACGTTACCTGCCTTCTCGGTGTCGCGCTTCGTCAGTCCCTCACCGTCGATCATTCCGTGACCGCTAATACTGATGTCCTGCTGACCTTCAGCCCATATCAGACTGTTGTGGAAATAGGTGTGACCGCCATCCTGATATTCAGGAAAACCGCCGAACGACTCACTCTCATCATACGCCTTCATTTCTGCCGGGGCAGCTAGAATCTTTGCGCCGGCCATGATATGCAGGTCTATATGGCTTTTCAAACGGATGCTGCCGCAGAGATAGGTTCCTGCAGGCACCACCACTTGTCCGCCCCCATTCATCGTCGCTGTTTCTATCGCCTTGTTGATGGCTGTGTGGTCGAGTGTCTTACCATCGCCCTTGGCGCCGTAGTCGCGCACGTTATAAACTCCAGATACTGCGGCTTCTGTTGTGAGTCCCAATAAAAGAACGACCCAAAGAATAACTATTCGTCTCATTTCCATAGGCTTCTCAACAACTGTTACATCCGCTATCTTTTGGGTTTGATCGTAATCACTCTGTCGAAGGCGGCGGGCTTGACCCTGTATTCATCGAGCACATAGACGCAGGTGCAGCCTACACCTGTGGTGGCGTAGTCGAGATTGAGGGTGTAGCAGTCGGCCTGTGGCTGCAACTGATAGGTAAACTGGCTCTTGGTGAGATTATCGGTCGTGAACTGATAGGCATTGAAGTTGAAATGCTCGTTCATAGCAATTTGAACACCTTGCCCCTCCTTGTTCGTCAACTCTACATAGCGGTTGTCGGTGCGCAGGGCGTGATCCTGAGGGAAAAGGTAGGGTTCATACATGTCCTTCACCGTCTTGTTCCAGATGCCTACCTGATAGCCCGTCTTGCGGTCGGGATAGTTTTCCTCTGGGCCACGGCCGTACCATGTGATGTGGTCGAACTCATTGGCTACAGAGGTAGTGAAGCCGATACGGGGGAGAATTTCCGGCAGACGGCCTTGCGGACTCAGGTGGTTTTCAATCTTAACCGTTCCGTCATTGTAGAAATGATAGGTATAGTCGAGTGTGAAGCCGCACAACTGTACACCTGAGATATAGAGGTCGAGAGCACCGTAGGATGAAGCGCCTACCTGTACCAACTGGCTGACGGTGACCGTCGTCTCCCGCTCGTTGCGGTTCAGCCGCACCTCAGCAGGGCGGATGCGCAGTTGCTGGACACCCTTCGAATACCAAAGCGTGGCTACCTGGTTGCCGTAGCCTTCGGCATACCCGCCGTTGACACGGAAAGCATCCCATGAGTCGAACTCGTTGGCAATTGGAGCGCGCCATAGGTTGAACTCGATGGGCGACTTCAGTACAGGTTTGCCATAGACCTCAATCTGCTCGAGGTTGCCTGTCTCCTTGCTGATGACATAGCAGAAGCCCTTGCCGCTGATGTTGATTTGCTTGTCGTCTTCCTGGGCGCTGATATCGTTGGAAGACAGTTGTGGGGCTGTGGCTGGAAGGTTCCATCCCGAGAGTTCCAGCTGATCCCAGGCTACTTCATGGCCTGCCTTTGCCCATACTTCATCTTTCTTCAGCTTGGAGGTTACTGTGACACGGTATTCCTTGCCTGCCACGATAGCAGGTTTGTGGTAGGGAATCCTCACAACCTGCTTCTGTTGCGGGGCTGTAGAGAACTGGATATCGCCCTCTTCGAGCACATCGCCATCGGCCATCAGAGCCCAATGAGAAGTGTATTGTGAGAGGTCGGTGAAGAACAGACGGTTGGTGACTTCTACCTCGCCAGTCTCAGCATTGAGCAGACGGATACTCAAAGGCTGCGTGGTCCATTTCATCTGTTTCATCTCCGGCTGCGGGGTGCGGTCGGGCCAGATGCTTCCGTAAGTACGCATATTGCCGCCGATAGTATAGAACGTACCGGTGTCGCCATTGCCGTCGAATGTGAGATAGAGTACAGCATCTTCAGCCCGTCCCATTCCCGCTGACGCGCCTACCCGTAGCCTTTCAACATCAGCCAGACACTTGTCGTAAATGGCTACATTGTCCATCTCAGCATCTGCTGTGAAGGTCGTCATCGGATCGATGGCATGATTACCGGCGATGCGACCGATGTTGATGGGGTAGGGGAAGTTGCTCAGTATGCCGCGCTCACCGCCGCCCCCGCCACGGTTGCCGCGACGGTTGTTGGCGGGTTCGGGTGCTGTGGTCTTTTCTGTGCCTTTCAATTCTCCGTCGATGAAGAGTTTCATTTCCTTACCGTCCCATGAGGCTGTCACATGATGCCAGTTGCCAACCCAGTTCTCTGGCAGGTCGACGTCGAGTGTATGTTTCACACCGGAGTGCAGATAGAACTGCAGTCTTTCTCCGCCTTTCTGTACCACGCCAAACTGCGTGTTGCCTTTCGTCACGTAAGGTGCGCCCTCGTACATGCCGCTGAGTTTACCGGGTTTTACGTCGAAGCTGATGGTCAGCGCCTTACTCGAGAGTTCTACATTGTTGCTGCGATACACCTCTACCCATTCGTCGTGGCCGCTGAGGTGCAACGTGCCTTTTTCCACTTTTGCGTTGCTCATAAGGTGGACGGGCGTATTGTAAGGCGAACTGTCTTTAAGCGGTCGGATATGTTCCGTAAGGCCGGGGCTGACAAAGTCCCAGAGCGCACCACCCATCAGTCGCGGATGCCGACGGATGGCTGCCCAGAATTCGTCCATGCCACCGCCGGCATTGCCTGCTACCGACAGGTATTCATCCATGAACGACGGGCGTGGATCTTCCTCCTCTGGTACCATCGCCGTGTTCATCTCCAACTCATAAGGTGTGGGATAGCGCGGACCGATAATATCTTCGGCAGGATGGGCATAGGCGTTGCCGCCATACATAAAGTAACGTGTGGGATCGAGCCGTTTGCCCTCTTTGACAACTTCTGTGATCAGCGGTCCTTCACCGCTCTCATTGCCCGCACTCCAGAACAGGACGCAGGCGTGGTTGCGGTCGCGTAGTACCAGCTTCTGTACACGTTCCAGATACATCTCACGGAATCTCTGGTCGTTCGAGATATATTCGCTCGCATGTGCCTCGTCACCTGTTTCGTCGATAATATACAGGCCGTATTCGTCTGCCAGTTCCAGATATTTGTTCACAGGCGGATAGTGCGAGGTGCGCACGGCATTGAAGTTGTGCTGCTTCAGTATCTCCATGTCCTTGCGAATGGTCTCTTCGTTCATGGCATGTCCCAGTTCGGGATGCTGCATGTGGGTGTTTGTGGCATTCACCTTGATGGGTTGTCCGTTCAGGAAGAATGTCTGATGACGGATCTCTGTCTCCTTGAATCCCATCTTGCTGCTGATCTGCTGCATGACGTCGCCTGACTCATTCAGCAGTTCGAGCGTCAGATTGTAAAGCACGGGTGTCTCGCAGGTCCACTTGTCGGGGTTAGATACTAGCGAAGCCAACTCGACAGACATCTTCCCTTTGCCAGTCATTGTGAAACGGTCGGAGCGCATCTCCTTCACTTGGTTGCCTTTTGCGTCCTTGAGTGTGGCACGCACCATATAGGAAGCCTGAGCGTCCTCGTATTTCTTCACATCCACGGCCACCTTGAGTGTGGCGTCGCGGTATTGGTCGTCAAGATCGGTAGTCACAAACCAGTCGAACAGTCGGGTCTTGGGTGTGGCATAAAGCGTCACGTCGTCGAAGATGCCAGCCAGTCGCCAGTAGTCCTGACCTTCCAGATAGTAGCCGTCGGAATACTTCAACACACAAACGGCCAACACGTTCTTGCCCGGTTTGACATAAGGCGTCACGTCATATTCCGCAGGTTCCTGTCCCCCCTCGTTATAGCCCACCTGCTGACCATTCATCCATACGAACGAGGCGCTCTGTGTCTTCTCGAGTCGCAGGAAGATTTGTTGCCCTTGCCACTTTGAGGGCAGGGTGAAAGTCTTCCGATAAGCCCCTGTAGGGTTATATTCTCTGGGCACATGGGGCGGATTTGCCTTGAACGGTGCAGGCACATTGCGGAACTGAGGGTCACCATAGCCCTGCATCTCCCAGTTGCTCGGCACAGGAATGGTGCGCCACTTATTATCTTTATAGTTCGTCGCAAAGAAGTTCTGCGGCACCTCTTCGGGCGTGTTGACAAACATAAACCGCCAGTCACCATTCAGACTCAGGTGGTCTGAGGCCAGATAGTAGGCATGCCCCTCCTCTTGGTTCTCCTCAAATACGGCGGTGTTCTCGATGTAATCATAAATGTGCTCAAGATACTGAGCGCTTGTCTGTAATGAATAGGCAGCAAACAGACAAAGAGTTAGTCTTTTAATCTTCATGTGATATTTTGGCGTATTTCAGAACAATCTTAATCCTCTATAATCTTGATGCGGCCCTGAGGCTTGGCATAGGCCTTGCCGGTAGTGCCGCCGAGTACCTTGTGGAGATAGTCCGATAGCGCCTCGTAGTAGCGTAGCGAACTCTCCTGGAGCACCACGCATTTCTTGAAGCAGTCGAAGAAACCGCCTCCCTCATGATTGTAGTTTGTCAGGGCGACACTATAAGTGCGCTGCATGTCAATGGGCTTATAGGTGCCGTCTTCCTGCAGGATTTCGATGTCGCTCACACGGTGGCTCTTGCTGTGAATGGTGAAACGCAAGCCAGAGACTTGCGGGAAGTTGCCGTCGAGCACCGGTACGAGAGCTGTGCAGCGGGTGAGCATCTGTTTTAGTTGTTCAGCGGTTACCGAGATACGGCGCAGGGTGTTGTCATAAGGCAGCATGCCAATGATGTCGCCATAGGTGATGTCGCCGGCATTGATATCGTTACGAATACCACCACCATTTTCTAAACCGATATCGGCCTTCATGGCATAGCGGTAGGCATCGGCCACTAGATCACCGGCATTCGTCTCCTCGCCGCGCACGATCCACTGGTCGTTCTCGTCACTCACCACGAGGGTGTAGTCGCTATGAGCTACCTTCTCAGAGGTGACAGCTTTCACCTTCTTGTGGATATCTTCAGTGGCATCGCTCACAGCATCATTCTCATCATTGATTTCCTTGCTCTTGATGAGATGGGTGATGAACCGACCGTCGGGGGTGATGACCAGCTTGCCGACGTTGGCGAACTGCGTGCCTGTCTGTGTGACGGTGATCTCCTTACCATCGAGGTTCTTCACCTTCACGCCCTCGAAGATCTCATGGGAGTGACCGTCGAGCACCACGTCGATGCCTCGGGTGTTGTTCACGAGACGGTGGGAACTGAAACCCATCGACTGCGGGGTCTCACCCACATGTGAGAGCAGAACCACATAGTCGGCACCCTCTTTACGGGCATTGTCGACGGCCTGTTGGATGAGTTCATAGAAATTCTTAGGTTTGAGGTCGTAGAGCAGGATGCCGTTGGTATCGTAGAAGGAGTAGCCCTCTAGGATCATCGTCTCCGGGGTACAGGCCCCGACATAGGCCACTTTCTTATTACCATATTGATGGATGACGTAGGGCGCATAGATGGGCAACGGCTCACCGGCCTCATAGAAATTGGCACAAGTGACAGGTGCACCGATCTGTTCTAATAAATTTTTCAGTCGGGGCACACCATAATCGAACTCATGGTTGCCAAGTGTAATGGCATGGTAGTCCATCAGCTTCATGATATCGGCGATGTACTGGCCTTTGGAGATGGCTCCCGTGGTGTTACCTTGCAGGAAATCACCGCAACAGACGGCTGCAGCGTAGGCTGTATCCGACTTGTTGATAGCATCACGTAGGCCTGCCATCTTCTGATAACCGTCGATACCACAATGGGCATCGTTTTCATAGAGAATCACAATGCTCTTCTGAGCTTTCATAGCGAGACAACCCATCATCAGAGTTATCACGCATAATAAGGTTTTCTTTGTCATCATGCTGCAAAGATACGAATTTTTTCAAAAACAAAAAACAATGAAACAAAAAAAAGCGTGAAATCGTTGCCTTTTTAGTAACTTTGCAGCCAAATCAACAAAACCAATGAAATGAAAAGATTTATTATCAGTTTGATGACCGTGATGTTCACGGTTGCTGTTTTTGCACAAGATGTAAAGGTGGAGTTTATTACGCCGAGTATCGTACACATTGTAAAGGGTCAGCCCACGAAGACGCTGGTGGTTACAGCAAAGCCAGAGAATGTGGCTGTCAGTAAGAGCGGCAGCACATGGAAAAGCAGCGAGTTGACCGTGAAGCAGGATGCTCAGGGAAACCTGACCTTCATGACAACCAAAGGCAAAGTGTTGTTGAAAGAGAAAGACTGCGACGTGACTGAAGTCCGGCAGACCTTTGTCTTGGACAAGGATGAGGCTGTCTATGGCTTAGGGACGATTCAAAATGGCAAGATGAACCGTCGCGGTGAGAAGAAGCGTATGGAACAGTCGAACCTGGAGGACTTCCAGAATGTGCTGCAGAGCATCAAGGGCTGGGGACTCTATTGGGAAAACTATTCGCCAACGCTCTTTGAGGATAATGCCCAAGGGATGACCTTCGATGCGGAAGTAGGTGAGGGGATTGACTATTACTTCATGTATGGGGGCTCGGCTGACGGTGTGATTGCCAAGATGCGCTATCTGACGGGCGATGTGCCGATGTTCCCACTATGGACCTACGGCTATTGGCAGTCGAAGGAACGCTATAAGACCGCCCGCGAGACGGAGGGCATCGTCGATAAGTATCGTGAGTTGCAGGTGCCTCTCGACGGCATCATCCAGGACTGGCAGTACTGGGGTTCTAACTATCTGTGGAACGCGATGGACTTCCTGTCCGAGGACTTCTCGAACGGCAAGCAGATGATTGATAATGTACACAAGAAGCACGCCCACTTCATGATTTCCATCTGGGCCAGCTTCGGACCGATGACGCAGCAGTTCCGTGAACTGGAAAAAATCGGCTGCCTGTTGCCCTTCGAGACTTGGCCGCAGAGTGGTATCTCACATGTTTGGCCCCCTATGCGCGACTATCCCTCAGGCGTGAAGGTCTACGATGCCTTCCATCCGGAAGCCCGCGCCATTTATTGGAAATATCTGAAAACGCTCTACGACTACGGCTGCGATGCGTGGTGGATGGACTCTACCGATCCAGACTTCTTCAATCCCCGCGAGAGCGACTACGAGCATAAGGTCTATGGTGGCACGTGGCGTTCGCAGCGTAATGCCTTCCCCTTGGAGACGGTGCGTGGTATTTACCAGGCTCAGCGCAAGGATGACCGTGGAAAGCGCATCTTCATCATGACACGCTCAAGCTATGCCGGTCAGCAGCACTATGGCTCGAATATGTGGAGCGGTGATGTGAACTCTTCTTGGGACATGCTGCGTAAGCAGGTGCCTGCAGGATTGAGTTTCACGCTGACGGGTAATCCTAACTTCAATACCGATATCGGCGGTTTCTTCTGTAGCAGCTACAATACAAAGGGAAGCGGCTCAGCTCCGAAGAACCCACAGTTCCAGGAGTTGTATGTGCGTTGGATGCAGTATGGCCTGTTCTGTCCTGTGTTCCGTAGCCACGGCGCCGATGCCCCCCGCGAGATCTGGCAGTTCGGAAAGAAAGGCGAACCGGTCTATGATGCCATCGAGAAACAGATCCGCCTGCGTTATCGTCTTATACCTTATTTATATAGTACTGCTTGGCAGGTCACCTCGAATAACGATAGTTATATGCGCCCGTTGTTCGCTGAATTTGCTGCCGACAAGAAAGTGTGGAACATGACCGATGAGTTTATGTTCGGCCATAATATTCTGGCTTGTCCGATTGTCGATCCACAGTATACCGAAGAGAAGGTGATCCGTACAAATGCTATGACGGGCTGGGACCGGAATGATGTAAGAGGGCAGAAGGAAGAAGGAAGAAGTGTTGACTGGACGGCCAAGAAGAGTGCTGTGAAGTATCTGCCGAAGGGTACTGTTTGGTATGACTTTTGGACGAACCAATCCTTTAAGGGCGGACAGAACGTGACGCTTGTGACTCAGTTCGATCGTGTGCCTATGTTTGTACGAGCGGGGAGTATCCTGCCCCTCGGCCCTGAGATGCAGTATGTAGGCGAGAAGGTGTGGGATAATCTTGAAATTCGTGTCTATCCGGGAGCAAATGCCAGTTTTACTCTCTATGAGGATGAAGGCGATAACTATAACTATGAGAAAGGTGTATACAGCACCATTACATTCTCCTGGAACGACAAGGCTCGCAAGCTGACAATTGGTGCCCGAAAGGGTGAATTCCCGGGCATGTTGAAGTCGCGCCAATTCACCATCATTCTGCCTGATGGCCGCCAACAACAGGTTAGTTACGACGGTGCAGAATGTATTATTTCGCTCTGATAACCAGGGCGTGTTACATTTTCAAAGATATGTGTTACAAAAGAAGAGTCTGATGTGGCTCTTCTGTTGTA
>JAEEGG010014851.1_pt1 | contig 16421 bp, 28 predicted proteins | sample 9134161 | NCBI WGS metagenome assembly JAEEGG01 (sample SAMN16246543, study PRJNA631951) | gut metagenome | biome: gut microbiome; feature: rumen; material: CR-attached | host: Bos | place: Iran: Karaj | collected 2018-10
GCATTCACCTTAATGGGAAGGTACTGCCTCTGTCCGCCGTACTGGCGGTTGCCGATTATGCGTTTGGCATACTGTACGGGAACCTTGCGCGTGCCCTGCACCAGCAGGATGCATACCAGAATCACCGCAATGAGCACAATGATTTCAATCAGGAAAGTCACCAGACCGCCGTTACCGCTTTCGGCCACTTTGGAGGCGAACTCCGCAGACAAGGCGAAAGGCAGACGGGCGATGATGCCGATCATGATAAGCAGGGAGATACCGTTACCGATACCTTTGTCCGTAATGCGCTCACCCAGCCACATGATAAACAGCGTGCTGCTCACCAATACAATCACGGAAACCAACATAAATGATGGGGGCAGAGAACCGCCCACCACAGGATCCCCATGGATGGTGTGGAAAACTCCGGAATTGGTGCCCACCTGGTTGACCAGATTGGTGATGTAGGCGGGAGCCTGGATCAGCGTCACAAAAATGGTGAGGAAACGGGTAATCTGGTTGATTTTCTTCCGTCCGCTCTCACCCTCCTTCTGCAGGCGCTGGAAATAAGGCACAACCAGCATCAGCAGCTGCACCACGATGGATGCGGAGATGTACGGCATGATACCCAATGCAAAAATGGAGGCATTGGAGAAGGCTCCACCGGAAAACATGTCCAGCAGGCCGAGCAGTCCCTCACGCGAATTGGCGGTGAACTGCGTCATGGAGAGGGCATGCACATCAATACCCGGAAGTGCGATGTAGGACCCGACACGGAAAATCAGGATGATTCCCAACGTGTACAGAATCTTCTGCCGTAATTCCTCGATGTGATAAATGTTCTTTAATGTGGTGATAAATTTTTTCATCTTACAGTTTTATTGCGTTTCCACCCTGTGCTTCAATAGCCTCAACAGCCTTTTTGGAGAATGCGTGAGCCTTGACCTCCATCTTGACGGTCAGCTGGCCGTTACCGAGCACCTTGACCAAATCCCTCTTGGAAGCCAGACCGTGCTGCACCAAGGTCTCCAAATCGACAGTCTCCACACCCTTCTTGTCATGGAGATACTGCAGCATGGACAAATTGATGGGGGTGTACTCCACACGGTTTATGTTTTTGAATCCCGTCTTGGGCACCCTTCTGTACAAAGGCATCTGACCGCCTTCAAAACCGGCCTTGCGGGAATATCCGGAACGGGATTGTGCTCCCTTATGACCTTTTGTGGAGGTGCCGCCCTTGCCGGAGCCCTGACCTCTACCTATTCTCTTGGAATGCTTCGTTGCACCCTTTGCAGGTTTTAAATCATGTAAGTTCATATCTCTTCTCGTCTCTTTCTGATTAAAACTAAATTTCCTCGACAGTCACCAGGTGCCTGACAACATTGATCATGCCCAGGATCTGAGGGGTGGCCTCAACTTCAACCGAGTGGTGCATCTTTTTGATGCCCAGGGCGGCCATTGTCAGTTTCTGCACTTTTGGTCTGCTAATAATACTGCGAACCTGTGTCACTCTTAACTTCTTCATGGTACGTTGATGTTAACCGTTAAACACTGTGGACAATTCCACACCGCGCAACTGGGCGACAGTGTAGGGATCCTTTAATTTGACCAAAGCGTCCATAGTGGCCTTGACCACACTGTGGGGGTTGGACGAACCTTTGGATTTGGCCAGCACGTTTTTCACGCCCACGCTCTCAAGCACGGCACGCATGGCACCGCCGGCGATGACACCGGTACCGGGAGTTGCCGGACGGATGTATGCCAGAGCACCGCTGTACTTACCCTCCTGGGCATGGGGAATGGTTCCGTTGATGACCGGAATCTTTACCAGATGCTTCTTGGCATCCTCGACACCCTTCTGCACGGCGATGTTGACCTCCTTGGCCTTGCCCAAGCCGTATCCCACGATGCCGTCCTCATTGCCGATCACCACGATGGCCGAGAAACTGAAGGTACGACCGCCCTTGGTGACCTTGGTGACTCTCTGAACGCTGACCAAACGCTCCTTAAATTCTATTTCACTAGTCTTTACTCTCTTGATTGTCGACATTACTCTCTTTGTTTAGAAAATTAAACCTTCCTCTCTCGCGGCATCGGCCAACGACTTTACTCTACCATGGTACAGATAACCGTTACGGTCAAAAACCACCATTGAAATGCCCGCTTCCTTTGCTTTGGAGGCCAAGCATTTGCCGACAGCCTTCGCCTGCTCGGTCTTGTTGGTCCTTTCAGTGCCCTTCAAGTCCGCCAAAGAAGAGGCGGCCACAAGCGTCACACCCTTGACATCGTCAATGACCTGAGCATAAATCTCACGATTGCTCCTGAAAACAGACAATCTGGGACGTTCGGCCGTACCACGGACCGTCTTTCTGATTCTATTCTTGATTTTGAGCCTTCTTTCGGCCTTGCAATTTTTCGTTCCCATCCTTGTATTTGGATTTTAAGTGTTACGATACTCTTATTTCTTTTCAGCGGATTTACCGGCTTTCTTTCTGACGACCTCGCCTTCAAAACGGATACCCTTGCCCTTGTAAGGCTCCGGCTTGCGGTACGAGCGGATTTTGGCCGCCACCTGACCCAAAAGCTGCCTGTCGCAACTGGTCAGCTTGATGATCGGGTTCTTACCTTTTTCCGTCACGGTCTCAACCTTGATTTCCGACGGGAAATCAAAGATGATGTCGTGGGAATAGCCGAGTGAAAGGTCCAGCTGCTGGCCAGTGGCCTGCGCCTTGTAACCGGTTCCGACCAGTTCCTGCACAATGGTGAACCCTTCGGAAACACCCTTGACCATATTGAAGAGCAGGGCACGGTACAGACCGTGCATTGCATTCTGGCGCTTCTGCTGTCCGTTGCAGACCAGATGCAGCGTGCCCTCTTCCATGTTCAGGCTGATGCAGGGATCCACATACTGTTTCAATTCCCCTAATTTTCCTTTGACCGTCACCACGTGGGTGTTCTCATCCTGGCTGATGGTGACACCGGAAGGTATCGTGATGGGTAATTTTCCTATTCTTGACATACTTCTTTCCTCCTATTAGCTAACATAACACAAAACTTCTCCGCCGACATGCAGACTTCTGGCCTCCTTGTCGGTAATCAACCCACGGGAGGTGGAGATGATGGCGATGCCCAGTCCGTTAAGCACCCTCGGGAGCTCATCGGCACTGACATACTTCCGCAAACCGGGACGGCTGATGCGTTCCAGATTGGAAATCGCACACTGTTTGGAGACAGGGTGATACTTCAATGCAATCTTGATGATTCCGGGCGTTTTGTCGTCCTCAAACTTGTAATTCAGAATATAACCTTTCTCGAAAAGGATCTGGGTGATGTTCCTTTTCAGTTTGGAAGTGGGGATCTCCACCACCTTATGGTTGGCCATCACGGCGTTTCTGATTCGTGTCAAATAATCTGCGATTGGATCCGTATTCATTTCTTATCCTTATTAAATATTACCAACTTGCTTTTTTTACTCCGGGGATCAAACCTTTCGATGCCATTTCACGGAAATCGATTCTCGAAATTCCAAAAGTCCTCATGTACCCTTTGGGACGTCCGGAGAGCTTGCAACGGTTGTGCATCCGGATGGGGTTGGAGTTCAACGGCAGTTTCTGCAGGGCTATGATTGCAGCCTCCTTGGCCTCATAGTCCGCATCCTGGCTGTTGATGACTTTCTTTAATTCCTTACGCTTTTCAGCATACTTGGCGACTAATTTTGCTCTTTTGATCTCTTTCGCTTTGAGTGACTCTTTTGCCATAATTATTTTTTCTGATTTTTGAAAGGTAATCCGAACTCTTTAAGCAGGGCCAGGCACTCCTGGTCATTGTGCGCTGTGGTCACAAATGTGATATCCAAACCATTGATTTTATTGATTTTGTCAATATCAATCTCCGGAAAGATAATCTGTTCCTGAATGCCCATGGAATAGTTGCCTCTTCCGTCAAAACCCTTGTCGTTGATGCCGCGGAAATCGCGGATGCGGGGGATGGCGACGGAAATCAGCCTGTCCAAAAACTCATACATACGCTCACCGCGCAATGTCACACGGACACCGACCGGGTTGCCTTTTCTGAGCTTGAAGTTGGAAATGTCCTTGCGTGACGTGGTCGCGACAGCCTTCTGACCGGCAATCATGGTCATTTCGCTGATGCCGATGTCTATGAGCTTGCGGTCAGCAGTGGCGGCTCCGATACCCTGGTTCAGACATATTTTCGTGATTTTCGGAACACGCATCAATGACTTAATTCCGAATTGCTTCTTCAATTCGGGGACAATCTCGTTGTCGTATTTTTCTTTTAATCTAGGAACGTATGCCATTATCTGATCTCCTCCCCTGTCTTTTTTGAATACCTGACTAACTTGTTGTTTTCACCCAGATGCCGGCCAATGCGTGATGCAACGCCCTTGGAGTCCAGAAGCATCAGGTTTGAAATGTGGATAGAAGCCTCCTTCTTCACCAGGCCGCCCTGCGGATTTTTCGCACTGGGCTTGGTGTGCTTGGTAACCATGTTGATCCCTTCAACAAAGGCCCTGTACTTTTTCACTTCTACCTTAAGGACCTTCCCGGTCCGTCCCTTGTCATCTCCCGACAAGACTTTCACCATGTCGCCTTTTTTGATATGTAGTTTCATGCTCACTTAAATTTCTATTGTTTTACAATACTTCGGGAGCCAGGGATACAATCTTCATGAACTGTTTCTCCCTCAACTCACGGGCAACCGGCCCGAAAATACGGGTACCGCGCAATTCGTCGGCAGCGGTAAGCAGCACCACCGCATTGTCATCGAAACGGATGTAGGATCCGTCATTGCGGCGGATTTCCTTCTTCGTGCGGACGACAACCGCCTTGGAGACCGTTCCCTTTTTCACGTTGCCGGAAGGGATGGCATCCTTGATGGTGACGATAATTTTGTCCCCGATACGGGCATAACGTCTCTTGGTACCGCCCAAAACGCGGATACACAAAACCTCTTTCGCTCCGCTGTTGTCAGCTACGGATAATCTTGATTCCTGTTGTATCATGTTACTTGGCCCTTTCTATAATTTGAACTAAACGCCAGCGTTTGTTTTTGCTTAACGGTCTGGTTTCCATAATTCTTACAGTATCACCCACATGGCTCTCCTCATTTTCGTCATGGGCCATGAAACGGGTGGACTTCCTCAAGAATTTTCCGTACTTCGGATGCTTGACTCTCCGTTCAACCTCGACGACAATCGATTTTGTCATCTTATCGCTGACAACGACGCCTTCTCTGACTTTTCTAAAATTTCTTTCCATCTGCTGCCTATTTTTTGGATTTCAATTCAGCAAGCTCACGTTTACGGATTTCCGTTTTCAACCTTGCTATCGTTTTTCTGTACTCTTTGATCAGGTTCGGATTTTCAATGGAAGAAACCGCATGGTGCAATTTCAGCTTTGCCAACTGGCTAGTCTCGGCATCCAACCTCTCATACAATTCCTTGACGGAATATTCCGCGATCACTACTTGTTTCATCGTTCTGTTACCTTATACTGTTTCTTCTGAATAATCTCTTCTGACAATAAATTTTGTGGCAATGGGCAACTTCTGGGCGCCAAGACGCATGGCCTCCCTGGCCACATTGATGCTGACACCCTCCGCCTCGAACAGAATCCGGCCCGGAGTGACACAGGAGACAAAGAACTCAGGACTTCCCTTACCTTTACCCATACGCACATCCAAAGGCTTGCGGGTGATGGGCTTGTCCGGGAAAATGCGGATCCACAACTGGCCTTCACGTTTCATATAACGGGTTATTGCCTGACGGGCCGCCTCAATCTGCCTTCCGGTAATCCAACTGGTTTCAAGTGCTTTTAAGGCGAATGATCCGAATGCTATCTCAGCACCGCGATGGGAAATCCCCTTCATTCTGCCTTTCTGGACTCTTCTGAATTTCGTCTTTTTTGGTTGTAACATTTCAACTTTCTTTTATAATGTCAAACACTCTCTTACTTAATTATTCCTGTCCCTTCTCGGACGGCCTTCGCCACGACCTCTGCGCGGAGCCGGGGTCTTGCCCTCTCTCACCGCACCGGCAGCATTCTGGAAAAGGTCACGCTTGCCATAGACCACACCACGGCAAATCCAAACCTTAACACCCAGACATCCGTAGGTGGTATGGGCCTCAGCCTGGCTGTAATCGATGTCGGCACGAAGGGTGTGCAACGGAGTGCGGCCCTCCTTGAAATGCTCCGTACGGGCAATTTCAGCACCGGCGATACGTCCGGCCAGGGTGACCTTAATACCCTCGGCACCGGCACGCATGGTGTTGGCGATAGCCTGCTTGATGGCTCTCCTGTAGAACATACGTCCTTCGATCTGACGGGCGATTGACTGGGCAACCAGAACAGCATCCATTTCCGGACGTTTGATCTCCAAAATGTTGATCTGAACCTCCTTGTTGGTGATCTTCTTCAGCTCCTCCTTCAGTTTGTCAACCTCATTGCCACCCTTACCGATAATCAGACCCGGACGGGCTGTATTGATGGTGATGGTGACCAGTTTCAGCGTGCGCTCGATGTAAATCTTGGAGACACTTGCTTTGGCCAGACGGGCGTTAACATAGTTACGGATTTTAACATCCTCGACCAACTTGTTCTCAAACTTCTTACCACCATACCAGTTGGACTCCCAACCTCTGATGATACCTAAACGCATTCCAATCGGATTAACTTTCTGTCCCATTTATTCCTCTGCTGTTTGATTGTTTTCAACTCTACTGTCTATAATAACGGTGATGTGGTTCGAACGTTTCCGGATCCGGTAGCCACGACCCTGGGGGGCTGTGCGGAGACGTTTCAGCATCCGGCCGCCATCAACATAAATCTCCTTAATGTAGAGGTGGCTGTCCTCGATGCGTGCACCCTCGTTCTTGCCCTGCCAGTTGGCGATGGCGGAAAGAACAAGTTTGCGGATTTTCTCTGAAGACTCCTTTTTGCTATACTTTAAAACGTTCAACGCATATTCAACGTCTTTTCCCCTCACCAAATCTGCCATCAACCGGGTTTTACGTGGCGAGGTGTTGTTATTGTTGAGCCGTGCGATGCACAACTGCTTGTTTTTTTCCTTTCTGGCTTCTGCTGCCAATTTCTTTCTAGCACCCATTGTGTCCTAAAATTTATTTTTTACCTTTGTCCTTACTTCCGGCATGGCCTCTGAATATACGCGTGGGGGCAAATTCACCCAACTTGTGGCCAACCATATTCTCCGTCACATAAACAGGGATGAACTTGTTGCCATTGTGTACGGCAATTGTCTGTCCCACAAAGTCGGGAGAAATCATGGAGGCTCTTGACCATGTCTTGATAGCTACTTTCTTGTTCGAGGCCTGCGCTTCGATCACTCGTTTTTCGAGTTTGTATTGGATAAACGGACCTTTTTTTAATGATCTTGCCATTGTTCTCTAACTTTAATTATTTCTTTCTTCTTTCAATAATGAGCTTGTTGGAAGCCTTCTTCGGCTTTCTGGTCTTGTATCCCTTTGCGATCAAGCCCTTGCGGGAACGGGGATGACCACCGGAGGCACGGCCTTCACCACCACCCATCGGATGGTCGACCGGGTTCATCACAACGCCACGCACCCTCGGACGGCGACCCATCCAGCGGGAACGTCCGGCCTTACCGGAAACCTGGAGGTTATGCTCAATGTTGGAGACCATTCCGATAGTAGCCCTGCAGGTGCACAAGATCTTGCGGGTTTCACCGGAAGGCAGTTTGATGATCACATACTTGTCCTCCCTGGACATCAGCTGCGCGTAGGAACCGGCACTGCGGGCAATTTTCGCACCGCCTCCCGGCTGCATCTCAATGTTGTGAACAATGGTACCCAGCGGAATTTCGGAAAAATAGAGGGTATTTCCCAGTTCGGGGGCGACACCTTTGCCGGAGAGAAGGCTCATACCGACCTTCAGACCGTGCGGAGCCACGATGTAGCGTTTCTCACCGTCGGCATAGCACAGCAGGGCGATACGCGCGGAGCGGTGCGGGTCGTACTCGATAGTCTTGACAGTGGCGGGAATGCCATCCTTATCCCTCTTGAAATCGACAATACGTATCAGTTTGCGGTGACCGCCGCCGATATAGCGCATGGTCATACGGCCCTGATTGTTGCGACCGCCGGATTTCTTCTTGGATAACAATAAACTCTTTTCGGGGGTTGTGCTGGTTATCTCAGCAAAGTCACTAATTAACTTGAATCTTTGTCCCGGAGTTACCGGTTTGAACTTTTTTAATCCCATCTTTCTAAACTTCTAATCTGTTACTTTCTACTAAATGCCGCTGAAAATGTCAATGGTGGCATCTCCCTTTAATTGTACATAGGCTTTCTTGAAGGTGCTTTTGCTCCCCTTGATGAGACCGGCCTTGGTGTAACGCGTGGTGCTTTTACCCCTTTGGATAAGAGTGTTCACGCTCTCGACCTTCACATCGTACAGTTTTTCAATCGCATCCTTGATCTGCTGCTTGTCAGCGCGACGGTCCACAATAAAACCATAGCGGTTGGTTTTCTCGCTGATGGCTGTCATCTTTTCCGTAACAAGCGGTTTAATAATTATATTCATTGTACTGCCCTCTTTTTACTCGTTAACACTAAACAATTCATCGAATTTGGAAGCCGCAGGCTCTGAAATCAGCAGATGTTGTGCGTTTAAAATATCATAAGTATTTAAATCACAAACTCTTGCAACTTTCGCTTTCGGAATATTTCTGGAAGACAAAAGTACATTATTATCCAATTCATTCAGTACCAATAACGTTTTTTTATCAAATAAATTTACGTTTTTGAGAATCTGAATGTATTGCTTTGTCTTAGGAGCCTCGAAATCAAACTTTTCGATAACGGTGATAGATTGCTCGGCAGCCTTTGCGGAGAGCGCGGACATGCGGGCAAGCCGTTTCATCTTTTTGTTAAGTTTGAAATGGTAGTCCCTGGGATGAGGTCCGAACACGCGGGCGCCACCGGGGAACAGCGGGCTCTTGATGCTGCCGATACGGGCACCACCGCCACCCTTCTGCTTGTGAAGCTTGCGGGTGCTTCCGGACAACATGGACTTCTCTTTGGAGTCGTGCGTTCCCTGACGCTGGTTGGCCAGGTATTGCTTCACATCCAACCACACAACATGACTGTTCGGTTCGATACCGAAAATCTTGTCATTCAATTTGACCGTGCGACCGGTCTCTTTTCCTTCAATATTTAAAACACTTAGCTCCATCTCTCCAATTTTAAATAGGTTCCGTTACAACCGGGGACTGATCCCTTCACAATTAACAAATTCTTTTCGGGAATGATCTTGATGATCTGCAGATTCTGGATCTTCACCTTCTGTCCGCCCGTACGGCCTGCCATACGCATGCCAGGCAGAACACGCGAAGGATAGGAGGAGGCTCCCATGGAACCCGGAGCTCTCAGACGGTTGTGCTGGCCGTGAGTGCTATCACCAACGCCACCGAATCCGTGTCTCTTGACGACACCCTGAAATCCCTTACCCTTGCTTACGCCGGATACATCAACAAACTCCCCTTCCTCAAATACGCTCACCGTAAGCACTTCACCGAAGGACTTGCGTGAACCCTGCTCAAAACGGGTGAACTCGCGGACAACACGTTTAGGCGTCGTGTTCGCCTTTGCGAAGTGTCCCTGCAATGCTTTTGTCGTGTTCTTTTCCTTTTTCTCGTCAAAAGCCAGCTGGATGGCATCATAACCATCCTTGTCAACTGATTTTACTTGCGTGACAACACAAGGACCAGCCTCTATCACCGTGCATGGTAGGTTTTTCCCAGAGGCATCAAAGATACTGGTCATTCCGATTTTCTTACCAATTAAACCAGACATTCTAACTAATTTTTTAAACCTTTTTTAACTAATTTTACCTTTTCCGTCGCGGATAGGTCAGACTTTGATTTCAACTTCAACACCGCTTGGCAGCTCAAGCTTCATCAGTGCATCGATAGTTTTGGCGGTGGTGCCGTAAATGTCCAGCAGACGCTTGTATGAAGACAACTCGAACTGCTCCCTTGATTTCTTGTTGACGAAGGTGGAACGGTTCACAGTGAAAATCTTCTTGTGCGTCGGCAGCGGAATAGGTCCGACAACAACAACCTTGTCATCCTTTACCGCGTTGACAGTCTTCACAATCTTTTCAGCCGATTTGTCTACCAGGCTGTGATCGTAAGATTTCAATTTGATTCTGATTCTTTGACTCACGTTTAATGTTTTTTATGTTTAAAATTTAAATTTTCTGTTATTTACAAGCTCATCTATTTTTGCTGACGGCAGCTGTTCGTAATGGTCAAACTCCATTGAGACAGTTCCCCTGCCGGAGGTCAGTGTGCGCAGCGAGGTTATATATCCGAACATTTCGGCCAACGGTGCGAAGGCATGGATAATCTGGCCGCCCTGGGCGACATCAACTCCCTGAATAAGGGCGCGGCGGCGATTCAGATCACCGGAGACACTGCCCAGATAATCGTCCGGAGTATAGACCTCAACCCGCATGACAGGCTCCAACAGCGTGGGCGCAGCCTTCAGTGCGGCGGCGCGGAACCCCTTGGAGGCACATATTTCAAAAGCGTTGGCGTCGGAATCGACCGGATGGAAGGAGCCGTCTATCAGACGCACTTTTGCACTGATTACCGAATTGCCCATCAACGGACCGGTGGTCATGGCCTTGGCGAAGCCCTTTTCAACAGCAGGAATAAAAGCGGTGGGTATGTTGCCACCAACCACTTCATTAATAAACTGCAGGCCTTTAACACCCTCGTCCGCAGGAGAAAGTTCAAACTCAATGTCTGCAAACTGACCTTTGCCGCCAGTCTGTTTCTTATGGATTTCCCGGTGACGTACCGGAACAGTGATAGCCTCACGATAGGAAACCACAGGGCTTCCGGAATTGCATTCGATACCGAACTCACGTTTGAGACGGTCAAGCAGGATTTCCAGGTGCAGCTCACCCATCCCGCTGATAAGGGTCTGGCCAGAATCCTCGTCCACCTTAACCTTGAAGGTGGGATCCTCTTCCGCCAGTTTCAACAGGGCATCGTCCAGCTTGTCGATATCATCCTGCGTTTTGGGCTCGACGGCAATCGAAATGACCGGCTCCGGGAATTCCATTGACTCAAGCACGATCGGGTGTTTTTCGTCACAGATGGTGGTGCCTGTCGGAACCTTCTTCAGACCGACGGCAACCGCAATGTTTCCTGCAGTGATGCTCTCCAGCGGCAGCTGCTTGTTGGCATGCATCTCAAAAATGCGGGAGACGCGCTCCTTTTTGCCCGAATAAGTGTTCAGCACAGTTTCACCCGCTTTCAGTTCACCGGAATAGACCCTGAAAAAGAAGACCTTGCCGACAAACGGATCAGTGGCAATCTTAAAGACAAGGGCGGAGAAAGGCTCATCCAACTTCGGATGACGGACCTCCTCCTTACCTGTTTCCGGTGAGACCCCGACAATGGCAGGCTTGTCCTCAGGACTGGGAAGATAGTAGGCAATGGCATCAAGCAACGGCTGGACACCCTTGTTCTTGAAAGAGGATCCACAAAAGACCGGAGTGATTTTCCGTGAAATTGTGGCCTGACGGACTGCCTGACGTATCTCATCCACCGTGATGGATTCAGGATTCTCCATAAACTTGTCCAGCATGGCTTCGCTCTCCTCGGCAACACCCTCTATCAGTGCCATGCGGTAACGGTCCACCTCATCCTGCATCTCCTCAGGTATCTCAACCTCCTCGTAAACCGCACCCTGTGTGGCGTCATCCCAAACATACGCCTTGTTCTCCACAAGATCCACAATGCCGACAAAGCACTCTTCCGAACCGATCGGAAGCTGCAGCGGCACCGGCGTAGCACCAAGCTTTTCGCGAATCTGCTCCAATACCGAATGGAAATTCGCACCTGTACGGTCCATCTTGTTCACATAGCAGATGCGGGGCACACCGTACTTGTCGGCCTGCTTCCAAACTGTTTCGGACTGTGGCTGCACTCCGCCGACGGCACAGAACAATGCCACCGCCCCGTCAAGGATGCGGAGCGAACGCTCCACCTCAACAGTGAAATCCACGTGACCCGGAGTATCAATGATGTTGATTTTGTACTGCCCGCCCCCACATTTCCAGAAGACAGTCGTGGCCGCCGATGTGATGGTTATGCCACGTTCCTGCTCCTGCTCCATGTAGTCCATTGTGGCGGCTCCGTCATGCACCTCGCCGATCTTGTAGTTCTTTCCGGTATAATACAGCATCCGCTCCGTCGTCGTGGTTTTGCCCGCGTCGATGTGCGCCATAATGCCAATGTTGCGAATGCTGGAAAGCGGATGCATGATCGGGAACGGATTTAGAATCTGAAGTGTGAGAAAGCTTTGTTGGCCTCCGCCATGCGGTGGATATCCTCCTTACGCTTGAAGGCCGCACCCTCGTTCTTATAAGCTGCCATGATTTCCGCAGCCAGCTTCTGGCTCATGGACTTTTCATGACGCTTGCGGGCGAAGTTGATCATATTCTTCATGCCGACAGACTGTTTCCGTTCCGGACGGATTTCGGAAGGAATCTGGAAGGTGGCACCACCGATACGACGGCTGCGAACCTCGACGGAAGGTGTCACATTTGCCAAAGCCTGTTTCCAGACAGCAATCCCATCCTCACCAGTCTTTTCGGACACCACATTCATCGCATCATAAAAAATCTTGAAGGCTATGTTTTTCTTGCCTTTCAACATGATGTTATTGACGAATTTGGTGATCTGTACATCCTGATACTTGGAATCCGGCAATATAATTCTTTTCTTCGGTTTTGTTTTTCTCATCGCTGTATGCTTAAAAAACTTCTTTATACATTATATTAATTATAATACTATTTTCCCGCCTTCGGTCTCTTGGCACCGTATTTGGAACGGCGCTGTCTGCGGCCATCCACACCGGAGGTGTCAAGCGCACCACGGATGATGTGGTATCTTACACCGGGGAGATCCTTCACCCTGCCGCCACGAATCATCACGATGGAGTGCTCCTGCAGGTTGTGGCCTTCACCAGGAATGTACGCATTGACCTCTTTCTGGTTTGTAAGACGGACCCTTGCAACTTTCCGCATGGCGGAGTTCGGCTTTTTAGGGGTTGTCGTGTAAACCCTTACGCAAACACCTCTGCGCTGCGGACATGCGTCCAGTGCGGGGGATTTGCTCTTGTACGTCATCTGCGTTCTACCTTTTCTTACTAACTGTTGTATTGTAGGCATTTCCTTTTAATTTTACCTTATGTTTTTTATTAAATTCTGTTCCTTGTTATACTTTTTTTGGAGCGCAAATATACAACTTTTCCAGACACAAAAAACACTGATTTTAACTTTTTTACTTAAAAATTTCCAAGCATTCCGACCCCGTTCGGAAAGCCAAAATCACAATCATATATAATTAATATTCAATTAATTATAAAAGTTATTCCAATGGAGACGAATGGGATGGAGACCGTTTTTGCGCCTGTCGGCAACTATTTTTCACCTTTTCGCGGTGAAAAAAAGGCAAAAAAATGGCATCATTTTTGATAAAAAACCGCAAAATTTGAAACAGTTTTAATATTACGCGTGTGTGGCAGAGTGGCCACAGAGACGCTCAAGCATATTCCACAAAAGATGGGTTGGCAATCCCATCACATTGTAGAACGAACCCTCAAGACGGGAAATGCCACGGTAGCCGATCCACTCCTGCACGCCATACGACCCAGCCTTGTCCAACGGATGGTAACGCTCCACATAATAGGAGATGTCATCATCTGAGAGCGGTGCGAATGTGACCTCAGCAACATCATGGTCCACAAGTTTTTCAGAGGCTGTACGGATGCAAATTCCGGAATATACGCGGTGAATCCTGCCTGAAAGGAGACGCAGCATCCGGGCGGCCTCTTCCGTATCATGAGGCTTCCCCAACACACGCCCGTCAGCCACAACAATAGTGTCGCCACCTATGACAAGCAGCTGTTTTTCAGACTCCGGAACAAGACGGTCATAAACCTCATCCGCCTTCTGGGAGGCCAACTGCCTCACAACCTCATCCGGATTCCACTGTGGAAGGATCATCTCCCGCGCATCCGAAGGGCATACGACGAATTCCACACCCATCCCGCGCAAAAGTTCCTGCCTACGTGGCGACTTTGATGCAAGCACCACACTGTATTCCTTTAACTTATCCAATAACATACCATAGAGTTGTTTCAAACTGCAAAAGTAATCATAAAAAATGCTACTTTTGCACCTATGCAGAATTACTCATCCAAACTTTTGGAAAACGCTGTCAATCAAATCGCGAAACTGCCAGGGATCGGACATCGCACGGCGGCCCGTCTGGCCATCCATCTGTTGCAGCAGCCCGAGACAGAGACAGACAGCCTTACCGGCGCCCTGCACGAAATGCGCCACAACATTCACCGATGCCGGCACTGTTTCAACCTGTCGGACGAGGAGGAATGCGACATCTGCCGCAATCCCAACCGTTCACCCTCAACAGTATGCGTGGTGCAGGATATCCGCGATGTGATGGCCATAGAGAACACGGAGGTGTTTAACGGACGCTACCATCTGTTGGGCGGGGTGATCTCCCCCATGAACGGCATCGGGCCGGGTCAGCTGCAGATTGAAAGCCTGTGGGGACGGCTGCCGGAAATTGAGGAGCTGATTTTGGCGCTGCCGGCCACCACCGAAGGGGACACCACCGCATATTACCTGTACAAACACGCACGTGAACTGAAACCGGCAATGCGTATCACAACCATCCCGAGAGGACTGTCTGTCGGGGATGAGCTGGAATATGCCGATGAGGCCACACTGGGCCGGTCGATGCTGAACCGAATTGATTTCCAAACAACTTTTTCCAACCAATGATACATTTGCTTCCGGATGTGCTTTCTGAAACCGCCGTCATCACCATAATGGTGCTGATGCTGATGATGCTGATAGAATTCATCCATGTGCGCACACAGGGAAAGGAGATGGCGCTCATGGACAGGAAGCCGCATTGGCAGATTGTGATTGCCGCACTGCTGGGCCTTACGCCGGGATGCGCCGGTGTGTTTGCAGTGGTTTCGCTCTACACGCACAACATTGTGGGGTTCGGCGCACTGCTGGCCGCATGCATTGCATCCTTCGGGGACGAGGCCTTCTTCATGCTTTCGATGATGCCGGAAAAGGCGGCGCTTGTCGGCGGCATCCTGCTGCTGACAGCATTGGCGGCCGGATTCTGCTACCAGATATTCCATCCCTTCCAGTCAACCACACACATCCACCAGATAGAGCATCTTGTCATGCACGAGCAGGACCATCACTCAGGACATCCGGAAGAGAGGGAGGGACACAACCCGCTGCACCGCCTCATTCTCATCGGCGGCACATTGCTCTTCATCATCGGACTGCTGACCGGTGTGTTGGGGGAGCACGATGCGGAAGGGTCGGAAGGCCTTTCCGGAGAGAAACTGATATTCATCATCACCGCCGCATGCGTACTGCTGCTGTGCTGCCTATGTGACAGTCATTTCATAGAGGAGCATCTCTGGAACCATATACTGAAAAAACACCTGCTGAAAATCTTTCTATGGAGTTTTGGTGTGATTGCGCTGCTTACGCTCCTGACCCACTATCTGCAACTGGAAACGCTCCACATGCGCAACAGCGGCAAAATGCTGCTGCTTATATTGGCACTGGGCATCGGGCTGATTCCGCAGTCGGGGCCGCATTTGGCGGTGGTCTATCTGTTTGCGGACGGGATTGTGCCGTTCAGCACACTGCTGGCAAACTCTCTTTTGCAGGAGGGGCACGGTGGCATTCCGCTTATGGCGGAATCACCAAAAACCTTTGTGAGGATAAAGGCGGTCAAATTTCTGTTGGCGGCCGCAATCGGTCTGGCAGGCATCCTTACCGGATGGTAGCGGTCTGCAGCCCCTTCAGGGAGAATACCAGGTAATGGATGGCCTTGCCCTGTTCCAGCCACATAGTTTCGTAATAGGTCTTGATTTCCAGCCGCGGATCGGGCATCCCGTTCCGGTATATGTCCCGTTGCAGGCATAGCACCGGCAATTGCAGACGCTGCAAAGTTTCAAGGGTGAAATCCAGAAAGAAATCGCTGTCCGTCTTCAAATGTACGGTTCCGTCCGGAGCCAGCACACGGTTGTATACAGACAAGTGATATTCAGATGTAAGCCGTTTGTTCTCCTTACAGTTCCGTGGTTGCGGGTCGGGGAAGGTAATCCAGATCTCCTGCACCTCGCCTTCAGCAAAGTAGCATGGAAGGTATTGGATTTGAGTGCGCAAAAAAGCCACATTCGGCATATTGTTGACAACGGAATACTTGCAGCCCTTCCACATACGGGCACCTTTGCGGTCCACACCAATAACGTTCCGCTGCGGATCCCTCTCCGCCATCCCGGCCGTGTATTCCCCACGTCC
>JAEEGG010014852.1_pt1 | contig 16421 bp, 6 predicted proteins | sample 9134161 | NCBI WGS metagenome assembly JAEEGG01 (sample SAMN16246543, study PRJNA631951) | gut metagenome | biome: gut microbiome; feature: rumen; material: CR-attached | host: Bos | place: Iran: Karaj | collected 2018-10
AAAGAATGAGGAACGTGGTGATGTTGAACAGCACCCCCGCCGCAGAGATAAGCAGACGTTTCCATGCCTCTTTGTCTTCGATATATGGCGAGGGACCGTAGTTGTCATACTCTACTTCATCTGCTTCGCGAGATTTGAACACAGTGAGACCGCCCAGAGGAAGCGCTCCCAAACTCCATTTAATGCTTCGCCATGAACTGCCTTCATTATATTGTCTGGGCTTATAACTGATAAACGGGATGAAGAACACCTGCATTTCCTTAATGACGCATCCGAACATCTTGCCGAAAGTCACATGACCCATCTCATGTATGATGATGACGGCCGACAGACTGAGTATGTATTGCCAATCAGTAAAGATGTTCGTCCCCTGAAACATGACGAAACACATGGCCAACCCAATAAACAGGCTGGACAGATTGAAGGAGAACCCCTCTTGAGGCTCATCGTCATCTATATATCCGGACGATGGCGGTTCTGACTCCGTATAATTGTCAGACATTTGCTCATCTCGGTCTTCCATGGGCTCAGGGCCGTTCTCTGATGGAAAATTGTTTATCTCGTTCTCATTCATTAGAAGTCAGGAAATGTCAGTTTGTTTACTCCTTTTTCAATTCCGGATACTTGATACGGGTGTGATAGATGGATTTCAGATTTTCGAGCAGCACCTGTTTCGCGGTGGCGATGTCGAGGAAGGTGATGGGACATTCCGAGAAATAGCCGGCATTCACCTGGTTGTCAATCAGGCGGTTGATGAGTTCGCTCAGACTTTCTTCCGTGTATTCGTTGAGTGAGCGCGATGCCGCCTCGACCGTGTCGGCCATCATCAGGATGGCTTGCTCACGGGTCATGGGGTTCGGTCCGGGATAGGTGAAAGCCTCCTCGTCAATCTCCTCATCTGGATGGTTGTTCTTGTATTTCACATAGAAGTATTTCACCACTCCTGTGCCGTGATGGCTGGTGATGAAATTCTTGATGATGTCGGGCAAATCGTATTGCTCAGCCAACCTGAGTCCTTCGCTCACGTGGTTGATGATGATGCTGGCACTCTCTTTCTCCGATAATTTCTCGTGGGGATTCACATTGGCCTGATTCTCAGTGAAGAACACAGGGTTGGCCATTTTACCGATATCGTGGTAGAGGGCTCCGGTGCGCACCAGTTCGGTCTTGGCTCCGATTTTGGCTGCCACTTCGGTGGCGAGGTTGGCCACTTGCATGGAGTGGTTGAAGGTGCCTTGCGCTTCTTTCGACATGCGGCGGAGCAGGGGCGCGTTGATGTTGGAGAGCTCGATGAGGGTGACGCTGGAGGTGAAGCCGAAGAGTTTCTCGAAGAGGTACATCAGGGGGTAGGCGAAGAGGAGAAGTACGCCGCTCATGACGAGTGCCATGTACCACGTACGCGACAGTTTGGCGAAAGTGGTGCCGAGGCTGATGTCGTAGGTGAGCATGGTGAGGGCGGCCAGCCCGGTGACGATGACGGCGGAGCGGAAGACGTCGGAGCGGGAGGTAATTTCCTTGACGGAATAGATGGCTGCGAAGCCTGCCACGATCTGCACGACGACGAATTCGAAGGGTGCGTAGACGGACATGGCGCTGAGGAGGACGCAAACGACGTGGGCGACGAAGGCGGTGCGGGCGTCGAGGAAGACGCGCACGAAGAGGGGCACCATGGCGTAGGGGATGATGTAGGCGGTGTAGCCCGTGCGGTGCTCAATGAGCGAGGTGATGATGGGGAATACGGAGATGAGGAAGAAGAGGAGGAGCAGGCTGCTGTCGGAGTGGAGATAGTCGGGGCGGAAGAGTTTGAGGTAGAAGTAGAAGGTGAGCAACAGCAGGAGCACGAACACCCATTGTCCGGCGAGCAGGAGTCGCTGTTCGTCGCGGTTGCCGTTGGCCTTGAGTACGTCGCGTTTCATGGACTCGAGTATGGCCAGCCGTTCTTCGGTGACGATGTCGCCGCGTCCGATGACCTTTTGTCCCAGGGCGACTTCGCCTTTGGTGACGATGACGGAGGCGTTGAGGTCGTGTTTGCTCTGTTCGGAGCGCTCGTTGTCCTTGGCCAGGTTGGGCGTGAGGAAGTCTTCCAGGGGGCATTGCATGAGGATGTCGTGGAGGAAGTGGACGGAGTCGCCGGCGGTGATGTCGGCGTAGGCGGAGCGCACGGTGTAGATGTCGCGCAGGGCGATGACGCGTGCGGTGTTGCCCTCGACGAGGGCGATGCCGGTGACGGCGCTGTCCTGCCACTGGGTGTACTCACCGCTGTCCATGATGCCGGCTGCATAGATGTCTTCGAGCCGCTTGGCCACGTAGTTGGCGTATTTCCACGAGAGGGCGCCCTGCTGTCCGTCGCGGAAGCTGGCCCAGAAGCGGGCCACCTGAGTGGCGGCGGTGTCGCTGAAGGTGTAGTAGGGGTGGTAGAGGCGCATCACGCTGTCGCGCTCGTGGCGGATGACGTTCTCGGATTTATAGATGGGGAAGTTGTGGCTGGCGATGATGTCGCCGTAGCGCCACGGCTTGTCGATTTCGTAGTCGTAGGAGAACGTTTCGGCCCGGGGCATGAAGAACACGATGGCGGCCGAGAAAGCCAGCAGCAACAGGGAGGGAAAGAAGACGGATAACCATTTTTTGCGTCGTGCCATAGCGATATGTATTGGATTCTTGACTGCGAAATTACGCATAAAAAACCACAGAAGCCGCCTTTTCGGAGAATATTTAATAAGGAAAGGCAAAAAATGGAGGGGTGGGGGAGCACAAAAAAGGCGTCGTGATGACAGGTAGTGAAAACGAAGCGGCTTTTCAAATTTTTGAGACGCCGTTTCCAATTTTTGAGGCGCCGTTTCGTTTTTTTCAACATAAGCCGGAAAAATTACTTGTTTTTTCTTGTTTTTTGTGTGGCCAATCAGATTTTTATTCCTATCTTTGTCCCCATAGTGACAAAAAACTGTAATTTTATACTTAATGTGATTATGAAAAAGTGTTGTTTTCTGACTGCCCTGCTGGCAGTCTTGGTTTGGGCTCTTCCGGTGCGCGCCGGCGTATTGGACGGGCTGAAGCACGTTGACAATGCGCAAGAGTTGAAGGAAGGCAATTGCTACTTCATTGTGAGCGACCGCACCGCTTACGAAGGCAGTTCCACCACGACACCGAAAGCCATGGCAACGTTGCAGGAGTCCTTTACAGTGGACTGGGGCTCCACGTATGTGTATTGGGGCGACTTAAACCCCGATTCCGAAGGCTTCATGTGGAAAGCCGTGGCAATGGAAGGCGGACAATGGGCCTTCCAGAACATGGAAAACGAGAAGTACCTCGGTAACATGAACACAGGCGAACCGGACATTATCTTCTCCGACACGCCCGTTGGCTACACGCTGACTGACATCGCAGGCGGCGGTGGCAAGTTCTACCTCACCAACGACGAGTCGGAGCACTCGATCCATGTGCAGGGCTACCTGCGCAGCGACCGCCCCAACAACTCGGTGGCCAAGCAGAATGTAGGCGACGACGACTATTCCGAGGACGTTGCCGAAAACGGCTATCCCGGCCGCTGGCACTTCTATGTGGCAAGCGAAGCCACACACACCATCACGGTGAAAGGCGAAGCCCTGCTGAAAGCCGCTTCGCAGATTTCGAGCAACGACAGGATTGAAGGTTCGTGGGGACACTCCTCCGACTTCTCCGCCTGGCTTGACAAGGACCCGGCTACCATTGTTCACCTGACCGACCAGCCGTCAAACCCGCAAATCCTGTACTTCGACTTGGAACCGCCTACAGGTGATGGAGACGGCCCGTCGGGCGTTCCGACAGCTGCTGCCCGCCGCCAGGTGTCGAACGTCATCATCGAATGGACCACCCGTCCGAGCGGCTATCAGGACACGCCGCACACGTTTACCCTCTACGGCTCCAATAACGGTGAGGACTGGACGGAAGTGACTACCGTGGAAGCTGCCGGCGCTCCTGCCTCCGCAGGCACACAGTACACGCTCGACCCGATAGACCTGGGCGCTCCCTATTCCTATCTCCGCATGGATGTGAACAAGACCGGGGGCGTTGTCAACGGCAACCGCTCGAAGTCGTTCCTCGCTATGGCCGAATTCCAACTCTATGAAGCCGTTACGGGCACAGCCGGTACGGTGAAATATGTTGTTGAAGACGCCGAAGGCAATGTACTGGACGAAAATTCGGAAGAACTGATAGAAGGTACCGAAGTAACGACCATGCCCAACGAATACAAGAAAGACTACACGGCCTATGTAGCCGGTGATGCAGTGACCGTAGTGGGCGGCGGGACCGTGACCCTCACGTCTGTGGCTACCCCTGACTTCCCCTTCGAACTGGGTACTGACTATGTGCTGAAGATGCGCAAGACAAAGGGTGTCGTAGTAAACAAAGAAGGTTCCGTAGTGTTCAATGCCAGCTATTCCGTTCAGGATGCCATCGACGGCCAGATGTGGAGTGTTGAAGGTGATGCTTACAACGGCGTTTCGCTGAAACACAAGGCTACCGGCAAGTACCTGACTCCGGGTACTCCCGTCACCTTGACCGACAACAGCGAACCTGCCTGGGATATCTACGACAGCCGAGCCAACAATGGCTTGGGCGGTTTCGTAATCAAAGAGAAGAATACGGAACTCAACTATATCCATGACCTGAGCAACAGCTTCACCTACTGGAACAATGTGGCAGCCATGAGCGACGAAGGCTCGCAGATCCAGACCATCAAGCCGGGTGAACTGGCCAATGACCTCATTGCTGCACTGAAGGCTTGTGAAGACGTTGGCGTACTCTACGGCATAACCAGCAAGGAAGCTGCCGCCGCTTTGCCTGACGACGTTTCTGACAAGTCACTGGAAGAAATTATGGCTCTCGTTGATCCCGTGCAGATATCGCTCAAGACCGGTTACTACCGCATGAGCAACGATGCCCGTGTCAACACGGTACACTATGCCCGTGTGAAGACAAACGACAAGCTGTGGGCTGATGCCGAAGAAGCCGACGCCATGGCTGACCTCGGCTCCATCTTCCGCTTCGACGTGGAAGGCAATGCCGCCACCGTGCAGGGACAGTGCAAATACATCCAGCCTGTTACGACGTATAGCAACGACAATATCTGGATGAAGGACGAACCGTTTGTGATTCCTATCAACCAAGTAAGCGGCAAGGCCAAGGCTACCTTCTGGCTCACCGACGGCAAGAACAGCAACTATACCAACTACCAGTACATGCACCAACGCAGTGACCGCGGTTTCGACATGTGTACCTGGAATGCCGGCGATGCCGCCAGCCAGTGGGTGGTTTATCCCGTGACTACGGTTGACGTGCCCATGACAGTGATTGGCGACAAGGCTTATGCCGCCATCAACGCCCCGTTCGGCTTCACTACACCCGAAGGCGTGCAGGCCAACACGGTCAAACTGAATGACGCCAAGGACGGTGCCGAACTCGTTCCCGTGAGCGGCCCGATTCCCGCCAACACACCGGTTATCCTTACCGGTCCCGCTACGGCAGCTACAGCAACGGTAACGCTGACAACGGATGAAGCTCAGATTACTGGCAACGAACTCGTCGGCACACTGCAGGCCGCTGAAGTTCCTGCCGGTGCTTACGTGCTGACGGACGTGGAAGGCGAGGCCAAGCTCGTGCCTTCCACTGAAGCCGCCACTATAGCCAACGTGGCTTACCTGCCCGCCGGTCTGACCGAAGCTGAGGCTCTGCCGTTCGTAGAACCTTCGGAAACTCACATCATGTCGCTTGACGAAGTGAACGAGAACCGCATCTACGTTATTAAGGCTCCGCGTGGTTACATGGCTATCGGTGAACGCAACAACGGTGCCACCACTTACCTCGTGACCCGTACGGCAGAAGGTGCCACCGACCGTCCCGACACCCTGATGGCCTTCGTCAAGATAGGCGACAGCTACTATCTCTATGGCGTAGACGCCAAGTCTTATATTCCTTGGAACTATGGGTGGGGCGGTTGCCGTGTCAATAGCGCCGCTACCGGTACGCCTGCCAAGGTGACTCTGCTTCCCACCGGCCAGATTAAACTGAACCGCGGTTATGTGAACCTGCAAGCCGCCAATGGCGAATATGCCCGCGTGAACAATTACAGCACGCCTGATGCAGGAAACGTGTTTGACATCAAGGAAATCACCGGCAGCTACTTCGACCCGACCGAAGCCAAGGCTAAGGTTGAAGAAGCCCTGGCTTACTACACCAAGCAAGTGTTTACCATTCAGGGTAACCGCGGTGCCTGGACCGTTGACGTTGAGAACAACAAAATGGCTCCAACCCACAAGGGTTCGACTACGACCGACGGTAATGTTACCTACGGTGAAGAACTCGAAGCCATCAACGCTGAAAATCCCAACCAGCAGTGGGCTTTCGTACTTAACGAAGGCAACGTTTATCTCTACAACGTGGGTCAGAAGAAGTTCATCGTGAATAACGGTGATGTGACCAACTTGGCCGCTCACGACGCTACGCCCGTCAACATCAGCTGGGGTAACTCCAACAACCCCTTCTGGCTGCTTATCGACGACGGAACCAATACCATCAATAACAACAACAGCGGTGCCCTCGGCTTTGGCTCATGGTACAACGCCGACGATGGCAACAAGGTGATGTTTACCAAGATTGCCGACTTTGACGACACTGAAGCCATAGCCCAGTTGGGTGTACAGCGCTACGACGTGACTTTCAATCTCGTTGACGAGGAAGGCAACACGATTAAAACCCTCGTGAAAGACTTTGCCGAAGGTGAAGTGGTAAGTGATATTCCTGCCGAACTCAAGGCCGACTACTATGAGTACGGCGAAGTGACTCCAGTGACCGTAACAGAAGAAGGCGACAACACCGTCAACATCACGGCCACATGGACTGGTCCGTTCGAGACCGGTGAATGGTACTTCCTGACGATGCGCAACTACCAGTACGCCATCAAGACGACTGAACCCACTGACGCTGCCGGCGCTGAGACTCAAATCGTGTCTTATACGATTGATGATGTTTTCAACGACCAACTCTGGAAGTTCGAAGGTAACAACATTGATGGCTTCAGCATCTACAGCAAGAAGAGCGGTAAGTACATCAACGGCCCGCAGACCAACTCCAACAGTCTCTATACGACGTTGGGCGACGACGATACGCCGATGTGGAAGCTTATCCAGATTAGCGGCGATAAGTTCGAAATCAACCGTGTTGGTACGGAAAAGGTACTTAACCAGCTCGGCGGTGTAGGTTACCAACGCCTCGGTTACTGGGTACACTCCACGAGTGATGCCGGTGGCCACTTCAACGTGGACGATCCGAAGGATATGGTTACCGAAGCCATCAACGAATGGCTCAATGCTCCCGACGGCATCGTTTACGGTCTGACCGACGAAGCCAAGGATGCCGTTCAGGGTGAACTCGACGCACTGACCGAGAATGCTTCCATTTCCGATCTGGCTGAGATTTACAACGGCATTGCCGACAAGGAAAAGGTTGAGCTCACCGACGGCTTCTATGCTTTGATTAACAAGGCTTACGGCACAATGCTCGGTGTAACCCCCGAAGGCGTGTTCAACGCCTCCAAGTCGCTTGATGATGACGAAAGCGATGAGGCCGACTTCAGCATCATCTTCAAGCTGAAGCTGGGTGAAAACAACACCGTGACGCTGTCGTCGCAGGGTCTCCAGATGCCGCAGTTGGCTCAGAGCACTCAGACCAAGGGTGCCGAAGAAGGCATTACCGGTACGATTGTTCACGAAGAAAACACGATGACCGCAGCCTTCGACTTCCGCGGTGAGAGCGTGAGCGAATACGCCGCCATGCACGTGGCCGGTGCCGCCCAGACGGGCTACAACAAGTACGACCTCGTAGGTTGGACCGCCGATGCCGACGCTTCGCAGTGGTATCTCATGCCTGCCAATGACTGTGAGTACAAGCTCAACGCACTCAATGAGGACGAATACTATGCTACGCTCTATCTGCCGTTCGCTGTCGATGTGGAAGGTGCCGACGAAATAGACATCATCTATGCCGTGGCCAACGAACAGGCCGAGCGCCAAGTAGTGGAAAGCACGACGATACCTGCCAACACGCCGGTTATCATCAAGAGCAGCAGCGAATATGTAACTCTGACCCCGAGTCTCGAAGACGGCGAACCCATCGAGGGTAACATCCTGCAGGGTACGTTCCTCGAAATCCCGACTCCGCAGAACGGCTACATCTTCTCCGGCATTGAAGGCCAGATTGGCTTCTATGCCAACGCTCTCGATGTTGTTCCTGCCAACAAGTGCTACATCGTAAGCGATGAAGGCAGTCCGAAATACATCATCGACTTCTCGAAGACCGGTATTGGCAGCGCCAAGGCCGACCTGAAGAACGTTCCCGTTTACGACCTGCAGGGCCGCCGCGTTGAGAAACCCGGCAAGGGCATCTACATCGTTAACGGCAAGAAGGTGCAGTTCAAGTAAGACACGCAGCCAATCCCCGTCCCCCGGGACGAGGACAAGGCATACCAACCGGGCGGTGCGTTCCCAGCGGAGCGCACCGCCTTCGTCTGTCCCTTTCGCCACGAAGCGGCGCCTCAAAATTTTGAGGCGCCGCTTCTGATTTTTGAAGTCCCACTTCGGGGGACGACGAGTCCCTCGTGACGATAAATTAAAAACGACAATGAAAAACTGTGTTTTTCTTCGCCTTCTGCGGCCGTTTATTTGTAAATTTGCAAACTAAAAATCCGAAGCCACCGTATGAAGTTACTGCATACTGCCGACTGGCATCTGGGCGACACATTCCACGGCTACGACCGCACCGACGAGCACCGCCATTTCCTGGACTGGCTGCTCCAAACCGTGTGCGACGAGAGCCCCGACGCCCTGCTGGTGAGCGGCGACATCTTCGACCATGCCAATCCGCCGGCAACAGCGGAGCGTCTCCTGTATGATTTCCTGACCCGGGTAACGTCCGAAAACACCGGTCTGCGCGTCATCCTGACGGCAGGCAACCACGATTCGTCGTACCGGCTGGAAGCTCCGGCCGCGCTCTACCGCCGCTTGGGCATCGAGGTGCGTGGCGTCGTGCCCCGCACGCCGAAAGACGCGCCCGACATGGACTCCCTGATGATTCCCCTGCGGGAAGCCACCGAAGAACATCCGGCCGTGGTGGTGCTGGCCGTGCCGTTCCTGCGCTCCGAAGACCTCGTGCAAGGTGTGAGCCAGGGCGAGGCCATGCGCCTGTTCTTCAATGAACTGATTCATGCGGCCCGCAAGCGTTTCGGTCCGGCGGCACGTCTGGTGCTGCAAGCCCACTTCTATGCCACGGGCGCCGAAGTGAGCGAACTGGAACACAGCGAACGCATCGTCGTGGGCGGACAGGAATGTGTCAATGCCACAGGACTGGGCAACGGACTTGACTACGTGGCTCTGGGACACATCCACAAGGCTCAGGCTGTGGCCAAACAGCCGACGGTGCGTTACGCCGGAAGCGTGCTGCCCATGTCGTTTGCCGAGAAACACTATAACCACGGCATCGAGCGCGTGGTGCTGGCCGACGACGGCACGGCGGTCATCGAACGCGTGACCTACGAACCGCCGCGCCGCCTGGTGTCGGTGCCCGAGAATGGCAGCGGGACACTGGAAGACGTGCTGCGCGAACTGACTCACCTGCCGAAGAACCATGGTGACGGCGACGGCAACGACTGGCCCTACCTGGAAGTGAAAGTGCAGGAAACCACGCCCGACCCCTCGGTAGCTGCAGCCATAGTGAAAACGCTTGATGGCAGGGCCGTGCGCCTGTGCCGCGTCCTGCGCAGCCGCCCCGATGGACAGAGAGCCGGCGAGAGAGCGCCGATGGCAACTCTGGAGGACTTGCAGAAAATCAATCCCGTTCAGATAGCCCGCGACATCTACCGCAACCGCTATGGCGAGGATATGCCCGACGAGGTGGCACGCCTCTTTGCACAGGCCAAACGCAGCTGTGAGGAGGAACAGCAAACGCCGTAAACGGCAAAAGACGAAAAGACTACATGAGGATAGACAAGATAGAAGTGACCAACCTGGCCTCCATCGAAGGCACACAGACCGTGGATTTCACCTTGGAACCACTGCGGTCGGCCGGGCTGTTCGCCATCACGGGCAACACCGGTGCCGGCAAGAGTACACTGCTCGACGCCGTGTGCCTGGCACTCTATGGCCATGCCCCGCGCTTTGAAATCACGGAGAAGCGCCCGGTCAAACTGGGACTGGAGACGGAGGATGACAAACATGCCCTGGCGGCCGACGACGTGCGCAACATCCTGAGGCGGGGTTGCTCGGAAGGCGGGTGCAAGGTGACGTTCTCACTGACCGACGGCACGGTGTACGAGGCGGGGTGGAGCGTCCGCGTGAAACGCACGGGGATGTACGACAAACCCGTACGCTCGCTGCGCAAACTGAAACCGCACAAGGAAAACTATGATTCCCGCGAAGTGGCCGGACGCATCGTGAATCTGACCCATCTGACCTACGAACAGTTTACCCGCACCGTGATATTGGCACAAAACGGTTTTGCCAATTTCCTGAATGCAAAACAAGCCGACAAGTCGTTGCTGCTGGAGAAACTGACGGGAACGGAACTCTTTGGGAATATCTCGCAAAAAGTGTTTGTCGAAACGCAGGAGGCCAAGCGTCGTTTCGAAGACATGAAAAAACGCATCGAAGGCATCAGTACCCGCCTGCTCAACGACGATGACCTGGCACGTGAGAAAAACCGTCTGACGATGTGCCAGGGACAGCAGACACGCGACTTGAGCGCTTTGGACCGTATCACGAAACAACTCGACTGGTATGACCGGTATCATAAGGCCCAAGTCGAAATGGAGAAGCAGAAAACTCTGTTCCTTCAGGCTCAACGCGACTACAATGCACTGTATGACAGAAAACAGACACTGGACCGCTATGACAAGGTGCAGGTGTTCCGCGAACTGTTCCACAAAATAAAAGAGGCGGAAAGTGAACTCGAAACCCTCAAGACCCAAGTGACCTTGAAAAGCCGCCAGTTGCGCGAAGAACGTGAACGCATGGGGGAGGCAAAAAACAACTATAAGCAGGCTCTGGCTTCGTTGGAGGAAGTCAATGCCGCCTATCGCCATAAAGAAAGCCATTTCAACCGCGGCCACGATCTGCAGGGACAGATATCGGCCATAGAAACCGAAGTGAAACACAAACGCGAGGATCTGGAACGCTATACGGAAGATATCCGCAAACATAACGAGCAACTGGTGAAACTGGAAAACCAGCGTGACTCGACCACCCGGCACAAGGAAGACACTATCCAGCAGTTGCAGAGCATTGCTATGCACCGTAACATGGTGGAGAACGTTGAGAGCGTGAAAGTGCAGTTGGAAAAGATGCACGAGTTGCAGGAAGACACGAAGGCTTGTCAGAAACAGCTGGCTGAACTGCGCGGACGTCTCAACATGGAACGGGATAACGAAAAACATCTGAACGAGGAGCAAAACCGACTGCAAGCGGAAGCGAAGTCACTGAAGGAAGAACTCTTCATTCACAGTCAGGCCAACCAGGGCCAAAGCGGTGCGGACATTCAGCGCCGGTTGAACCGTTTGTCGGACACTCACCGCCGTGCCAAAGGCGCTCTCGAACTGTGGAAGCGCTTGACCGAAGGTTATTCGGAAATAGAAGAAAAGGCCGACGAGATACGTCGTCGTGAGCGTTTCATAGAACAGATTAACCGCGAAACAGACACGAACGAGAAGCGGCTCGGTGTGCTCAACGAAGCTTTGGAAGTGCTCCGCAAATCGTATATGCTGAGCCAAAGCGAGAATATCATAGAGCTAAGGCAGAATCTGAAGGAAGGTCTTGCCTGTCCTGTGTGCGGAGCCACGCACCATCCCTACCATTCGGAAACGGAACAGGAACTCGGACGCATTCTCTCGACGTTGGAGGAAGACTTTCTGGCAGCAGAAGCCGAGGCCAACAGTGCCCGTGACATGTTGCTGGAGAAGCAGAAGCAGTTGGCAGAGGAAATAGGCCAGTTGACACAGTCGCGTGAAGAATTGAAGCGTTTGCAGCGCAGGCAGCGTTATAACGAGGGTGCCTGGAAGGATTTTGAAGACATGGATGCTTCTTTGCACGGGTGCTCTGCTTCGGTAAACCGCGAAAACCGTGCCACCGTGATAGGCCAACTCAATGAGAACGCCTCGCGTGAATTGGGACAGGTGCAGCAGTTGATGGAGACTTTCAACCAGCATCAGGAAGCGATTAATGACATTAACACACGCATCCGTAAGGCCGATGAAGTGCGTACGGAGAATGTACGCCGTCTCTCGGAAGTGAATACCAACGTGCGTGTGCTCGACAGTCAAATCAATGAACTGCAGAACAGAATCGGTCGCAATGCTGAGAGTCAGGACATGATTGAAGGCAAACTTGACGCGATGGTCACGATACCTCTCTGGCACGAAAAGTGGCGCAAGAACTATGAGAATTTGGTGCAGCAGATCATTGGTCTTGCCGAAACGTGGAACGACGGCATGGCCACATGCAAGAAAGCGGATGAGGACGTGTTCCGGCTGAACGAGGAAATCAATACTCTGATGCAGTGGGTGAGCGAGAAGAACGGTATGCGCTCCGCGTTGACCAACGGTATCGCTTCGAAGGAGCAGGAGATAAAGCACAAACGCGACGAACTGTTCAAAATGTTCGGCGAAGTGGGGCTGGACGAAGTGATGCGTCAGATGAAGCTGAGCATCGAGCGTCATACGTCGGAAGAGCAGACTCGCCGCTTGGCTTTCGAGGACGTGTTGAACAAGGTGCAGGGCCTGGAAGGCGAAATGAGGAATCTTGAGGCGCAGCAGCACCGCCGCGAGGACGATTTGCACCAGAATCATGAGGAACTCGATATCCGCATCTCGCGTTTCAACAACGACAATTCGACGCTCCAATACTTTGAACTGGAGAAACTCTTTACCGACCCCCGCGACTGGAATGCGTTGCGGCGCGAAGTCAGCGAGTGCCAGGAACGTCTGCAAACGGCAACGTTCAGTTCCGACGCGGCGTCAAAAGTCTTGGTGCAGTTGCAACAGGACGAGAACCGCCCGTCCGAGAAGAACGAAGAGAGCGAACTCATGCTGCAGCATCAGAAGGAGCAGTATGAGCAGCATTTTGAGGAAGTGAAGGCTCAAATGACCGAGACGCAAACAGTGTTGCGCATGCACGAACAGAGCCGGAAGGACATCGATGCTTGCGAACCTGAACGGCAAGAGTTGCAGACAGAGTATGAGAACTGGCTGCGTCTGAACGCCATCATCGGCAGCAAAGACGGCAAATTGTTCCGCGAAATAGCCCAATGCTACACTTTTGAAGTGCTGGTGGGCTACGCCAACCGTCATTTGCGCGACTTGACGGACCGTTACCGCCTGCGTTGCAAGCCGGGTACGCTGATGCTTGAAATCATCGACCACGACATGCTCGACGAAGTGCGCAGCGTGTCCTCGCTGTCGGGCGGGGAAACGTTCATTGTCAGCCTCGGGCTGGCTTTGGGATTGTCGTCGCTGCGTTCAGGCGAGATGCAGATCAGCAGTCTGTTCATTGACGAAGGTTTTGGCAATTTGGATTCCAATAGCTTGGACATGGTCATTAATGCCCTGGCCAGTTTGCAGGGTTCGCAAGGCCGCAAGGTGGGTATCATCAGTCACACGGAACAGGTGCGCCACCGCATCACGCCGCAGGTGCGTCTTGTCAAGTGTGCCGGGGCCAAGAGCCGCATTGAAGTTAAGTAAGGTAGCCTCGATGGCATGAAAAGAAGACAATAATGAAACGAATCGTAATATATATGATGGCCCTTTTACTCGCTGTCGCCGCCGTGGGGGGCGACCGTCCGGACCGTCAGATAGGACTGGCCGTCATCAAGGAGTCTCTCAATCCCACGCGTTACGACTGTTCTGATTTCAGCCCCATTTCCGTAGGGCAGGTGGACATCACGCGCTATTCGGGTGAGCAGGAAATTTTCGACCGTCTCAATGCACTCAATGTCGGAAAACGAGTGGCAGACTATCTCTTGGGCTACGACGGGTTGACGATGAATGCCGGGCGGCTGATGGCCCGCATTCCGGAGGCGCAGCGCACGGCACCCGACAATTTGGACTACACGCTGGCGATGGTGAACAACTATGTGCTTGTCGTCAAGATGAACGAGGTCACTAAGGAGAAGGTTTTGAAGAACGACACGGCCATGTTTAAACCGCAGGGCGAATGGTTTCTCTATCAGTTGGATTTCACTCCGGAAGAGGTGGAGAAAATGAAAGCCACGGTTATCCTGCCCGACGACACGCCCGACCAGCGCGGCATGAAACGCGTGGCTTACGAAAATCTCAATGTCGGTTTGCAACTCGTGGGCACGGGTACGGACATCCGGTCCCATCTGCCCAGGAAATTGGCCCGTTCGTTGAAATACATCGACCGCAAAGGTGCGGCGCGCAACAAGCGGCAGCGTCGTATCGGCAGCACGAGTACCGCTCTGAAAATTGCGCTTTCGCCGTTCATCATCTTGAAACGGTAGTAGCCGGTGGCATGGCGGAAAGAAAATACAAGGCGGCGTCTCAAAATTTTGAGACGCCGCCTTGTCGTTCAGAAGTGGGAGTTCAACGGAAAACACCGTTCCCGCGAAACGCAAGCCTGGGACCGTTACGGCTGGATGTTTTCGACCAGGGGAATAACGTTGCTGGCAAAAAGACGGATGGAAATGGCCAGCAGGATGAGTCCGAAGAACTTGCGCATGATGTAGATGAAGCTCTCGGTGAACAGGCGCTGGGCTTTTTCCGTGGCCTTCAGCACAAAGTAAACCCACAGCATATTGAGTCCCAGGCCTACCAGGATGTTAATCATGGAATACTCAGCCCGCAGGGACAGCAGCGTGGTGAACGAAGCGGCTCCGGCGAGCAGGGGGAATACCAGCGGCACAAGTGTGGCCGACTTGATGGGACCGTTGTTCTTGAAAATCACCACGTCCAGAATCATTTCAAGCGACAGCAGGAAGAGAATAATGGCTCCTCCCACGGCGAACGACTTGACGTCGACCTGGAAAAGCTGCAATACCCATTCTCCGCCCACGAGGAAGAGCACCAAAATGGCCGAAGCGATGAGGGTGGCCTTGCCCGAAGCAATGTGGCGGCCCTCAGTGCGGATGCTGATGATGATAGGCGTGGAACCGATAGCGTCGATAACGGCAAAGAGCACGATAAAACAGCTCAGCATGCCCGTGAAATCAAATTTACCTAAATAGTCTAACATAGTTTGGTTCGTTCGTTTGTTATAGTGTTGTTATTAGTGTTTCATTCCCGTGAAATCGGGGCGCTTCCGGTGCTCACCATAGGGCGGGATGTCGTTGAAGTCCACCATTTTGAATACCGTGTCGGCCGCTCCGGCGTTGTCGCTGATGTAGTGTCCGGCCACGTCTCCTGCTTGACTGAGGAAGTCTGCCTCGGAGTCAAACCGTTTCATAAGGGCGTTGAACTCGTCGGAACCGTTTATCTCGAAACAACCGCCGGCCTTGAGCAGCGCCTGCGCCTCGTGGAACTTCCGGTTGTTCGGGCCAACGACGACGGGCACGCCATAGACGGCCGCTTCGGGCACATTGTGGATGCCCACGCCGAAACCGCCGCCCACGTAGGCCACCGAAGCGTAACGGTAGATGGACGACAGTTTGCCGTAACAGTCAATCAGCAGCACGTCGGTCCCTGCCAGCGCACCGGTGTCGTTTGATTGTTCGGCGGAAGTATAGAGCGCCACCGTCTTGCCCATCGTTTCCAAGCGTTCCTTCAACTTGGCGATGCGCTCGGCGCTGACCACGTGGGGCGCAATGATGAGCTTGTGGTCCGTAGTCTTGAAATAGGGAAGGTAAACGTCTTCGTCGGCTTCCCAACTGCTGCCCACGATGAAGACCTTACGGCCGGTGCCGGCAACAAACTGTTCCACCACGGGCAGGTCGGCGGCCTGGCGGCTGATGTCGAGGACACGGTCGAAACGGGTGTCACCCACGATGGTCACGTTGGTAATACCCTTTTGGCCCAACAGTTCACGCGACTCCTCGTTCTGCACAAAGAAGTGGGTGAAACACTCCAAGACACGGGCGTAGCGCTTGCCGTAGGAGCGGAAGAATATCTGGTCGGGGCGGAAAATGCTCGACACACTGAAAGCCGGTATGCCGGCGCGGCACAGGGCATTCAGGTAATTCTGCCAGAACTCGTATTTGATGAAGAACGCCATGCAGGGGCGTGCCAGCCGCAGGAACTTGCGGGCGTTGAGCGCCGTGTCGAACGGCAGGTAGCACACCACGTCGGCACCCTCGTAGTTCTTCCTCACTTCATAGCCGGAAGGCGAGAAAAACGTCAGCAGGATGCGGTATTGCGGGTATTCGCGGCGTACACGTTCAATGAGGGGACG
>JAEEGG010014859.1_pt1 | contig 16417 bp, 15 predicted proteins | sample 9134161 | NCBI WGS metagenome assembly JAEEGG01 (sample SAMN16246543, study PRJNA631951) | gut metagenome | biome: gut microbiome; feature: rumen; material: CR-attached | host: Bos | place: Iran: Karaj | collected 2018-10
CGTCTATACAGATGATTTCCAAGTGAGCATAGGTCTGTCCAAGCAAGGATTCCAAGCAGTCGTCCAAATAACCCGCAGAATTATAGACAGCCACAAGGACGCTGACCAAAGCCTTGTCCTCACTACTTATTTCCTGTGTAGTTTGCCTTTGATTTTCGACCATAACTTGGTGAGGATTTTGGTTTCACGCCTGAGAATCCTGACAGAGATGAAGAAAGAGAGGCTGAAGGTCAGCGCACAAACTATCCATTTCACCAGCCCGCTGTCGGCCAAAGCCGTGAGGATGGATGTGGCGAGCAAGATGAACTGTAAGATATAGAACCATACCAACCGGAAGCTGAAAGCAAATTGATAAGCTTTCCGGTAGAGTAAATGTATAATGAGGAAATCGAGCAACCCTGTGGCCGAGAGCGCGAAACCCGCTCCGACCAGTCCAAAGAACTTAAAGCTCAGAGGTATGGCAAAGGCCATGAAGACATCACAGATGAATTCAGTGAGCAGGTACATTTTGGAGTCACCTCTCGCTAACGGCAGATAAGCCACTGGCAGTGTAAGGGCTCGGAAGAACATATAAAAAGAGGCGCTTACCGCCATGGGTTCAGCAGCGACAAAATCCTTGGCATACAGGACATGTACGATGATAGGCATGAACATAACCAGAAGAATCAGCAATGGCGCCGTAAGCAGGACGCATACTTCTATTTGCTGGTTGATGATGCTACTCATTCGTTTGGTATGTCCGCAAGCCCCCGAGAGACGAGGAAAATAGTCGGCCTCAATGGCGATGAACACCATCGAAGCGTAGGATACGGCAAGCGAATAGCCACTCTGGTAGAATCCGACATTGTCGAGACCATCATCTCCACCGAACGAGACGAGCAAGGCTCTGATGACCAGTTCTGCACCCTGTCCGAACACACCCGCAAGGATGTAAGCGATGCCTAACCTCACCATGGGCATGCCCTTGAGGATATGCAGACGAGAACGAAGGTCCACCTTCCAACGGACAATCTTATTGCAGAAATAGAGATTGACCGACATGATGGCAAAGTTGATCAGCAACAAAGACGGCACGATTCCCTTGGCACGGAAGAGGATATAAATGGGGGCACTGATGAGCAATGCAGCCAAGGCACAGAACACGTTGGCCACAGCGACCGTCTTCAACCGTCGAAGGCTCTTGAGAATGGCGAGTTCACCACCTGTCACCGCCATCATCAGCACACATGGGGCCAAGCAGAGGAAGGCCCAGGCATGTGCATAATCCTTGAGCATGAGATGACTGATTAAGGGCGAGAAAGCCATGCATAGCAGACAGCCAAAAAGACCGGTGAGCAAACACCAAGTTCGTATGGTGACCACATTGTCCTCTATCTCTTCCTTGTTGCCTTTCTCATACAGTTCGGAGAGGTGCTTCACTGCACTGAACGATATACCGAGGTTGGTGGAGTCGTTGAGAAATCGAACAACGGTGTTGTAGATATTGATGAGTGCAAGACCAGAGGGTCCAAGCAGCACCGACACAATCTTGTTGCGCACCACACTGGCCAGCATTGTGATGCCCTGGACACCACCGAAGAGCCCCGTGTATTTAATCACGTGGTCGTAGGTGACGTCTGCGGCTTCACCGATGGGTTCTGCAGCCGTTTTCAGCGTTTCTGCATCTTCGTTATGCTCTTTCTCTATCATGCCTGTGTTTGTGGTGGTGTAATGCTTGATGCCTTTCTCGTTATTCTTTGTTGGCCTCGTATGCAGCCCTGACTCGGCTGAGTGTCTCAGGTGTCATCTGCAGATACGATGCCACATAATGCAGTGGTGAACGCCTGATGATGTCGGGATGGTCGCGCAAGGTTCGTACATACCGTTCCATGGCCGTTTCAAACCGCAATGTGTCGGCTTTCTGCTGGGAGAGAATCAACGAGCGCTCGAGGAACTTGAACATCAACTGGCACATCTCGTACGACTGCTCCGTCAGTTTCTGCAACTTGTCGTAGGGTATGGCATAGAGGACGCTCGTTTCCAGAGCATGCACCATCAGTCGTGTGGGCTGACGTTGGAAGAAGCTCTCGATGCAGATGACCATACCTCCCTCGTAGGAGATATGCTCTGTCACTTCCTTGTTGTTCTTCTTGTAGAACTGACGTATGAGCCCTTTCTCCACATAATACATGTAGTCGCTGACTTCCCCTTCTTTCAACACGATGGAACCTCGTCTGAACTTCATAGGGATGATAATCTCAGCCAGCATGGTGAGCGCTTCGAGACTGAGGGTGTAATAACTCCTGGCAATCTCACGCGCCACTTCTTTGTTTTTCTCTAAATTCATACGGCCAGAATTGTTGAGTGATAATTCTACGAGTTCTAAGGAAACTAAAGTTTCGGAAGTGATAAAAAGGAGTTGAAAAGGGAGTTCATGCAGTCGTTCTGGTAGGAAGTTAAGCATAGACCCTTTCGCCGAAAATCTTGCTGCCCACACGGATGAGTGTGCTTCCCTCATCCATGGCAATGGGATAGTCGTGACTCATTCCCATAGACAACTCGCAGAAAGAGGGTTGTTCGGCAAAAAAACGTTCTTTGACCTCGTCGAAGATTTGTTTGGCCAAATGGAACTCTCCTCTTATCTGTTCCTCGTCATCCGTGTAGGTAGCCATGCACATCAGTCCGTCGATGCTCACATGAGCCATTGTCCTCCATTCGCCATCCTCTAAAAAGGCCATGAGTTCGTCGTGACTGAATCCGTATTTGGTTTCCTCAGCCGCGATATGGAGTTCGAGCAGACAATGGAGTACTCGCTCATTCTTCTGCCCCTGCTTGTCGATTTCACGCAACAACTTGGGTGTGTCAACAGCATGGATGAGGGAGATGAACGGAGCGATATACTTCACCTTGTTGGTTTGGAGATGGCCGATGAAATGCCATTCAATGTCGGAAGGCAGCTCCTGTTGTTTGACCAGCAGTTCTTGCACATGGCTCTCTCCGAAAACACGTTGTCCTGCTTGGTATGCTTCGAGAATGCTCTCGGCAGGATGGAACTTGGATATAGCAACAAGTCTCACCCCCTCTTTCAGGTCATCCGTCACAGACTTGAGGTTCAATGTAATGTTGCCCATATTCCAGGAGATGTGTTATTGTTCGTATTCGGGTTTGTCGTCGGCTTCCACCAAAGGCTCGTATGGATAAACATCAAGCAAATTGGTTTCCTGCACCATGGCGACCACATAATCCATCATACTGCCTTTCATCCCCTCCTCGAATCGTTTCAGGGCATCCTTCAGACTGCTGGCCTGGACCAGCATCAACGAAGCCTGCTTCTTCTCAGTCTGTGTTTTTTCGTCGAAGGTGATGAAATTGCATTTCACCTTATACCATTTGTCGGCATCTGAATCGGTGGTCTGGAAGAGTTCACTGTACTTCACGCGTTTGATATCTGTCACTGTCATCTCGCCGTTGCAGAAAGGCGACACCTCCTTGATGATGCGAGCCTCGGCCTCTGTGAAGTTCAGGGCGTCGACGAGATAAGGTTCCACTGTTTTTTGAATCTTGCCTGAGTCAAGTTGTTTCTGGGTCTGAACCTTGCATTCAAACCAATTGTTCATAATCATTGTCGTTTATTTGTTTTAGATTCCTTAATAATACATTTCGTCTGAATACCAACAATATAATGAAGAGCAAATACGTCTTGTTTCTCATCATTAGTGGATTTCAATGCAAAATTAGTGATTTAAATCAAGAAATCATCAAAAGAGAATATGTTTTATAGGCAAATGGAATAAAAAAATGACTCTTATGAATATCTGATTATTCCGATTATTCCGTCAGGAAGATGGTCACACCCCGTGCAGCCTGTGCACCATAGACAAGGCTCTGCTCAATATCTGCAGTCTTGGATGGACCGCTGATGAACGTTCCGAAGCCATAGTCGTTGAACCGAATGCGTTTGTAAGCCTCGTGCATGTTGTTGACGATGTCACGGCGCGAGAGTAGTATGACCAGGTTCTCACTAATGAAGCAGATGGCCTTCTCCTTCATGGTCTGCGGTATCCAGATGCAAGCGTTTTCGGCCACTCCAATCTCTCCTTGTATGACCCCCACATCCGTACCATCAAGGTCTTGTGCCTCTGCCACTTCATCAGGGTTTCGATCGGTTCTCACACCAGGTATATTACTGCTGATGACCTTTGCATCGGGATAGGCTTCAAGGATTTTTGCATTGATGTCATCCTCTGGTTTTATCTCCATCAGTTTAGCACCTCCAGCAGTTGTGGCGATGTGTATGAACTGTGCTACCGGGTCATTGTATTGAATGCCCTGTATATCCAGTTGTGGTTTATCGAAAGTGGTGTGGGTGTTTTTGCGCAAACGACCCAGTATTTCTTCTCTGCTGCTCATTTTTTCACTTTTCCTTCCTTCCAAAGTTGATGAAATGATTTCTTTGCGAATTGAGGCATCGTGTGTCCTATGCTCCAGGCGTTCAGTCGGAAGTCGGTCATGAACGATGGCAGAGCGTTGACGAGAGGTGCCATTCTGAGTGTGCCAGTATATACAGACGGATGGTTAAAGAGGAATCCCATACCCTTTGACATCATTTTCTTCATCGCGTCCGCATGATGCCAAGCATCGAGTTGCTGTCGCCATCGATAGATTTGATGGCTGAGGTCGACCTTCACGGGGCAGACATTGTCGCATGAACAACAGAGGCTGCATGCCGAAAGGTTGTGATAGTTCATGTCCTTGTCCTTGAGCATACCGAGGTTGACACCTATGGGGCCAGGGATGAAATAGGTATAACTGTATCCACCCGAGCGCCGATAGACGGGACATGTGTTCATACATGCTCCGCAACGCATGCACTTGAGTGTCTGCCAATGCTCCTCATTGGCTAGTATTTCACTGCGTCCGTTATCCACCAATACGATGTGCATTTCTCCACCTGGTCTCGGCTTACGGAAATGCGATGTATACACAGTGGTTTCCTGCCCTGTGCCACAACGTGCGAGCAGACGCTGGAACACTCCCATCGCCTCATAGTCGGGGATGAGTTTCTCGATACCCATACTGACGATATGCAGTTTGGGGATACTTGTGCTCATGTCAGCATTGCCCTCATTGGTGCAAACCACCACATCTCCTGTGGCAGCGATACCGAAATTGGCTCCTGTCATACCGCACTCCGCAGTCATGAAGTTGTCGCGCAAATGCAGTCGGGCCTGATGCGTGAGGTAAGTAGGGTCGCAGTTGCCTGGTTCTGAACCAATTTTCTCCTCGAAGCACTTGCCCACCTGTTCCTTGGTGATATGAATGGCCGGCATGACGATATGGCTGGGCGCGAGTTTCATCAATTGTAGTATACGCTCCCCGAGGTCGGTTTCGACAGGGTCAATACCCGCTGCCATCAGATGCTCGTTGAGATGGCACTCTTCCGTGAGCATCGACTTGCTCTTCACCACTTTCTTCACGTTGTGACTACGGAGGATGTCGAGTACGATGGCGTTGTACTCATCCGCGTCTTTAGCCCAGTGAACATGCACCCCGTTCTTGGTGGCGTTGTTCTCGAACTGCTCCAGGTAGTCGGCGAGATGGGTGACAGTATGTCGTTTTATTCTATCAGCAGCATTGCGCAGTTCTTCCCATTCGGGTAGAGCGGCAGCCATTCTGTCGCGTTTCTGTCGAACGCTCCAGAAAGTATTGTCGTGATGCGCCACCCTGTCGGCATCCTCATTGAACTGACGGGCTGCCATGGAATGTTTGGTACTCATGTTTGAAGTCTTGAATCTTTTGAACGTTAACGGATTGCCGCAAGTGCAGCGCCCTGGGCAACCCCCAAAACCTATAAAGGAGAAACAAAAAAACTAAAGTCCGTAAACAAGAATCTGGACAGCGTGGATGAATTTCATCTTGTCACCCACCTTACGGGCGATGCCCTGTAGATGCATCAGACAGGACGAGTCGGCTCCTGTCACGTATTCTGCCCCTGTTTCCTCATGCCTACGGAGTTTGTCACGTCCCATTCGGGTACTGACTTCTGGTTCCTCGATAGCGAACATACCGCCAAAGCCACAGCACTCGTCGGGTCGTTCGGGTTCCACCACCTCAATGCCTTCAACAAGTTGCAGAAGGTCGCGAATCTTGTTGTAACGCGGATGGTCCATACGCTCTGTCGGAGTAGAAAGTCCTAACTCGCGCACCCCATGACAACTGTTGTGGATACTGACTTTATGGGGGAATTTACCAGGCACCTGCTTCACTTTGAGGACGTCGTGAAGAAACTCCACCACATCCATGATACGGTCGGTGGTGGTGCAGGGATGATGGCCTTCAAGAATCTGCGGGTGGAAGAATTTCACGTATGCTGCACAACTGGCAGATGGTGCGACAATATAGTCGTAACCCTCAAAATTGTGTTCGAACCGTTCAGCCAGTTCCACAGACAGTTTCTCAAAACCAGCATTCCCTTGGGGTTGTCCGCAACAAGTCTGCTTCTCCGGGTAATCGACGTCAAGCCCATAGTGGGTAAGCAATTTATAAGTGGACACGCCCACCTCCGGGTAGAGCGCGTCCACATAGCAGGGAATGAATAATCCGATTTTCATATCAATATTATTTCTCGGAGATAAAGGGGAAGTTAAGAAATGGAGTTAAAGGGGAAGTTAAAGGGGACTATAGTTTTTGACGCTGATAAAGTATCGTCCTTTTTCGCACCCATTTTAACTCCCTTTTTATCTATTCACATTTTAACTCCCTTTTTTTCAATAATGAGTCTGGAAGTAGATGACGTGTGTGTTGAGATATTCCTCAAGGCCATGCTTACCGTCAGCTCCACCTATACCGCTCTTCTTCACACCAGCATGGAATCCCTGAATGGCCTCGAAATGGAAACGGTTGATGTAGGTTTCTCCAAACTTCAGTTCACGGCACACACGGGTTGCAGTTTCGAGGTCCTTGGTGAAGACGCTCGAAGCCAGTCCATACTCCGTGTCGTTGGCCCATTCAATGGCTTGGTCGATGCCATCGAATTCCACCAAAGGAAGCACAGGTCCGAAGGTCTCTTCATGTATGATATCCATATCCTGTGTGCAGCAGTCGAGCACTGTAGGAGCATAGAAGTAGCCCTTGTCGCCGATGCGGTGAGCTCCGCAAAGCACCTTGGCTCCCTGCTTGATGGCGTTCTCGACTTTGGCTGTGACGCTGTCGAGCGCACGTTTCTCCACGAGGGGTCCCATGTCGGCGTCCTTCACCACGGCAGGGTCGCCCACCTTCACTGCCTGGAACTTCTTCAGCACGATTTCTGTGAATTCCTTCTTCACTCGCTTGTCCACATAGACACGTTCTGCCTGGTTGCAAATCTGGCCAGTATTGCCGATACGGCTGTCGAGGATGGCCTGTGCCGCCAATTCGAGGTCAGCATCAGCGCAAACGATGGCCGGTGCCTTTCCACCAAGTTCCAGTGATACCTTGGTGATGTTGGGTGCGGCAGCCTCCATGATTCTGGTTCCAGCCTCTACTGAGCCAGTGAGGCTGACAATGCCTATCTTAGGGCTGGAAGCCATGGCGTGTCCCACCACAGAGCCCTTTCCAGTCACCACGTTGAAAAGTCCAGCAGGCAGTCCGCTCTCGTCAACAATCTTGCAGAACTCGCAACAGTTCTCAGGGGTAAGTTGTGATGGTTTAATGACAATGGAGCATCCCGCTATGAGCGCAGCAGCAGCCTTGCGCGCAATGAGGAAGAATGGGAAGTTCCAAGGTAGGATACCTGCCGCCACACCGCATGGCACTTTGGCCAGAAGCATGGTTTCGCCAGGGTTGTCACTTTGGATAATCTCGCCTTCTATATGACGAGCGAAGGAAGCCATGTAGTCGAAATACTCGGCAGTGACGCCCACTTCAGTGGCGGCCAGGGCCTGTGTCTTTCCTTGTTCACGGACGAGGATTTCCTGGAACTTGTCGAAGTTGTCGCGAATGCCTTGCGCCATTTTCTTGAGATAAGTGGCGCGTTGTATGGCGGGTACTTTCTCCCAAGCCTTCTGTGCCGCAACAGCGGCGTCAATGGCTTCTTCCACGTCTTCTACAGTTCCTTCGGGCTGTCGGCTTACCACCTCTTCGGTTGAAGGGTTCAGCACGTCAATCCATTTGCCAGAACGGCTCTCAACGAACTTGCCGTTGATGTACATTTTAAGGTCTTTCATAATTGTGTTGTAGTAAAAAGGTTGAAGATTATAGTTGGTTAGTCATTATCGGGTGTAAAGTTACGATTTTTTTCTAATAATCGTCATAAAAGTACGGCAAAAAATGGATAAATTTCAATCCATCCTTACGAACCCCTGATGAAGCCAATTTTTCACTTGGTCACCTTGCGTGAATAGAACATCTCGCCTTTACGTAAGAGGCGCAGCACATAGACACCGTCAGGGAGTGTAGCAGTCGGAAGCACAGCTTCTGTGACGGCATCACGAGCGACCACGACACGGCCTGAGAGGTCGCACAACTGTGCAGTAAAAGTCTGTCCATCCTCAGCCACGCGAACGGTCAGATGGTCAGTGAAAGGAATGGAGGAAAGTGTGATGTCGTCCTTAGAACTGCTGACCACCTCAATGGCATTGGTGTCCGCCTCCCTCTTGAATCTCCATGTGATGGTCGATACGTGGATTGAGGCATGATTATCGACAAGCAGATACTTTGACCTGTCCTCTACAGAGGCTGTAAGCAAGTGCAGTTTGGTTGGTGTCTCAAGACTATCGAACTGTATGGTTAAAGAATCCTCATGTTCGTCTTCAAACACTTTTCCATCAAGTTTCCAACTGACATAAAGTGAGTTTGGTTTTGGTTTGAGCAATTCAAGCGAGAAGGTGATGCTATCGTCCTCGACGTTGGCATAGACACTTTTTTTATTGTCGGGTGCATATCCTATGATGGGTTTCACTTTCTTGTGAATTTCCTCGACGAGTGCCTCGCGGCAAACATCGCAATAACGTTTTCCGAGATAACGCATCAGGCAATTCTGGTGAGGTCGGTACCAGGTATTGTCCTCTTCGTATGGATAGACACCTACTTTGTCTTTTCCTATCCAATTCTTCCATTTCACTCTTTCGGGGTTAGATGTCCTCGTTTGGTTGGGCCTTTCCCGTCCGTCGTACCAGTATTCATCGGCCAAGTCGCCGAGTGCATGCCCAGCCTCATGAATGATGGTCTGGAAATAATCGTTGACCCAGTATCCCGATTTAAAGTTTGACAGGCAGACAAATCCGCTTCCACCTCCACCGCCATACTTATTCATATTGACAAGGATGATAACCATGTCGTGGTCGGGAATGGTGGCGTTCAGCACCTGATAGACCTTGCTCATGTTTGAAGGCCAAGGCATACGGTCCACCCCATACGCACCGAAGGTGACACCATAGACATTATCGACAGGGTTCTCAGGAGTAAGTCCTGCACCAGACACATTCGAGGCTATAGGCACCGCATAAAAATTGATGTATTCCTTGTATTCTTTCCAAGGAGTATGACGGAAAAATGAATCAGCCATCTCGACCGATTCTCTATGGAAACGTTTGAGTTGTGATTCTGTGTAACCTTCAGAGAGAATGACAATGTTGAGTCCATTCCTGCCGGCTTTTGACTGATGAATTTCATCCACTGTGTATTGCTGACCTCTCATGGAGGCGGATATGCCCATCAGCAACACGAAAGCATAAAAAAGTCTTTTCATTGTTAGTATTTTTATATTTTAATATTTACATATTTATATGTTGTCATATTTAAACTTGGAATTGTCATTCCAATGGGATGACTCCGATGACATGTTGATCATTTTTAATGGCGATGGCGGCGAGTCCTTCCACATTCTGAATTCGCAAGAACAATGAGGTTTGGTTTCGCTGAGCGACCATACGTTTCAAGAGTCCATCCTCACCAACAGTCTCAATTTCAACAATAAAAGGATTGTCCATACCATGTTCAGATAAAACTTTTCCGCGTTTATCCCGTTTCTCATAGGTGAAGTCACATTCCGGTTGTTCAGAGGCAAGGAGCTCGGTTTTCTTCAGTCGTCCGGGCAATAATTCAGCCTTGCCTTCGGTCATAGCATAAGTGCCGTTGATTGTATCTCGAACCATTATGGCACTGATAAAAACTATATCCTTTTTCAATTCCGTTCGAGTTTGTTGACTGGTGTCTGAGCCATCGTAAATCTTACGATGACAACCCGTAAAGGTCATCAATACCAGCACTGCCGCCCATACGGCCACCATCACTTTGATGTGAAAGTGATACGTCGGTTTGTTATCACATCTTTTGTCAAACATTATATCTTTATCGCTCAACATTCACTAATAACATGGAAGTAAACAATAGTTAATCGTTCAAAGCTTTTGAAAAGGCCGTCAGTAGTTATCAGATTGCACCCATCATACAAAACAGGGCCCTGAAAAAAACGTTGAACAACTACGTTGAAGCCAAATCAAGCAAAAGTATAAAAAAACCTTGTTTAATCCACTAAAAGGCATTAAAAAAGAGTCATTTTGATGGAGAATCTATGTGCATTACTCAAAAAAGGGTGTTTTTTTGTGTTTTTGCGAGATAATTATGCTTATGACAATCAAACCCTTTGTATTAAGTCATGCATTAATACTGAAAAAGTTAAAAAATCAAATAGGAATAGAAAACTACTTAAATTTTTGTAAATATGGTTTTTTATAGGTAATTTTGTAGTCAACATTATTAAAATAATGTCATTTTATCTATGAAAATAGAGAAAACCATTCAAAGATAACAGAAAAAACATTTATAACGAACAAAAAAACATAAGTATTTATTCCTATTCTTCAACGATTAAAGAGATGATGATATATGGCTGAGAAATTAACGATATGCACTTGTCTATGGCGTAAGTTGATACCCGCTAACCGTATAGAGAAACTGTTGGAGCAAGCCAAAGCAGAGGGGCGTGAAGTAGAGATTGTGGATGACCTCTGTGCTTTGATTGAGGAAGGCGATGAGGACGTCATCAAAAAGTTGTCTTCTGGAACAATAGCCGCTTGTCATGAACGTGCAGTGAAAAGCATGTTCTCTTGGCGTGGTGTTGAACCCATTAGCATCATCAATCTCAGAGAAGGTCCTGGCGATATAGGTCCAGGCAATGACGCATGGTATCCGGTCATCGACAAAGACCGCTGTTCCGAATGCGGCAAGTGTTTTGACTTCTGTCCTTTCGGTGTCTATGAGATGGTGGATGACAGGGTTCGCGTGGTCCATCCCTCGAAGTGCAAGAACAACTGTCCGGCTTGTGCCCGCAACTGTCCTTCGGAGGCCATCATTTTCCCTAAATACGGCCGCAGTCCCATCAATGGTGGCACAGAAGAGGAAGAACAAGCCTTGCGAGTTGACCATTCCATGCTCTATGCCGATGCATTCAGGAAACGACTGATGGAACGTCGTAACACGGGTACTCCATTGATTCAAATCAAAAAGGAAAAAGACACAGATTGACATTCTACTTCAATGGGATTAACAGATTACACTTCACTCCTCAAGATAACAGGACGAGTGGTAAGTCACACCACCCCACGTCTGCTCTGGAAGTTCGTCAGGAACTTCGGACTGCGTAATCTCAAGAACATGTCCGCTTTCGAACGGCGCATGAAAAATGGTGAGCCCTTCTTTCCAGCATTCATGATGATATCAGTGACAGAGGCTTGTAACCTGGCGTGCTCGGGTTGTTGGGTGTCGAAAGGAGGCAAAATGAGCTTGACTCCTGAGCAACTTGACGGTATCATCACTCAGTCAAAGTCTCAGGGCAGTTATTTCTTCGGTATTCTGGGTGGTGAGCCGCTAATGTACCGCGGTTTGTTCGAGGTGTTGGAAAAACATCCCGACTGCTATTTCCAGATTTTCACCAATGCCACGCTGATTACCCCTGAACTGGCCCAGCGCATGCGGAAACTCGGCAACGTGACTCCTCTCATCAGCATCGAAGGCCTTCGGGAGGAAAGCGACCGCCGCCGTGGAAAAGACGATGTCTATGAACGTACCCTCCGTGGTCTGAGAGCATGCCGCGATGCCAAGCTTATCTTCGGTGCGGCAGCCAGTATCTGCAAGACGAATTTCGACGAACTGGTCAGTCGCCAGCACTTGGAAAACCTGGCACATGAGGGTGCGGCATTCATGTGGTACTACATTTATCGTCCTGTAGGAGCTGATGCTCATCCCGAGAACGCTCTCACCAAGGAGCAAGTGCGTCAACTTCGACAATTCATTGTGGAGCAGCGCCGCAATGCCCCTCTGATTATCATTGATGTCTATTGGGGTGCTGACGGCAAGGCCATCTGCCCTGGTGCCACAGGCATGAGTCACCACATCTCTCCCTCAGGCTATGTGGAATTCTGCCCTCCTTTGCAGATGGCAATGGAGAAAGTCAATGCAGACGGTAGCAACCTTGTGGAAATCTGCCGTGACTCACAGTTTCTTGCAGACCTACGGCAATTGACATCATCCACAACACGTGGCTGCATCCTAATGGAAGCCCCTGATAAACTGGCAGACTTTCTGGAGGCGCACGGCGGCTTCGAGACCACTTCACGCGCCACTTTCCTTGCAGAGTTGAAGCGAATGCATCATGTGCCAGGACACGACATGCACGACGAAGCCATACCAGAAAAGAGTCCTTTATACCGGATGCTGCAGAAGCGCTATTTCTTCGGTTTCGGTGCATATGGATAACATGATAATGACAATGAGAACGATACCTACATCATACACCGAGCGCCAACGCCTGCGCCAACTGGCTCACGACTTTGTCAACACGAAGTCGTTGCAACCACCTGTATCGCTCACTGAACTTGAGACGCTGGCCAAAGAACTGATGAATGCGCATCAGTTGGACGACAGTCTGCGCGACTGGTTGATGGTAGAGTTGCACAATGGTGTGTGGATGCCTATGGTGGCAAAGATTCCTCACGAGCGTCGTTTATTGCTCTTGCCCAAGTGCTTGCGTGACTCAAGTCGTTGTGAAGGAGAGATTGACGACCTCGGTTTGCTCTGCCATCGTTGCGGCCGATGCGTCATTCCTGACCTCCAGACGCTGGCCGACCGACATGGTATGCTCTCAATGGTGGCCGAGGGTTTCACCAGTGTCATCGAACTCATCCGCCAGCATGTGGTGGATGCAGTTGTCGGTGTGAGTTGTCTCGATTCCTTGGAAAAAGCCTTTCCTCTCCTAGTCAGCCATGCTGTGCCTGGTATCGCCGTAGCTCTGAACGACGATGGTTGTAAGGACACCCATGTGGATACCGACTACGTGGAGAAGATTTTACCAGAACTGAATGAGGAAACCATGACGCTCCTCAATTATGATACTGTGCGGGAGAAGGTGGACGAATGGTTCACAGCAGAAAACCTGGCTCAAGTACTGACTCCCGCTATAGACACCACAACCCAGGCATCTCTAGAATGGATGCTCTGCGGAGGAAGCCGTTGGCGTCCATTCCTCCTCGCAGCGGTCTATGCTGCCATCACCAAACCCCGTCCTTTGGCGTTTCCAGACGAAGTGATGCGTGCGGCTGTAGCTGTGGAGTGTTTCCACAAGGCCTCGCTCGTTCACGATGATATCCAAGACAATGATTTGGAACGCTACGGACAACCCACCGTGCACGCCCGCTATGGACAAGCCATGGCCATCAACATCGGCGACTTACTGTTGGGTGATGGCTACCGCTTGCTTGCTTCCCTACCGAATAAGGAGTTGCTGGGTGTCATTGCCAACGCACATGTCAGCTTATGCCTTGGTCAAGGAGCAGAACTGGCTTGGCAACGCGGACAAGACATCACCATTGACGAGGTTCTGCAAATCTTCCGTCAAAAGACAGTGCCCGCCTTTGAGGTAGCACTCTCTTTGGGTATCCTTTGTGCCGGCGGCGATAAACTCACCGCTCGGGTGCTGCCCAATTGTTCCGAAGCTTTAGGCATCGCCTACCAGCTGGAGGACGACTTGGACGACATCAGCGATGAGCACACCGACAAGCCCTCCGCCGTGCATGCGCTCAGGATGCAGTATCCTGATGCCTCCGACGATGATATCAAGAACAAAGTTTCTGCCTTGGCAGAAGACTACCATACCCGTGCCCTGGCATCTCTATCAGAGATTGACTCCTTCGAACTGAAGCGTCTGTTGTTCCAGGCCACAGAAAAGATATTGGGCAAATGAGACAAGCGCTCTCCTTACGGCTGTTGCAAGCGCTTAGGCGCGGGGCAGAACGACTGAGCGGGGAAGCCCTACAGAAGGTATGCCACTTTGTGGAAAGCCAGCGCAGTGAGGGCGAAGCGTTTATGAACAGAGGCCGACAGACAGACCTCTACTACACTATGTTCGGTTGGATGCTCTGTTATGCCTTGAAGATTCCTTCAGACAGAAAAGGGCGAAAGGTTTTCCTTGATGGGATATCGCCCACCCGACTTGACGAACTTCACCAGACGGTGCTGAAGATATGCCGAATGGTTGACCGACTGCTCACGCTGCCGCGATTCACATCCACCGCAGCCATGCGTTTGATGGCCGATGACGAGCCCCTACTCCGTTTTCTCACGTCATACGAGCAACATGGCAGCGGAGAGGGCACCAATGCATTGGCATCTCGTCTGGCCATGTCGATGAGAGACGATGCGGAACTGTCAGAGCGATTGTTATCCATGCAACACGAGACGGGCGGTTTTCTCGCACATCACCACTCGCTCATGCCCGATATGCTGAGCACAGCAGTGGCATTGTTTGCTTTAGGAGTACACAACATCCACCCTCGTTTCGACGCCAGTTCCTTCATTGAGGTCCACTGGTTAGACAATGGTGGTTTTGCCCCCACCCTGTTAGATGAACTCAGCGATACAGAATATGCATTTTACGGATTATTAGCGTTAGGGAGTTTGACATGACAAACGAAGAAAAGATACAGACCATGTTGGATGACGCCACTCAGCGGCTGCTGTCGATGCGTCGTGCCGACGGCATGTGGCAAGGCCACTTGTCGAGCAGCGCCATATCCACATCTGTGTCCGTCTTTGCCTTGAGTGTCATCAACCATGAGGAATATGCCCATGAAATTCGCCAAGGTACATCATGGCTATTGCAGACCATGAAATCCGACGGCGCATGGGGCGACAGCGTGGAGAGTCCGGTGAACATGACAGCCACTCTGCTTTCCTATACGGCACTGAGCCATCTTGGACAGGTACCAGAAGCCACAAAACGCTATATCCGTGAGACATTGGGCTGGAAGAACGAAGAGGTTCTGGTCAAGGGTGTGTTGGACTACTACGGCCGTGACCTGACCTTCTCCGTACCCATCCTCATGATGTGTGCCTTGGCAGGAATTGTCAGCGATTGGAAACGCATTCCTCCATTTCCTTTTGAACTTGCAGTGCTGCCCCAAAGCACATTCCGATTCCTCAATCTGCCTGTCGTCAGTTATGCCATACCCGCACTCATCGCAGTAGGCATTTTGCAAAACAGGAAGCGTCATACATGGCTCAGTCCTGTCCGTGAGAAATTTGTACCTAAATCCTTACGGGTGCTGACCAATTTGCAGCCCGAGGATGGCGGTTTTTTGGAGGCAGCTCCACTTACTGCTTTTGTCTCCATGTGTTTGTCCGAGGCAGGTTTGCGTGATCATGTTGTCACCACCAAATGCGCCCAGTTCCTGCGAACTACCCTCAGAGAAGACGGTGCCTGGCCTATCGACACAAATTTGGCCGGGTGGGTCAGTTCACTGTGCTCACGCGCCATTGGCGACCTATTGTCCGAGAAAGACCGCAACGCCCTTGCCGACACGATACGTTCCAATGCCACCAAAGCACGACATCCTTTTACAGGTGCGCCTGCTGGTGGTTGGGGATGGACCAACCTGAGCGGCAGCGTGCCAGACGGCGACGACACTTCGGGAGCACTTGTAGCTCTCCACACTCTACTCAAAGGCAACTATGTGAAGGAAATAGGTGCTGGCATCGACTGGCTCATCCAGTTGCAGAACAGCGATGGCGGTATGCCTACGTTTTGCCGTGGCTGGGGGAAATTACCCTTCGACCGCAGCACGCCTGATATCACAGCCCATGCCATATTAGCCATGAGCCTTTGGTGCGATGTCCTTCCGATCGACCAACAACCACGTTGCAGGCAGAGCATTCAGCGCATGACGACTTGGTTAGAAAAGGCCATGACCCATAACGGGGCATGGAATCCCCTTTGGTTTGGCGACCAAGACGCACAAGACGAGAACAATCCTGTCTATGGTGCAGCGACCATCATCGACTACCTGGCCACAGCGGGCCATGGAAAAGCCGACATACTCCAACAGCCACTCCGCTTTCTTATCTCCTGCCAGAACGCAGACGGAGGCTGGGGTGGCCACTCAGGGGTGCCTTCCAAGGTGACGCT
>JAEEGG010014860.1_pt1 | contig 16416 bp, 11 predicted proteins | sample 9134161 | NCBI WGS metagenome assembly JAEEGG01 (sample SAMN16246543, study PRJNA631951) | gut metagenome | biome: gut microbiome; feature: rumen; material: CR-attached | host: Bos | place: Iran: Karaj | collected 2018-10
TGGTCTCTAATTCCGGTTGCCAATACTCACCATCGGGTTTGATGGTTGACATGATTTTCTCGTCAGTCATAATTTATTGTTTTGAAAGTTGCATCATTGTGACGGCCATCAGGCCAGCGGTCTCGGTGCGAAGGCGGCTGTTGCCTAAATGCACCGACTGGTAGCCCGCGTCGATGGCCATTCTCACCTCATCGATGGAGAAATCGCCTTCAGGACCAATCAGCACGGTGACGGATTCGGTTGCAGCATCGGGCTGCGACTGCAGCGCTGCAAAGAGACTGGTACGAGGGATCTCCTCATAGCAGTGCGCAATATATTTCCGACCCTCCACAGGCATCGCCAGAAACTCCTTGAAAGAGAGAATCTCATGAAGGACAGGCTTCCAGGCCTTACGACTCTGTTTCATGGCAGAGATGGCGATCTTTTCCAGACGGGCCGTCTTCAGCAGTTTCCGCTCAGAGAATTTGCTGTGGAAGAAGGAAATCTCATCAATGCCTATCTCCGTAGCCTTCTCAACAAGCCACTCGATACGTTCGAGCATTTTCGTGGGTGCAATGGCCAGATGAATACGGCCCTGCCACTGTGGTGTCTGAGGTAGACGCTCGACAATGTCGTAGTAGCAGTTATGCGTAGTAGCAATCGTCACCTGAGCCCGGTAGTAGTTGCCCACCCCATCCATGAGGAACATCTCATCGCCACTCTTCAGACGTAGCACACGCATGGCATGCATAGCCTCGGTAGCGGGGAGCTCTTGCTGCTGATCAGCATCGGGAACGTAAAAGAATCTCGTTTCCTTCATAAGGGCTTAATTACTTCTTTTCCGGCTTGAAGACCAAAGCAAAGGTAATACCTATCACAAGGGCAAAGCTTGCGAAGATGAACCAGCAGGTCTGCCATTCACCAACCAAGAAGCCATTCTCCCAGTGACAGAAGCTGTTGACAATTTCACCAGCAGCCAAAGTACCGATGGTGGCACCCAAACCGTTGGTCATCATCATGAACAAGCCCTGTGCCGAAGCCTTGATACTGGGCTCGCACTCCTGATCGACGAAGATACCACCCGAGACATTGAAGAAGTCGAAGGCCACACCATAGACGATGCAGGAAAGGATGAAGAAGATGACACCTGGCATAGCGGGATTGCCAATACCGAAGAATCCAAAGCGGAACACCCAGGCGAAGAGCGACATCAACATGACGACCTTGATACCAAAACGCTTCAGGAAGAAGGGAATCAGCAAAATACAGAAAGCCTCACTGATCTGTGAAATGGATGTCAGCAATGTCGCATTGTTTGCAGCAAAGGTATCGGCAAATTCCGGCGTACCCTTGAAACTCGTGATGAAAGGTCCGGCAAAGCCGTTGGTGACCTGCAGGCACATTCCCAACAAGGCAGAGAAGATGAAGAACAAAGCCATCTGTCCGCGCTTGAACAGCTTGAAAGCATTAAGGCCAAGGCTCTCGGCAAGCGACACCTTGCCTTCTTTCTTCTCCAGCTTGCATTCAGGCAGGGTAAAGCAATAGACAAAGAGCACAAGGCTCAACAAGCCCGATACGAAGAACTGCATGTAAGTATACTGGAACTTATGGGAATTCTCAGCAAGGGTGAATCCGAACCCGCTGTCATCAGCATAAGCACAATTGACAAACCACATGGTGGCGATAAAACCAACGGTTCCCAACACACGGATGGGTGGGAAGTCCTTCACCGTGTCGAGACCATTCTTCTTCAGGATACTGAAGGCGGTGGTGTTGGCCAAGGCAATGGTTGGCATGAAGAAAGCCACACTCAAGGTGTAGAGAGCGATGAACAAAGACTTATCAGCCAGCTCCTGTCCGAAGCCTGCCTGATAACCTAACCACCAGCAGCCTAACATAAAGACGCCCGCTACCAGATGGCAGAGACCGAGCACACGCTGTGGTTGTATATACTTGTCAGCTACAATACCCATCAAAGTAGGCATAAAGATGCTGACGATGCCCTGGATGGCATAGAACCAGGAAATCTTGTCGCCAAGGCCAGCGATTCCAAGGTAATTACCCATACATGTGAGGTATGCACCCCATACTGCAAACTCCAGGAAGTTCATTAAAGATAAACGGAATTTTACATTCATAGCGCTATCGAGTTATTGGTTGAATATTTGTTGGTTGAATACTATTAGGACGTTCACCAAGACGGTGGTGACGAGGACGCAGAGAATCCGGCACCTGAGAGAGGGAATCGGTCACCGACTTCTGGGGCTCCGGTTCCTTAGCCTCATCCTCCTTCTTATGGAAGCGTATCAACTGGATATTGCTGAGGATGAGCATCCTCATCGCAGAAGTATTATCATAGCCCTGTCCCAGATAGAGGAAACCGCTGATTTCCTTTATCTGCTCATCGCAACCCTCCATACGCAACTGAGAGCGACCATCGACAGAGAAATGGGATACAGTTGTAGCGATACTGTCGTTCTTATATTTGATCGCCATATAGGCAACAGCATCTTTTGAACCGCTCTGAAAGAGGAAGTTGCTATTCCAAGTGAGCATAAAGCTGTCGCCCCTGCGGAAAGCCGTATCAGCCGGAATATGATACTGCAGACGATTCTGCGGTGCGTATGGCACGAGCACCTGTGAGATTACACCGTTCCAGATATTGGCCGTATCGCCCGTGAGTGTACTTGCCGTAAAGGTCTCCACCTCACCGGCAGAAGCGCCATATTCGATGGCCGCTTCACCTAAGCGCTCCTGGACATTCTTCCAAATCTTTACGAAACGGTCGGAACGGGTGTAGTAATAGACAAGCGACGAATCGAACTCTGCCCGTGTAATATCATACTTCTTCAGGACGGCCTCGAAATAAAGCTCGCGGTGGTAGTCGATAACACGGTCTCCCCCTTCATCGCCCCTATCACGGGCAATGCCCTGCGATACAAAATAGTCATAAAGAATGTCTTCCATATCGTCGGGCTGTATATATTCCTTAGGAACTCTTGGCGTACAAGCGGACAAAAGCACCAAAAGAAACAGATATACGATATGACGACGTCGCAGATTCATTCTTCAGAAACGGGCTCTTCTACGGGAGCTTTCTTTTTAAAAGTGATTTGACTGATTTCCAAACGGTAGAACAACAAGAGCAGCACTACCCCCACGCTGATGGAGGCATCGGCAAAGTTGAATACCGGACTAAAGAACACGAAATGCTGTCCACCAACGAAAGGCATCCACAGCGGCCATTCCGTTTCAATCAACGGGAAATAGAACATATCCACCACCTTTCCCATCAGGAATGGGGCATAGCCCGTACCAAACGGCACGAAGTAGGACTGGTAGAACTCTGACGAATTATTGAAGACAAGGCCGTAGAACATACAGTCAATCAGATTGCCCGCAGCTCCCGCAAGGATCATCGACAGACAAACGAGATAGCCCGTTCTTGCCTTCCTGCCCACCTCAAGCCAGATATAATAGCCCAAAGCGGCAATGGCAGCAACACGGAAGAGCGACAGTATGATCTTGCTACCCAGCTGCATGCCAAAGGCCATGCCATTATTCTCAATAAACGAGATATAGAACCAGTCGGTGATGTGAATGCTCTCATGGAGCGTCATCGATGTCTTTACCCAGATCTTGATGGCCTGGTCAATGAGCAGGATGGCAATGATAATCAGCACTGCCAGCCTGCCCTTCGTAAGAATACTTTTCACGCCTTCACTTTTCACGAACTCACTTCTTCTGGTTCATCTTCGACTGAACGCTCAACGTGGCGTGAGGTACGGCACGAAGGCGTTCCTTGGGTATCAGCTCACCCGTGATACGATCGATACCATAAGTCTTATTTTCGATGCGCACCAGTGCAGCCTTCAATCCCTGAATGAACTTCTGCTGTCGAGCGGCCATAGAGATGAGCTCTTCCTTTGTCTGAGTAGCACTACCCTCTTCCAAAGCCTTATAAGTGGGTGATGTATCATCGACATCATTGGAGTCTTCGTTCATAAGCACCTTCATCATCTGGTCATAATCGCTCTTCGCCAATGCCATTTTCTCATTGATAATCTGACGGAACTCCTCAAGTTCTTCGTCACTGTAACGTGTCTTTTCTGCCATATTTGTTCAGATTTAGCTATTAATACTAGTTTTTATCTACTTTAATGTTGAGTTTGAATTCATCGAAGTCCACCTCCTGACCATCGTTGGCTTCCACCTTGATGTCATCAGCCAATACCTGAGTCTTGATATAGTCTGCGAAGTTCTCGAGACTCTTCTCCACCTCAGCATTCGGGGCCAATGTCACTACGATACGGTCAGTAATCTCCAGACCGCTCTCCTTACGGATGTTCTGAATACGGTTGATGAGCTCACGGGCCATACCCTCGTTCTTCAACGCATCGGTGAGTTCCACTTCAAGAGCGACGGTGAGGTTGCCCTCATTGGCAACGAGCCAGCCAGGAATATCCTCAGAGATAATCTCCACATCGACGGCCTCGACGGTCAACTGCTGACCCTCCACCTCGATAGCAATCGAACCCTGCTGTTCGAGTTCTGCAATCTGCTCCTGAGAAAGCTGATCCATTGCGGCTGCCACGCCCTTCATGAGTTTACCGAACTTCTTACCCATGGTGCGGAAATTGCACTTCACCTTCTTGACGAGCACGCCAGCACCCTCTACGAAACGAAGTTCCTTGACGTTCACCTCGTTCATAATCAGGTTCTTAACGGCCTCGATGTGCTTCTTCTGCTCAGCGTCGATGGCAGGAATCATGATGGCCTGCAGCGGCTGGCGCACCTTGATATTGACCTTGCGACGCAGGGCGAGTACCATAGAGGTAATCTTCTGTGCCATCTGCATACGAGCCTCGAGATCCTTGTTAATCTGAGCATCGTCGGCTACAGGGAACTTATCAAGGTGTACGGAGTCGAGCGCACCCCCCAGGTCCTTATACAACTGGTCTGAATAGAACGGTGCAAACGGAGCCAGGAGCTTGGCAACGGTCATCAGACAGGTATAGAGTGTCTGATAGGCACTTAGCTTATCGGCTGACATTTCCTTGCCCCAGAAACGCTTACGGTTCAGACGAACGTACCAGTTAGAGAGGTCGTCGTTCACAAAAGCATCGATAAGTCGGCCTGCGCGAGTAGGATCATAGCCGTCGAGTTCTGCCTCCACACCCTTGATGAGGGTATTCAGGCAAGAGAGGATCCAACGGTCAATCTCAGGTCTTTCCGAAATTTCCGGAGTACCCGGATAATCCGGAGTCCAATCATCGACATTCGCATATAGAGCAAAGAAGCTATAAGTATTATATAAGGTGCCGAAGAACTTACGACGCACCTCGTCGACGCCCTCTGGGTCAAATTTCAGGTTGTCCCAAGGCTCAGAATTCGTCATCATATACAGGCGTACAGCATCAGAGCCATATTTGCCAATCATATCAAAGGGATTCACCACATTACCCACATGCTTCGACATCTTATTGCCCTTGGCATCGAGCACGAGACCAGAAGAAATAACATTCTTGAAGGCCACAGAGTCGAAGATCATCGTAGCGATAGCATGCAGGGTAAAGAACCAACCACGGGTCTGGTCTACTCCCTCATTGATAAAGTCGCAGGGGAATGCAATACCCTTGTCAATCAAGTCCTTATTCTCAAAGGGATAGTGAACCTGGGCATAGGGCATGGAACCGGAATCGAACCACACGTCGATAAGGTCGCTCTCACGCTTCATGGGCTTGCCGCTCTCGCTGACAAGAATAATATTGTCTACATACGGACGATGGAGATCGATCTTGTCGTAATTCTCCTTCGACATATCGCCAGGCACAAAGCCGTTGTCTTTCAACGGGTTGCTCTTCATGAAACCGGCTTTCACAGACTTCTCGATCTCGTTGTAGAGTTCTTCTACCGAGCCGATACAGATTTCCTTGCCGTCCTCATCGCGCCAGATAGGCAGCGGAGTACCCCAGAAACGGGAACGGGAGAGGTTCCAGTCATTGAGGTTCTCTAACCAGTTGCCAAAACGGCCTGTACCTGTAGACTCTGGCTGCCAGTTGATGGTTTTATTGAGTTCGAACATGCGGTCCTTCTTAGCCGTGCTTCGGATAAACCAGCTGTCGAGCGGATAGTAGAGCACAGGCTTATCGGTACGCCAGCAGTGGGGATAGTTGTGTACGTGCTTCTCAATCTTCAAAGCGGTACCCTCCTGCTTCATCTCCATACAGATCACAATGTTCAGGTCTTCAGCCTTAGCTGCTGCCTGCTCATCGTATTTACCATCCTTATTGAACTCAGGAGCGTAAGCATTCTTCACATAGTCACCTGCATGATGACCATAGCCCTCTTTATTCACACATTTGGCAACGAAGTTATCGTCGAGCTCGTCCATCACGTAGTACTTACCCTGCAGGTCGACCATCGGACGGGTTTCACCTTTCTTATTTATAAGGAAGAGACTTGGGATGTGTGCATCCTTGGCCACCTTGGCATCGTCGGCACCGAAAGTAGGCGCAATATGTACGATACCAGCACCATCCTCAGTGGTCACGTAATCGCCAGGAATCACACGGAAAGCCTCGCTCTCCATCTCAACAAACTGATCCTTGCCATTCTCGCCAGTGAACACTTTCTCAGGATGAGCCTCAGCATACGCCTTCACATAATCGGCTGCGTTCTGATCCAGTTTGGCAGAGGGCTTTACCCAAGGCATCAGCTGCTGATACTTCAGACCTACCAGTTCCTCACCGGTATAACGGCCTACAATACGATAAGGTACAAACTTCTCACCCTTGTTGTATTCTGGCATTTCCTCGCCATCGGTTATGTTACCCTCGGGTGCGAGGTAAGCATTCAGGCGGCTCTCAGCCAGAATGATCGTGATTTTCTCACCATTGTAAGCGTTATAGGTTTCCACAGCAACGTAGTCGATCTTCGGACCTACGCAGAGAGCGGTGTTTGATGGCAGGGTCCATGGGGTTGTGGTCCAGGCCACGAAGTAGGTTTCTCCCCATTTACCAGATACTCCGGGATATCCGGATTGTCCAGCTGGTATCGGGCTCAGGGCCTTGAAGAGTGCCGTTACCGTTGTATCCTTTACATCACGATAGCAGCCAGGCTGGTTCAGCTCGTGCGAGCTCAAACCCGTACCTGCTGCGGGCGAATAGGGCTGGATGGTGTAGCCTTTATAGAGCAGGCCTTTCTTATAGAACTGCTGCAGCAACCACCAAAGGGTCTCAATATATTTATTGTCGTATGTGATATACGGATTATCGAGGTCTACAAAGTAGCCCATCTTCTCCGTCAGGTCACGCCATTCCTGGGTGAACATCATCACATTCTCGCGACATTTCTTGTTATAATCCTCCGTTGAGATGTATTTCTCCGAGTCCTTATTGTCGATATCGGCCTTGGTAATACCGAGTTCCTTCTCGACACCAAGTTCTACGGGCAGTCCATGGGTATCCCATCCGGCCTTACGCTTAACCTGATAGCCCTTCATGGTCTTGTAGCGGTTAAAGGTATCTTTAATGGTACGTGCCAGCACATGATGAATACCAGGATGACCGTTGGCAGAGGGAGGTCCCTCGAAGAATACAAACTGTGGACAGCCCTCGCGCTCATCAACCGAGCGCCAGAACACGTTCTTCTCACGCCACATCTCAAGGATGTCGTCGTTCACCTTCGTCAGGTTCAAGCCGTTATGTTCGGCGAATCTCTTAGTCATATCTGCTATAAACTATAAACTCTAAACTATAAACTCATTATTTAGGGCGCAAAGGTACTAAAAATATTCGAGTCGACAAAAGAAATAAATAATTTTAAGATTTCTACCCCGAAATGTGCGATAATTCAGAAATAATTATTATCTTTGCAGACAAAACAAGTCAATTCAATAATTAAAAACAAGTAATTATGGTATTAATGATTATTCAGCTCCTCATTGTCTTAGGAGCATTGTGGGTAGGTTCTCGCTATGGTTCACTTGCCCTGGGTGCTATTTCCGGTATCGGTCTGGCCATTCTCGTGTTTTGTTTCAGTCTCAAACCAGGAACTCCTCCGACGGATGTTATCTACATCATCATCGCAGCCGTAACCTGTGCTGGTATTATGCAGGCCTCTGGCGGTATGGACTGGCTCATTCAGATTGCGGAAAAGATGTTGCGCAAGCATCCGGATCGCATCACTTTCCTGGCCCCATTAACCACTTTCTTCCTGACAGTATTGGTAGGAACCGGACATGTCGTATATACCTTGATGCCAATTATTTGCGACATTGCGTTAAAGAAAGGCATTCGCCCTGAGCGGCCCTGTGGTGTGGCTTCGATTGCCTCACAGGTAGGTATCACTTGTTCACCCATTGCCGCTGCCGTTGTGGCCTTCGTCACCATCTCCAATGAGAATGGTTTCGGCATCTCCATTCCGGGTGTGCTGATGGTTTCGATTCCCGCATGTCTGTGTGGACTGATGGCAGCAGCAGCCGCCTCTTATCACCGTGGTCTCGACCTCGACAAGGATCCGGAGTTCCAGAAGAAGATTGCCGACCCTGTGCAGCGCGAATATATCTACGGCTCTGGAGCGACGACCCTCGACAAGAAGATTCCGCAGTCAGCAAAGAATGCGGTATTTGTATTCCTCGGTGCCCTCGCCATCATCGTTTTCTTTGCCATCTTCCAGAGTGCCCTGCCTGCATGGGATGGAAAGCCGCTGAAGATGAATCTCGTCATCCAGATTGTGATGATTGCAGCAGCAGCCTTGATGATACTCTTCTGCAAGGCTCAGCCGAAGAAGGCCGTTTCAGGCCCCGTGTGGCAGTCGGGTATGGTGGCCGTAGTCGCTATCTATGGTATCGCCTGGATGGCTGACACTTATTTCTCGAACTATATGCCTGAAATCCAAGCCATGCTCGAGGGTATCGTGAAGGATTATCCTTGGAGCATCGCCCTTGTATTCTTCATGGTTTCGGTGCTTATCAACTCACAGGGAGCAGTGGTTGTATCGATGTTACCATTGGCCTATTCGCTGGGCATCGCTGGTCCGGTATTGCTAGGTGTACTGCCTTCAGTATACGGTTATTTCTTCATACCGAACTATCCATCAGATATCGCTACCGTGAACTTCGACCGCTCAGGCACCACAGTGATTGGTAAGTATCTGTTGAACCACTCATTCATGATGCCAGGTCTCATTTGTGTCTTCACATCGACCATCGTGGCCTACGTTCTCTCATCCATCTTCTTCTAAGGCTGATGAGTAAGAGGTATTTGACAATGATTATTCTGGCCACTCTGGCTGTAGGAGCTACAGCCCAGCAATGGCCAGAAATCCGACAGGAAGCCAAGGCCGGCGCGCGTTGGTGGTGGTTAGGCTCGGCTGTCGATAAGGAGAACCTGCGCTGGACCATGCAGGAATACGCCCAACATGGCATCGGTGCTCTGGAGATTACGCCCATCTATGGCGTGCAGGGGAATCAGGCCAATAACATTCCCTATCTCAGCGACCAATGGATGGAGATGCTACGCTTCACCCAGGAGCAGGGCCGAGCCAACGGTATCGAGATTGATATGGCCACAGGCACAGGCTGGCCCTTCGGAGGACCTTGGGTGCCGTTAGAGGAAAGTGCCAACAAAGTAATCTTCGTGAACAATAGTTTTGAAGGCAAGAGCGTGACCTGTCTGTCTCTAAAGGTAGCGGACAAGGATGAGAAATACAGCAGGCTTCATAAAGTCATGGCCTATTGGCAAGGGAAGCCCTACGACATTACCCCCTATGTCAAGGACGGACTGCTTACCTGGTCGCCAGAGGATATGCTAAAGTCGCAGATGAAGGCTGCTGGGGAGAAAAAAAACAAGACGATGAAAAAGGTCTTGAAACTCAGGCTGAAAGAACTTGAGAGTGCCCATTGGGAGGTGGTCGCCCTCTATGTCCGTTATGGTGTGATGAAAGTGAAACGTGCTGCCCCAGGCGGCGAAGGACTGGTGATTGACCATTTCGACCGTCAGGCCGTCGCCAATTATTTGACACATATCGAGGCTGCCTTTGAACGAACCCATACGTCCTACCCTCACACATTCTTCAACGACTCCTACGAAGTGGCAGACGCCACATGGACCCCAACCCTGTTAGAGGAATTCGAGAAACGGCGGGGCTATAAGCTGCAAGACTATCTTTTGCTTCTGCAAGCGGGCGATCCCAAAATCGTCAGCGACTATCGCGAGACCTTAGGCGACTTGCTTTTAGAGAACTTCACCAACCAATGGACGGCCTGGGCTCACAAGCACGGTGCCATCACCCGTAATCAGGCGCATGGGTCACCAGCCAATCTGATTGACTGCTATGCTGCGGTGGATATTCCTGAGATTGAAGGCTTCGGACTATCGGAATTAGGCATCAAGGGACTTCGCACCGATCCTGGCAAGACCCGTAAGAACGACTCCGATTTCTCAATGCTGAAATATGCACCATCGGCTGCCCATATCTGTGGCAAGCCCTATACATCGAGTGAGACCTTTACCTGGCTGACGGAACATTTCCGCACCTCACTCTCACAGTTAAAGCCTGACATCGACCTGATGTTCTGCGCTGGCGTCAACCACATGTTCTTCCACGGCACCTGCTATTCGCCGAAAGATGACCCGTGGCCAGGCTGGAAGTTCTATGCCTCTATTGACATGTCGCCTACCAATAGTATCTGGCGCGATGCTCCCTACTTCATGCAATATGTGGAACGCTGTCAGAGTTTCCTGCAATGGGGACAGCCTGACAACGACTTCCTCGTTTATCTGCCTGTTCGTGATATGTGGCAGAAAAATACCAAGAAACTGCTCATGCAGTTCAGCATCCACGCCATGGGCAGTCTGGCTCCCGAGTTTATCAAGAGCATCCTGGCCATCGATCGTGCTGGCTTCGATAGCGATTATATCTCCGACCGTCTGCTACTTTCTACCACCTACAAAGACGGCATGCTGCAAACAGCTGCTGGCACACGCTACAAGGCGCTCGTCATTCCTGAGTGCAAGATGATGCCAGAGAATGTGAAACAGCACATCGGCCAATTAAAGGCCCAGGGAGCCCATATTATATATGGTACGCGCGCTACAGACCTTACTGCTGCCGCCAAACCCGAAGCCATAAAAACAGAATGCGGTCTGAAAGCCATCCGACGGAAGAATGCCACTGGCTATCATTACTTCATTGCCAATCTCACGTCTAACGATATCAACGACCGTCTGCCATTAGCCGTCGACTTTAAGGATGCCGTCTGGTTCAATCCTCTCAATGGCGATATCATCCCCGTCAGCATGAGTGGCGACAGCATTGATATCTGCCTACGCAGCGGCGAATCAATGATCCTGCAGACCTTTGATAATATCCTAGGAAATCCTAGAAACTCTAGAATATCTAGACAATCTAGATTATCCAGCCCTTCTAACCAGCCAAGCCAAATCACCCTCCCCGGCCCCTGGACCCTCACCTTTACCGAAGAGGCCCCCAAAGTGGAAAAGAGCTTCAAACTGGAAAAGCTCCTGACTTGGGAATCCTTGGATGACGACAGTGCGAAGGTGACAATGGGCACAGGTGTCTATACCACCAGATTTAAACTGACGAAGAAAGACGACCCGAAGGGTGCCTGGCAGATAGACCTCGGTGATGTGCGTGAGTCAGCCCGTGTCTATATCAACGGCCAGTTCATCGGCTGTGCATGGAGCGTGCCTTTCGTGCTCGACTGCAAGCAGGCACTGAAAATTGGCGATAATGAACTCCGCATCGAAGTGACCAATCTACCTGCCAACCGCATCGCAGACTTAGACCGCAGAGGTATCCCTTGGCGTAAGATGGAAGAGATCAACGTGGTGGATATCAACTACAAGAAAACCACTTACGACGGATGGGAGCCCGTTCCCAGCGGACTTAATTCTGAAGTCAGGTTCATCCACAAATAAAAAGAGAGGCTTCGCAGATTGCGAAGCCTCTCTTTTTGTTATCCAATCAAGGAAATTACTCATCTTCCTTCATCTCCTCCTCATGCTGCTTGATCAGAGCCTGCTGGATATCGTTCGGCACGAGCTCGTAGCTTGAGAAACTGGTTGTGAACGAAGCACGACCACCCGTCAGAGAACTGAGAGCGATAGAGTAGCTGGCCAACTCCTTCAAAGGAATCTTAGCCGTCAGCTTCTGATAGCCTGCCTCAGAATCCATACCCATGATAATGGCGCGACGACCCTGCAGGTCAGACATCACATCACCCATATAGTCGGCAGGAACGAGCACTTCAAGATCGTAGATCGGCTCAAGCACCTTAGGACCAGCCTCCTTAAAGGCAGCTGAGAAAGCGTTACGGGCTGCGAGCATGAATGACAATTCGTTAGAGTCTACCGGGTGCATCTTACCATCGTAAACAATCACGCGAACGTCACGGGCATAAGAACCTGTCAACGGGCCCTGCTCCATACGCTCCATCACACCCTTCAGGATAGCAGGCATGAAGCGCATATCGATAGCACCACCAACCACAGAGTTGATGAACACGAGCTTTCCGCCCCACTCCAGATCCTTCTCTTCCTTCGACTTGATGTTCATCTTGAACTCCTGTCCATTGATGGTGAACGATGTGGGATCAGGCATACCCTCAGAATAAGGCTCCACAATCAGGTGAACCTCACCAAACTGACCGGCACCACCCGACTGCTTCTTATGACGATAGTCGGCACGGGCCATCTTCGTGATGGTCTCGCGATAGGGAATCTTCGGCTCCTGATATTCAATCTGGATCTTCTCATTATTCTCCATACGCCACTTCAAGGTACGCAGGTGGAATTCACCCTGACCATGAACGATAATCTGGCGCAACTCCTTCGACTGCTCAACCACCCATGTGGGATCCTCCTGGCGCATCTTGGCTAAGGCAGCCATCATCTTCTCGGTCTCAGACTCGTTAACAGCCTTGATGGCACGAGAGAACTTCGAGTTAGGATATTTGATGAAATCGAACTTATTGTCGACGTCCTTGCCGTTCAGTGTGTTACCAGTCTTCACGTCCTTCAGCTTCACGGTACAGCCGATATCACCAGCATTGAGCTGGTCTACCTGAATACGGTTGGCACCTGCACAAGCATACAGGGTTCCCATACGCTCCTTTGAGCCACGGTCAGCATTTGTCAGGTCGTCGCCGCTCTTCACAGAACCGCTCATCACCTTGAAATAGCTCACTTCACCGATATGGGGCTCCACACCTGTCTTGAAGAAATAGAGTGATGCAGGAGCATTGGTGTCAGCAGGAACATCCTTGCCGGCAGCATTCTTAACAACGGGCATCTCGCTGACGAAAGGCACCACGTTGCCGAGGAACTCCATCAGACGGCGTACACCCATGTCGCGACCTGCGCAGACACAGAATACGGGGAAGATAGAACGCGTAACAAGACCCTTACGGATACCCTCACGCATCTCATCCTCTGTCAAGTCCTCACTCTCGAAGAACTTCTCCATCAGTGAGTCGTCGCCAGCGGCAGCGGCCTCTACCAGAGCGGCCTTCATCTCCTTGGCCTTGTCGAGCTGATCGGCAGGAATCTCCTCAATGATAGGAGCACCACCCTCAGGCTTCCAAGAGTATTTCTTCATCAGCAACACATCAATAACGCTGTTGAAGCCAGGACCAGTAGCGATAGGATACTGAACAGGCACGCAGTTCGGGCCATAGACATCCTTCAGCTGAGAGAGGATCTGATCGAAGTCACAATTATCACGATCCAGCTGGTTAATCAGGAAGATCACGGGCTTCTTCAGCTTCTCCGTGTTGCGGAAAGCATTCATCGTGCCCACCTCAGGACCATACTGGCCGTTGATGAGAATCACAGCCTGGTCGGTCACGTTCATAGCGGTGATAGAGCCACCCACGAAGTCGTCAGAACCCGGACAGTCAATGATGTTGAGCTTCTTGTTATTCCACTCTACATGAAAAACAGTAGAGAACACCGAGTAGCCATATTCCTGTTCAACAGGGAAATAATCGCTCATGGTGTTCTTACCCTCTACGGTACCGCGGCGCTTGATAATGCCAGCTTCATAGACCATACTTTCGGCAAGAGTAGTCTTGCCGCTACCCGCACTGCCAATGAGTGCAATGTTTTTGATTTCGTTTGTCTGATAAATCTTCATTATTGTTTGGTTTTAAGTCAAATATTAATTTCGGGCAGCTAAATTAGACATTTTTTCAGAAATCACCAAAGAAATCTTCTAATAATTAAAATTAATTAGTAATTTTGTGCTCGAAATGGCAGGAATCTACATACATATACCGTTTTGTGCAAGCAGATGCATCTATTGCGCATTCTATTCGACCACCTCTCTCGCCCTCCGTCAGAAGTATGTCGATGCGGTATGCCGTGAGGTGTCGATGAGATGCGCAAATGCGTACGACATCAACACCATCTACCTCGGCGGTGGCACACCGAGCCAGCTCACGGCAGCGCAGTTGCAGCAGCTCTTCAACGCCCTATACATATATAATAAGGTGTCGCCCAATGCCGAAGTCACCATCGAAGTAAATCCAGACGACGTCTCCGTTGAGTTTGCTGCTATGTTACAGCAACTCCCCGTCAACCGCGTCTCCATGGGTGCCCAGACCTTCAACAATGCGCGCCTTCGCTTTCTCCGCCGTCGCCATACGTCGCAGCAGGTCAGCGAAGCCGTCAGCCGTCTGCGCCAGGCAGGCATTCAGAATATCAGCATCGACCTGATGTACGGTTTCCCTGGCGAGACCCTCGACGACTGGGAGCGTGACATCACCGCCGCCCTCAGCCTCCAAGTGGAGCATCTTTCTGCCTACTGCCTCTCCGTCGAAGAAGGCACCCCACTCCATCGGATGCTCCAAGGACACAATGGGGACTGTCCCCTCTGTGAGCAGCGCAGCGAATTACAAGGGGACTGTCCCCAGTGTGTCCTTCCTGACGAAGAACTCGTCAGGGCGATGTATTATCTGTTAAAGGACCGTCTGGAATCCGCAGGTTTCGAACACTATGAGATCTCGAACTTCGCTAAACGCGGTTTCCGCTCTCGCCACAACAGTTCCTACTGGACGGGCGTGCCCTACCTCGGTCTGGGTGCCGCTGCCCATTCCTTCGACGGTCACACGCGTTCATGGAACGTCGCCGACATCCACCAGTACATCGATGTCATAGAACGCGGGGAAAGGCTCTTTGAATCAGAGCCCATCGAGGGCGAAACGGCCTACAACGACATGCTGACGGTTGCCCTCAGAACCCGGGAGGGACTTGACCTGAACAAACTTTCGGAAAAGCACCGCGCCTACTGCCTCAAAACCGCCCAGCGATACATCGACGCAGGCCTTTTAAAACTAAAGACAACACCAGGGCAATCCCCATCCTACCTGACCCTGACACGCGAAGGCCTTTTCGTTAGCGACATGATTATCAGCGACCTGATGCTCATCCCTGACTGATCACCGACAGTCGAACAGAATCTTCCTCCTATTCTCCTTCGGCCTCTCTGCGAAGTGAACCCAACACGTCGTACCTCTCTTCTCCAAGATCAGTTCGTCGAAATGACGATGGGGATTTCCCCTCCTGAGTAGGAGGGGTCAGGGGTGGTCTGAACACTCTCAGACATTCCCTTGTTCAGCCCCCCTCTTACTCCCCCTCGCTCCAGCTTTGCTGGCTTGCTACCATTGGGACGCAAGAACTCAGGGAGAGAAAATCCATCGCCATAAAACATATTGTGTCACATCAGTTACTATGTTATAAAAAAGCTTACTTGATACTGATTTCTCTTAGGCCTGATCATTTTTCGACATAGGCCTGATATTTTATCCGTTCAGGCCTGAAAAATTATCCGCTAAGGCCTGATAATTAATTTTGGGGCCTGATTCGCTCAAATTTGAGGTCAGATTCGTGAAAATATGAGGCCTGAGTCATTCTGACTTTAGGACTGTCCCGCTACGGAATTTCCGCTACATTATCGCGATTTCGCCGAATACCTAAAATCCGCAGATAATTTTCAAAGGTCTAATTTTGCCGCCATTTGAGACATGTCTGTCTGTTTTTAGCCATACAAGCGTGTAATCCGACCGACCATGAGCCAGTACCCCCTTACCCCGTAAGGTCGAGAGGCATAGACCGAGGCATCAATGAAGAAGGTTGTTTTATCCGTGTTCCCAAATAAGTTTGTATGGCTTGTTGGAGTAGATGTTGAGTTTGTACTGCCTTGCCGTTCTGACCCACTTGGCAGGTACGGCGATGAATCTGAAAAGGAAGCTCTTGACCCTGTCCGTGGCCTTGATTCCAAAGAGAACAGCCATGAGCGGCAATGCCACGATGTATCGGTAGAAGTTTGCAGCCATGGCGGTGATAAGCAGGAACACGGTGTTCTGGTTCATGAATGACTTCGGCAGGTGTGCCCATCCAAAGTCGTTGTTCT
>JAEEGG010014862.1_pt1 | contig 16416 bp, 12 predicted proteins | sample 9134161 | NCBI WGS metagenome assembly JAEEGG01 (sample SAMN16246543, study PRJNA631951) | gut metagenome | biome: gut microbiome; feature: rumen; material: CR-attached | host: Bos | place: Iran: Karaj | collected 2018-10
TGCAGGACTCTTCATGATACCTTATAGCTATTGGGTATTTATCAAACTGTCAGGTTTCTCGGTTGCCTTCTGGCTTTTCACCTGCGTCTTCATGCTGGTTTGCGTAGGAGCCACCTATTATAACAGCAGGAACATTAGCGATTCGAACCTCATGACCAACAATCTTCTGGATGTACGTCGCCGCATGGCTCGCGCCAAGAAGTTCGATGCCAACTGGCTCTTCTTCGGTGTTCCTGGCATACTCCTTTTCATGGGCTGGTTTATGTACGAGACCTATCAGGTTCAAGGAGGCGGTATAGACAACCCCTTCTTCTGGGGCGGCTGCATTGGTGGTATTATTGGAGCTATCATCGGATTTATGGTGCACTTCAAGACCCAGCGCCAGTATCAGGACATCATCGACCAGATAGAAGACCTGACAGCAGAGGAATGAGAATTTGCTGAATGGACTTATTTGCCGAGCCTGTTGACGTATTTTACGGGCTCGGCTTCTTGTTTCAGGACATCAGCAAAGCGTTGAGGCTTGATGGTGACAGGTCCTCGCATGAACTCTGGGATGTTGTAACTCTTCAGCAACTGACGATGATTGTCTGGATTGGCACAAGGCACTTCGAAGGGTTTGCTGCCGTGTCCATTGGCATCGATATGAGCAATGAACGGACGGGTGTAATTGCAGTCATAGCGACGACTGCTGAATATGACCCATTTGCCATTGCTTGACCAAGAGTGGTAGCTCTCAGTATCTGCAGAGTTAATCTCCTCCATATTACGAACCTCGCCAGTCTGCAGGTCGAGCATCCAGAGGTCAGCATCGTGGTGCCAAATATGGAACACTCCGTATTTTGCGACAGTGAACATCAGGTAGCGTCCATCAGGCGAGATGCGTGGTAGTGTGGCACTCTTGTCGAGGCTGTCAGCAGCAAACACCAACTCACGTGGCCCAAACTGCATGGTTTCTGGGTTGAAACGCTTCTTATAAAGGTTGTATTTTGCCTCTTGCGTGCGAGTGATGAACTCCTTGCCCTTATCGCTAATCGTGTCGCCATACTCAAAATGAGCACTACAGTAGTAGAGTGTCTTACCATCAGGTGCCCAGAAGGGGAAGCACTCCATCTCGGCAGGGTCCTTTTCGATATTCGTCACCTCGTTTTTCTCCACGTCGTAGGCAATGAGGTCACTCTCTGAGTCGAATACCTCAATCTTGTTGGGATTGACACTGTGGAATATCTGGCCCGTCATGTTCGTGCTATAAACGATAAGGGGGAGCCAGGGGTGCCATGTGGGATAGACGCCAGCCGACAGGATGGAGTCGTTCCTCATGTTTATCTTCTTGATGTTGCCATCATAGGCTATGACCGTTCCTCCCATGTTCTGACGAGCGTGGAACTGCATGCGCTCGGGGTTGTACTGCTGGTAGTTGTGGCAGTTGATGCATTGACCTTGCGCGCCTTCCGAACAGAGCAGGTTATCGTAGATGATGCTCTCGTCGTAGTTCTCCAGACAGCGCTGGTTGATGGTCAGCTCTTCGTACGTAACATAAGATGGTGGAATGAGTCGATAGCTGATATAAGCATCGATGCTGTCTGGCGAGACGTAGATGCTGAAAGGCTTGAAGCGTGTCCAGTTGCCGTTGTCCTCTACAAAGACCTCCACCTTGATGTCCTTACCTTTAGCTGCTTCAGCCAGTTGTCGCCAGTCATCAGCATCGGGCTGTATCTTTTCGCCTCCACAGATGACTTCTTGGTCGCCAGCAGTCAGTCTGGCTACCACCTCATCTGCCTTGCCGTCTATCTGGAAAGTCAGAGGGGCCATGTTGATAGGCACCGTTACGTTGGTATAGTCAGGATAGATATTCGGCAACTTGTCCGACTCCCAATAGTTCTCAGGAATCTTGTGGCCACAGGCTGCCAACATCGTTGCTATGGTGGTCAATAAAACGAGTCTTTTCATATCAATAATAAGTAATGTTTTTCAAAAAGAAATATTCAAAGTAGTATGTATTGCCGAAATACTGATACAGGCTCTGTCTGATGCTGGGATCCTGTGTTTTGCTAAACTGCTGCAATTGGCGCATAAAGCCGTTGAAGCTCTCCTTGACGCCAGGTTGGAGCACCCACTGGTCCAGTCCCTGCTGACCTTCCATGTTGGCAAAGAGCCATGCAGCCTCCTGAAAGATGCGTGGTGGCATGTTTTCTTCACCGTTCAGCTTCACATAGTGGTCAAATCGAGGCCAGAAAAGGCTGGCGTCTCTGCTCCACATCGCTCCCAGCACGGCCTGCTCCTGGAAATAGATATCGTCGGCATCCTGCTCGGCCAAAGCAGTCATCAGCGCTTTTTCCACATAGCCCTCTACAGCATCCAACCTGTCAGTATAGTGCATCATGCGAGTGATGGGACCTGTCTCTTGATCTTGGGCCAACAGCTTCGGATCGTTGAGCAGCGTCTCCATGTGGTCAGCCCAATCGCCATAGTAACTAGTCTGACGCAGTATGTCGAGGAATTTCCTTGCAGCCTGTGGCTCCTTGTTAAAGATGGCACTACGAGCCAAAGCCTTCAACTGTTCTACGTTCCAACCGTACTCCACACCTTCCTCCATGCATACACGATGGCACTCGTTCATGGCGCCATATTGATAGAGCATCATGCGACCAGCCACATTAAACATAAAGACTGGCAGTGGTGTATTGCTCTTCTTCGAACCCTTGCGGAAGTTATACATCTCGTCGCACTGGCGCCCCAGTCGGCTCAGCGCCAGGTTGTGCATCATGACGATGGCTCTGGTGGGCTCCTCGTCCTGCTTTGTGCCTTCCTTGACGACGCCTTCCCAGTCAGCCTCTTCTATGCAGCGCTGCATCTTGAGTTCGTGATGAAAGTTAGCATCCTTATACCAGAAATGGTAAACGACTCCTGCCATGATGATGTAAGACGCAAAAGGTAAGATGTAAGTGGTCCATGTTGACTTCTGCTCTTTACGTTGTGCCTGATAGGTAGCAGCCATTAACAGGAAGCAGGCAGCCAGCGCATAATAAGGGTAATAGTAGGCAGGATAACTGTCAACAATGGCGAAGACAGGAATGCCTACCCGATAGATGTCAATGATGTTGGTATTGACGAAGACGAAGCGATAGTAGAGTAGGGGCACGGCAATGATGCTCAGTAGTGCTGCAATGCTCTGTATGATGCGTGAGGTTTGTGCATTAGGCAGTCGCCACGTCATCACAGCCATCAATACGATAGCAGCCAACGCATAGACACCCATCAACGGATAGCCCACAACTGCCACTGCCACGATGAATGCTGTCCGCATCCACATCTTCTCTGGCACACTGCGGAATGCCCACAACAGGGCTGTTGCCATTGTTGTTCCGATGGTAGCCACATAGAAAAATCCTGGCAGTTTCATGAAGTACACCCAGTAGCCTAAGTCCATATTAGCCAATAGGAGGATAGCCACAGGGATTGCAGTCAGCGCCGTCCATCGGTCAGGAATGTTAAATGCCCGTTTCATCAGCCACATCAGTAGCAGCCACCAACCACAGAGCATGATGACGCCCACCCACGGATAATAGAAATGCTGGGTGAACCATGCTCCCAGATAGGAGAGCATACCACCAGGCACAGCCATCATCTGCAGGAAGAACGATGACGTGGAAAGGAAAACGTTGTGCTGCTGAACCTTCCAGAGCAGGTCGGCTTCAAAGAAAAGCATGACTGAAGCAACCGCTATCAGCGTTGCCAGCCAAAGGGCTATAGGTTGTAGTTTTTTTATCATCCGTCTATCAAAAGATGTTTTCGGGTGGCAAAGGTACAAAATAATTCATAATTCATCGTGCATAATTCATAATAATTTCATAATTTTGCACCCGATTTACAACAATTAGACTTAACACATGACTTATCTAGGTGAATTGATATCTATTGGCGTAGCATTCTCGTGGACGGCTACAGCATTGCTCAGTGAGTTTGGCTCTAAGCGACTGGGCAACCTTACGCTGAACGTGTTGCGCATGATGCTGGCACTCTTGTTTTCGTTGGTGCTGTTTGTGGTGGTAACGGGTAACCTGTTACCTGCTGGTGCTTCTGTTGAGGCTGCTGGTTGGATGTTGCTGTCAGGACTGGTGGGCTATGTCATTGGCGACTTCTGCCTCTTCCAGTGCTATATTATTATAGGTTCGCGCTATGGACAACTCTTCATGACGCTCGCCCCTTTGTCAGCAGCTCTGATGGCGTGGGTTACGCTGGGTCAGCAGATGACGCTGATGAGCATCGTGGCCATGTTGGTCACGTTGTTGGGAATCGGCATTTCTGTGCTAGGACGAGGTGAACACCATAGGGTATCGCTGAAGTTGCCCCTCAATGGAGTGCTCTATGCCATTGGTGCTGCTGTCTGTCAGGGTGTGGGCTTGGTACTCAGCAAGATTGGCATGGACCATTATGAGGTATCAGCAGCAATGCCCGACTGGCTGATTCCCTTCAGTGCCAACTTCTATCGTTGTGTGGCAGGCATCATTGGCTTTACCATATTGCTCTATTTTCGTGATGGACTGGCTCCTTTGCGAGAGGCTTTGCACGACAAGAAAGGTCTCTCCGTAGCTACAGCCACCACCATCTTTGGTCCCTTTGTGGGTGTTGGCTTCTCGCTGATGGCTGTACAATACACAGCTGCAGGCATTGCCTCCACGCTGATGGCTATGACGCCCATCATCATCCTGTTGCCTTCCTATTTGCTGTTCCACGAGAAGATTACCCTCAAAGCCGTCCTTGGTGCCATCATCTCCGTCGTTGGCGTTAGCCTCTTCTTCTTGGGGTAAAGGTACCAGCCATATACATAACATGTCTCAGGCATATATCTCATAGAGAAACGACGAGTTACTGTTCGAGAAACGACGTTTCTCTCATCGTGATACGACGAGTTGCTGAGAGTGATAATATTTCTTATTTTTTAGCAACAAACAGAGTAAATAAATGGAATAATTTGTAACTTTGCGCCATCGTAATAAAACAAAACAGAACATCATGAAGAAAATTGCAGTAAAAATCTCAGCATTCTGCCTGCTGCTCGTGGCAGGCGTAGTAGTATCATCATGTGGTGGAGCAGGAACTCTGCTTCAGACTCTGGGTAGTGGTGGCACACTGGCCAATGCTTTCACCAGCGTTATCGGACTGGACAAGGTGACCAAGCAGGGAATGGTTGGAACATGGCACTACAACAGTCCAGGATGTGCTTTCACCAGCGAGAACCTGTTGGCAAAGGCTGGTGGCGAGGTAGCAGCCACGAAGATAGAGCAGGAGATGGCTCCTTATTTCCAGAAGACTGGTATCAATGCCCAGAACACTGTCGTTACGTTCAATGAGGACGGAAGCTTCCAGGCATCGATTGCTGGTAAGAGCTTCAGCGGAACATGGACGCTGGACGAGTCGACAGCCAAGGTGACGATGAAGGGTTTGCTGCTGTCTATCAACTGCTATGCTAAGCGCGAGTATGGTGGCATTTCACTGCTCTTTGAATCAAAGAAGCTGCTCAACGTGCTGCAAATCATGGCTGCCATGAGTGGTAACGATACTGTCCAGAAGGTGGGTGACCTGTCAAAGAACTATGATGGTATCCGCCTTGGCTTCGACATGAAGAAGTAACGGATAAAAAACCTTGAAACAGATGAAAAGACTCTTATTATCCATTGCAGCGATGACAGCAATGACCACACTTTCAGCTCAGCGCATGCTGGTGCTCTACTATTCGGAGACAGGAACGACAAAGACTGTCGCCCAGGAACTGCAGAAGCAGACAGGTGCCGACATAGAGAGCATAGAGTGCGTAGAACCTTACTCTGGCAACTTCCAGGAGACCATTCAGCGTGGTCAGCGTGAGATGCAGAGTGGTAATTATCCTGCACTGAAGGCACTGAAGAAGAAGGTGGCTGATTATGACATCGTCTTCTTGGGTTACCCCATCTGGTTTGGTACCTATGCCAACCCCATCGTCTCCTTGCTGAAGGAGCAGGACTTTGCTGGCAAAAAGATTGTCCCCTTCTGTACCTTTGGTAGTGGTGGACTGAACACATCGAGCGACGCACTCCGCAAGGCGCTGCCCAAGGCGCAGGTGCTGGAGGGCTATGGTGTCCGTACGGCTCGTGTGGCAGCAGCCTCCAAGGAGTTGGACCGATTCCTGAAAGAGAATGGATATAAGAAGGGTAAGGTTGCGAAGTTGCCAGACTACTCAGCCCAGCAGCCTGTCACCGATCAGGAGAAGGCTATTTTCGATGCTGCTTGCTCCAGTTATCAGTTCCCCTTAGGAACACCCCAGACCGTAGGCAAGCGCACGACTCCCGATGGTACTGACTATAAGTACACAGTGAAGGGTCGTGGTATGAATGGCGAGGAGTCAACCTCTGTCATTTACGTAACGGTAGGAAAAGCCGCTGACGCGAAGCCGGAGTTTACGCAAGTTGTGCGTTAAACTCTGGGCTCCGTCACCCGGATACACATAATAGTAAGATCGTCGTTGGGCTCTGCACCCTTGCGATGACGCTCCACTTCTGCAGCAAGGGTTTCTACCACTTGCTGTGACGACTCGAAGCGGGTGTTGCGCAGGATGCTGAGCAGACGTTCTTCACCAAACTGTTGCTGCTGTGGGTTCTCTGCTTCGTTGAGGCCGTCCGTATAGAGCAACAGTGCACGTCCTGTAATATTCTCAATCTCTTCGCCCACGTACTGCAGTCCAGGCCATAGGCCGAAGGGTGCGTTAGACTCCATTTGGAGGAAGTCGCCATGCGATGGCGAACCACCAATGACAGGCGGATTATGGCCAGCATTACAGAACGACAAGTGACCTGTCTTGAGGTCAATCACTCCCAGGAAGAAGGTGACAAACATACCATTCTCGTTGTCTTCGCCAGAGAGTGCGTCGTTGATGCGCGTACAGATTTCTGCAGGTTGCATGCCCTGCTTGGCCAGCGTCTGGAAAAGGCGCGTAACCTGTGCCATAAACAAGGAAGCGGGCACTCCCTTGCCACTGACGTCGCCCAAACAGAAGAACAGTTGGTCTCCGTTTAACACATAGCCATAAAGGTCGCCTCCAACCTCACGGGCAGGAGACATCCAGGCATACATATCTAGTCCCTCACGATTGGGGAAGGCGCTGGGCACCATCGACATCTGGATGTCGCGAGCAATGCGCAATTCACTCTCTATGCGCTCCTGTTCGGCCTTGACGGTTGCCAGTCGACGAGCAGCACGCTGTCGTAACAGAATATAGGTAATGATGGCTGCTACGACGATGATTCCGATGATGAACATCAGGTACATTCGCTGGCGCTCGTTTTCCATCTTCTCGCGTTCCTGCTGGGCACGCAGTTCGTCCAACTCGAAACGCTTGTTGAGCTCGTTCAGTTGCTGACGCGTCTCTTCTTTGTTAATGGAATCCACCAGTTCGTAGTGCTCATCAAGGGCGTTGTAAGCCTCTTGCCAACGTCCAGTGCTGGACATGATGATAGCACGCTGTTTGAGCACATCCGAATAGGCATTGATATCCAGTTCCTTGGCTTCAGGCAACTGCTGGTTGTTCAGTTTTAGTGCCTCTGCATAGTCCTTACGCTCGATGGCTAATTTTGTACGATAACCCACCACCTCGTTGCGTGTTACCTTTGACCATCCGTTGATTTCGATATGCTTTACCACGGAGTCAACGTGTTGGGCAGCTTTGTCAAGTTCCTTCTTCTTCAGATAGTAATAGTAGCAGGAGTGGTGGTAATAGTATAGCCAGTTGGAGAACTGACGACGACCAATGGTTGTATCCTTGCGACAGTGGTTAATATAAGCCAACCACTCGTCCAACGTTTTGTGCATCCTCAGCGTGTCGTTCATGTTCTTCAGTTCGTTGGCGTAATACACATAGATGCTGTTCTTCAGGAAGGGTTCAGCATCATCAGGATAGCTGGCCAGTGCTCGCTCAAAACTGCGTGTTGCCTCTTCACGATTCAGCTGGTTATCGTAAACTAGCGCCTTGATGAATTCAGCAACAGTCAGACCATAATTGTTGCCTCGCTGTATGGCATCGTCGTGGATTTCCTGAGCTACCTGAACGGCTTTGTTGGCCTCGCCAGAGAAATTGTATTCCTCGCCCAACAGCATCCAGGTGTCGTAGTAATCGAACCACAATTCGTTGTCGCGACAGTATTCCAACACGCTGGGCACTTTCATGACCAGTGTATCATGGATGTTGTTGTTATAGTAATAGGCCAGTCCGCCATACAACTTACGGGCTGAGTCCACCAAGGCCTTATGCTTCGCCTTGGCAATGCTGTCAGTTTCGTCCGCAGAAGCATTCGTATTGTTTCCACTGCGCTGGCTGCACGCACCAGCAAGCATCAGTAGCAGGAGCGCTATTAGGTAGTAAGTTTTCTTCATCATTTTTTACCTCAACATCATATTCTGCTGCAAAGTTACGATTTTTTTTGATTATAACAGCCATAATCAAGAAAAAAAGGACCCGAAGCTGTCACAGCGTCAGGTCCTTGGCATAATAACTCTAGTTTTTTGTGAACTTGAAATTATCTAATGAATAGCAGCTCGCGATATTTAGGCAATGGCCACAGAGCATCATCGACGATGAGCTCCAGTTTGTCAATCTGGTAGCGGATGGTGTCGAGGTATGGCTCTACCTTGTCATGATAGGCAATGGCCTTCTCGTGCTCATCCTCAATCTTATTGGCCTTCTTGCGAGCCTCAACGAGTTCCTCAACACCCTTTTCGATGGCGCTGGTGCGCTCGGCAATCTCCTCGATAATCTTCTTGTTACGGGCAGAGAGCTTGTCAGCGGTGTCGATGGGGAAGATGGCAGCCATATTGCCTACGTTCTTCAGCAACTCGCTTTGGTAATGGGTAGCGACAGGGATGATATGGTTCATCGACAGGTCACCCAGTACACGAGCCTCAATCTGAATCTTCTTGGTGTAGGTCTCCCACTTCACCTCGTTGCGGGCCTCCAGCTCCTTCTTGGTCATCACACCCAGGCTCTCGAACATGTCAATGCTCTCCTGGTCGAGATAACGCTCGAAGATCTTCGGGCAACTCTTCTCAACGTCGAGTCCGCGCTTCTCAGCCTCAACGACCCACTCGTCAGAGTATCCGTTGCCATCAAAGCGGATGGGCTTACAGGTCTTGATATCTTCGCGCAGCACGTCGATGATGGCGTGGAACGTTGCACTATGGCCTGTGCCTTCGAGTTTCTTCTCGAGTTCAGGAATCTTGGCGTCAACACGCTTCTTGAAGTTGACCAATGCTTCAGCAACAGCACTGTTCAGAGCTATCATGGCGCTGGCACAGTTGGCCTCAGAACCTACGGCACGGAACTCAAAGCGGTTACCCGTGAAGGCGAAGGGAGAGGTACGGTTACGGTCGGTATTATCGATGAGCAACTCAGGAATCTCAGGGATATCCATCTTCAGACCCTGCTTGCCACTCATGGCGAGGATGTCGTCCTTGTCGGCCTTCTCAATGTGGTCAAGCAACTCTGATACCTGCTTGCCAAGGAACGAACTGACGATGGCAGGGGGAGCCTCGTTGGCACCCAGACGGTGGGCGTTGGTGGCACTCATGATAGAGGCTTTCAGCAAGCCGTTGTGCTTATAGACACCCATCAGCGTCTCAACGATGAAGGTGGCGAAGCGCAGATTCTGCTCAGCAGTCTTGCCAGGAGCGTGCAACAGGACACCGTTGTCTGTGCTCAGTGACCAGTTGTTATGCTTACCGCTACCATTGATGCCAGCGAACGGCTTCTCGTGCAGCAATACGCGGAAACCATGCTTGCGCGCTACCTTCTTCATCAGCGACATCAACATCATGTTGTGGTCAACAGCAAGGTTTGTCTCCTCGAAGATAGGAGCCAACTCAAACTGGTTGGGAGCTACCTCGTTGTGGCGAGTCTTACAGGGAACACCGAGTTCCAAAGCCTGAATCTCAAGGTCACGCATGAAAGCAGCTACACGCTCAGGAATAGAGCCGAAGTAGTGGTCGTCCATCTGCTGGTTCTTGGCGGAGTCGTGACCCATCAGTGTGCGACCTGTCAACAGCAGGTCAGGACGGGCGGCATACAGACCTTCATCTACCAAGAAATACTCCTGCTCCCAACCGAGGTTAGAGGTAACCTTCTTGACTGTTGGGTCGAAGTAGTGGCAGACATCCGTAGCAGCAACGTTTACTGCATGCAGGGCGCGCAGCAAAGGTGCCTTATAGTCAAGTGCCTCACCACTATAAGATATAAATACGGTAGGGATACACAGGGTATCGTCGATAATAAACACTGGTGATGTGGGATCCCATGCTGAGTAACCGCGAGCCTCGAAGGTTGAACGGATACCACCTGAAGGGAATGAAGAGGCGTCAGGCTCCTGCTGGACAAGCAGCTTACCTGTGAATTCCTCAACCATACCACCCTTACCATCGTGCTCAATGAATGAGTCGTGCTTCTCGGCAGTACCTTCTGTCAATGGCTGGAACCAGTGAGTATAGTGTGTGACACCATTCTCTACGGCCCACTGCTTCATACCAGCAGCAACGGCATCGGCAATCTGACGATCGAGTCGTGCACCATTGTCCATTACGTCAATCATTTTCTCGTACACGTCCTTCGGCAGGTACTTGTACATCTTTTCACGGTTGAAGACCTTCTTGCCAAAATACTTTGCGGGTCTGTCACTGGGTGTTTTTACGTCGAGTGGCTTCTTCTTGAAAGCCTCACCGACAACCTGAAATCTTAATGCTTCCATCATCTTTTTACTATTTTGGTTACACTTTGTTTGTTTACGGCTGCAAAATTATACAAAAAATAAAAGGAAGCGGTCTACTTCCTTTCATTTTGATTGTTAAATCTTTTGTGAATTGACAAAATGTAATGTTATGTGCTATTATTTCTTTCTTTTTGTTTTCACTTTGCCACAAAACAACGTCATTTTGTTACAAACTGTCAGAATTGGCCATTGTTGTTAGTGTTTACTCCATTTTTCGATGCGGTCAAGCGCTTCGTCAGTCTTCTCGCGACTGCTGAAAGCAGTGAAGCGAACATAGCCTTCGCCTGAAGGACCGAAGCCGACACCAGGTGTGCAGACTACGTTGGCACCATAGAGTAGGGCTTCGAAGAATGGCCATGAACCCATACCGTCGGGAGTGCGCATCCAGATATAGGGTGCGTTCTCGCCACCATACACCTCGTAGCCAAGGGCACGTAAGCGTTTCAACATCCGTTGGGCATTGTCCATATAGTAGTCAATCGTTGCCTGAATCTGTTCCTTACCTTCAGGTGTATAGATGGCCTCAGCAGCTCGTTGCGAGATATAACTAGTGCCGTTGAATTTCGTACACTGGCGGCGCAGCCATAATTGGTTTAATGGAATGCGCTCGCCCTCAAAAGTGGAGACACTCACATCTTTGGGCACTACAGTGTAGCCACAGCGTACACCAGTAAAACCTGCTGTCTTAGAGAAAGAGTGGAACTCAACAGCACATTTGCGAGCACCACGAATCTCGTAGATGCTACGGGGTATCTCTGGATCGCGAATATAGGCCTGATAGGCGGCATCGTAGAGGATGAGTGCATCATTCTTCAATGCGTAGTTTACCCACTTACGCAGTTCTTGTTTGCTAATGACCGTACCTGTTGGATTGTTGGGATAGCATAAGTAAATAACGTCTACAGGTCGTCCTTTGGGTAATTCGGGAATGAAACCATTCTCTGCAGTTGTTGGCAAGTAGCGAACATTGGTCCAGCGTCCGCCTTGATAGATGCCACAACGACCAATCATGACATTGGAGTCGATATAGACGGGATAGATGGGGTCGGTAACTCCAATGAAATTATCCCAATGCAACAGTTCCTGGAAGTTACCTGTGTCACTCTTTGCTCCGTCGTTAATGAAAATCTCGTCGGTGCTGAGATGTACACCACGTGGCAGGAAGTCGTTCTTCAGGATGGCTTCACGCAGGAAGTCATAGCCCTGCTCAGGACCATAACCACGAAATCCTTTAGAGGTACTCATCTCGTGGACGGCTTTGTGCATGGCCTCTACGACGGCAGGTGCCAATGGTTGTGTTACGTCGCCAATGCCCAGAGAGATAACATCGGCCTTGGGGTGCATCACTTTGAAGGCATTGACCTTCTTGGCGACATCGGCGAACAAATAGTTGTTCTGCAGATTCAGGAAATGAATGTTTACTAATGCCATATTTCTTTTCTTTATATTTCTATTTCACCTTCAAATACGAACTCGGCAGGTCCTGTCATATAGACGTGGTTGTCAAACTTGCGCCACTCAATAGTTAGCGTACCGCCATCCATCACAATGTCTGACGTGCGACCAGCTTTACCAGTGAAAGCAGCTGCAACAGCTGTGGCGCACGCACCAGTGCCACAGGCTTCGGTAATACCACTGCCACGTTCCCATACGCGTGTTCGTATTGTTGTGTGGTCAGCGGTTGTGTGGTCAGCGGTTTTCCCGCTGACAATCTGTGCAAACTCAATATTGCAACGCTGTGGAAATGCCGGATGCTTCTCCAACATCCGTCCCGTTTCACCCACCTGATTAGCATTGTCCGTAAAGATGACATAATGTGGATTACCCATCGACACAAATGTACCCTTGTCCAGCACGCGATAACCCATGAATTGCGACTCGTCCTCGAAAACTGGCTCGCCCATATCCACCGTTACGCTTTCTACCTTTTTATTACTAATGTGTAGATGCAATGTCTTCACACCCGACAATGTCAGTAGGCGAATCTCGGTCTTAGTGGTGATGTTACGTTCATACAGATACTTTCCTATACAACGGGAGGCATTGCCACACATCATGGCTTCACTACCGTCTGCATTGAATATATGCATAGTGAAATCTGCCTCAGGAAGAGAAGATGCACCAATCAGAACAAGTCCGTCGGAGCCAATGCCCTTATGGCGATCACTCCACTTAATGGCGGCTTCTTGTGGATTGGGCACAGCCTGCTCTATCGTATTGATGTAGATGTAGTCGTTGCCACAGCCATGCATCTTTGTAAATCTGATTGTTTGTGCCATTGTGCTATCCTTTGATCAAGTTTTCGGGTGCAAAGGTAATACAAAAAGTTAGAAAACGAAAACAAAGCATGACTTTTTGTATAATTGAACGGTTGCTTTCTAACATTTTGTGCATTTGTATTCATCAAAACGTGTCATTTTGTTTACATACTGCAACTATATCTTGCCGTTTTGTAACAAAATGTAAGTTTTAGCATCCAAAGAATAAGAGGGATGACAATAAAAACCCTCCCATCCGACGTGGAAGATGGATGGGAGGACATAGTTTACCTGGGATAAGATTACGGCTGCAGCGTGAAACCTAGAACCAGGTACGCCTTCTGTGAGCAGGGATTAGCTGCTACTTGTGCGAAGACGGGGATTGAAAACGTATCACTTATCTTAATATCCTTAGTGGCCTTCAGAGCGAGATTGGTGACAGCGAAACCGTTGGTTCCATACTGAACAGAGGCTGAGGGGACGGCACCGGCCGTAGCAGTCCATTCTATGGTAGAGAGTTTAAATGGGACAACTACTTCCATGTAACTGCTGTAGGCCCGCTTGCCGTCTTCTTTATAGTCATTGCCTGCGAAGTTTGCATACAACTGTAGTGATGCAAAACCGAAGTCATAGCCAATATTACCCTCGAAGACGTGGTTGGTGGCATGGGCATCATATTTGAAGTAACGACCATCAGGGTCAGCGCCAGCGGGCATCGCATTGAACCAATAGTCGGTCACGCCAATATTGAAACCGCCAATGGTATAAGCCAGTGTCAGGTCAAACTCCTTGGTATCGGCAGGATTTACGAGTCCATAACTTCCCCAGGCTGTCAGCGATAGTCCCTTGTAACCCACGCCCAGTGTAGGCTGGAAGGCAGTGCTACCCAAGTCCTGGCCACGCCAGATATAGCTACTTACAACGTCTGCACTAATCGTTGTCTCAATCTCATCCTGTGCAAAGGTGGTCATACTCATGACCAGACCCATTGCTAATAAAACAATCTTCTTCATAATCTTTTATTTAAATTTTTATTATCTAACTACCCCCTCCCTCACAGGGAGGGGCTGGGGGGTGAGTCTTTTAGTTATAACAAGCCTCACCATGTTCATAGATGTCGAGACCTTCTTCTTCAATACGTTTATCAACGCGCAAACCGTGAATATACTTTATACCATAGAATAAAATGAATCCACAAACAGCTGCCCAGAGGTCGATCATGAGGATACCGAAGCATTCTGCACCGAAGAAACCCCAACCGCCACCATAGAAGGCGCCAGTCTCAGTAGCCAGCAGACCGGTCATGATGGTACCCAGGATACCGCAGACACCATGTACTGAACTTGCACCAACGGGATCGTCGATGTGCAACTTGTGGTCAATAAACTCGATGGCAAATACCAATACCGTACCACAAACCAGACCGATGATTACGGCACCAATAGGAGATACGAGGTCGCAACCTGCAGTAATGCCTACGAGACCTGCCAGTACACCGTTCAGGGTCAGAGAGAGTGAAGGCTTGCCATACTTCAGCCACGTGATGAACATCGTAGCAACACCACCTGCAGCAGCAGCGAGGTTGGTGGTAAGGAACACGTGCGAGATAGCAATGCGGTTCACTTCACCACTAGCAGCCAACTGCGAACCAGGGTTGAATCCGAACCATCCCAACCAGAGGATGAAAACACCCAGAGCAGCCATGGTCAGATTGTGACCAGGAATAGCGCGGCTCTTGCCGTCCTTGCCATACTTACCGATACGGGGACCCAGTGCCATAGCACCAATCAGAGCCAGCACACCACCTACAGAGTGAACGATGGCAGAACCAGCGAAGTCGTGGAACACGTCGCCAAAAGTGGTCATCATAAAGCTATCGGCAGCATCGTTGCAGAGCCAACCACCGCCCCAGGTCCAGTGACCCTCAACGGGGTAGATAATCAGCGAGATGACAGCACTATAAATCAAATACATCGAGAACTTCGTGCGCTCAGCCATTGCACCACTCACGATGGTAGCGGCAGTAGCACAGAAAACGGTCTCGAAAATCAAGAAACCTTCTACGGGCAGATCGCTCTTGTAGAAACTCAGGTCACCCCAGTTGGGCATACCAATGAAACCACCAAGGGCATCGGCACCAAACATAAAGCCAAAACCAAGTAAGAAGAACAACAGTGAGCCGAACATAAAGTCGACAAAGTTCTTCATCAGGATGTTCGCCGTGTTTTTACTACGCGTAAAACCAGCCTCACACAGCGCAAAGCCCGGCTGCATCCAGAAAACCAACATGGCTGCTAATAGCATCCATACGGTATCGAGTGATAATCCTATTTCGTTCATAACTTTTTACCTTTTTACTTTTTACCCTTTTTGCTTCTCACTTTTTATCCCGTAGTACGGTGTCTCCGTGTTCACCAGTACGAATACTCCATGTGTCGATCATTTCGCTAACGAAGATACGACCATCGCCAACCTCGCCTGTGTGTGCCACTTCAAGAATTACTTTTACCGTCGGTTCCACAAACTGGTCGCGACACACAATAGTCAGCGCCACACGCTCTATGACGTCCGTTGAGTACTGTACGCCACGGTAGATGCGCTCTTCGCGGCTCTGTCCTATGCCGTGTACGTTGTGGTACTCGAACCAGTCGATGTCCGACGAAAGTAAAGCTTCCTTTACATCCTCGAACTTCGTCTTGCGGATAATTGCTTCAATTCTTTTCATACCCTTTTACCTTATTTAATTAATACTAAACCCACTCTTTGGGTGTCATTCTGTCAATTGACAATGCAAAATTACTGCATATTGACACAAAAACAAACGAATACTTTTCGATTTGTTTGTTAAAAGTGTGTAGTTCTGACACTTTGTAAACTATCTTGACCAAAATCCTTGCATTTTGCTAACTCTTTGTAAGGAAAAACGAATGTTGTGTTACAAAACGTCAAAAAATGATGGTTATTTTCCTGCGTATCAACCTTGTTTTGAAGGCAAAGTGACAAAGTGTAAAGTGTTTAGCGAAGAAAAGTGCCTTGTGCTTTCCACAATGAAAGAAAAAGCGCTGTTTCAAGTACAAAATGTAAGTTGCTTAGTGTTTTAAGTTGATAAAAGTAAGCCCCAGACTTGGTAAATGTTGCAAAATGTATTACCTTTGCGCCGATTTTTAAACAGAATGTTAGTAAAAGTAAGGATAATATGGCAAAGTGTAACACTAAAGGACTTTATCAGAGCAGTTATGAGCATGACGCTTGCGGCGTGGGTATGGTGGTAAACATCCACGGCGGAAAGAGTCATGAACTGGTGGACAATGCACTGAAGGTGCTTGAAAACATGGAACACCGTGGCGCCGAGACACGCGACAAGACCGGTG
>JAEEGG010014863.1_pt1 | contig 16416 bp, 12 predicted proteins | sample 9134161 | NCBI WGS metagenome assembly JAEEGG01 (sample SAMN16246543, study PRJNA631951) | gut metagenome | biome: gut microbiome; feature: rumen; material: CR-attached | host: Bos | place: Iran: Karaj | collected 2018-10
CGTGTTGGCCGACAAAGTGAAACTTGATTTGCCGGAAACATTGGTTGAACAAGAATTGGATATGGCGCGTCATGAACACGAACATCACCATGAACACTGTGATGGTAAATGTGGCGATGATTGCAAATTTGACGAAAAGAAAGAGCGCAAGGAAGCGGAACGCCGCGTGAAATTGGGTCTGATTTTGGCAGAATGGGGCACACAAAACAAAGTTGAAGTTACCCGCGATGATATGCAAAATGCTATCTGGGCCGAAGCATCACGTTATCCGGATCCAAAACAGGTGTTTGAATTCTATAACAAAAATCAAAATGCATTAACAATGTTGCGTGGTATGATTTTTGAACGCAAGGCATTGGATGCGATGCTGACGCATGTTAAAACCAAAGAAAAATCTGTTAAACCAACGGAATTGTTTGAACAGGCCAAAGCAAAATAAAAAATTGCACATCAAAAATTAAACCGCCCATAGAGTAGGGCGGTTTTTCTTATTTTTCATAAAATCCTATGGTTGATCAGGGCACTGTGCGGTACTGGTTATGGTAAATATCCCTGTTTCATCTTGATATCGTTGTGACATATTCAATGCGGTGCATGCCGATGCACTGGTCGCGCCATCTTGATTTGTCATGGTACCAATCGGACAATGTTGCACATAATCGTCAATGGCCGCCTGACCCGTGGGCAACGAAAAATTGATAAATTTGCTGGTGTCTGTATAATATGGCGCACTTACTTGTTCTGCACACTCCGTAACCCCCCAACTGCCATTATGGTCTGGTCTAAGATAAATACCATTTGATACAGCCGGCTGTATCTTTGGTATATAACCCGCTTTGCACTTACTGCAATATTCCCAATCAAAAGAATACCTAACCGCAGAATCCACTTCGGTTGTGCTGTACCTGTGGGCTTCTAATACATGATGCCTTGCATTTGCACTTTTACAATGCAACTCCGCAACAGGTGGGGATTCGTGAGACGTCAAATCCCGATTTGTAAACTCACAACTGCAATTTTTGGTGTCCCATGCACTTTTATCTGGCTGCCACGTTGCCTCGCCAACTTGCGTGTTCTGCTCACAATTCCACCCTATTGCAAAATGATCTATACTAAAAATACTGCATGGCACCGTATTTGGTTGACAGATATCTTTGCGATACCCTTCCAGGTGGCAACCACTGGTCACCTTATAGGTAATTGCACCGTTGCTGGTATTACATAATTCATACTTCGTACAACCACTGCTACTTGGACATCCATCTGCACCCGTGATAACTTTACACTTTTGATTGTTTCCACCAATACCATTGGGGCATTCATTATAATCCTGACACCACGGATGACAACCCGTATCACCAACAGGATCCGGACAATAATCAACTCTTCCCCAACCATCGCTGGTCTGTCCAGATGGACACGACACACATTCACATTCCGTACAGTGGCCAGAAAATGGATCTTCGCCACATTCATAATACTGTCCCACTGGGCACGTTGCTGCAAATGCCACACAGTGCACAAACACACCACACACCGCCACAACAACCATACGGCGAAGCATTAAAAATTTATTTGCAATCAACAACACTTTTTCCTTCCTGCACAAAAATCATAGCATTATACTAAAACCAACTGCAAGTATAATTTTGGTTGAAATATTGAAAAGTTTCTAGTGTTTCATAAAAATCAGAGCAAAACAGGGTAAAAACCGTTATTTTTGTTCAAAAATCGCCGCAAACCCGCAGAAATCCGCCATTTTTTAATTTTTTCGGTCAGAGCAGGGCGGTTTTCGCATTTTTTAGCCACATCTTAGGCCCAAATCGCCGGAAACCGAAGTTCATCAACCCGATAAAAACGCCCAAGAACATCATAATCACAAAAAAAACGTTGTGCCAAGGATGACACAACATAAAGAAAAATTATCAAACAAAAAAAATGCATGATGGCGCAAAAGCGAAAACAAATTTTACATATCGTGATTTCCAAAGAATAGCGAGCAAATTTTATTTCGTTGTATATTTATATGTCCATCGCGCTAATAGCGAGCAAATTTCATCCAAGCATATATTTATAGGTTCAGCGCGCCAATAGCAAAACACCAAACAACAGAGAAGGCCATCCATTACAAAAAAGAGCACCACCGCATCAGCGCCGCACACCACAACCACCACCATTATAATTGATATTTTCATTCTTATCCCATTATTAGTATCGTCATTGTCGATCATTCTTATCCCATTCCCATTCATAAGATTTCCCGTTCTTAACACCCTAAACTATACATAATATATATTATGCGCCTTTGATATTACTCTAAATAGACGCCCAACCTGCCGGTTATAAAGCCAGATATTTAATATGTACACAAATATAAATTTTTATTGTTTTATATACCCTGGTCCATCACCATGTGGCGTCACCTGTCCCATAAAAAGATATAAATTTTTAATTTTTATTTAACATGTTTTTAAGTAAAAAACTTGCCGATTTTGCCACAAAAATCCGCCAAATTTTGTATCCAGCACCGCAAAATCACTATACCGCCCTATTTCCTTAAAAACGCTATTAACATCCGCGCCTAACAACCCGTTTTTACTTTATTATTTTAATTTCTGATTTTTGCGAATTTTTGGTGATTTTTGGCGGATTTTCGCCATTTTTTAACCGTTTTTGGCATAAAAATGGCCACATAAGTGGTCATTTTATAATTCCATAAAAAGCACCCGGTTTTAGTGATTTTGACCTATTCCATTGCGGCAAGACGTTCCAGTTGATCGGCCGCAATTAGTGCATCAATCATTTCATCTAAACCTTCACCCCCCGCCAAGATATCATCCAGTTTATACAGGGTTAATTTGATACGATGATCGGTAACACGCTGTTCTGGGAAATTATAAGTACGGATTTTTTCACTGCGATCCCCTGACCCGACCATACTGCGCCGTGACGATGTACGCGCCGCATCTTGTTCCATACGCTCTTTTTCGTATAATTTGGAACGCAGAACCGCCATGGCCGTCGCCTTGTTTTGAATCTGGCTGCGTTCATTTTGGCATGTAACCACAATACCTGTCGGGAAATGCGTAATACGAACCGCACTATCGGTTTTATTAACGTGCTGGCCACCTGCCCCAGATGCACGAAAAACGTCTATGCGGATATCTTTTTCTTCAATTGCGATATCTATATCTTGTGCCTCTGGCATAACCGCAACAGAAACCGCACTGGTATGAATACGACCGCCCGCTTCGGTTTCTGGAACGCGCTGAACACGATGGATGCCCGATTCAAACTTCATACGTGCATAAACGCCATCGCCCTCTATTCTGAATATAACTTCTTTATATCCATGTAACGAAGTGGCATTTTCTTCCACCATTTCAATCTTCCAGCCATGCCGCATAGCATAAGATTTATATTGATTAAATAAATCGCCCGCAAACAACGCAGATTCTTCGCCACCAACCCCTGCGCGAATTTCCATAATCGCACTATTATCGTCCGCATCATCACGCGGCAACAAGGCAATTTGTAACCGTTTTTCTATATCAGGCAAGACATGTTTCAAATTTTCCAATTGTTCCGCCGCAATGTCACGCAATTCTGGATCATGTTGCATTTCGGTTGCATCGGCGATACCCTGCTTTGTCTGAAAATATTCATCAACCAATGGTAAAATTTCCGCCAAATGCGAATATTCTTTGGAAAGTTTGGTCAATTCCGCACCCGACACATCCCCCGAATTCATTTGCATCTGAATATCGTCAGCACGCTTTTTTATATCCAAAAGTTTCTGATCAATTACCATTTTACACGTTCCCCCGCACCAATTTTATTGCATCACCAAGCGGCAAAGTTTGTTGTTGACCGGTCTTCATATCTTTTACGGCCACAACCTTATTTTTTACTTCATCTTCGCCAATTATCATACTGTATTTAGCCAATATTTTATCAGAATATTCAATCTGACTTTTGAACTTTTTATCGGTATCTAAATACGCCACAGATGGTATTTTTTCATCACGCAAGGTGTTTAAAACAGACATCGCATACGGCAAATTGTCATCACCCATTACAAGCACCGTAACATCAATAGATTTTTCCCATTTGCTTAAATCTATTTTGCCCATTTCCATTAACGCGACCAATAAACGCGACACCCCTATTGAAGCCCCAACACCAACAATTTTGGTCTTTGAAAACTTTGATGCCAGATTTTCATAGCGACCGCCCCCACCCACTGCGGGCAGTTCTGGATAATCTATGGAAAAGAATTCAAACACAATTCCCGTATAATATGAATGACCACGCATAATGGAAACATCTATTTCTGCGTTTTTTACCCCCATTGCATCCAGCAATGACATAAATTTGTCCATTTCTGATATCGCGGCATCCAATTCCGCACTTTTACCCATAAATGAACGATAACCATTTGTAAACACAGAATTTATTTCTTTCGCAGCATTTTCGCCAACAGTTTCAATTAAACCATCCACGAAGTCAGAAATCTTGTCGCGTTTATCAATTAGCACAAATGCATCACGCGCTTGAGCTTCGTTCAAATTCAAGTATGCAAACATAGCGTTCCAGAAACGACGATTTCCAATTTTTACTTTTACCGACCCGACGATATCCGCAACAGATTCATAAACCCGGACAAGTGTTGATACAATTTCTGCATCGTAATTCAACGACAAATTCTGAATTCCCAGAATATCTATATCCAATTGCCAAAACTCGCGATAGCGACCACGCTGGGGTCTTTCGCCGCGATAATTGCGCGCAAATTGATATGTGTAAAATGGAAATGTCAAATCGTTCATATGTCCTGCGACAAAACGCGACAAACCGACCGTCCCATCATAGCGCAACCCCATCTTAGTATCGCCTTTTTGGAACAGAAAGATTTGTGTTTCAATTTCATCCCAATTATCTTTGTCTGTTAAAACCTCGGCCCGTTCAATTGCCGGCAAATCAAGACGCGAATAGCCACAGGTCCGCAAAACATTCTGCATACGGCGCGTACACTCGTCAAAACAACGCTGCTGCGCCGGCAATAATTCTATAAATCCTGATAAAGGTTTTGTTGGTTTTAGATCCATTTTATTTTCCTATTTTGTTTAAACCGTTAAACCTGTTGTATCACCATGTGTGATACAGCCCAATATGTGAAATTATAGACAGCTAGAAACATACGCCCGCGTGGGCGTGGTGAACGACGAAAAAGATCCGTTTTGCAATAATCATGGCCACATTATACACAAAACGGTTTGTATTTTCAATATTTTTTTGCTTTATTTTTCAATTGTACGACGTAATCGCAGTAATTTGAAAAACATATACACATCTGATACCGCGTACAGCAATAAATATATCGCCACACACCATACCAATATTCCTGCGGCCAAATTTGGTAAAAACAGTAATATCACCGATATAGCCGTCATTCCAACAGCCCCCCACATATCTATCCAATAGTGTTCAAAACCTATGCGTATCATATTCAACGCAAAAAATAGCATCCGCAACGCGATTAACAAAAACATCACTATAAAGACATAAATCATGCCCATTGTTGCCCCGCGCGGATAGACGCAAAACACAATTCCCAAAACCATGGTAACAAACCCAAAGAACACATCAAAGGCCCCTATTCCGAACCCAAGGTTTGACACAAACACCATACTGATACGATACAGCCCAAAAACAATAAACACACCACCAATAACAAATGTCATCGCATTTAATACTTCTATTGGGCGCATCATCAGGAAAAACGCCACAACGGTAAACAACAGTGCTTCGCCCAGTAACAGTGGCACCATATTACGATATATATTATCTATCAAATGCCCAAATTTGCTTAACCGTTCCGCACGTGTAAGTTTTGTTGCCATATTTGTTGCCCTTTCCTTTTGATTATATTATGTCAGAATTTACTGTCATTTGCAATGCGAATAAAAGCACATAAAAATCTTTGTTGCAAGATTAAAAAATCACAATTATAGTTCATATTATGACGAATTATACCGATGCACATTGTCATATAATACCGTCTGCACCCTGCCCGGAAATGCTGGCGGGGTGTATATGCAATGCGACAACCCAATCAGAATGGGAAAAATTTTGTGCCACATCCGACGATAAAACATTTGCCTGTATCGGCATCCACCCATGGCAGATTGAAACCATAACACCAAATTGGGCCAACGAACTATATAATACATTGGTGAACAATCCATGTTTAATGGTTGGCGAAATTGGAATGGATAAATATCATGCAGACCTGGATACCCAGGCGGAAATTTTTATCACACAATTAAAAATTGCATCCGAATTAAATCGCCCTGCACATATACATTGTGTTGGCGCATGGGATAAATTATTGCATATATTCAAAGAGTTATCAAAATCTATGCCGCCATTAATAGTGGCACACGCATTTAACGATGACCCGGGGTTAATATCACAAATTGCCGATAAATATAATGTATATTTCTCGTATTCCGCCCCCCAAGATACCAAATCAGAAAACCGTATTTTGCAAACACCGCCCACACGATTATTAACCGAAAGTGATGCATACGATGGCGACACCGCCGTCCAAAAAATTGAAGATGCGGTAAATGCAATCGCAACATTGACCGATCAAGGCGCAGCGGAATGCGCCGAACAAATATATCAAAATTTTCAAAAGGTTATAAGTTATGTCCGACCAATTGACTAGATGTCGCATGCTTTTTGGCGACGAAAAAATAAAAAAATTACAAAACGCAACAGTGATGGTCGTTGGATGTGGTGCCGTTGGTTCTTTCGCAACCGAAGCATTGGCACGAACAGGTATCGGAAATATAATTGTAATAGATTTTGATACGGTTGAAGAATCAAATATAAACCGTCAATTGATTGCGACACATTTAACATTAGGACGCAAGAAAACAGATATTATTCGGGAACGAATTGCCGATATAAACCCAAACATAAAAGTAACCGCGTTGGACATTTTCTTTGATGAAAATACCACCCTGCCCGTGCGACCAGATTTTGTAATTGATGCCATAGATACCGTACCATCAAAAATCGCACTTTATCGTTGGTGCCACAAAAATGATATCCCATTTATATCTTCTATGGGGGCGGCGCGCAAAACAGATCCGACAAAAATCAAGATAGACAAAATATCAAAAACTTTTGCATGTCCATTGGCATCGCGTATTCGCAGAATTGTTCGCGATGAAAAAATGCCCGATTTTCCAGTGGTGTTTTCAACCGAAATGCCGACCGGCGAAATAGATACAGGAAAAAGTTTTGGTTCTATAATTACCGTTACCGGCACATTTGGATTACTTATGGCAAATTATACAATCCAGAAAATAATCGCTTAAAAAAACGCCCAAGTGGGCGTTTTATTTTATACTAATGCCCGATATTCTGTTGGGGAAGATACTGTTTCAATACATTTGCAAGATTTGTTTCTGCTCTTTCAACATTTACCAATGCATCTTTGATATCACCAAAAGTTTGTTTCAATTCCCCTAACCGCTGGTCCAACCTTTCGTATTCTTCTTTTGCTTTTAGATATTCTATTTCTGCGGTCTGATAATCTTTGGTGGCTAATTCTATCAAACCCATCAAGTGTTCCAAATAGGTTACGACCGCCCTTACATCAGCCATACTAAATGCAGGGATGTTTGCTTCTGGGGATTTTTGTACTTGGGGCGATGATGCCACGGGCGCAGATGGCACAACCTTTTCTTCAATTTTATGCGCATTTTCTTCTTCCGCAACAACAACCGGGGCAACGATCGCTTCGGGCGCCTGTGTTTCGTTTGGAATCTCTGTAATATTGGGTTCCTGGGCCACGGGTTGTGGTTCAACAACCGTCACAACATTATCCGCCACTGGTGCCGGCTCTTCCGTCTTTTTCCTTTTACGTTTATCGTATGAATTAAGGAAAGCTCTAAGTTCACCGACATGTCCTGATCTGAACCAGCCAAACGAACTTTTACCTTTTTTCACAAACCAAGACCTAACTTTGTCTTGTTCGCCTTCTGTGGCCCGGCCCAAACATGTGATAATTTTATTACGAAGCACCTCGCGATTTGTATACCCCATAATTTGAGCCAACGCCCCGAAAAGAATCAATAAATTTTCATCTTGATCGTCTTGGGTTTGTTGTATAACGCCATCTTTTGTTTTTGGTGTCACAACAGGTTGTTGTGGTGCAAGTTTAGTATCATCATTTTCCTTTTTGGGCGGACATACCAATACTTTTAACTTTTCAAAATATGTCGAATCAAAATACAGTGCTGTTCCACGTTTTTCAAACCATCCCTCTATCATTTTTCTATCACCGGGATGTTTTTTTAGGTATTGCGATTTCACCATTGAAAAGTTTGATATTTTCAGCTCTTTTTGCAATTTTTGTACAGACCACAATTCTTTGCCATCAAATGTTTTAAGAATTTCTGAACGCCGCTTATTATCTTTTTGCATAGGAGTCAGCCCAGCAGTATCTTGCACAACTGTCTTTTTGGCCTTTACAGTTTTTTCTTTCTTTGGTGGGCACATCAGTTCTTGTAATTTCGAAAAATTTTCTGATTTGAAATATGATACCTTGCCCCGTTTTTCAAACCAACGTTCTATTATACCCCTGCTGTCAGGATGATTTTTTATATAATACGCTTTTTTAACCGGGAAATGCTTGATACCCAACTTTTCTTCTAATTTAGATATCGACCACAATTCTTTACCATCTTCGGTTGTAATAGTATCAGAATACACTTTTTGTTTTTCTTTTGGCGAAACTTTAACAAGATTTGACGGGGAAACCACAACAGTTGTGTCTTTTCTTGGACGACCGCGTCCCTTTTTATTTCTAAGATGTTCTATATATGCATCATCTATTATCGGGAAATCAGATTTCTGTTTTTTAGGTTCTTCCAGCTTTTTCTTAGGGATTACTTTTTGTTCTTGCCACACACTTTTATCATATGGCACTTCCAGCAATTGCGCCCAATCTTTCAATTCTTCGGTAACAATTTCCCATCTTTCTGCGACCAACAGCGCACATTCAGCCGCATTACGATTACAAAGATTCAATTGTTTCTCATCAGATTGTAAATTCCAAGTTGTTTTACTATTTCGTGCTTTTTCCATGCTCAATTTACGTTCGGCTTCGGCTGCTTTGACATCTGGTTTCGGATGTTTTACGGCCACCGCCAATGCCTTTTTCAACAGTTCTTGCTGCGCTGCGGACATCTGATTCAATACAGACATATGATCCATTGGACGCACACCGGCCAATAATAAATGTAAAAGATAATCGCACTTGCCCCATTTACAAGTTCTTTGCACTATTGATGCCACAAGTTCAATTTGAGAATCTAAAAGAACCCGTGCACCCAATGAATTTCTGTCTCTTACCACGGAAATGCAACTGTATATAAATCCGGCTGTTTCTTTGTATCTATCAGTCCCCGATGCTTCGTATGCCATGTTGTCCCCTATTTGTTAACATCTGGTTGTTTATAACACACAACATTTTGTTTGTCTAGTATTTTATATGAAAAAACCGCCCATTTGGGCGGTTTTATACAAGAACAAATACTGATTTTATTTGCTTGCTTCTTTGGCATCAGCCAACAGCTTACTTATGACATCTGATGCTTGGCGTTTTTGTGCCTCGGCCTGTTTTAACATTTTGTCAGCTTCTTGGAACTGACTTAACGCTTTTTGGGCGTCATCAATTTTTTTCGTCAGATTTTCCCGCTCTTCGGCAACCTTAACCAACTTTTTGTTTGCTTCAAGCATAGTATCCAAGAACGGTGCACGTTTTACAGGATCGTCTTTCACTGCATCTGATGCAGTTTGCGCTTCGGCGTATTCCTGTTGAATGTGTCCATAACGTTCAGACGCATCTTGCAGCATTTCAACCCATTTTGCCAACCGCTTTTCCAACGCCTTAACGCCGGCCATACCACCGATACTCGCCGGCTGTTTTTTGGTTGATTTTTGCGCACGTTTTTTGCCTTTCGCGTGTCCTTTGCGCTTTGGTGATGGCTTATCAGAAGTTTTTTCTTCCGCTACATCTTCCACAGGGACTTCTTCAATCATTGCTTCTGGCAATATTTCGGTTTTTTGTGCGCTTTTTCTGTTATAGTGCTTTATCAGATTTAACAATGCCTGAAAATCATTAAAGTATTCTGGTTTAAATCTACCATTGATGAAATATCCGTTCACTGTGTCGCGGTATTCAGGATGTGTCTTTAACAGATAATGTTTGCGTCTGTTCAGTTGCGTCTTGGTCAGCCCCAGATGATTGGCCAATTCTTGATAAGACCACAATTCTGTTTTTCCAACTTCTTCTTTTTTTATATCTGCCTTGTTAGATTTCGCGGGGCCATTTTGTTTTGCTTTGGCCTGCTGAAATTCGGCAACTTTATCGCTCCACTTTTGCAATTCTGCAACAATGGTATCCCAATAACACCACACATTGACATGAATAATGGCTATTTTGCGTCTCATTTCTTCTTCTGGTGTAGCAACATTACTAAACGGGTTGTCTTCTGGTAATTCGGCAACAAGTCCCAAAGATCCTTCGTATTCTGGAATGGGATGTTTTTTAACACCTGCTATCAATTTATTTAACGCGTCCACATCCGATTTAGATAATCTTTTTATGATACTCAACGGATTTTCGTTACGAAATATGTACAATATCGCATGCAAAGCATAGCGGCATCTAACAGAGACTGTGGCTTGAATGTTGCGCATATTATCCGCAAAATAATTTTTTAAATCCAAAAAAGCATATCTGTCATCTTCATGAAACGCCTTAAATAACAGATCTATAAACTTTGGGGATTCTTTATTGGCCAACTCTTCTATGGTCTTTTGAATCTCTAAAGTATTATGTTTTTTTGCCATATTTTAACCTCTTTGTTCTTGTACGCAATATTTATAGCACTTAAAATTCTTTTGTCAAGTATTTTGTTAAAAATAAATATCACGAAAATTTCCGGACTTTTTATAAATTTTGTTTTAAAACAGCCATAATTTATGGACGATTGCGCCCTATTTCGCCCTAGTGGCTACGAATATTTACAAATTTGCTTAGGTTATCTGCCGATAAACAAATGTTTTTCACCCCTGCCCCACGCATCGTGTCCAACACAGAATCATAGTTTGCCTCGATACGCGCAATATCATGTGCATCATCACTTAAAATGGCCGTTGCACCGGATAATTCCGCCAAAATTTCTGGTTTTAATGTGTAATGCTTGTTGTTTATTAATGCCGTATTCAATTCTACCGGCACAGAATTCATCTTTAGCGCATGCAACGCCGCCGTTTCCATATTTGTATCAGACACCCCAACCTTTTGTGGCAAATCAAAATGTGCAATCCAATTAAATTGAAAACCCATATTGCGCCAATCAAATTCCGCCAACTGCATAAGGTTTTGATAGTATTCGCGCAATAAACGCCTTGATTCTGGTGCAGGCGCCGTTTTGATATCATGAACATTTAATATACCATTTTCGCCACGATCTATGAAATGCATGGCACCGATTACATAATCTGGACACAGTCGTCGCACCGCATAATTTACGACATCCCGCCAACCACCATATTTGAACCAGTCCATTTCCATGCCACACAAAATATTCATATCTGGATATTGGGAACGCAATGCGCGGACTTCGTCATAATGACGCGCAAACTTTTCAATAGAAGTTTCTATATTATCAGAATATATCCCGCTATATCCACCGCGCACCGCATATTCATACATTTTTGATTTTTTAATATACGGATGCACAATAAAATGATTTGAAATTCCAAATGTTTTAATTCCGCGCACATTTGCGGTCGCGACCATATCGGCCACACTATTACGTCCATCAAAACCGATGGTATGCGTATGCAGGGAATAATCTATTTTTTTATCAATCAACATTTTAATCTCGTACTTTTTTATTTTGACATATGATGATATGAAATAAAATCATTTTTTCAAAGTTAAAATTTACTTGCACCAAATAAAACAAAATGTTAGAATATTTGTTGCAAAAGGAAGGAAGTAAAAAATTACTATCAAACATGTTGTTATTTCTATGGTTATGAATTGCCTGGTATTATATGGCGCCATGGCATCTGTCACACTTTACTACGAAAGAAACCAGCAGTGTGATGGTTTTTATCTGACTATTCCAAAATCCGGATGTGGTACCACGGCTGACAAGGCAACCAGAATAACCGTTCCGACAACACTAAATGGCGAATTTGATGGGTACTATTTAAATGGGACCAAGGTTGTGAATTCAACGGGGGAAATTATATCAACACCACGCAATTTATCTGATGCGGGAATTTCATTGGCACAAATATCCAACGTTACACCAAAATATACATGTAACGATGGATACGAAGAATCTAATGGCACATGCAGCCCACGTGATACTGGTGGTGGGACCACGGGTAATAGATATATCTCTGTCAAATGCAACGATGGGACCCCAGATCCAGAATGGATGCCAATTAGCGCGGGTGTTCCAACGCGAATCCCATCTCATACGATATGCACAAACTATGCGAATAACAGTAATTATCGCTTTGATGGATGGCAATGGAAAACCACAACTTTCCAAGACGGCGAAACCGTGACATTTAATGAGGCAGATTTTTCATCTTCTGGGTTTATAACATTGCGCGCACAATGGACGGGTGCAACCAATTTGAACAGTGCGACAACACGTGCCGATTGTGAATACCTTGGCGGGCACTGGTGTGGTCGGGCATATGGTGGTTGGTCACCTGCCACAGAAACAACATACGCATGTTATGATAATGCAAGTGCCGCAAACCTTTGTTGCTATGGAACGCCACAAAATTGCACATACTGGCAATGTAATAATATGGGATATTACTGGAACACTCAGGAAAACGCACCCGCGACGAATTTTGAATACAAACTATGTCAAACAGAAAACACAAACAGAATTGGATTAAAAAGTGGCAGACAATATTTTGTAGCTCTTCATGCATGGACAGTACTAGAAAGTGGTTTTTCTGGTCACAGGGATGCCAATAACCCAAACAGCAATTTCATTTATGTAGATACAGATCAGTTTTGTGTCGCAGATAATAGATGCTTCCCGACAAGACGCACCAAATTATACAAAATACAAACTCGGTATCTTGCCACAGATATTTATGGTGGTTATGAATTTGGCGGATATTATACCGGCGAAAATTGTACTGGAACCAAATGCATTGACAAAGATGGAAATATATTACCTGTTGCCTGTAATGACACAGTTTACGAATGTTGGCACGAATTAAATAATGAAGAACCCGCCGAAGGTGTCACAAAACTGTATTTTGGCTCATGTGATGCCGTGCCACGTTGCTGGGAATTTCAAAGCGTTCCAGAAAACGATCCGCGTTATCATGGGACATGGTATGGGCCGCTATATACAATTGATGGGAAAACACTGTACACGGATAAAGATGCCACCCAAGTCGCAGAATACATACCAAAGAATAGTGGATCCTCCACAACTTGGTATTACCGTTTAGCAGGTGTGGGCTATACTGATCATAAATTTCCAACCAGCCCCGGAAACAGTTTTACACAAATGCGTTTTGGTGAAAAACAGAACAGATTATTACTGTTCCCTGGGCCGGCGAGTTACCCACAGAATGTGACATTGTCACGTGATTGTGGCACAGGCGAACTTTACACTGGGTGCGCGTCTTATGGACTTGAACAACGCCAAATATACAAAGGAATTTATGCAACCCTAACACATTCCGCACACGAGGAGAACCATAGTACATATGGATGTTTCTGTCATAAAAATACCAAACTCCCATGTGGTTGGCGAACCCAATCTGGCGATGTTATTACAGGAACCGGACAAAAGGTTGGCCCATGGACGACATCACAAACACTGACCGCAGTGTATGAATGTAATTAACCTTAACCCGATACATGACAACTACCTATAAATTCAAAGACATATACATTTATGTGTAATTGCCAAAATATAACTTGCGTTTAATAAAATTTAGTATATAATATGGGGCGTTCGGGGCGTAGCTCAGTCTGGTAGAGTACTTGGTTTGGGACCAAGGTGTCGAAGGTTCGAATCCTTTCGCCCCGACCAGAAGATTTAAATCGGCTTTATGCCGATTTTAATTTTTTATACCCCTATAAAAACAATTGCGTATCACGGCTATCGGCTGTTTGAACCGCCTTTTCTATATTCTTTTGACTAGATACGACATACACCGTATTTTTGGTACGTGTTACCGCCGTATACAAAATTTGGCGGTTCAATAGCGGACTATTTTCAGATTCTGGCAAAAATACCAAAACATTATGATATTCAGACCCTTGGGATTTATGTATCGTAATTGCATACGCCGCATCAACCGCATCGGTCGGCAGTAAATACAGTGGATAGAACATATAATTTCCAATACGGAATATTATGCCATTGCCTGCCTGATTACTTTTATTGGCAACATCTTCACGCCGTATCATCATATATTTCTTGCCGTTTAATAATACAATAATACCAATGTCCCCATTACTTAAATCATAAAGATTCTGATTTTTTGTCACAATAATTTGTTCACCCACAAAGAAATTACCAGAACTATCAATATCTGGATGTTTCGCCTTAATATATTCGCAAATTGTGTTGTTAATGCGTTTCGTGCCGCGTATTCCATGGTTTTCGGCACAAAGAATCTTGGCGTACCCTATGCGCTGCCAAATTGCGTCCAGTGTTTGTTCCGATACCGTTGATTGATTGGATATATCTGAATATACTTTATTATATTCTGCATCACTTTCATAAAATTTATAATACCAATTAATTACCGCCGATTGTATTGCGCTTTCTTCGGATAATCGTAGGCATTTCACAATATTAGATTTTTCCGCGTCCACAATATCGGGCAAATTCAATTTATCCAACCATTCAGTTTTTGGTTTTTCTGATTTTCCTTCTGTTTGAATCCAATCTTTAAATTTAAATACATCTGTATTTTCTGCCCCTGCTAAGCGGAAGTTTTTGGTCAATTCTATTACGCAATCTTTGCGTTTCTGCGTTAATTCACTGAATACCGCGCCTGGCTGAACCGGCGGCAATTGATCTTTATCGCCAAGTAAGAAAACACGCGCATTTGCCGGCTGCTTAATTACATTCAGTAATTTTGCAAATAATTCCACATCTATCATACTGGCTTCATCAATGACAAAGATAGAATCCGACGGAAATTGCTTTATTTCATGAGCATTGACATTGGACATGCCCAGCAATTTATGAATTGTTAGCGGTTGAACATCTGATATAATTTTATATGCTCTTTCTTGCCTTAATTCAGGTTTCATCTTATTCAAAGAATCCATTATGCTTTCTTTGATTCGCTTTGCCGCCTTGCCGCTGAATGCCGCCATATATACAGAATATTTCTTATCTGCATTTTCTTTCTTGGACAACAATTCCCACAATAAATTACATATAACCGTTGTTTTACCCGTTCCTGGACCGCCTGTTATAATCAGATTCTTTGGTGTTACACCACCCTGCTTCGTCGACGCGCCATCACGTTCAATTGGCAAATTGGCGTATATGATTGCGTCTGCCTGTTCGTCCGATGGGGCACGATTTTCTGTGTTCATTGTTTGATATTTATTTTTTATATATTCTCTATCTGCCGACGCAATTTTGACCTTGGGCACCGCTGGAAATAATGTATTTATTCCATCTTCTACATCTTGTTTTGCGCTAAAAAATCTTTCTGTAAACAACCAATTTTTATACACTACAAACATATCATTACGATATATTTCATCGGTTTTATAATTGCCATCTGTCGCGAAATAATCTTTGACCGCAGAAATACCATTTTCTATGATTTTATCATATAATTCCGCGTCATACTCTTGGTGCACCCCTGCTAATTTCTGCACCCATTTATTTTTTAATGTTGCATCATCCAACGAAATGCAAATATTCCCATCATCTATCAAGGCAAAAAACAGCCCAAAAAATTTTAATAAATCATCAGACATGCCGTATTCGGATTTCAGCATAATCAAAACCCATTTCCAAATATCAGAAATCGCTTTTATAGATTTTAATGATTCAAAAAACTGTAAATAACTATCGTTCATCATCATTCCCTTTGATTATACTTTAAAACTTTCAAATGCATCGCTTAATTTTTTATAATTCTGCCATGTGTGTGGGTATATTCCATTACCTGTTCCGGCGTTACATCCACGAACAAAGACATAATATACGCCCCCAAAATGCTGATTAAATATCTGTTCCGGCGTCTTGTCGGGATAAAACTGCCTAAGCCATTGAATCAAACAATATGAATACA
>JAEEGG010014867.1_pt1 | contig 16413 bp, 20 predicted proteins | sample 9134161 | NCBI WGS metagenome assembly JAEEGG01 (sample SAMN16246543, study PRJNA631951) | gut metagenome | biome: gut microbiome; feature: rumen; material: CR-attached | host: Bos | place: Iran: Karaj | collected 2018-10
GTATAGCGCGGCCGAACGGGCAAGTCAAGGCCGCACATAGTGCGCTTGTATAGCCTTGACTGCCCTGAGGACTGGGCTAACTTTGCCGGCCTTGAGGCAATCTTTTTTCAAACATAAGAACTCGGCTTTGCCGGGAAATAACCTCGATCCCAATGCCCAAACGCATAAAATGAATGTCCTGCGCATTTCTTCATACCATGCGGCTAAAAACCGCTGATATTCAGAAAAATAGCCACACAAAATGAAGATTTGCCGTGATTTTTTCATTTTATGCGAGGAAAATGAGCGAGCGGGGCAAGCAGGAGCGGAAGGAGGGGAGGGGAAAGATATTGTCGGCCGTGTCTTGGGCAGTGGTGATGGGGCGAATGGACTGCGCGAGCTCCGGAGGGCGGTCGATGCGGTGGTTATTCTTCGAGCCAGCCTTTGTCGCGGAGCTGCTGGAGGTAGATGTCCAGACGGGTGGGGAAGTAGCTGTCGAGAAGGCGGCGGCGTTCGGACATATAGTAGTTGTCGACGTCGTAGCGTGCGCCACGGGAATTGTAGGGGTGGACGGCGTTGCGGTAGTCGCCCCAGCGCGCGGCCTCGAGATAGAGGGCCATATCGATGGAGTGGTAGAGGCTGTCCCAGAGCGCGGTGGTCCGTTCAGGCGTCAGCAGGCCGCCGGGAGCGCTCAGCTCCTGCACCCGGGAAGCAAATCGCGCCCGGAACTCGTCGTTCTTGATGAGCTTGCTGAAGAGGCTCGTGGGTTTCCCCTTGTTGTAGCAGTCGAGGATGTTGTCGTTCACGCCCTGGAAGATGCACTCGGAATCCCACACCAGGAACCGGAACCCTGCGCCGCCGCCGGACCCTTTGGAAGCACCCGCCCCTCTGTCATACACCCCATACCAGTTATGATAATCCCAGTCCGTATTCCCCGCGAACTGGTTCAGGATCATAAAATCGATGAACTCATCGACATCCAGCAGCCGCTCCACAGCCGCCAGGTCCTTGCAGTCCAGCGCCATCAGCTCAGCATAGGCAGCGAAGCTTCCTGCATCGGCCACCGCCGAATTGCCCTGCTCCTCGTCGACCTTGATCACGTCGTAGTCATCTTTCTTGCCGCCGAAGTGCGATTTGCAGAAGTTCTCGTCGATCCTTTCGGAGAGACTGTAGATGCCCCAGTAAATGCCGTTGATGAACACGTGCACGTGCCGCCCCCTGCTGTACGGCATCCCCAGGGAAGCACTCGCATATCGGTGCCAGAGGTCCCGCACATACTGGGCCCTGCCGCGGTTGCCGCCGTCCCAGTGCTGCCAGGCATTGCCGAAGAACGTGCGCAGAGTCAGCGTATTGAACTCCGCCGGGCCGCCGTCGCCGAAGATGTCGTACTTGAGCTTGGACGGACCGTATTCGCTCTTGAACTTGAGGCGGAAGGCGTGCTTGGGATTCTTCTCCGCAAGCCGCGAATGCCCGCCGTGGAGCCGGATGCCGCAGTCCACGGTCAAGTCCATCCTGCCGCCGTCGAAGATCTCCACCGACACAGGCCTGTCCCAGCCCCTGCCGAGCCCGTCGCCCACCGGAGTGCCGGTGTGTATATATATGCCGCCAGTGTCGGGATCCTCGGAGTCATTGAAGAAATTGCCCTTGTCGGTGACGATGGACACGATGGGAATCTGCCTCAGCCCGGCCAGCATCTTCTGCCGCAGCGCGGGATCCTTCGTCATCAGCGGGTCCATCGCATAGTCGGCCTTGGCGCGCCCCTCGATCTGGCAGTACGGCCCCCACATTTCCGGATAGCCGGCGGGAGTGGAGTCGAGGTCCAGCACGTCCTCGAAGATGTAGCTGGCCGTCGCGACTTTGGTGATGTGCCCGTCCTGCGCCCTCTCGAGCGCCCTGATTATAGTAGTGCCGGACACGGAGAGCGGCCCCTTGTAGACCGGACTCTTGGCCGTCGGCACGCTGCCGTCGAGGGTATAGTAGATCTTGCTGCCGTCAAGCGCAGGGATAATTGTGAGATGGAACGGCTCGTCCATCAGCCCGTGCGCTTTGCTGAAAGAGGGCTGCACGTCCTCCACCGGCAGTTCGGGGTCGAAAAAGTCCTCCTTCTGGCAGCCCGTCAGCAGAGCGCCCAGCCCAACTGTCACCACTGCCGCCACAGCAAGCGCCGCCACCGGCCCTGCCATCAATTTCGCAATGAAAGATCTCTTCATATAGCAAAGATACGAAGAATCGCGGATCACACGGTCAATATCCCCTCCTGCTCGTGCGGCACGAAGGGGCCCTCTTTGCACTCGAAGATGACACTGCCGGAAGCCAGCGACTCCACAGTGTGCCAGACGCCCTTGGCGATGTCCACCCCGAAGCGGCCTTCCTCCCGGCAGAGCACGACACTCTCCAGCACAGTCCCGTCGTCGTTATATGTGGAGACCCGCACCTTGCCCCGCAGCACCACGAACGACTCGTCCTTGGTGGGATGCCGGTGGATGGGCACGACAGTCCCGGGCTCCATCGCGTTTAGGAAGCGGTGGCACTTGTCCTCCAGACTCTGGTGGAAGTTGTGGTTCATCCTCAGCCGTGGCGAGGCCTTCGCCCGTGCGGTGAGTTCGTCAAGGAGCTGCTCGTCTATAGTCATAGCGGTCATTGTTTACAGATATCAAGGACGATAGGGAAGTGGTCGCTCATCTTGGAGCAGCCGTAAGGATCGGTAATCATCCGGTAGGAGACCGCCTGCAGGCCGGCCACGAAGAAATGGTCGATGGGGCCGTGGCTCTCCTGCGGACGGGTGAAGTTCTCGAAGGTGTCGTCCTCCGGCACGCCGAGCAGCACGCGGGCCGACTCCATCTGCAGCCCGGCCTTCTGTAGCGCGGCCAGCCGCACATTCCAGTCGCCGCAGGCCAGGGCCATCTCGCAGTCCGTCAGCTGCTCATTCACCTGCTCCACGGTGCGGGCAGTGATCTCGCCGTCCCAGCTGGAGTGCACGTTGATGATGCGCACGCCCTCCACCGTGCAGGCCTCCCAGCGCACTGCGACCTCGTGGTCCTGCCACTTCACGCCCTTGCGGACGAATATGGGATGGCTGATGTTCACCCCGCCAGACACGCGCCTGTAGCCGTCCGGGACGTAGCGTGTCGCCGGGAACAGCATCTCCTGGAAGCAGAGAATATCGGGGTCCAGATCCTCGATCATCCGCTCCATCGCCTCCATACGGGTGCGCCAGAACACGTCGCTGTCAGCATCGAGGTCCCGGGTCCAGGTGCGCACATTGAACGACAGCACCCGCAGATCCCCGCGGACATCTGCCGCCAGCTGACTTTTCGTGGCCAGCGAAGGGCCGGCAGCGACAGCCTGCCCCGGCAGCGGAGCCCCTCCGGACTTCATCTGACACCCTGCCGGCAGCACCGCCAGCAGAGCCGCCAGTGCAATGCCTGCGACAAGCCTCGGATCGGCGGACATTCTGCTATTCCTCCACGCCGTCGGCACTTTCGCAGATGAAGACATCGTACTTGCCTGTCATCTCGGGGAAGGCCTTCAGGTATTTCTCGGTGACGTTCCGGCAGACGCTTTCCTCGAAGGCAGGGTCGATGAGTGCCATACAGCAGCCCTTGAAGCCCGCGCCCGAGAAGCGGCCGCCGTAGATGCCGTCGGTCTGCGTCATAATCTCGTAAAGCTTGATCTGCTCCGGAGCGCCGCTCTCCCAATTGTGGATGCTGCTCCAGCCCGATTCGAACGACAGGCGGCCGTACTCCTCGATGTCGCCCCTGCGCCAAGCCTCGGCACCCTTCTCCACGCGCTCGAACTCGGTGTACCAGTGCTCGCAGCGCTTGGCCCAGGGCTCCGGAAGGCGGCCCTTCAGCTCCTCGTAGACCTGCCGGGGCACATCGCGCGCCATAGCGTCCTGGAACTTGCCGTACTCCATACCCGCGAAAGCCTGCAGCGCATAGACGCCGCTGCGCAGCTCGTCCACCCTCATATTGTACTTCGACCCGGCCAGACTGTGCTCCAGCCCGGAGAAGAAGATGGCGATGCTGTACGGCTTCATCTGCGCACTCTGGGGGATGAGCTCGTAGCTGCCGTCCCGGGTGTCCAGATAGAGCAGATGGTTCTTCTTGCTGAGCACCTCGCAGCTCTGGTCCAGCTTGCCGATGCTCACGCCGACGTAGTTCTTCTCGGCGATATATGCTATTTCAATGAGGTCCTGCTTGCTGAGCGAGATGCCGTTCACCTTGCAGAGCGCCTTGAGGAAGGCAATCGTCACTGCCGCAGACGACGACAGGCCGCCGATGGGCAGGCTGCCCTCGATGACGCCGCACAGACCCACGTTCAGCCTGTAGCGCTTCTCCAGCGCCCAGGTCGCGCCGCGCAGATAGTCCGCCCAGTCGTCCTGCTTGCGTGCAGGCACTGATTCGATGTGCCACTGGGCGCGTTTTGGAAATTGCAGGGACGTCATCTCCACCACTCCGTTCTGCTTGGGTGAGTAGGCGATGTGGATGCCCTTGTCGATGGCCAGACCAGTGATCTTGCCGAGGTTGTGGTCGGAATGCGCACCGATGGGACAGATGCGGTAAGGACAGAACGCGATGCCCTCCGGCTCGCGCCCGTAAATCTCACTGAAACGAATTACACTTTTCATATTGACAAATAACTACAATGCCCGCCAGCCGGCACACCCGGCCCGGCAGATAAATGCAAAAGTACCAAGATTTTCAGACATACGAAAGAGCGGCGATGCCCGATGCCCAGCCGCATAAAATAATGTCCATCCTAACACCTAAATACTTGCCGTTATCGGCAAAAATGGATATATTTGTATGCGTAAGAAGACAAAACTTGCCGATAATTGCCAACGAGAATACCCACGAATATGGAGTATATATCAGTCAGTGAATTCGCCCGGAAGCACGGCCTGCCGGAGCGGACGGTGCGCAACTGGTGTGCCGCCGGGAAGATTCCCGGAGCGTTCCTGACCGGCAAGACCTGGAACTTGCCGGCCGACGCAGAACTGCCGCTTCGCGGCGCAGGAAAAAAGAAACCCTCAACCCTTCTCAAGCGACTAAGAGAAGACAAAGAGGGTAAAATCAGCGGCGGAATCTACCACCGCACTCAAATTGATCTGACCTACAATTCCAACCACATCGAGGGCAACAGGCTCACCCACGAGCAGACCCGGTACATCTTCGAGACCAACACGATCGGCATCACGGAAAACAGCATCAATGTAGATGACATCGTAGAGACTACCAACCACTTCCGCTGCATCGACTACATCATCGACCACGCCGAAGACCGGCTGTCGGAATCCCTCATCAAAGAACTCCACCGGCTCCTGAAGACCGGCACTTCAGACAGCCGGAAGACCTGGTTCAACGTGGGCGATTATAAACGCCTGCCCAACGAGGTCGGAGGCAACGAAACCTGCCCGCCCGAACAAGTCCACGCAAAGATGGCAGCCCTTCTCAAGGCCTATAATGCCAAGGCCGAGAAATCACTGGAAGACATCATCGACCTCCACTGCCAGTTCGAGCGCATCCATCCCTTCCAGGACGGCAACGGCCGCGTCGGCCGCCTGATGATGTTCAAGGAGTGCCTTGCCGGCCACATCGTCCCCTTCATCATCACCGAAGAACTCAAACTCTTCTACTATCGCGGCCTTCGCGAATGGGGGCATATCGACGGCTTTCTTTCAGACACCTGCCTTGCCGCCCAGGACCAGTACAAGTCGCTGCTGGACTATTTCAAAATCAAGTATTGACAAAACCGCACAACAGATAGTTTGAGGGGCTAAGACCAGCGGTCCGATGGCATTCTCCACGATGCCCAAGCGCATAAAATGAATGTACTGCGCATTTCTTCATTATATGCGGCAAAAAATCGCTGATTTTCAAAAAAATAGCCGCATAAAATGAGGATCCGCCGGGATTTTTTCATTATATGCAGAGAAAATGAGCCGGAGAACAGACAGATATCCCAGGCCAGCACAGCGGCCCCGCCAAAACGTTGTATTCTTGTTGCCGATTGTGTTGCACTGAATTGTCATTTACAGCGCACAAAAGCGAACGGGTACACCGGAACACTGAATGGGTATCGTCCGGAATACATAATTTGCTTCTGCTCCAATGCGCCAACGCGTTGAAACAGACCCGCATTTGCTGTGATAAAACGCCGCATTGCGACAAAGGCATCCATTATTCTCACACTGGCATCTACTGCAACATCAGAATGGAGTACGGCACTTAATTGTGAGACACCTTGCTCTGTAAAAACATAAGGACATCTTCTTGCTCCCATTTTCAATGCATCAAGCTCTTCTTGGGAGTAGATATTGGAGGTCACAATTTGTGACTTCCAATTCTCAAATTCATCCTTTGTCAGCTGAAACATGAAACGCTTACAAAATTCGGAGCATCACCACCCAGTCTCACGGCCAAAAATCCAGTGTTTATTTCGGGGCATAATCACCCAAAAACGGTAAAAACCTTATAAAAAATGTGCGCGCAAGGTCGGTGGCCGCCCTACTTTTCGGAGCATTACCACCCAGGCGCGAGCGAAAGGAACAAAAGAGTCTTGTCTTTGAAAACGCTCATTATTCTTAAGGTTGTATGTTTTTTCTTTGATAAAAAAGTACTAAAAGCTAGGCTTCTGAAGCAGATAATCTGCCAAATAAGGAACGGCAAACACAAGCTCACCTCTGCGAGGAGCCTCAATTATGCCAGCTTCAAGTAACCTCTTGCGATAAGGCTGAATGGCTGGACTTTTATCTCCCAATATCGCCTGCAGTTCAGCGGTTGTAACGGGGTCTTGGCAAAATGCCATCGCTTTCAAGAAGTTTTTATCCATGTCAGATAGGGGAGACAGAATCGGTTTAAACACGTTGTTTTCCATATCACTCATCGCTGACTTTTCCACCTTATCCATAATCGTGCTGTCAATAGTTCCTCCCTCTTCGGTATATTGGACAATATAGAAACCAATTAACTGCATCAAGTAAGGAAATCCTCGTGTAGACAGTGCAGCCCTATCAAGAATATTATCCGAAGCGTATATTCCTATCGACTTGAAGGCCCTTTCGTAGTAGGCTCGTATTTGATTGGTGGAAATCAAACCCAACTCAGACCTGCCATTGCTATTGCAATATTCTTTCCATCTCCCACCAACTCTTGATAAGCCGAAGCCACCTCACGCATAGCGGAAGAGGTTCGCACCTCATCAATAAGTATTAAGGCCCCTTTGTTTTTTTCGGCCAGTTTGTCGCATATAAGCGACATTTTTGATCGGAAACCATACTGTCGCTCCGCTGCCTCAGAGAAAGTCAAGCCGAAAGTAAAACCAAGTGCTCCGGCTGTCACTCCAGTCACCTTGCGCTTTTAGTCAGCAAAGAAAGAAGAGCCATTCAATTGGAACTGCTCTATGATGGCTTTTGGCATTCCCTCATGAGCAGTTACGCGAGCCACTACATATCCATCTTTCGAAGCACGGTCGCTTAGTTCAAGAAGAAGAGCGGTTTTCCCCATTCCCCTTTGTCCAAGGAATAATGTACAACGGTTGCGGCTTCCCACAGGCTCCTGCAGGCCTGCCATAAACTGCTCAATAACACCATCGCGACCAATATACTGATTTGGACGGTTACCAAACGTTGGCTGAAACATTATATGCGAATTACCCATTTCAGTCACTTTTATTCTTCTTTATTCTCTTTTATTCTTTTTTATTCTCTTTTATTCTTCTCACTGGCAAAAGAAATTATTTCCCTTCAAAAAGTAAGAATAATACAGGCATTTCCTGGCAGATTTTTCTGCCCAGTTTCTTGCCATTTTTATGCTTGTTACGGTTATTCCCGCCAAAGTGTGCCCCGAGCAAGTGCCCCAGAAGCCTCTGTAGGACGGTTCGTCCGGTCACAGTACCCTCTGCAAAGGGGGTCTGCCCCGCCCCACCCCTCTGCAAGGCCTTACAGCGGCGCTAAGCCGGGCACACTTTGGCGGAAATTATGGCAAACACCCTCACGGCGCAAACCCGACATTCGCATTGTGGACGAACCCTTCCCATATGCGCCGTGGAGGGGGAGATGTTTGAATGCGAAGCCTTTTGGTGCCGCATTGCAAGCAAACCCCTCCTGTAGAGCCTGAGAGAGGTGTTACGAAAGAATGCGAAAGTTGAGTTTATCAAGAAGGACGGCACGAAGATGAGAAAAATAGTCATAAAATTATCATTTTTGATAACTTTGCATTATCTTTGCATACATGGAGGAAAAAACATTGGTAATCGAGTATGAAACCGTTGAACTCGAGACCCTTATTATAAATCATAAAAGCGACGATAAGCGTTATCGAAAGCTAAAAGGTAACGCCTCCTTCTGGCGGGATTTAGATAAAGTTATGGCTCTGCTCCGTAATGCCCATAGCACTTCTGAACTCGCTTATTTCAAAGTATTGCACTATGAGCACCTCAAGTATAATTGGAGCGGTCTAAGCAGTGTAAGAATCGGTTACAACACGAAATACAGATTAATCTTTGAAGAATTCGATGGCGGAATTCGAATTAAGATAATTGAAATTAATGAACATTATGGCGACAAATGAAACACACTCCACCCCTTTCCGGGCCGTTCATCCCGCCGAAATTATCAAAGATGAATTCAAGGCACGAGGAATGACCCAGAAGGAGCTGGCTGAGCGGATGGGAATGCAACCATCCAACTTATCTCGGCTGCTGAAGGGAGAGAACATCACAGCATCAATTGCCCAGAAGTTGGAAGAAGCATTGGAAATTCCAGCTGATTTCTGGATGCGATTGCAAACGCAATATGATAAAGACGTAAAGTCGATTGCCTTCCGTGATGAAAAAGAGAAAGCAGCCATCAATGCTGAGAGTATGCTTTCCAGCATATTGAATCTCAGCGAACTTTACAAGCGCTTAAGAATCAGCGCAACATTGTACATTCAGGATAAACTGGAACTACTAAAACAGTACTTTGGGTTTGAGCCCCTTGACATTAGGAATCAAGTGTTTGCTCAACAGCGTAGCATCAGTTTTAAGAAGAGTGACAAATACGAGATAGATGAGAGGAACCAGACAACATGGCTCACACTTGCCTATATTGCTTCTCGCAACAATAATCCTGGAAGTACATTCAATGAAGGAAATGCAAGTCTTGCTGCGCAAGCAATTGCTCAAAGGACTCACGAAGGAAACTTAAAAGAAGCTGAAATTAAAGCCATCCTTAACCAGTATTGCATTGCTTATTCGGTTGTTCCTAAGTTAGAAAAAACGCCCATCGATGCAGCATCTATGGATATGGGTGATTATCCCGCCATCATCACCACCCATAGATACAATGATATGAGCAGACTCATTTTCAATGTACTCCATGAACTGGGACACATAGAAAAGCATATGTATGGAGAAGAAAAAGAGATCTTTGTTTCCGGAGAGCCATACTCTACCGACTCTCCCAAAGAGAGAGAGGCTAATGCTTTTGCTCAGAGTATGCTTATCCCCCAAAAGCTTTGGGACTCAATGATGAATAGCGGTCATGTTGATGGCCTGCGTTTTGGTAACATTGTAACAAAGTTGAGAGATCTCTCTAAAGAACACAATCTGGATTTCAACATAGTCGTGTGGCGTTGGAAATATGAAAGCCATATTTACAAACTCAAGGGTGCACGACCAGTCCCCATCCAGTAAACACAATTCGGGCCAGTAACTGTTAGCAGCGGTTTAAATGTACCCCCTGTATCACTTTCAAATGTACCGGTCACAGCGGAATCAATTGTACCCCTCATAGCGGAAACAAATGTACCGGGCGTATCACTTTGAAATGTACCGCCCGTAGCGGAAACAAATGTACCACCTGCCGGTGTTAACCGGTGCCAGCCGCGGTTAGGCAGGAACTTCAGATCGGTTGCTTTAAGTTTGACAAACGTAGCTTTGTGGTTAGAAGATAAATACCACAAAGATATGGCAAACAGAAAAGCAACAATGAAGGACATCAGAGTCATCATTCGAGAGTTCGTTCGAGGAACCTCGTTGAGAGAGTGTTAACGGTAACTGCGAGTGCAGCATTTTTCGTAACAACGCTACAACACTAGCAAAGGGAAGTACTTATCTCATTTTTATTAAAAGATTGTCTTTCGGTATCCGATGCGAACAATCGACTTAACCAACAATCCTTTCGTCCTGGGCGGGGCGGCCCAGGGCAGTGGGGAACGAATACTAGTGCCTCAGGTAATCGCAGAACCGTTCTGCCATTGTCATCCAATTGGTTCGGCTATCGCCGACATTTGCGCCACAAGATTCCCGGTACATAGCCCAGACGAACCAATAGTAGGCTATTAGAGCTGTATATACAAGATAGTGCCGCTCAAGGATTGGGGTCCAGCTGTTTTGAAGGTATTCTTTGATGAATTCTTTTGCTTTTTTAAGGTCATACATTGCATCAACTATATAATAGCCGACGTCGATGCCTGGATCCGAAAAGCCAGAATACTCCCAATCTATAAGAATAACATTTCCGGAAGGTTCAATCATCCAATTGTGGCAGTATGTGTCTCCGTGGCAGAAGCATTTTTTTACTCCGTCGTCTATGGTGGATTGATAGAGCGTTGCTATGCGTGCTTTCAAGTCTTCAAAGGGTTCAAAGCAGTGTGGATCCTTTTCTTTCAACAAGACTTCAATCTCACAGGCATCATCCCAAGGATTTAGGCCGTAATCTACCGTTACCTTGGAAGTATGCAATTTGCGCATCACTGCTATTATTTTCTTTGAATCCTCAAATGAGGAGTAATCTGGCTCTAAAAAGGATGGAACATATTTGCTAATCTTCCAGCCTTCATCGACGTCCATATATATGTAAGTAGGATCAAACCCTAAATCTCGGGCATATTCAAGAGATGTTTGTTCGTTTTTGCGGTTAATAATCTTTTTGGTGCCGTCACCGGGGTGTCTGTATATGTAATCATTCCCCGCTATGCGGAAAATGAATGAAGTATTGGTCAGTCCTTCATTTATGCAACGAAACTCGACAATATCCTCATCAGAACAGTTAAAGACTGATCGGATGTTCGAAATTATTTTACTATTTGAGTTTACGATGTATGATTTGTCGAAGTTGCGTAGTTCTTCAAAAAAGTCAAACTCATATATGAAACCAAGAGGATACTGTTTAAAAAAAAATGGCGGCAATGATGAAAGATTATCTTTAACCAGCCATTCCCAAAAGGAATTATTATACTTTCCTGGCTTTTGGTCAGCATCTACAAGGCTAAAAAACTGGCGGCAAAAGTCTTCGGTCCAAAAGGAATGTCCAAGTAATATCCGGCCGGAAGGCCTGCCCTTTTCCATATTAATGATTCTTCCTTCCGAATCGAGGTCTACATACATTTCATTTGTTTTGTAGCCTACGTATAGGCCAGCATAGAAACTATGTTCTTCTTGCTGCTTGAAAGGACTGACAACAAAGTAATCATCGGATGAGCAAACGTAACTATTTCCAAGAATATCTTTAGCTAAACGAAGGCTCTCAATATTATTCTTCAAAAGATAATCTGGATTGATAATAAACTTCACCCCATACTTTTCCTTCAAGTAGTAGAACATTTCCTTTTTATAGCCCAGCACAAGAGTAATATCCTTAATACCGGCTTCTAGAAGTTGTTCTATCTGGCGGTCGATCAGGCGTTGTCCATTAACCTCATAGAGGCCCTTCGGCTGTTCAAGCGAAAGTGGCACAAAACGAGTTGCGGCTCCTGCTGCCAGAATAACGGCGTTACGGACTTGAACCATTCTTTAAAACTTGCTCTTAGATGCGATACCGCGGCATACCGCTTTCAACACACTTTCTTTTGCACTTGTATAAGGTTTTCCTGCCAAATAAAGCTTTTCAACTTTGATATTTTTGATTTCTTCGGCAGGAATGGTATATGGATCGGCAGAAAGAATAACCATATCTGCTATTTTCCCAACCTCCAGTGATCCACGCTCTTTTTCATCAAATGTGGTGTAACAACCGTTGAAGGTTGCCATCCGGAGTGCTTGTTTTACAGAGATGCGTTCGGATGTATTGGGATTGTTCACGCAACGATCAATCCAAACGATGGGATCCGGAGTAGTGCAGGGGGCGTCGGAGCCGAGAGAAACGACAATACCGTTGTCTTGAAAAGTTTTAACAGGGTTGAGCCGGCTACAACGTTCAGCCCCCATTATGCTCTCCAGATACTCATCAGGCTCTTGTTTCCAATTAATGAAAGCACTTTGGATAGGCATAGCTATTTTGTAATCCTTGCAAATCTTGATACCCTCATCAGTAGGTAGGCAATCGTGAATAATGCCATGCCGGTGGTCATCTCGAGGGAAATCATCAAGTGCTGCTTTCAAGCAACGGGTAGCTTGATCGAAAGCTTTGTCACCGATTGCGTGCATTTCAATCTGGAGCCCGGCACGATTTGCCTTTTTACAGAAATCAATAACCTTTTCGTCACTATAATATAAAACGCCATCGGTGCCATCTGTATATGGTTCATTCATAGAAGCATCCATAGAGCCGAAGCAACCATCTAACGCACATTCAAAGCACCCTCCAATTCGAGGGAGTTTTCGAGATGTCGCTACACTTATATCCATTGATTGAGGGAAAACCCGCAACTGAAAGCCATTGGTCAATGACTTTGCAAAAATCTTTTCAGTGGTAATATCAAGATTAGCAATGAAACCGACACCGCTCACTGTATGAACCATCCCAATGCCCCGAGCGGCCTCAAAGTCTGCTGCCTTTTGCATCTTAGAGAAAAGTTCCACAACGCTGAGAGAACTTGTAATGCAATCTGAAACCTTGAAGAATGCCTCTTGGTTCATTTCTCCGGTATCAGGATGATACCCACGTAGGTTGCATACCTTGGAGTCAATCCGCTTTAACAATTTGGAGTTGACAATGCAGGCGTGGCCATCATATTTAACCACCATTATTTCCTTGTCAGGACAAACTTTGTCCAGTTCTTGCCGGCTAATAAGACGACGCTCTTTTACGCTATAAGGGGAAGCTCCGAAAGCGATTAGAGTTTTTGCATTGCCGCTGGAAGCGTAAAAGTCAGCCACCATACCGGCAATTTCTTTGTTGGACTGCGCTTCCATTACGTTCAGACCGGAATTAAAGATAGCAAATGAAGCAAAATGCTGGTGGGTATCCACAAAAGAAGGAATCAGGGCTCTCTCGCCCAGTTCCACTACTTCTGCGTCGTCATACTGGGCAGGAAGTACATTCCCTACATATACAATCTTTCCCTGATCCTCAACCAAGTATTTGAAGACATCGTCATTCGCATTGACACTCAGAATCGTTCCTTTATAGCACTTCATAGGACCTGTGATTATTTGTTTTTGGATTGATAGCCTTTGTATGAAGGGTCAAGAGCCACCAACTCATAGAAATTATCTATCTCTATAATATCGCCTGGCTGGCACTCGTGAATCATTACATTGTAGTTTTCTTTTCTATTGACAAGCGGAACGAACTCATAGAAGATGTCTTTGCCACCATCTTCATTCCATACACTCTCGATGTCTGTGCGTAATTTATCGCAGTCTTCTGGTGTCCAAAAAGAGATGCCATAGCAATTGAAACAATTCGTGTTTCCTTTTCTATAATTGACAGCCCGGCCATTCACCTCCTGAAGACACCAGTCGTCCGTTTCTTTTACATAGGAGCCGAGATAGTCGCTAGAGATGTGATACTTCTGAATGACATTAGGATTTGTAATTAATAAATCAGCCTCGCATATATAACAACCTCCCTTAATTAGCTCAATTGCTGCTCTAGCTGATGAGATACTATTGGTTTTGTCAAAAATGTCGTTATCAATGAAAGACAAGAATGGATATTTCTCAAGAAGTTCGTCAAAGCACTCCTTTTTGTAACCACGTACAATTGTGATATCATTAATACCATCTTCAAGAAGCGAATCTATGATGGAGTCGATGATGCGAACGCCATTGACTCTTACGAGGGGTTTAGGTCTGTCCAAGGTAACCGGAACCATCCTTGAGCCGAACCCTGCTGCCAAAATGATGGCTCGTTCCGCTGAGTAATACATCGTTTCAGTCATAACAATCAAACCCTATAATACCAGCGCAACTCGTTTTCGTCGTATAAAACGCCGCCATTTTTTTCTATTACTTTGGCAGAAGGGTAGTTATACTTCTCTACAGTCAATACTTTATCTTGCACTCCCTGTTCTTTGGCCTCTTGAAGCAATAATGAAAGAAGAAGTGTTCCGTACCCTTTCCCCCTATAACTAGGAGCAAGAGCATATCCTATAGTACCACCCTTAATACGTGACTGCTCGGTCAACGATTGCCTGATTTTACCACAGCCGACAGCGCAATCATCAATCATAAGCCAATACCAGGTTTGTTTGACATAGCCTTGCGGAAGATCCTCTGCACGAGACCAAGCATCCTGTTGTTTCAACCATGCTTTAAACTCTTCGTATGTTAAGCCATTTGCTGTATTAGTAAATCCATTGTCATCAGCATTTATGCTTTGCAGCAGGCAATACTGTTCCCATCCGTCATTTGGAGTGAGTTTAGCAAAATGTATATGACTCATTTTTACATTGTTTTTAAGGTTTCAACCAAGTACGAATTATCATTTCTGTCGCGGACTGCCACCCGAATGTAGTTGTCTCCATTAAATGCTTTTTTGGTGCCACAGTCTTTGATAAGGATATTGCGGTTCAACAATTTGAGTGCAAGTTCACGGGAAGTATATTTGTCAGTCACTTTACACAGGAAATAATTGGCCTGACTTGGATATACTTTCAAGAATGGTATTTCAGACAAGTCCTTGAAAAACAATTGTCTCTCTTCCCTGAATAATGCACAAGCCTGAATATAGTCAGTATGATACTTCTCGAAAATCTGCATAAAGAACTCACCGAAAGAATTGATATTCCAGATTGCAACAATTTTCTTCATTTGGGCGATTATATCTACATTGCCTGAAGCTAGAATGCCAAGGCGGAGCCCTGGAACACCATAGGACTTGCTGATACTTTTAATAACAACCAAATGTGGATTCGACGAGAGAATAGCATTATCCAACAGCGAGAATTGTCCAACAACATCAGCAAAGTCTACGAAGGACTCATCAACAATGAACTTGAAGCCACGTTGCTTAGTCCACGCTATCAGTTCCAGCAAATCTTGAAAGGGGATATAGTTTCCAGACGGATTATCAGGGTTGACAAGAAGGAGCGTATCAATGTCTTTGTCTTCATAAAAGGACATTATATCTTCTGCGGAATACTTAAATCCATCACTATGCGGGAGATACTGGACAAGATTGTCGCCTTTTATCCGATTGGGATACTCTTCGAAGGTCGGCATAATGACACCAAGCTTTCCGGTGCAGTTCTCCATATATGCCTTTATCAGTTCCGCCGCCCCATTTCCAACAACGATGTACTCTTGTTTAACCCCAAAGTTCTTAGATGCAAGCAGTGAGTTTACACGCATCCCGGAAGGATACTCTCGCATCAAGGTCTCAAAACTTGCTTTAAGCTCTGCTATCATCCGTTGAGGTGGAAAATACGGATTGACCAAATAACAAAAATCCAGCATCTGCGGATAGCGCCAATAACCACCATAACGAGAAGAAATAGCAGACAAGTGTTCATCTTCCGTGGGTGCAAACATTCCTGATGCAATATCAAGATCCTGTATATCATCGATTTCGTACCAGGTCTCTCCTGTTAACGGAAGAGCTTTCAGCGGTGCATCGTGAAGATGCAAGATTACCCTGAGAACCTGCTCATAATACTCGTTGTTGCCAAGGGCCGTACTGTAAGCAGCAAGGAAAGGAATGTAATACTTTGTTAAGAATTCTTTGCTGAACTTGTAGATATTGACTGTTTTATAGTAGTCTTTTATTTCCTCAAACTTGAAATGGTTCTTATCAATGAATCGAATAATATGGCTATCCTCATCAATTGTGACGACAGTCCCATCCATCCAACTTTCATATTTATCGACCAAAGCAATGTTCGGGAAGTCATCATCAATAAGTTTTCTCACGACAGCTGTTTCATAGATAAGATCTGACTCAAGCAATATCGTGTCATCTTCCGATAGATAGTCTTTTGCCAAGAAGAGAGAATAAATGTTGTTTGTCTTGTCATATATTAAATTGTCGACATAAACTATGGGTGTCCCTTTATAGTCTGTTCCGACGTAATCCTTGACATTCTGTCCTTTATACCCCACAACGATTACCACTCTCGAAACATTGATATCGTGGAGACAAGCCAAAGTGCGGTCAATCAACTTGATCCCATTAACTTCAAGCATGCACTTTGTATTGTTATGAGTGTATTCGCCTAGACGCCTGCCCATTCCGGCGGCAAGAATTATAGCTTGCATGAGAATAATTAATTAGAGATATACATTAGT
>JAEEGG010014870.1_pt1:0-15000 | contig 16412 bp, 5 predicted proteins | sample 9134161 | NCBI WGS metagenome assembly JAEEGG01 (sample SAMN16246543, study PRJNA631951) | gut metagenome | biome: gut microbiome; feature: rumen; material: CR-attached | host: Bos | place: Iran: Karaj | collected 2018-10
GTTTGGTACATTCTTGAGGGCATCATACTCGCCCTTGGTGATAGAAACGTTGGCCGAGAGCGGAGCATCGACATAGTCGGTGTAAGGGGTACCCTCGTTGATGTAGTTGTTGACCTGATCGTTGTAACGGATAGCAGCACCATGTGTACCGGCCAGGGCCTGGTTGTTGACAAAGTGGAGACCATCTATCTGAATAGGAATGGTCGTCACCTGTCCTTCGTAGATCTTGGAACCGAAACCGGTCGCCGGAGTCTCGCCTCGACCATAACGTTGCGTAGCATCGTCAATCAGGAAGAGGTGGTTCCAGGTGTCGCTCGTACCATCCAAACGGTCGGTAGAACGTATCGTGGCAGGATAGAGTTCGGTATCATACTGATCACGAAGGTCCTTACTGTAACCGCCCTTGATGGTCAAGGAACGGACAAACAGTTTCGCCAGATCCTCGGTATCGCTCTTCAATCGGTCGCCCACAAAGGCCTCGACAGGGAAGTAAGCTTCGTTGTTGAGATCCTTGGTGTTGATATAGAAGGAACGGAAACCATTGAACGTGTTCATTGGAGCATACTCGCCATCCATGATACGAATCTCCTTGCGGTGACCGTTACGGCTCGCCATGAGGGTCTCGATGGCACGTTGGAGGTCGGAGGTTGGCGTCTCCCAGAGTTTGCCATCCGGGGTACCGTTTTCAGGACGTTCGATAGTGGATACCCAAAGAATATCGACGGCATCGCCCTCGACGTAAGGAACCAGTTTGCTGTGCGGATACTCGTAAACGCCGATGTCGATATAAGCTACTCGGTGTGTGGGCGATGGGTCGGCTGCCACACGAGCCAAGTTGGCATAGGTAGCAACAGAACGCATGTAGATGTCGAAGCCCATATCCATGCTTCGCTCATTCTCGGCGTTGGCATAGTAGGTCTGGTAGTAGGCACCATCACCCTCGTAACTCTCGTCCGAGCGACGTTGCCAAGAGACGATGAAGCCATCTGGACCAGCATCGATTACGTCCTGGCTCAGGAACGTAGAACCGTTGTCGGTCAAGTTGTTCAGACGGGCACGCGACCAGTCGGCGGCCTCGTTGTAACCGTCGCAACCCGCCGTAGCCGAAGGATTGCAGAAGTTTGGACCTTCGATGTCGTCGTTGTCGGAACTCAACGTGATGTTGATGTTTTGGACGCGATAGTTGGAACCTGCCTCGGCATAGTTGTCGGCCCAATACTTATACAATGTCTTGGAGATATACTCGTCGGGACGGTACTGGAGCATACGGTAGTCGTTGCTGTTGACGGCAGTCTTGGCACGACCCTTCTCGTAGGCGCTGAACCAAAGGGCCTCACTGAAGTTCTGGTCCAAATCGCTCTGCGACTGAGGCGCTTTGCTCAACAGAATGTCATATTGTGCCGAACCGGCAGGTTCGTTGCTGTAGTTGATGCAAAGACCCTGTGCGAAAGGATTTTCCGAGCCGACACCCGGGGTGACATCGTTGCCCCAGAAGAGGGTATTGGAAACCAGGTTATAGTCGTTTTCGGTGGCCTCCGACGTGTAGTCCAAACCGTGGTTCGGATTCATCGTGAAGATACCTGGATAGAGACAAGCGCGGTTGTTGACGATGTCGCAGTTAATGACCTTCAAGTGACTGTTGTAACCGCCACAGATAGCTGCACCGGCACCTCCATAGGTGTGCAGTGTCGAGTTCGGATTCTGGAGGGTTGGATAGGCAGCGTAGGTCACGTTCTTGCTGTTGACAGCGGCTTCATCCACTGCCTCGTTGTTGGAGAAGATGGTGTTATAGACCTCCAACTCCTTGCTGAAGAAGATGGCAGCACCCTGTCCTGGATAACTGATGGTGGTCTTCTTACGCTGACCATATTCCGATGTCTTGGCCGATACTATCCAGTTGACGGTCTCGGTCTGTGCCAATGCCTTGTTCTCGGCAAATATACAATTATATATATGTGTAGAGATATTGACATCCATGGCAGCACCATAACCAGCCTGGTTGTTGATGAACTGCGAGTTGCGGATATACAAAGGAATATCGCGGTAGGCAACGGCATTCTGGATATCCTGGTGTTTCAGGTCATCGTCGGAGCCGTCCAACTCTTCGCAATACCAGTTGCCGGTGCCGTGAAGACCGGCTCCACGATAGTAATCGTAGATGCCGATATCGTTCAATGAACCATCCACATAGTCCTGGGCATAGCCGTCACTGATGTGAACACCATCGATGACAACGGGTTGTCCCACATACTTCGACTCCAAGCCGTAGCCATTCTGCTGACCATGAGCATCGTAATCGGGGTTGACATACGTTGGGGTTGGCAACTGTCCGACACCCGGTGCGTATGGGATGACCGAAACGACATGATATACACCCGAGTTCTGGAGGTTGACCGCATTACCCGAGAGGTTGGTCTGGTTCTGGAACTCCCAAGGCTCCAGGATGTTGTTGAAGTTCAAATCCTCCTGGATGCGTCGTGCCGAGAGGGTGTCCAATGGCAACTGGATCAACTCAATCTGTCTTCCAGTCAGACCCACCGTATTGAGGGTGTCGTTGCTGAAACGGACAACGTTGCTGTTCAGGTTGGTGGTGTATTGTGAAGCGTCTAAGTTGCTGGGCTTCAAGTACTGACCATAGAGATTGTTGCAGTCGAAACCACCCGTCAGGATGACGCCCTCCGGAATGAGGAAGGTATTGGCCAACGAGTAACCATAGTTACCTTGCATATCGCGTTGCGGGAAGTAGTCGCCTCGGGCGATACAGATCTCGAACGGCATGTTGTTGGCCTTGTCGCGCCATAGGTCGTACTTACGCAACTCGCTGATATACTCCAACGCATCGTCCAGATTCTGGAACGGATAGGCAAACGAAGAACCTAACAGACCATAGATGTAGTTCGGGTCGTTCTCGTCAGCCTCAGCAGCATAGTCCTGCATGGCCTGATAAGCATCCATGTTGACATCCTGTGTCTCGGCCACGAAGAGGCGGAGGAACGGATGGTCCAGATCGGCGGTTGGCGACGATGGATAGGCTCGTGCACCGATGTCGATATAGGAACGGGCATTGGTGCCGACGGGTACGGTGTCACGGTTCCACTTGTTGTAGTCCAACTGAGACAGACCCATCGTGTTGACCAACTCTTCATAAGAAGTGTAGGGCATACCGGTACGGCAGAGGGCCGAGAAGATGGTCAAGCCGTAGTAGTTGACCTGCGTCGTGTCGATGGCAATGACCTTGCCGTTATAGACGGTTGAGTCGGTCTTGGAGTCCACACCGAAACGGTTACCGCTGCGGTTCTGGATATCCACATAAATGTTGCTGGTACCCGACACACGCACACTCTGTACGGCCGAGTAGGCAAATGGGTACCACTCGAAGGTCGAGATACTGTTGTCCAATGGCAGGTCCGGACTGGTCTGTCCGGCGACGTTGGCCTGGTCGGGCGAGTCGTTCTGCCAAAGGACGGTCGAGTTGACACGCACATTAGGGAGGGCGGCATCGTTCGAGAACCACAATCCGCCACCCTGTACGACACCCATATTCTTGACAATCGTGGAGGTATAGACGTGCGGCATATTGGCATCCAAGGTGGATGCTGCCCCCTGCGAAGTGCTGTTCTGCACGCCGTCGGACATCGTGACGCCATCCTCGACGACATAGACACCGCCACCGTACTCGGCCTCGTTGTCTATGATGAGACAGCCGGAAACCAGACCCTTGTTCATCAAGGCCAAGGCACCTCCATAGGTAGCTGTATTGTTCTTCAATATACAATTACGCACGTGCGCGAAGTCGGTCACGACAGCTGCTCCACCGTATTGGTTGATGTTCACCTGCGAGGCGGCCGAACCGTAGTTCTCGCCATCGGCCTGACCGCCCACCAGGAAGAGACCATCCAACACAGCTCGGTCGGTGACGTTCAGGTCCGACAAGTGGGCGAAGTCCGACTCCTCGTACGAAGCACTTGCATCATAAGAACTCAATGATACATTGGCGATTACGTCACCCGCCAGATACGGATTGCCATCAATGTCGAAGATGCGGTCGGTAAAGGTGACGACGTGGTAGGCCTTGACTTCCTCATGCAGATGACGGTTCGTATAGGCCGTCTGGAGGAAGGTCGGGTGATACATCACCGAACGTTCGTCATCGGTGAAGGCGGCAGCCGCTTGATTGGCAGTCAAACCCTCCACGGTATAACCACCCCAAACCTCGACGCCGCGAGGCACTTGGATGCTCCACACACGGACATTGTCGTTGTTCTCGTCACTGGTGCGGCAAGGATAATACTTGAAGCAGGAACTCTCTCGGTAACCATCAACCGTAGCATCCACACCCGCCAACTTCACGATGATGCGGACATCGGGATGCATGGCCTTGTAACGACCAGCCGCATCAAGCACCTTCTGCAGTTTCGGAGCACAAGCGGCATTGGCAGGGTTGTAGGCCTGCGTCGAACCGAAACCTAATTCGCTGACATAATAGATGGCGGCTCCGGCCATGGTAGTGACATCCGGCGTGATGGAGGCAGCACCGTTGTACTCGTAGGCACCAATATCGACGCGGCAATCCTGCACACGATCGGTATAGTCCATATCGACATCCGGAAGCACGACTGGAGTCGTACCATCCATGTCATATCCTAAATCCTCCGTACCCAAGTTCACACAGTTGTGTTCATCCTTCATCTTGATACGGTAGTCATTGTTGGCCACTGCTGTGTTGTAATCGAGGGCAAAAGGATTGGCCACAGTAGCATCCTGGCCAAGATAAACGTAATTCTCAGCACCAAAGCTAATACTATTCACCGTGGTATTAGGGGATGTGTACGTCGTGTTATGTGAGTCTACTTTACTATTTTTACTCTGGAGGAAGCAGTTGCTGAAACCAATAGGAATAGTATTTTTTTCTCTCTCAAGCAAGTTCCACTTACCTGCCATGATAATACAGTTGTAGAGAGTGAGGTGTGACTCGGCCTTCGAATTCGTCCAGACACCCAAGGCCGAAGCACCCTTGTTACCCACCACCGTGTTGTTGTAGAAGTTGGCCGACTCAAAGTAACAACCAGCGCCACGTATGGTATTACCTGACAAACGTACAAGTTCGTTGCCGCAAAAGACGGAGTTGTAGGCCGTACCATGAATCATGAAGAGACCTCCTCCGTGACCACCTGAATTAACACCATCGCTGGAATAGCCGATGTTGTTCATCACAAAGCAGTTGATAATCTTCGATTGCGGACCATCGCAATAGATACCCGCACCGCGCAAACGTCCCATACCCTTGGCCGAAAGGTTGTCTCGAACCACACAATTTCGGACCACGACATTCTCGTACAATTGCACACCAGCGCCACCATTACGACCACCGCAATTACGCTTGTAGCCATAACGCATGGTGAAACCATCCCATTCGCAATCTTCATAGATGACACGGCTCGAAGCGGGTAAATCCCAACAGTCATCGGTCGTCAATCGACACTCGGCAGGGTGCCACAATACACTGCTCGAATTAATGTCGGCAGCATAACTGGCATCGCGCTCCGCGATAGAATGATGGGTCTGAAGGATGGTCTCATAGTCCTTTACCTGAAGGCCTAACGCTAAGTTTTCTTCCGAAAGAGGAATATCCAAGGAAAGCTGTGGATGACGTTCTTCCATGCCCGGACTGCCTACACGGGGGAAACCACCATAGACCTTGGCATGGTTCTTAATCTGAAAACCTCGGGGGTTGGTATAGATGCCCGCACCCACCCAAACGGCGAGTTCCGTAGCATCCGGTTTCTTGTCGTAGTAATAGTGAGTAACATTAACGTTGCTGGTGTTGCCACTCTTTTCAAGCACCACCTCTGAGCGGGTCACTGTATCTGAGGTCATGACATCCGATGCACAGTTGACGGCATATTGCAAACCATTGAGCGGCTTTTCCTGTGAACTCTTTTCCTCGAACATCCAGGATTTACTATTGACATCCGTCTTTCTATACAAGCCAAGCTTGCCTTTGCTGGAGCCTCGGTAGTTCCAAGAATTGGTTGAACCTTTCGGACAAATAGTTCCGCCTACTGCATCAACTTGCCACAGTGTGTTGCCCCTCGAATTGCTCTGCAACTTAACACTCTCCGTTGACTCATCCGTCGAGTTGTAGTAGCAATACTTTTTCTGTGTATAGTTGTAGATATAGCAGCAACCCACGGAATCCGACGCAATGAAGATAAACTCATCGGCCGACTCCTCCAGGCAGATGTAGTAATAATTGTTGGCATGCCACTTGAGGTGGTAACGGCCATTGTTGTACATCGCACTCAGGCGATAGAGCACAGGGTTCTCGATGGTCGATGTCTGGATGGTTGTCACAGGAGTATAGACATCCTGCACATAAGGATAGCCCGCATTACCGTTGATGGCATTGGCCCACGACATACCGTCACGCAACGTACCGTCGGGGTTGGTGTTGCTGCGATCGATGGAAAGGGTGTCACGCACCGTACCATCGGCATTGTAACTGTATGTATTATAATCTCGCACATAGATAGTCGTACCGTATGCAGGTTGCTCGGTAGGAATGCAGTTCTCGACGGCACCCACATCGGGACGACCACCGAAGTCACGGGTCGTACCAATCATGTCGATGCCCCAAGTGGTATGATCGCCGCTATAGGAGGCTGCATTGACGATTGGGTTCAAACTGTGGGGCGTGAAGTCGGTCGCACGACCATAGTAGGTGATGTCGCCACCCTCGCTCACACCGGCATTCTTGGTCGGATTGCTGAATCGGGCATAGGTCCTCTCGTCCGTTCCATCCAAGGTCAGAACAGACTTTCCGACATTGGCATAGATGGTCGGCTGTCCCTCTGTATCGGTGGCGGAGGACTTGATATCGAACATATTGTTTTGACCCGCAATCCGTGACGTTGCTCCATGGAAAGCAGCCAAAGCCTGGTGAGCAGCCTTTTTGGTATCGGCACATGCCTCACTCTGGTTGGCAAAGAAGACATTGTTGCTCACGTTGACGTTGGCGGTTGCCTCGACATGCAGGGCATAACCTACATTACGCAGGATGTCGCAATGGTTGAAGGTCAACTGTGAAGTGCCGCCTACGTGCAATACACCACCTGTCAAGGTATTGGCAAAGCCTGTCTCGTCGTAGTTACGGCACACCTGATTGTTGTGGAAGATACAGTTCTCGAAATTGGCCGACGAACTGCCTGTCGCATGGACAGCGGCACCCTCTTGGGCAGCACATCCTGCAATCAGGACATTCTTGATGTTAATATTCTGTGCATCAGCCAACTGGATGCCGGCACCGCTGGCATTGTCGGGGAGGTTGGAGGCATTGGCCCAACGCAACTCGAATCCATCCAACGTACTGTTGGACACGCCGTCGAAAGTCACCAGATGGGCCACATTGCTGGCATAGTCACCTTCGGTCACCTTACCGGAAATAATGGTCGGATAACTTACGGGATTGCGGCGGGAGGTGTCTGTACCGGTCAATTCGGCTGCATAACTACCATAGACATTCACGCCCGATACCATCGGAATGGTCGTACCACGCAGACGATTATGTGCCGAACGGCTTGCCGTATAGAGGGTACCCTCCTTGACCAGAACCTGACCTGTCAAACCACGCTCCTTGAAGTATATCAAGGCGTCGGTCAGGTTGTCCAACGGACTGTCCCAACTGATGCCCGGCTGCCCATATTCGCTACCGCTCACACGGTTTGGATCGACGAATATCGTGTTCACACCATTGAGGACGGTATGTACTGGGGTCTCGGCCACGGCGGTATAGGAACCCAACGTACACTTCGGACTGAACTCGTTGCCAATCAGGTCGTCGGTAATATAGCCTTCCGAGATGTCGATGTTCGACGACTCGTTGATGTCCAACAATTGCAGACCAGCATAGCACAAACCAGAAGAAGAGGTTGGCACCCACAGGCAACTCTTCAGATAGGAAGACGAAGCATTCATCGCCTTTCCTGCCTGGTCGGCGATATGTCCGCAAGTGGCATTGATGGTGGTGAACATCGCATACTTCTCCAACGAAGAAGAGGCTCCTGTGCTCACATTGTCGTCGGCCAACTTGCTGATTCCCATCTTCTTCGTTCCTGACCAGTCGGTATAGTCGGCACGCGAAATAGCCACATAAGCCATCAACGGCTTGAGCTCGTTGGTCGATGACGAACGGGTAGCCGCATACTGGATATTGTTCGTGTTGTTGGCATTGGTCTCGTTACCCCACAACACAGAATTGTACAGGCGCGCATGGTCGCGGATATAGACACCACCGCTTCGGCCCGTCACGATGCCGTTCAGGGTAACACCCGTTCCGTAGGTCTTGTTCTTGACAATGGTCATGCCGTTCAAGAGACCACCTTGGTTGAGATAGACACCACCTGCCTCGACGGTAGCTACGTTCTGTGCCACCAAGCAACAAGAGGCAGCCAGAGCATATTGACCTGCGCCGGTAGGGTCTTCGGTTGGGTCGTAGTTCAAACTGAGACCGCCGCCGCTTCGACCGACGTTGTTGATGAGGGCGCAATGCGTGACGACACCTTTCTGGTTGACTTCAATACCGCCACCGAAACCGGTCGTGGAATTGATGCCAAGGGTCTGACAATCGTGCACATAACAGTTCTCCACACGTCCACCATGGTCCAGATAGAAGCCGGCGCCACCACGCGAAGCCTCACAGTGATAGACTTCGCAGTTGCGGACGATGGCATTCTCCACCAGATAGGCACCACCGCCAAAGGCATTGTGCTGGGCCTTCTTGATGTCGCTGTTGAAGGCATAACCGTCACGAATGACGACACCATCCAGCACCGCGGAGTCGGCCAACGCCTTGTACGACTGCGTTCCATCGGCCAAGGTATTGTAACCATTGGTGCCGAACCAGACGACGTGATAGCAGTTACCATAGTAAGAGGTGATGTAATGATGCTTTGCCAAATTCCATTCATAGACTGCCTGCGACGAGAGGGAACCCGTGAAGATAGTCTGGTTCTTCATATAGGTGCCTACCTCGGTGTCGATGGTCTGACGTTTCTCGATGATGGCCTGCGCATTACTGCCAGTCTCTGTTCCCAAGAAACCGCCATAGACCGACACGCCTGCCGGAATCTGGATAGACATGTAGAGGGTCGAACTACCTGTGCCAGCTACCGACTGGGTAGGCTTGTAGGTACCCGCCTCGACAAAGACGTAACCGCGGTCACCACTCTCCAACTTGCTCTGTATATCATTGATGGCATCCTGCACGTTCACTTTGGCCGATGCCCAAGTGGTACCGTCGTTGTTGTAGGCACCCTTGGTCTTCGAGACATAACGGATATAATCAGCACCCTGCACCATCCCGAAGGTGGCGAGTGCCAAAGTGGCTGTCAGGAACAGATGTTTCGTATTCATTCTTTATATCAATTACTAACGATTGTCAAATAGTAGGTATCAACTCTCTATGCCTCCTTATTGGGCTGCTCGGATATTGAAAGGCAACTTGTACCAAGCGGCAAAGATGTCGTTGGTGTTGCCGTTGCTCTGTGGTCGTTGTACAGTAGCGGAGGTGGCTCCTCCCTCACTGGTCGTCACGGTGAAACTCAAGTCGCCGGGTTGCAGGACATAGGTGTAGGCCCTGCCGCTCCACTGACTGCCAACACTTACCTCCTCGGCATCGGCATAGCGTGCCGCATGTCCTTGGTTCATGTCATCGGCGGTCACGTTGCCGCCTCGGAGCAACACCTTGCTGTAGGTCGATACACCCGGAATCGTCTCGGCGGTGCGGAACAGATAACCTCGTGTCGGAGCATTGTCCACGGTGGCACTCACCATGACGTTCTCTTGTGAGGCGGTTGCTGTGTTCCACTGGAAATCGACCTTGGCTGCGGTGTGGTAGAGGGTGTCGGCGATGGAAATAATTCCGGCCGTGCCACTGCCCACAATCTGCTTTACCGTACCATAGTATCCTGTACGATTGTTGGCAGGAACGACGTTAAAGCGATTCTCCGACAGGTTGTAGGGAGTGGAATAGATGTCGCGCAAACTGAAACCGGTATAACCGCCCAGCGCCGACGAGGCATAGAACTGCATGTCAATCAAGGCGCTCTCGGTGAATCCCGTATTGGTCACCTTGTGATAGTTGTTCACCTGTACGATAGGCTCGGTGGTATAGGCATCAAAAGAGGCAACCATGTAGGCACGCATCGAAGTGGACGAGGTGATGGCCACCTCGGGATCCCAACTGATGATTTGTGAGAAACGACCCACAAAAACCAAACTGTCGGCACTGCGCTTCCAGTCGGACTGGCTGCAAGGGATGTTGAAGAAATATACTTGGTTGTCCGATGGAGTGGTTGGTTCGCCCACAGCCAGGAAGAGTGACAAGTAACGCGGACGCTCAAAGAACTCGGCAATGCCCGGGTCACCGGCAGCACGTGTCAACCCCTCTCGCTCCAGAGGTAAGGTCACATCCATGGAGAGGGTGAACTGCTCGGACGAAGCTGTCTCGTCTTCACGACAGGAGACACCGCACAGGGCAGTCAACATTAAGGTAAGCAGAAGGTAAGAATATTTCATCATGTTGTTTCTTTCGATTCGGTAAAGTAATAAGGGAAGAGAAAGAGGAGTAAAGGGTCGGTAGTTTTCCGATTACTCAGAGTATTCAGAGTACTCCGATTATTCCGAACTCTTCTCTCTTCTAGTAAATATCTATCGGGCTATCCCAGACATACGAGGAGTGGTAGTAGAGATAGATCTTGGCCTCCTCCTGTAATTTGGTCTCGTCATCCAACATCACGACGGGGGCAGTCATGTAGTAGTCTCCCTCCTTGACAGTCTTGGTCGTGATGGCACCGAAGTAGGTCGGACCCATGGTGAGGCGGTCCTCCTTGGAACGGGTCTTGACGGTGAGCAGCGGATGGAAATCCAATTTGGTCTTCTCGGGACAAGGCACCGAAAGGTAGAAAGTGGAACCCCATGCCACGCGCTCGGCTCCTGCCTCGTACGATACGGGAGTGGCATTTTCCTGTCGTATCTCCTTGAGTGTGTCGAGAGGCACGACGGTCACGAAACTGTCTGCCGCCTGCGACCATACCAACTCGCCCGTCTGCAATAGCAGGTTGGCTTCACTGATGCCTGGCTGGTTGGTGTTGATATTGGCGACGTCGATAGAGGCAATCTCCAAGTTCTGAGTATTCAGATATTGCTGCAAGGTCATCCACGTGGTGTCTGGATCGCCGGAATAGACCTTACCAATCACCATCGAGAAACGGATGATGCACATCTTGTTGTCCAGCACGATGTCCTCGCCGCCAGTCAGGTGAGCATGCCACGGGAGGTTGCTGCTGCACGAGGTCTGACCCTCATAGAGCGTGACAACCTTATCCGCGCATATACCGGTCGCGCACCCCCACGCGTATAAATAATTCCTCTGCAAGAGCTCCAACGAACCATCCTGTCCGACGAAGCTGAAATTCACCTCCGTCGAAGCACAGGACTCGTCCTGCACCGCTTTGGCAGGATACACCAAGGCAAACGACTTTCCGTTAAAGACGTCGTCTCCCATCTTGGCCAATGCCTGTCCAGCAAATACCGCGAAGTCTATTCCATCATCTGGGTTTTCGTCGGCGTGCTCCTTGTAATTCAACACCAGGGCACTGTTACTCTTTCCGCCATTGGTCGTCACAAAGACCTGACCGAAGTCGAACAGAGCCACCTGATCCTCCTTCTCCCAAGTGCTGCGCACACCGTTCAGTTCTTCATCTTCCAGGATGACGCGTGTCTGACCGCCAGGTCCTGATGCTTGAAAACGGAAAGTCAAGTCTCGTGGGACATCGTTGTACTTATTCAGGATGTCCTCTGCGGAGTGGCCAAAATGACAGGATGAAACAAGCATCCACAACCAACTCCACTTCATCAGTTTCACTATATTTCGCATAATAAAGCAAGTAGTCTAATAGAGGGTTAATTCTGGGCAATCTTCTGTATTCAAATACTCTTTTCCTATCTTCCTAAACACGCTTTGCCACTATAAAACGCAAACAAATAATAATCAATCCTTTTGCAAATATAATAATATTTTGGGTTTCTCGGCTCACGAAAACGGAAAAAATCCCGTTTTGCACGAAAAAAGCATTGATTTATACTCAATTGGCTAAGGCGCCTTGCAAATAGAGGCGGGTTCCGTTGCCTCCTCTGTTGCCATCTGCAGACGGACGGGCGAGGTGACATAATAACCGCCCTCCTCCAGTGTCACAGGTTGGATGGTGCTATAAAAGTGATAGTCCTTGTCGGGCGTCGTCCCGCTACGTCGCACATTAACAGTGAGTTGCAGGTCCAACGGCAGGGTACCCTCCTCCACGCAGGGGAATGCCACATAGAACGAAGTTCCCCACGAGATCTTACCATCGCCGGCGGCACGCAAGGGTTGCGCCTCATCCTGCGGTATCTCTTCGTGGTTCCAGAAGAGGTTCGCATCACTCAGGGTCAACGACGAGATGGCATTGCGCTGCGATTCCATCCAACCGCTCTCCAGGTTCAACCAAGCTCGACTGATGGCACCGGCGTCGGCCTGTCGGTTGGTCAAAGTGATGCGCTCTATGTAATGTCCCGGCTGGGTCATGTTCAACCCATGCAGGAACTCCAACAGACTATAGTCGCGCTGGGCTGGTACAATCAACGAGAATCGGACGATCGCCACCTTGGGTTGCAACTGCACCACGCTGTCCTCGTCGCTGCCCAACAGGGTCACTTCGTTCTTGCTACTCACCGCCCGCGCCTTTCCCAAAGCCAGGAAATACTTGTCGCGCACGGTGGTCAACTTACCATCCTGACCGGTGAAGTCCATAGCCAACGAGTCACAATAGGCACTACGCACCGTGCCACTGCCATCCAACGCCTTGCTGTATGGATAGACCAGGTTCACCTCGGTGGCATACTTGTCGCCATAACCATGCTTCGCCTGAGTCGTGAACTGGAAGTCGAGCACGGCGGGTTGCGTCTGTCGCTGCAACGTGGCATCTTGGTAATAGTCGTATGCGAGGTGAAAAGCATCGGGTTCAATCACCTTGCCCGTCGAGTCCTTGCTGGTCACGAACTCGTCGGCAAAGACTGCCAACTCGACCGACTTGCCCCAGTTGAGGTTCAAACCCTCCGTACCCCAATCCTCGACCGGCTCGTCACTATAGGACAGGGTCGGCAGGGTCACCGAGGTGAAATAAGTCAAGCTACGTGTCCGCTTGGCCAAACTATCCAAACTGTCTTCGTCGCCGAACCGACAACTGCATAGTAGCAAAAGACTTGACACGACAAGGGGGACAATTCCTCGAAAACAAACGACTTTATACTTGTTCGAAAACATACTAATCTGTGGTCTTCACTTTATCTCACCAAATCGCTCTGATTCAGTCAAATCACTTAGGTCATCAAGAAAGTTATAAACTATCTTTTTGCTGCAAATATAAGTATTTTTCTCCAAACTCCACAAGAAAACTGCAAAAAAGTAGTGTTCCACCCCTCATAAATACCATTTCGGGGCCTGAAAAGTAAGATTCTCCACCAATTCTGCCTACTGGTACACAAAAAATCCCCTCTTTCAAGGGGACTTAGGTCAATTTATCTCTTTCCAATCAGAACTTGATGCTCAAACCGGCGCCAATACCCTCGGCCGGGTTGTTGCGGTAACTCATCAAGTTGACCGATGGAGAAAGGGTCAAGTTGTCGTTGATCTTGAAGTCCTTCTGCAAGAGAGGCATACTGCCCACCAAGTTATTCTCGCGCAATAACTTATTGCGGCGTACTTGCAGACAGATGCTGACAACAAGAGCTGTGGAACCCTCGGCAATGCCAATAACACCTAAGGTATGGTTGGACAACGAAGAGGAAGAGGACCAGTCATCTTCTTTATCCTCGTCTTCTTCGGCATTGATCAAAATCAAGCCACCGACCAGATTGACGACACCATAGACACGGGTAATCTTCCTCCAGATTTTCAGACGACGGAGTCTTCGGGTCAAATCTGGATCGTCCGTTTCCGGACTGAAGACACCGACCGTTTGATATTGACCTGGGACATCAAATGTCTCGACACGTCCACCCTCATAGTTAATAGAGAAAACTTGTGACTTGCTGGCAATATGCCTTGCGCCTTGGTCATCCAGGTACTCAACCATGGTGGTGGTTACTTTCGTAACGGTTCCTTTGACCAGTGAACCATCCTTAAAGGTAATAATGTCCTGCGCATAACTCAAGGCTACGCTCATCGCGAATAGGATAGCGATCAAAAATCTTTTCATAAATGCCTATTGTGTTTATTAGAGTGATAAAAATGTATGTAGTTTATGTTTGTTCTCAATGTCTCGTTAAAAACGGCGCAAAGATACAAATATTTTTGCTCAACTCCAAATAATTCGGCAGATTTATTCGTCGTGTCAATCAGGCAATGCCTCAATGTTCAATGAACGCCACACCTCGGCCTTTCGATAGGCTTCCAAAGACTCCGCTGGGACACGAACTTTCATCTTTTCGTTCAGAGAGAAAAAGTAAAGGAGAAGAGTAGGTGGCGTGAGCGCCTTGACATCAAAATACTCCAGGCTATCGCATTTCAGATGTTCAATATACAGACCTTTCAAGGTAGAAGGGAAAGAAACCCGTCGTAAATCATGACATTGAGAAATAAAATCATAATTAACCTCCGTCACTCCCTCAGGAAGAATCAACTCGCGCAAACCTGTATGTTCAAAGGCTACACCTTCCACAATACGGATACCCTCTGGCAAATGAATCTCGCGCAGACTATCACAATCTTGGAATAAACCCCAATGCAAGGTATCAACAGAAGCCTCAAAACGGACATTCTTGAGACTCGTACACCCTACAAAGGACATGTTGTCAATCGTAGTAATGGAGGATGGAAGATTGATTGTAGCCAACTTCCTGCTGTCCATAAAGCAATTGAGGCCAAGGCTCTTTACTCCATCGGACAGAACCACGGTCTCCAACGAA
>JAEEGG010014872.1_pt1 | contig 16410 bp, 13 predicted proteins | sample 9134161 | NCBI WGS metagenome assembly JAEEGG01 (sample SAMN16246543, study PRJNA631951) | gut metagenome | biome: gut microbiome; feature: rumen; material: CR-attached | host: Bos | place: Iran: Karaj | collected 2018-10
AACCGACGTGGTCGTCGCCGACAATCCCATTGACCTCATGGCGGATGTGCCCGTGGAAGTGGAGGAGATAGAGAGAATAATGCATAATGTAGAATGCATAATGTAGAATGTAGAATGTAGAATGTAGAATGTAGAATGTAGAATGTAGAATGTAGAATGTAGAATGTAGAATGTAGAATGTAGAATGTAGAATGTAGAATGTAGAATGTAGAATGTAGAATGTAGAATAAAGGAAGCAATTACCGATCACGGCATTATCAATTATCAATTATCAATTATCAATTATCAATTAAATGTCCTTTATAGACCGCATACTCACTTGTAAAACGCTCTCCATCACCGGTATGGCAAAAAACACCGGTAAGACGGTGACGCTCAATTATCTGCTTGAGCAGCTTAAAGCTTTACATAAAGTTGTCGCGGTGACTTCTATCGGCATTGACGGGGAAAAAACGGACCAGGTGACGCAGACGGAAAAGCCGGAAATCGAGCTCTATGAAGGGACTATTTTCGTGACTTCGGAATACCATTATCGGCAACGGTTGTTGCTTTCGAAAATATTGGATCTTTCAGAGGAGAGCACCTCGTTAGGACGCTTGGTGACGGCGCGAGTGTTGCAGGCGGGCAAGGTGATCTTGTCGGGACCGGCGACCACAGGCGGAGTCCGCAGGGTGCTGGATAGGATGGAGGAGTACGGCGTTGACCTCACCATCGTGGACGGGGCGTTGTCGCGCAAGAGCCACGCCTCGCCGACTATCGCCGACGGGTTGATTCTCTCCACAGGCGCGGCGATAGCCCCCGACCTCAATACCATCGTGAAGAAAACCTCCGAGCTGCATGATCTGATGCAACTCCCTGAATATGAGACTTCCATGACTGACGACCTTTTACAGATCGAAAATGGCATTTTCGCGCTAGAAGACGGCAACTTGGTCTCTTTGAATATCCCATCGTCATTGCTCTCAGACAAATACAAGTCCGAACTTTTCTCGCATGGCAATCATCTTTTCCTCAGCGGCATCCTCACCGACATGATGCTGAATTTCTTGCGTATGCAGCCCGAGGTGAAGAATTGTGTGGTCATCGTCAAGGATTTCACCAAAGTGTTCGTCACCCCGATGAACTTGAAACTCTTCCTGAGCAAAGGCGGCCAACTCCGTGTGCTGAAACGTCCGAATTTATTAGCTGTTACAGTTAATCCCGTCGCGCCAAGCGGGTTTACGCTCCCGTCCGAAATTCTTGTCAAAGCAATGGAGGGCGTATTTGATGTGCCGGTGTATGACGTGGTTGGCGGGTAAGAGGTTTTTTCGTGTTTTTCCTATTTCACTTGCGGGTCCGAGGTTCCGTTTGGCCGGCCTCTGTCTCGCTTTTTCGTTAAGGCGGTTGGTATCGGCAATGCGTGTTGTTTCCAGTTGGGGAGGATGGCCAAACGGAATGGTGCATTTGCTGGTCGGCAGGATAGTCGTTGGCGATTGAAAAAATAATTATCGAAAAATGTTTGGATATTAAAAAAAGTGTATTTTTGCAGCGACAGTTTCCACCACGCTACCCGACGTAAGTCCAGCGAACCAGGGTGGAACTTTTGTTTACTATAAACCATGAAAAAAATGTTAAACTATGATATACAACAAACAACCAATAAGTGTTGGTTCCCAAATCGCACAATTAGAAGATCGTGGTCTGATTGTCGAAAATGAAGAGGCAGCAGCAAAGGTGTTGTCCATTGTCAGTTATTTCCGTTTTGCCAATTATCTGCGCCCTTTAGAAGCAGACAAGGCTAATCATATTTTCAAACGAGGAAAATCATTCAACGATGCAGTGTACCTCTACTATTTCGACAAAGAGCTGAGGAATGTTGTTTTCTCTGCGCTCCAAACAGTGGAAATCGCATTGAGAACTAGTGTCATTCAGAACTTTTCAATGAAGCATGGTTCGTTTTGGTTTATGGATGCCAGCCTTTTCAAGAATGCACTAATCCACGATGACTGTATTACCAACATTCGGGCTGAATTGTCAAGGACCAAAGAAGATTTTATCAAGGAACATTTTGCCAAATATGACAGTCCCAGTATGCCTCCCGCATGGAAGACCCTTGAAGTGATATCATTCGGCACATTGGGCAAACTTTACTCTAATTTCAGTGACAACGCTATCAAAAAAGTCGTGGCGAGAGGTTTTAATGTACCGCAACATATTTACCTTGAGAGTTGGATTGCGAGTTTGGCCGCATTGCGCAACTGCTGCGCCCATCATGCTAGAGTCTGGAATAGAGTGTATCCCATAAAACCTCGGTTGCCAAATGCCAAAAGAATGAGGTTGCCGTGGATTAATAGTTCTAATATCGCCTCAAATAAACTGTATGCCATTGTATGCTGCCTCCTTTATTGGGTAAACAACATACTTTCTAATAACACTTTCAAGACAGATATGATTAATCTTTTGGAAAAATATCCGATTGTTGACCCCGCCGCCATGGGGTTCCCGCACGGATGGGAGGAAGAACCGCTGTGGTTGAACCATTGACGGCAAAAGGCGATGAGGCGATGTCACGATGAATTGTTCTTCCATGTCCTTGCGGGTCGGAGGTTCCGTTTGGCCGGTCAATGCGTCTCTTTTTCGTTAGGGCGGTGGTTTTCGGAAATGCGTGTTGTTTCCGGTAGGGGAGGGTGGCCAAACGGAATGGTGCAATTGCTGGTCGTTAATGTTTGCACTTGCGGGTTACCTTGTCTATCGTTAATGACTACACTTGCGGTTTGCCTATTTTTTGGCAACCACTGCGCTGACGGGACACGGGGTATCGTTAATTACCGCCCTTGCGTGCAACCAATGCACCATTCCGTTTTGCCGGAGGAGGGAGATGTTGTACCGCAAGAGCAGTTATAAACCGTCAAAACAGGCGCTGACCCGTGAGAGTAGGATTGCAAAATGGAATCCCCGTCTCGCAAGGGCAGGAAACAAGTTATTATTCACCTTTTTTGTGCCCCATTCAAAAAAATCCTACTTTTGCACTTTCAAAAGGAATGTGAAAGACTAAAACAATATAGCTACGGAGGAAGCCGAAAATCCGGAAAAGAGTAGGTGGAATGATAAATAATAAAATTATGGCTCTTGTACATAAACATATGGATCAGAATGATCAAACCCAAACATCCCAAGAAAACGTTTATAGCAAAAACTATCCTGATTACGGACCAGAAAAATCATTATTATCTTGTTTGATTGCGGAGACGTATATTCTGCCGATTGATTCAATAATAAACAAAATTAGAGAACCTTTAAACTTCGGGCAACTTCATGATAATTTTTTATCAGGAAACTATTTGGAAATAAGTGAAGAACGAAAAACAAAAAAAGATCGAGACAAAAAGATTGATTCTTACCTAATATTGGGTGAATATTTGAAGCATTCTAAAAAAATCATCTTGTATATTAACAATATTGAGGATTACTGTAAGAACAAAGGAGTTATTGACGAAGATAAAAAAAAGAATATTATTATTACAACATATATCCACGAACTCTTCCACGCTTATTTTCATTTTGTAACGGAACAGAGCATTTTCCGTAAATATAGATACAATTACATCCTTGAAATTGAAGAGGCAATTACTGAGTTTTGCACTCTGGTTTATATCGATTATGCAAAATCAGGGGGGCATGACTGGAAATCTATCCTTAATTTTGCACATACTAATATTTCAAAAAAGCAAGAGCGTAAAGGAGATTTATCCGCTTATGGTTTCGGAGCATATCTTTTTGACAAAATAAAAAATGAAAACGAGCGATTTGAGCTAATCAACGATTACATTCAAAAACTCGGCAATATTGATGAAAACGAAAAAAAGGTAAATGAATATATTGAAAAGGTGCGTGAGCCAAACAACTACGAGGAATGCGTAAAACTTCTGAAAGAAATTTTAAAACTCTAAAACAAGTCTCTTGACGTTTTGCAATAATATAATCACTTTGAGAGACCATGCCGAAACCTCGAAAAAGAGTAAACAAAAACCAAATATACAAGATTGCGAACAAGGTTCCACCAATAATTTGGCGGAACCTTGTTGCTTTTGGAGATGTTGTTGATAACTTTTGATAACTTTTTACTTAAGATTTATGCCAAACCATCTATATATAATTGTGCGATTTATTAAAAAAAACAAACAAAAAAACACCCCATACTATATGTTATTTTACAAAGTAAAATAACATATATACAGTAGCATCTCTTGGTAGGAAAAAAAGGGTACGCGTTCTTTGACATATTGATTGAGAATAACATCGGGTAATGGTGTTGTGAACATTCCTCATTACTCTGCAATGACATATAACCAATCACAATTCACAAAATTAAAAAAAAATTATCTTAATTTTCATCAAAAACCTTAAAATTATGCAAAAAACAGCTTTTACAAATCAAGTCTTAAACGACATTCATGAATTTCTGAACCAGAACACCAAAGTGTTCGCCAACGAACGCGATTTACAGATGAACTTGGCGGTTTATCTGAAATGCGTGAAACACTATGACGTCGAAGTGGAATACCACGTGCCGTCGGACATTCTATCCTCCCTTGTTCCGCAAACTTTGCCGGAGAGATGCACCTATTATCCCTGGCTCCAAACCAACAGCGACAAACCACAGGAGATGTACGTGGATATTGTAGTCAGTAATGGGGAGGAATATGTGCCAATGGAACTGAAGTATAAAAAGAAGGAGCTGAAAGGCGATGTGGAACTGTTCGGACAGAATATGGGCAAGGGTATCATCCTGAAGGGTGATGCGGCGCACGACTTCGGACGCTATGGCTTTTGGAAAGATGTGCGCAGAATAGAGCTTCTGGTCAAGTCGTTCGAGAATGTCAAAAATGGCATCGTCCTGTTTGTCACCAACGACGAATCTTACAAGACAGCCTCTGTGGCGAACACCAACAGCGTGAATCTCGCCATGGGCAACGGTACCCACACGTATCACAAAAATACGAATTGCTGCTGGCCGTTCAATCCGCTAGATACGGAGTCATACAAATCCTGCCCTTGCTTCAAACTGGAAGACAAACATGATGTGAATTGGAACAAACACATTTTCAGTGGGGTTGACTTCCATAGCGCGGAGGTGATTGTGTAGTTTTTGAGAAGACACATAATGGGCAAGAAGCAAAACATAACGGAGGAAGCCGAAAATCCGGAAAAGAGTAGGCGAAATGATAAATAAAAAATTATGGCTCTTGTACACAAATATGTTAAGAGATTACCCCAAGGGACAACGCAAATCAAAATCTTCTCCGGCTTGACGTATGACCAGTCAAGAGTAGATGCCCTAACAATTGATCATTTTGAGCAAATAATTAATGATTTTCTTGCAGAAAATGCGGACAAAATTGTCGTTAAGGATATCAAGTACACCATCCAGTGTGAGAATCCTCATCAGGAATTTTACGTGGACAGAAAAGGCTGGGCTGTGATGGTTATTTACGAAACCAAATAAGCTTGAGAACTATGCCAACCACCAGTTCATCTTTCCCCGCAAGAGCTAGCCCTCAAACTTGTCCCTCAACCCTATTGCCTAATCCCTAAAAATCGTATCTTTGCCGCCCTCAAATTATGAAAGAGAAAAAAATTTCCATACGTGGCGCGAAGGTCAACAACCTGAAGAATATCGATTTGGATATTCCGCGCAATAAGTTCGTGGTAATCACGGGATTGTCTGGCTCCGGGAAGTCTTCGTTAGCCTTTGACACGCTCTATGCGGAGGGGCAGCGGCGCTATGTGGAGAGCCTCAGCTCGTATGCCCGCCAGTTCATGGGACGCATGAAAAAGCCCGAGGTGAAGTCCATCACGGGCATCCCGCCGGCCATCGCTATTGAGCAGCAGATCCTGTCGAGGAACCCGCGCTCGACCGTGGGCACCGTGACGGAGATTTACGAGTACCTGAAGCTGCTCTTCGCCCGCATCGGCCACACCTTTTCGCCGGTGAGCGGGCAGGAGGTGAAGCGCCACGACGTGAAAGACGTGTTGCGTTTCATTATGCAAACTCCTGATGGCGAGCGCATTTATGTGCTTGCCCCCATGGTGATTCCAGAAGGGCGTTCCGTCGGCGACCAGTTGCTGATTCTCCGGCAACAGGGTTTCAACAGAATGGTGTATGACCGGCAACTGTTTGAAATAGATGATGTTATCAAGTTCAAAAAGGAACCCGATCCGAAGAAACTGTATGTGATGGTGGACCGTTTCAAGTCCGACAATTTGGCGGCGCAGCAGATCCGCGTGACCGATGCGGTGAACGTGGCTTTTTCGGAAGGAAAAGGCGTGTGTGCGGTGCTCCGCGAAGGGGAAAAGAGCGTGTTGAAGTCCTTCAGCAACTTTTTCGAAGCCGATGGCATGACGTTTGAGGAACCGACAGTGAACATGTTCAGTTTCAACAACCCTTACGGGGCGTGCAAGACCTGTTCCGGCACGGGCATGGTGGAGGGCGTAAACCCCGATCTGGTCTTCCCTGACCGCTCGTTGTCGGTGGCGGAGGATGCGGTGGCCTGCTGGCACGGCGAGATCATGAGCGAGTGGAAACGCCATTTCATCCGCTATGCCTCCAAACTCGACTTCCCCGTCTATCGCGCCATCGACGACCTCACCGAAGAGGAGTACAACCTGCTGTGGTATGGCGATGTGAAGCACGATGTGCATGGCATCACACAGTTCTTTGATTTCGTGGCCGCGAACACCTACAAAATCCAGTTCCGGGTGATGCAGGCGCGCTATCGCGGGCGCGAACTCTGTCCCGAATGCCACGGCACTCGCTTGCGCAAGGATGCACAGTACGTGAAAGTTAACGGCAAGTCCATCGCCGAATTGCAAAACATGCCGGTTTCGGAACTGAAGAAATTCTTTGAGAACTTTGAATATCAAAACGATAATGAAAAAGAAATCGCCAAAATCCTGATGCGCGAGCTGACCACCCGCATCGGACTGTTGGACGAGGTGGGACTCGGCTACCTGACTTTGGACCGTAATTGTTCCACATTGTCGGGCGGTGAGTCGCAGCGTATCAACTTAGCGACCTCTTTAGGCAGCAGCCTCGTGGGGTCCCTCTACATCCTTGATGAGCCGAGTATTGGGCTGCATCCACGTGACACTCAGAACCTTATCAACGTGCTGAAACGGCTGCGCGACATCGGCAACACGGTAGTTGTGGTGGAGCACGACGAAGCCATTATCAAAGCCGCCGACTACATTGTCGATATCGGTCCCATGGCCGGGCAGTTTGGTGGCGAGGTGGTCTTCTCTGGCACGTTCGACAAGTTGTTGTCACAGAAAAAGAATCTGACAGCCAGCTATTTGCGGGGCATGGTGCCGGGCACCGAAGGTAAAGACGTGATGCGCATCCCGTTGCCGAAATACCGCCGGAAGTGGCGCAACTTTATCGAGGTGCAGAATGCACGTGAGCATAACCTCAAGAACATCAGCGTGAAGATTCCGTTGGAGTGTTTCACGGTGGTGACGGGCGTGAGCGGATCGGGCAAGAGCTCGTTAGTGACGGACGTTGTATATCCGTCAGTGGCGCGACTGTTGGGCGATGCCAATGCGCCGAGGCCGGGTCGTTGCGGCGGCGTGTCGGGCGACATGACCAAGGTCAACGGTGTGGTGATGGTCGATCAGGATGCCATCGGGCGTTCCTCGCGATCCAATCCTGCTACTTACCTCAAGATTTTCGACTATATACGTGAGCTTTACGCGGCCCAGCCGTTGTCCAAACAGCGCAACTACAAGGCAGGCTTCTTCTCCTTCAACGTGGCGGGCGGCCGCTGCGAGGAGTGCGAGGGCGAGGGCATCATCCATATTAACATGCAGTTCATGGCCGATGTGGAGATGGTCTGCCCGTCGTGCCAAGGCAAGCGCTTCCGCGATGATGCCTTGGACATCAAGGTTTCCGGCAAGGACATCAACGACATCCTGAATATGACGGTGAACGAAGCGTTGGACTTCTTCAACAGTCTGACGCCCAACGACATCACGGCGAACATTTTGCGCCGCTTGCAGCCGTTGAAAGATGTAGGGTTGGAGTACTTAGTGTTAGGACAACCCTCCTCGACTTTGTCGGGTGGTGAGGCCCAGCGCGTGAAATTGGCCAACTTCTTAGCACAGGACGACGACAAGCAGCGCAAACTCTTCATCTTCGACGAGCCGACCACGGGTCTGCACTTCCATGACATCCATAAACTCTACGATGCCTTCAACCGGCTGATTGAGCACGGCAACACCGTGTTGGTCATTGAGCACAACACCGAGCTCATCAAGTGTGCCGACTGGATCATCGACCTCGGTCCCGAGGGCGGCGACGCCGGCGGCAGCATCGTGTTTGAGGGTACGCCGGAGGAGTTAGTGAAATGCGAGGGGAGTTACACAGCGGAGTGGCTGCGGGATAAGTTAGCAGTTAGTAGTTAGCAGTTAGTAGTTTTAGGCTCGTAAGAGTGTGGGTGTATTTGCGTTTGTTTACGTTTAAAGACATATTCATAATTCTACATTCTGCATTCATCATTCTACATGAACAAGGTCCAGTCCGAGTTTGTCTCCACGTGCATCGTTTGGATGCCCAGTGCGGCGGCGGCTTCGGTGTTGCGCTCGCTGTCGTCGATGAAGAGCAGCTGCTCAGGACGAATGCCTTCGCTGCGGAGCACGTGCTCGTATATTTCCCGTGACGGTTTCAGCAGTTTGCACCGGAAGCTGACGTATAGAGCATCGAAGTAGTCGCGGATGGGATGGCCATTGCTGTCAAACGCCCCGCTCTCTGCCCATTCGAAAAAGAAGGGGTTAGTGTTGGAGAGCAGGCAGACGCGATATCCTTTTCCGCGGAGTCGTTGGATGGTGTCGAGGTTGCGTTGCGGAATCTCCTTGAGGTAGCCGAGCCACGCGTAGAGGCACTGCTTGTGGGTGAGCGGCTTCCCGATGAGACGGCTCAGTTCGGAAACGAATTCCTCCGCTGTGACTTGTCCGCCCTCCAATTGTCCAAAGAGCCCTTGTTGGTGATAAGGATTGAGGTAGTCGCGGGCGTTGGCGACCCCGATTTCCTCAAAGCGCGAAACGGCCTGCTCATGGTCGATGTGGAGCACCACGCCGCCCATGTCCAACGCAATATGGGTGATCTCTTTCATCATTTTCCGTCAATTTTTAAGGTTGCAAAAGTACACAATTTTCAAAGTCTCAAGTCTTTTAAACTTGGCCCTTGGCCCTATTGCCTATTCCCTAAAAAAATGTATCTTTGCCGCCGGAAAATCAAACATCATTAAATATCAAAATTTCAATTATGGCATTCAATTTAAGAAACAGAAGCTTCCTGAAACTGTTGGACTTCACTCCGACGGAAATCCAATTCATGCTTGACCTGGCCCGCGACCTCAAACGCGCGAAATACGCTGGCACGGAACAACCTCGTCTGAAAGGCAAGAACATCGCCTTGATTTTCGAGAAGACCTCCACTCGTACCCGTTGCGCTTTTGAAGTGGCCGCTTACGACCAAGGCGCACACGTCACCTACCTCGGACCCACCGGTTCCCAGATCGGCGTGAAGGAGTCCATGGAAGACACAGCCCGCGTGCTCGGACGCATGTTCGACGGCATCGAATACCGTGGCTTCGCTCAGGCTACTGTCGAGAAACTGGCTGAATACGCCGGTGTTCCCGTCTGGAACGGCCTTACCAACGAATTCCACCCCACACAGGTTCTCGCCGACTTCCTCACCATGAGTGAGCATGTTGACAAACCCCTGAACCAAGTCACTTACGCTTACCTCGGCGATGCCCGTTTCAACATGGGTAACTCCCTGATGGTCGGCGGTGCGAAGATGGGCATGGATGTCCGCATCGTGGCTCCCAAGGCTCTGCAACCCGACAAAGCCCTCGTGAAACAATGCCAGGAAATCGCTAAAAAGACCGGTGCTAAGGTGACCGTCACCGACGACGTCAAGAAGGGCGTCAAAGGCTGCGACTTCCTCTACACCGACGTTTGGGTCTCCATGGGCGAACCCGTCGAAGTGTGGGCTGAGCGTATCAAATTGCTCAAACCTTATCAGGTCAACAAAGAGACGATGGCCCTCACAGGCAACCCGAAATGCAAGTTCATGCACTGTCTGCCCGCTTACCACAACCTCGAAACCCAGGTGGGCCGCGACGTGCACAAACAATTCGGTTTGGACGGCATCGAAGTCACCGAAGATGTTTTCGAATCCGAGAACTCCATCGTTTTCGACGAAGCCGAAAACCGTATGCACACGATCAAGGCCGTGATGGTAGCCACCCTCGGCGACTAATCCATCGGATCACGATTAAAAAAGAAAACGCGACCATTCGGTCGCGTTTTCTTTTTTAATCGTGATCCCTCCTGTTCTCACACTCGCAGATGTCAGTGAACTTGATGTCGGTTTTAGGCAACAGCTGCTCCATGGTCTCGTATTCCCATTTTGTGAGCGGGATTTGCCGTAAATCCAAAACTTCCAGCGTGTTGCTGATATCGCTGATGGAGTGGGGGAGTACATAAAGCGGATTGCCCCAAGCGTCGATGGTGACAAGCTGGTGCAGGTCACCGATGCTTTCGGGTAGCTCCTCGAGGATGTTGCGGGAGATGACGAGCGTGCGCAGGTCCGTCAAGTTGCCGATGGTCTCGGGCAACCGTAGGATTTTATTGTGGTCGAGGTTTAGGTATTGAAGATGTGTGAGTTTTCCAATGTTTTGGTTCAGACGGCATAGTTTGCACCCCTTCACGGTGAGCTCACGCAACTCCGTGAGCCGGAATAACTCTTCCGGCAACGAGTCTTTGTTGGCCAACTTGGTGATTTTCAACCGATAGACAGGCTTCTCCGACTTCAACGCCTCCTCCATCGACGTGAAGACCTTCCCGTTATCGTCAGGCGCATAGAGCAGAGTCGTCCTCTGCGCAAAAACGGCAGACGTAAAAACGGATATTATTAAAATGAAGAAAAAAACTCTTTTGCCCATAACTTTATTAATTCATAATTCATAATTCATGATTCATAATTATCATTATGCATTATGCATTATGAATTATGAATTATCTTCTCATACGCCATCCTCTTCCCGTCCCTTACCTGCACTACGCCGCAGAAAGTGAAACCGAAGTCGCGGATGAGGTTGCGCATCGGGAGGTTGTCGTGGTGGGTGTCAATGCGGAACCATCTTACGCCTTTGGCGCGAGCCTTCCGTTCCGCGAACTTGAGAATGTGCTTGGCGAGGTCGAGACCGAGAAACTCATCGGCAACGGCGAGACGGTGTACCGTGACGTAGGGCTCGCCGTCGCTAAGCCACTGTCCGTCAATTTTCTCGTAATAAGGATCCTTGTCAAACACGATGGCGGCGTAGGCGGCGGGGTAGTGTCTTTTCAAGAAGAAGTGACCCTGATGTTTCCGCTTGTCGTTGCGGATGGTCGCTTCGTCAGGGTAGCCGTCCTGCCATTGGTCGAGACCGCGTTTCTTCATCCTGCGCTTCGCCTGCCCGATGATTTTCATGATGTCTTCAATGTGGTCAAGTGTGGGGTTGAGGTGAATAGACCGGCTGGGACTCAGGATGACTTTGGCGGATTCCTTATAACCATTAAGGGCGTTGACCAACTCTTTCTGGTTCCTGAATTTTTTCTCCTCCGCTATTTTATAAACGGGCTTGAACGCAATCTTTTTGCCGTAAAGTCTGGGGCTGGCGTCGATGACGTGGATCTCGCACGTGAGTTCTTGCAGGTCCAGCGTCGGGCGCGTGCCCACATAAAGCATCCCTTTGTGGCGTTTCCCGTCATATTTCACCCATGCGGCGTAGGCTCCCTTTTCTATCGGGACAGACGTGTCGGGCTGCACATTAGCGGTCGGGAAGCCGAGCTTGTGCCCGTTTCCGAGTCCTTGGATGACGGTTCCGGTGATGTAGTCGGTGATGTACATGGTGGTTTCAAGTTTCAGGTTTCAAGTTTCAGGTTTCAAGTTTCAAGTTTCAAGTCTCAAGTCTCAAGTCTCAAGTTTCAAGTTTCAAGTTTACGTAGAGCACGGATAATAGATTAAGTTTTTTTAACCCGCAAAAATATAAAAACTTTCGTTCGTGTTACCTCATATTCTTTCGCTTTACCACCTTGCTCAACCCTTCGGGAACGACGGTCACCCACACCGTGACCTCGTCGGTTCGGGCGGCCGACTTTGATAGGACAGGCGTTCTGCTGTCGCTATTCGCGAACAGCTGTACCCAGTAGCCGTCGCATTCGCCAGCTCCCATCCGGTTGAAATACGTGTCCAGTATGTTGGCGCGGTGGCCGGGGGAGTTTATCCATTGCTCCACGACCTCATCTGCAGAGCCTTGTCCACGAGCGATGTTTTCGCCTGTTCTCAAAACAATTCCCCACGCATCATAAATGATACGGTTTCCCGGATCCCCGTTCGGACGCGTGTGTGTCATGCTTTTGATCCCTTTCATCTCGGCGGCGCGGATCATGGCCAGCTCCATGAGGGTGGAGTCCATGATGTAGGGTTTGAGCCCATTGGCCTTCCGCTCCTTGTTGGTGAGTTCCACCACATTGATGGCCTTGGTATAGTTGAAGTGGCCAGTTACTTCGAAACCTTTGGGGGGCAGGTTCTCGTCTGTCTTCGCCTGTGACAGGATCTGGGTTTTCTCGCTGGCTTTTGTGCTGATGCTGACTTCCGCTTTCCACTGTCCGTGAGGGATTTCCGTATTCGAACCGCCGTCGGGCAGCAAGAACACTACCCAGTAGTATTGGCCATGGGAGGAGAGGAATGAGCCGCAGCCCACGGACTGCATGGTGGTGCTGCTGAGGGCGATAGAACCTTTGTTTGTGCCTTTCAGGTATTTGACGACGGCACCGATGTCGGTGAAGGGCTTCTGTGATAGGTGGAGGTAAAAAAAATCGGTTTTCGGCCGGACAGCGCGGCCTTGTTCGAGGATGAGTTTGAGGTTGCTCTCTCCGTTGGGCCGTTTCCCGCGTTCGGCGGCGATTTCGCCTTCCTGTTCCTCTTCCGCCCGGAAGGCGTGTTCGGCGGCACGGAGCATGTCGGCCTCCGTGAGTGAGGCATCCATCTTCAAAGGCCGCAGCCCTTGGGACTGCCGGATGTTGTTGATGTTTTTCACCACTTTTTTTGCCTTGTCGTAGTCGAATACGCCACCGATGACGCATGTGGATTGCGCTGCGACAGAATGTATGATTGCGACGCAGACTATAACGGCTAGAAGGGTGGGGATGGCTTTGGACATGTTGGCGGTTTTTATGCCATGGATAACGCTAGGGAGGTGGGTTTATTGTATCTTCCGCCCGTTCGCTTTCGCCCGGATCATAACGGGCGAACGACCTTTTCACTCGGTTCTTGCTGGCACATGCCGCGTTCTTCGATTTCCACTTCATTTACAATGCTAAACATGTTCAAAAGTCCTTCATCCGTGTCGGGCGCAGCTTCTAATTTATTATTTACGTTTCGAAATGTTTGAATTGTAATATTCGGGATTCTCCGTCACCATCCAATTTTAATCATAATCCTAGGTCAGGGCTGCAATGGGAAATGGTATTGATGAGGTTGTCTGTCGTCAAGACTGACTTTCCCGTAACGCATGAAATAAGCATGCCATAGCCATTGCGAATAATCGTTGGAGTCAATTGCAACTATTTCATTTTCAGGTATCACACGCAAGGCTGATTTCATCTCTTTCAAAAAAAGCTCATCACGACCGTACTTCCCGATGTGGATTACATTTAATACTAAACCTGTCAGTAATACACAACTTGAGCCTATGGTCATCCACTTGCGCAGCCGGGGCTTGATTTTCAGTGTAAAACCATTTAACACCGGGATGGTAAGATGCCCTAAAGCCAAAGAGAAAAACGGAAGGGCTGCAAGCATATAAAAGCTGCGTTGTTTCACGCTGATCATAATGGGTAAAACGCCTGTTAAGCCAAGAACCAGGAAGATAAGAAACATTTTCTTATTGGGGGAAGACGCAAACACCTGTTTTTTTCTCTTGTTCGACAATTTGCTTATTATCAAAGTGATGGTAAAGATGACCACAGGGACAACCAGTTGCATCAGAAGGACGGATACGATGTAGAAACGTGTGTTGACCGTTACCTCATGCATTCCGTTGTCTATCACCTGATGGTTGACGTACTCTTTCAGATAAGTGAATGATGCCGGGAAAACCAAAAACATTCCGACCAAAAGTACAGCCATCGTGATAACCAACAATATGGAGTCGATAGTCCCTTGAATCCAACGGCGCTGGTCGTCGAAAATGCAGTAGATGATGGGAAAAGTCAGGGGAAACAACCCCGTGAAGCCTTTGGAAAGAAAGGCGGCAAACAACGCGATGCCTGACAAAAACAGCCATAACTTATTGTCTTTCTGATAGTAGAGCAGCATAAGCCATACGGAAAGCAGAACAAACACGGTCATGGTGTTTTCCAGCATGTTGTTGACCGCGCTCCATGTGACCAAAGGCATGGTCACCCAAAACAACAAAGGTAGCCAAGCATAGCGCAAGTGGTTGGTCGTGCGTTTCCAAATCAGGGCAAACAACAGGCCGCTGAACAGAAAAGTAAGCACAGAGAAGAGTTTCTCGACATAGAGATGGTCGCCCAACGCTTTGAAGAACAACGCCTCCATGCCCAAGGCAAGGGGCGGGTGCTGTCGGAATTCAGGATAGAGGGTCTGGGTGTAATGCGGGTTCCAAAATGTCCCCAACCCTTCCGCCATGTTGCGCGAAATGCCGGCGTATGTCACGCCATCGGGGAACATGCCTTCGGTTAAAAGGGCGTTGCACATCAGAATCAGGACGACTCCAACGAGAAGCAACCAAAAAGGCGTGTTCTTTGAACGGGTTGTTGACATGTTATTTCAGATGTGTACAATGCGTTCTTAAAGACCATCACCCGACCGATCCCGACAACGTCAAACTCAGCAGTTTCTGTGCCTCCACGGCGAACTCCATCGGCAGCTTGCTGAGCACCTCCTTGGCGTAGCCGTTGACAATCAAGCTCACGGCGTTCTCTTGGTCGATGCCGCGCTGCTGGCAGTAGAAGAGCTGGTCGTCGGAGATCTTCGAGGTGGTGGCCTCGTGCTCCAGCACTGAAGACGAGTTGGCGCACTGCAGGTCGGGCCAGGTGTGCGCGCCGCATTTGTCACCCATCAGCAGCGAGTCGCACTGCGAGAAGTTGCGGGCGTTCTCGGCGTTCTTATCGACCCGCACGAGTCCGCGGTAGCTGTTCTGGCTGTGGCCCGCGGAGATGCCCTTGGGGACGATCAGACTGCGGGTGTTGCGGCCCAGGTGGATCATCTTCGTGCCCGTGTCGGCCTGCTGGTAGTTGTTGGTGACGGCCACGGAGTAGAACTCGCCCACGCTGTTGTCTCCCTTGAGGATGCAGCCCGGGTACTTCCACGTGATGGCCGAGCCGGTCTCCACCTGCGTCCACGAAATCTTGGAGTTCGCGCCCTTGCAGAGACCGCGCTTGGTGACGAGGTTGTAGATGCCGCCCTTGCCGTTCTTGTCGCCCGGATACCAGTTCTGGACGGTCGAGTACTTGATTTCCGCGTCCTTGATGGCGATGAGCTCCACCACGGCGGCGTGCAGCTGGTTCTCGTCACGCTGCGGGGCGGTGCAGCCCTCCATGTAGCTCACGTACGCGCCTTCGTCGGCGATGAGCAGCGTGCGCTCGAACTGGCCGGTGTTGGCCGCGTTGATGCGGAAGTAGGTGGAAAGCTCGATGGGGCAGCGCACCCCCTTGGGAATGTAGCAGAACGAGCCCTCGCTGAAGACCGCCGAGTTGAGGGCGGCGAAGAAGTTGTCGGTGTAAGGGACCACGGTGCCGAGGTACTGCCGCACCAGGTCGGGATGCTCGCGCACCGCCTCGCCGAAGGAACAGAAGATGATGCCGTACTTCTTCAGCGTGTCGGAGAAGGTGGTCTTCACGGAGACGGAGTCCATGACCGCATCGACGGCCACGCCCGCCAGCACTTTCTGCTCTTCGAGGTTGATACCCAACTTGTTGAACGTATCGACCAACTCGGGATCGACCTCGTCCATCGAGGCGAGCTGTTTCTTCTTCTTGGGGATGGCCAAATACCGGATGTCCTGGTAGTTGGGCTTTTCAAACTTGAGATGTCCCCAGTCGGGCTCCTCCAAGGTGGTCCAGTAACGATATGCCTTCAGCCGGAACTCCAGCAGCCAGTCGGGCTCGCCCTTTCGCGCCGAAATCCGCCGCACGATGTCCTCGTTCAGCCCTTTCGGGAAATCCTCTATATCAATGTCGGACACAAAACCGTATTCGTATTCCTTCTCGGTGATGTCCTTCAAAATGTCCGTTCTTTCGGTCTCTTCTTGGTTCATTTCTTTAGTGAATGGTTATTGGTTATAGGTTATTGGTTATTGA
>JAEEGG010014875.1_pt1 | contig 16409 bp, 9 predicted proteins | sample 9134161 | NCBI WGS metagenome assembly JAEEGG01 (sample SAMN16246543, study PRJNA631951) | gut metagenome | biome: gut microbiome; feature: rumen; material: CR-attached | host: Bos | place: Iran: Karaj | collected 2018-10
GGTCGACAGTGATGAAGAAGTGCGGCTCAACCTCTTTCAGAGTGCAGAGCACAGCCTCGACCTGCGACGGGAAGACGTTCACGCCGCGGATGATAAGCATATCGTCGGTGCGGGCAAGGATGCGCGACATTTTGGCCAGTGTGCGGCCGCAGGCGCAGCGCTCGTGTGTGATGCTGGTGATATCGCGGGTGCGGAAGCGGATGAGCGGCATTCCCTCTTTGTTGAGTGTGGTGAAAACCAGCTCGCCCTCTTGTCCGTCGGGCAGAACCTCGCCTGTTTCTGGATTGATGATTTCGGGGTAGAAAAGGTCCTCGCTCAGGTGGGTGCCGTTCTGGCACTCGCACTCAAATCCGACGCCCGGGCCCGAAATCTCGGTCAGGCCGTAGATGTCGTAAGCCTTGATTCCCAGACGGTATTCAATCTCTTTGCGCATTTCCTCGGTCCAAGGCTCGGCGCCGAAGATGCCCACTTTCAGTTTTATCTCGTTGCGCGGAATGCCCGATTTCTCAAGCGATTCCGACAGATAGAGCGCGTATGACGGTGTGCAGGCCAAGGCGGTTGTGCCAAGGTCGTGCATAAGCAGCAGCTGCTTCTCGGTGTTTCCTGCCGATGTTGGGATGGTGACGGCGCCAATGTTCATTGATGCGTCGTGAGCGCCAAGGCCGCCAGTGAACAAGCCGTAGCCGTACGACACCTGAATCACGTCGTCCTTGCCAAGGCCGTAAGCCGTCAGGCAGCGGGCGCCCGCTTCGGCCCAGTCGGCAATGTCGTTGCGGGTGTAGCCAACCACAATCGGCTTGCCCGTGGTTCCCGACGAAGCGTGAATCTTCACAATGTCCGACAGCGGCGAACTCAGCAGTCCCCACGGATAGTAGTCGCGCAGGTCTTTCTTCGAAGTGAACGGCAGTTTGCAAATGTCGTCAATCGACTGAATGTCAGAAGGTTTGACGCCTGCGGCCTGCATACGCTCGCGGTATGGCTGGCAGTTGTGATAGACGCGGTCAACCACACGCTTCAGGCGTTCGGTTTGCAGGGCACGCATCTCGGTGCGTTCCATACACTCTATTCGTTGGTTCCAATATCCCATAACGATTTGATTATTTAGTAGTTGCGTAAAATGCTTTTATGTTCAAATCAACCACTTCCTGGCCTTTTGAGCCGAACAGGTTGCCAATGGCCCACTCAAAATCGGCGTTGCTAATGCCAATGAACCGCGCTGCGGCGCCCAGCATCACAATGTTGTACGATTTGGGGTTGCCCAACTCGTTGGCAATCTTTGTGGCATCAACAAACACCACGTTCTCGGCCGATTTGCGGACGGTGTCGAGCACCTTCTGCTCATCGGGGTAGTTGCCAATGTTTTTGAACGGTTCGTCGGAAGTTACAATTGCGCCATCTTTCTTCAGATAAGGCAGATAGCGAAGCGACTCGAGCGGCTCAACCGACAGAATCAGGTCGGCTTGGCCCATTGGAATCAGGTCAGAGAAGATTTGGCCGTCGGCAATGCGCAGGTGAGTCTGCACCTCGCCGCCGCGTTGGCTCATTCCGTGCACCTCGGCCTGCTTAATGTTCAGCCCCGCGTGCATTGCAGCCATATCCAGAATTGTGGCAATGGTCAGAATTCCCTGTCCGCCAACGCCTGCAATTATTATGTTTCTTTCCATATACTTACGATTTTTGATTTTCGATTTTTGATTGATTTTGAGTAAAGTGTAATGTTTAATGAGTAATGATTAACGTTTGTGAAATCAGTTCGTAATTCATAATTCATAATTCGTAACTCGTAATTCTTTGGCCTTTACTCTTTTACCTTTACTCTTTACACATTCCTTATTTCTTCGCCGCTTTCTTCTTCCGTGCCAGTGTTTGCATACACTCGCGCTGTGCAAGAATAACCGAAACGCCCTTGTAATCAATCTCTTTCTTAATGATTTCGATATTCTGCTCAAGGCGCGGTTTGACGGGGACAATCGTCACAATGTGTTCAGGCTCAACGCCAAGGCCCTTGCAGATATCCACCATCTTGTTGGTTCCTGCCGAGTCCTGACCGCCAGTCATTGCGGTTGTCGAATTGTCTGAAATAATGATAGTTACCTGCACGTTGTCGTTGACGCAGTCGAGCAGGCCCGTCATTCCCGAATGGGTGAAGGTTGAGTCGCCAATGACGGCCACAGCGGGGTGCACGCCCGATTCGGCGGCGCCTTTGGCCATTGTTATCGACGCGCCCATATCAACGCACGAGTTGATTGCCGAGTAGGGGGGCAGTGCGCCGAGAGTGTAGCAGCCAATGTCGCCGAACACGCATTTGTTCGGATAATTGGCCAGAACGCTGTTCAGTTCCTCGTACAGGTCGCGGTGGCTGCAGCCCACGCAGAGTGCGGGCGGACGGTTCACCATAATGTCGGGAACAGGCTGACCCACAACGGGTTTCACGCCAAGCGCGGGTGCCACGGCGTCGGGCGAGAGTTCGCCCATTCGCGGCAGAGCGCCATCAAGGCGGCCACGGAATTTCTTGTTGTCAGAGAATCCGCGAAGCAGTTCCTCGTAAATCGGGTAACCTTCCTCAACTATCAGAATATCATCGTATTTATCGATAAACGACTGCACCATATCTTTGGGCAGCGGATATTGCGAAATCTTGAGAACGGGCAACTCAAGGTTGTTGGTCTTGCAGACTTCCATCACGTAGTTGTAGCCAATGCCGAAGGCGATAACGGCCTTCTTGCCCTTGCCCTCGACAACCTTGTTGAACGGCGACGCGGCCGACGATTTCTCGATTGCCGTCTGCTTGTCAATCAGTCCTGCGTAGTTCTTTTTTGCGATAGCAGGCAGCAGAATCCACTGACGCGTGTTCACGTCGGGGTTGAAGGCGTTTTGGTCGCGCATCGCTTTGCGCTCAATAACGGCGCGCGAGTGCGACATACGTGTTGTAAGGCGCAGAACAACAGGCAGTTTCACTGCTTCCGACAGGTCCAGGCCAAAGCGGACGGCGTCGTAGGCTTCCTGTTGGGTTGCGGGCTCAAGCAGCGGCAGCATCGCAAAGCGACCGTAGGCGCGCGAGTCCTGCTCGTCTTGCGAAGAGTGCATCGACGGGTCGTCGGCAACCACCAGAATCAGACCGCCGTTGACGCCCGTAATGGCCGAGTTCATAAACGGGTCGGCGCAGACGTTCAGGCCCACGTGCTTCATACACACAATGCTGCGCTTGCCTGCAAACGACATTCCGAGCGCGGCTTCGTAGGCCGTCTTCTCGTTGGCCGCCCATTTCGAGCGGATTTTGCGGCTCTGCGCGTCCTTCGATTTCTGAATGAATTCTGTTATTTCTGTCGACGGCGTGCCAGGATAGGCATAAACGCCAGAAATGCCCGCATCGATTGCACCCACGGCAACCGCTTCGGCACCTAATAGTAACTGCTTGTCCATTTTATTGTAATTCAAAATGATATGTTCAAAAACTTTTGAAATTGGCCAGTCAGCAAAGTGCCACCACAGCCAATTTCACAATTCCGCAAAACTAACTTTTATTTGTTATAGGTGTACCCGCCGCGGCTTTTTACGTGAATTACGGAATGGGGCGGGGAAGGGCAATAAAAAAGCCCCGTTGAGGACGAGGCAGCCTAATGTTTTCACAACGGAATAATCCTTATATTCATAAAAAATGCCCCACGGAGTACGCGGGGCAGAGAAAATCTTCGGCTTATAGCCTTATTGTGAAAAGTCTTTCAAAATTGTGTCCAAATGTAGCAATAATTTGTATTTTTAAACCAAATAATTAAAAACAAAATTTTATGGAAAAAGTTGTAGGTCTTGATTTGGGAACAAATTCGATAGGTATCTCAATTAGAAACAGTGAAAATGGGAAAAGCATAATAGATCAATTGGATTATTTCAGTTCTATTATTTTCAAATCTGGTGTCGGAAATAGTAAAAGTGGTGAGTTTTCTTACGCAGCTGAAAGAACGAAAAAACGTTCGACGAGACGCTTGTATCAAGCACGTAAATATAGGATTTGGGAGACTCTAAAATTGTTGATTGAGAATGGTTATTGCCCATTAAGTATTGAAGACTTGGAAAAGTGGAGTAAATATGATAAACTGAAAGGTTTAAAGCGACAATATCCTGTTGATGCAGTTGAATTTGAGCAATGGGTTCGTTTGGATTTTAATGGGGATGGTATTGCCGACTATACAAGCCCATTCCAATTAAGAGCGGAACTAATGGAAAGGCAATTTGATTTTTCAAAAGTGACTGACCGTTATAAATTAGGAAGAGCCTTGTATCACATTGCACAGCGGCGTGGTTTCAAAAGTAGCAAAGGAGAAACGATAAAAGAGCAGGAAGCAAATGAACTGAACGATACTGAAAATGTTGATATTGATGTTGTTGATGCACTAAAAAAATCAGAAGAGAAAAAATCGGGGAAGCTGGTTGAGTTTATGAAAGAGCACGGGTTAAAAACCGTCGGAGCAGCTTTTTATGAGTTGGAAAAAACAGGCATTCGAGTTCGGAATAGTGAATATCAAGCCGTACGTTCTCAATATAAAGAAGAAATCAAACAGATTTTTGAGTTCCAAAATGGGTTAGACAGCGAAAGCGATTTTTATAGGCGTCTTATCAGTGAGAAAAAAGGAGAAGGCACCATATTCTACAAGCGGCCACTTCGTTCGCAAAAAGGTTTAGTTGGCAATTGTACACTTGAACCTGGTAAACCACGCTGCCCAATCAGTCATCCAGAGTTTGAAAAATTTAGGGCTTTGTGCTTGATAAATAATATCCGATTCGGTGAAGGCTTGAAGGAAACATTGACTACGGAACAGAAAAATCGGCTTTATAATGAGCGCTTTTTGTTGACTAGAACAAGTTTTAAATTTGAAGACATACAAACTTGGATTGAAAAGGAAATCCATAAACAATTGTCATATAAAGACAAGACTATTAACTACAAAGACAACACTAATATAGCAGGATGCCCTGTTTCTGCGAGATTGAAAAAACTTCTTGGCGATGATTGGGAATCGTGGAAGATTGAATCAAATGAGACAAAAGCAAATAAAAAGACAGGTGAAATAAAAAATGTCACGTACACAGCGCTTGATTTATGGCATATATGTTTTTCATTCGATGAACCTGATTTTATCGAGGAATTTGCTCAGAAAAAGTTGGGATTCAATAATGAACAAACAAAACAACTTGTTAGAATATACGGAGCTATTCAGCAGGGGTATGGATTGTTGAGTTTAAAAGCAATTAGAAACATAAATCGCTTTTTAGAGAAAGGACTTATCTATACGGATGCAGTTCTTTTAGCAAAACTACCAGATATATTTGGTGACAGGTGGGCGCAAGAGGAGGAAAACATAATTGAACAACTTGACGCCCTTATTGAAGAAAATCGCCATACAAAACAATTGTATAACATTGCAAATTCATTGATTGCTGATTATAAATCGTTGGATATCAGTGAACAGTTTGCATATAAAAACCAAGAATACAAACTAGACCAAAGCGATTACGATGACATTAGAAAAGCAGCTATAGGTAATATTGGAGAAAAAACGTGGGCTAAGAAATCGATAGAAGAACAAGAAACCATTGTGGCACAAGTGGCGGTTTTATATCAGGATTTCTTCTCTTCACAAAAGCGGGAGTACTATATATTGCCAAAGATTTCAGATGCTTTGGCAGGTTATTTGAGTTCCAAATATGAATATATAAAGGAGAATGACTTGAGAAAAATCTATCACCCGTCAATGATAGAGATATATCCGCACGCAAAGGAGACAAGAATTGGTGGCAGAAACCTAACATTGTTAGGTAGTCCTGTTATCGGTGCGCTTAAGAATCCAATGGCAATGCGGGTGTTGCATATATTACGTAAGCAAATCAATGCTTTGTTAAAAGCAACTGACGAAAACGGGAATGCTTTGATAGATGAGAACACGCGAATAGTTGTTGAAACAGCCCGAGAACTTAATGATGCCAATATGCGTTGGGCGATAGAAGCGTATCATCGGCAACGAGAGGCAGAAAATAAGGAGTACGAGAAAATAATACGAGAATACTACCCAACTAGAAATGTTAATGATGATGATATAGATGAAGTCAGATTGTTGTGTGACCAGCACGATGTACTTGATTTGGATGCTGTATCAACAAATACGAAAAAACATAAAGCAGACAAAACTGATACTTATTATAAAAAGGATATTACCAAATACAGATTATGGCTTGAACAGGGTTGTCGTTGTTTATATACAGGCAAGGTGATAAACATTAAAAATCTTTTCTCAAGCAATGCCTTTGATATTGAACACACAATTCCACGAAGCATTTCGTTTGATGATTCGTTGGCTAACCTGACCATTTGTGATGCGCATTTCAATCGAACAATAAAAAAGAACCAAATGCCGACACAACTGGCCAATTATGAAGAAATAAAACAACGGTTGCAACCTTGGTTTGAGAAAGTTGAACGTTTGAAAGATAATGTGGCGTATTGGAAAGCACAATCGAAGCGCGCACAAGATAAGGACAGAAAAGATCAATGTATTCGCCAGCGTCATTTGTGGCAAATGGAACTTGATTATTGGCAAAACAAAGTAGACCGTTTTACAATGACAGAAGTCAAATCAGGTTTTAGAAACAGCCAGTTGGTTGATACTCGTATAATCACGAAGTACGCTTATCACTATCTTAAAACCGTTTTCAACAAGGTTGAGGTGCAAAAAGGCAGCGTAACCGCCAATTTTAGGAAGATGCTTGGTGTTCAAAGTGTTGACGGAAAAAAGTCGCGTGACAAACATTCGCACCACGCAATTGATGCCACAATGCTGACACTTATTCCAGTGGCGGCTAAGCGTGATAAAATGCTTGAATTGTTCTATAAAATTCAAGAGAAGGAAAAGCAAAACGAAGATACAACTTGGTTGAGACAGGAATTGAGTAAAGAAATTGAAAGTTGCGGATTGGGTGGTAATATTTCGGAAGTAGCACCTTTTATAGAAAACAACATTTTAATTAATCATATTTCGAAAGACCAGACACTTACGCCTTCACATAAACGTAAACGTGTTAGAGGAATAATTGTGCCCAAGAGAGATGAGAATGGCAATGTACTATATGAAGTTAATGAAGATGGCTCATTCAAACTCGATAAGTATGGTAACCAAATTCCACAAACAGAAAAATGGATTTCAGGGGATTGCATTCGTGGACAACTTCACGGAGAAACTTACTATGGTGCTATAACACAGGCTAAAAAGGACGAAAATGGTAAGATTTTAAGAGATAAAACGCACTCGATAATAAGCAGTAGTGAAAAGTATTTTGTTGTTCGCAAAGAATTGAAATATAAAGAAAACCCACAGGCTTCAGGTTTTAAAGACTGGAATGAATTGGAAAATTCGATAGTTGACAAAGATTTGTTTGCAATTATTAAGGGACAATTTGCCGAGAATATATCTTTTAAAGATGCTTGTTCAAGTGGAATTTATATGTATAAGAAAAACAAGAATGGGGAAATTGACTATTGTGATGAGTGTAAGGTTAATCGAATCAGGCATATAAGGTGCTTTACATCAATTAAAAAGCCACTGCAAATTAAGAAACAGACATATTTATCAGATAAGGAGTATAAGCAGTATTATTATGCAGAAATGGGCGATTTATATGTAATGTGTAAATATGAAAATGCAGAAAAGACCGAAAGGGAATATCACATTTGGAGTTTGTTCGATGTTAGTAAAAATAGAAAAGCAGGCATAGAAGACATTCCCGCGACACTTTTGAGTAAAAAGGGTGCAACATTACAATTAGCACAAAAAATATCTGCTGGCGATATGATTTTGATTTACAAGAATTCGCCAGATGAACTAATGGATATGGACAAAGATGTGTTATCTCAACGTTTGTATGTGGTTAGAGGATTTGAAAATCCATCATTAATCAAATTGGTAAAACATATAAATGCGCAGGTAGATAAGGATTTAGGCAAGGGTGAGTCTATAAAGGATTTCAATAATATGCCAGAAAAAATCCGTTGCGGTATAAACACATTGAAGTATTTGGTTGAAAATGTAGACTTTCAACTAACAAGTAATGGTGTTTTATTTAAAAACAATCTATGAGCAACATAAAACTCTTTCAAGACAAGAAAATGCGTTCTGAATGGAACAACGAAAAAAATCCATTTGGGGGTGGAGTTTTCGTAGGACAATTTGTCCCCAGATAAACCATTCAGTTGTACGAAAGAATCGTATAATTTAACAAAGTTAAATTGTATATGGCAATGAAGGGAAAGTTGATTTAAAGGTGGGTACAAATTGTACCTATCCGTTCGCGCAAAAAGAGTAATGTATTTGAGTTGTACCCAATTGGGGTACGACTGGAAAGCGAAAAAAGTATGAAGTTGAACAAATAATTGTCAATCAGTATGATTAAGCGCACTCTCTGTTTCAGCAATCCAGCGTATCTGTCGCTGACCAACAGCCAACTGGTGATAAAAATGCCAGAGGTTGAGAAGGCCGACCTGCCCGAAACGTTCAAAGAATCGACGGTAAGGACTGTCCCCATTGAGGACATTGGCGTTGTGGTTCTCGACAACCGTCAGATAACCATAACGCAGGGCGCCATTGAGGCTATGCTCGAAAACAATTGTGCAATAATCACTTGCGATGGCTCGCACCTGCCTGTCGGGCTGATGCTTCCGCTTTGCGGTAACACCACCCAAAGTGAGCGTTTCCGCGAGCAGATTGACGCGTCGCTACCGCTCAAAAAGCAGTTGTGGCAGCAGACCGTGCAGTGCAAAATCCATAATCAGGCGGCGGTGTTGAAGCAGACACGCGGCGCGGTTGTCAAAAATATGCTTGCGTGGGAGAACGATGTTCGCAGTGGCGATACCGACAATTTGGAGGGCCGCGCGGCCGCATATTATTGGAAAAATATGTTCCCCGATGTTGCCGATTTCACACGCGACCGCGACGGCGTAGCGCCCAACAATCTGCTCAACTACGGCTATGCCATACTGCGGGCAGTGGTGGCGCGTAGCCTTGTGGCGAGCGGACTTCTGCCCACATTGGGAATCCATCACCACAACAAGTACAACGCCTACTGCCTGGCCGACGACATTATGGAGCCGTACCGCCCATATATCGACCTGCTGGTGACAGGCGTTACCGCCAAATTCGGCTATCCCGAGGAACTCACAACCGAATTGAAGCGAGAGTTGCTCATTATTCCTGTGCTTGATGTTGTCATAGGCGGCCAGCGCAGTCCGCTGATGACGGCTGTGGCGCAAACCACGGCTTCGCTCTACAAATGTTTCAGTGGCGATGCCCGCAAGATTGTCTATCCTGTAATTGAAGTTTGATGGAACGTTTCAGTGAATATCGGATTATGTGGGTGCTTGTATTGTTCGATTTGCCGACCGAAACCAAGAAGGAGAAGAAGGCTTACGCCGATTTCCGCAAGAGGCTGATGGCCGATGGTTTCACAATGTTTCAGTTCTCGATATACCTGCGCCACTGCCCGAGCGCCGAGAATGCCGATGTCCACATAAAGCGGGTGAAGAGCATTATGCCTGAGTTTGGACAGATAGGCATTCTGCGCATTACCGACAAGCAGTTTGGCGAGATGGAGATTTTTTCGTGCAAAAAGCCTGTTGAGGCCGCTCAGCCAGTTCAGCAGTTGGAGTTGTTTTGAACCGAAAAAACAGCCGCATAAAGCAAAAAATCCGACTCAAAAGGGTCGGATTTTCTGTTTCTAAAACAGGTTTCATTTTGTTGTGAATCAGCGCTTTTTGGATAATCTCCTGTTTCTGCGCCGAAAAATTACAATTTTGAAAGCAATTCACAACCTACCAAATCGCCCGCAGCGTCAAAAGCGGCCTGTTTCTGCGCCGAAAAATTACAATTTTGAAAGCAATTCACAACATTGTTTGTTGGAGTTTGTTGCAAGCGGAGCCTGTTTCTGCGCCGAAAAATTACAATTTTGAAAGCAATTCACAACTATCGCTGATAAACGGAACGCACAAGTGTTCCTGTTTCTGCGCCGAAAAATTACAATTTTGAAAGCAATTCACAACTCAGTTCGTGGGTTTGCCACACTTAAAGGCCCTGTTTCTGCGCCGAAAAATTACAATTTTGAAAGCAATTCACAACTTGAAAACTCTCTCCTTGCCGTTGATAACCCTGTTTCTGCGCCGAAAAATTACAATTTTGAAAGCAATTCACAACAGGCTGCGATGGAAGAAGCAGCTCCGGAAGCCTGTTTCTGCGCCGAAAAATTACAATTTTGAAAGCAATTCACAACCCTCAAGCAGAACCAGAACAGCACCGACACCCTGTTTCTGCGCCGAAAAATTACAATTTTGAAAGCAATTCACAACTTGTATAAGAGTGTGTTAAAGAAACTTAAACCTGTTTCTGCGCCGAAAAATTACAATTTTGAAAGCAATTCACAACCTACAAGGTGCTGCTTGTCATTTACAAAATCCTGTTTCTGCGCCGAAAAATTACAATTTTGAAAGCAATTCACAACTAAGTTCAACGGCTGGTCGCTCTACTCTGACCTGTTTCTGCGCCGAAAAATTACAATTTTGAAAGCAATTCACAACCTATAAGGTTGTCGACTTCGGTCTTTGTGTCCTGTTTCTGCGCCGAAAAATTACAATTTTGAAAGCAATTCACAACTCAAGAGGCCAATGCAGTCGGGGCTTGGCACCTGTTTCTGCGCCGAAAAATTACAATTTTGAAAGCAATTCACAACTGCCGAGATATTCGACCGATTGGGCGCCCGCCTGTTTCTGCGCCGAAAAATTACAATTTTGAAAGCAATTCACAACTGGTGGTGAGGCGTGTGCGCTGCCGCAGAACCTGTTTCTGCGCCGAAAAATTACAATTTTGAAAGCAATTCACAACTTGAGTTGGCCATCTGTCCGAACACTACCACCTGTTTCTGCGCCGAAAAATTACAATTTTGAAAGCAATTCACAACTCAAAACACGGTCGATGTCATCCTCACTGTCCTGTTTCTGCGCCGAAAAATTACAATTTTGAAAGCAATTCACAACCAATGAAGTGGATGTGCGGTTCAACACCAGCCTGTTTCTGCGCCGAAAAATTACAATTTTGAAAGCAATTCACAACGGTATGTGACTTTTTCGCCTTGGTAATATTCCTGTTTCTGCGCCGAAAAATTACAATTTTGAAAGCAATTCACAACCAGGTTCGGTGACGGTATCACAAACGTTGGCCTGTTTCTGCGCCGAAAAATTACAATTTTGAAAGCAATTCACAACTAACATACCATTGTGTCACGGTCACGGCTTCCTGTTTCTGCGCCGAAAAATTACAATTTTGAAAGCAATTCACAACTTGTTGGCCTGATAGTATTACCACCGATTGCCTGTTTCTGCGCCGAAAAATTACAATTTTGAAAGCAATTCACAACGTAAGGGCATACCAAAAAACGCACCAAAACCCTGTTTCTGCGCCGAAAAATTACAATTTTGAAAGCAATTCACAACCAGTGGGCAGAGGACGGCGACGAATACAACCCTGTTTCTGCGCCGAAAAATTACAATTTTGAAAGCAATTCACAACGACGGCATATCCGTGACTTTCAAGGTCTGTCCTGTTTCTGCGCCGAAAAATTACAATTTTGAAAGCAATTCACAACTAGGATTCTTCGTTGTCTTCGCGCTGATATCCTGTTTCTGCGCCGAAAAATTACAATTTTGAAAGCAATTCACAACCCTTCTTGCAGTATTCCAGGTACGTTTCCGCCTGTTTCTGCGCCGAAAAATTACAATTTTGAAAGCAATTCACAACAATGGTCTGCAAGAACCGCCACGGCTTCACCTGTTTCTGCGCCGAAAAATTACAATTTTGAAAGCAATTCACAACAATTGGAACCATACCGACACATGACACGCGCCTGTTTCTGCGCCGAAAAATTACAATTTTGAAAGCAATTCACAACGCTCACCATCGCGATGAGCAACTGGGCCGACCTGTTTCTGCGCCGAAAAATTACAATTTTGAAAGCAATTCACAACGCAAGAAACCAAGACAATAAATGCGAGATTCCTGTTTCTGCGCCGAAAAATTACAATTTTGAAAGCAATTCACAACCTTTACCCGAAAAGCCGCCCAAGATACCTTCCTGTTTCTGCGCCGAAAAATTACAATTTTGAAAGCAATTCACAACATGTAGTCTCCATTGCCCATCACCCGATTCCCTGTTTCTGCGCCGAAAAATTACAATTTTGAAAGCAATTCACAACTACTGGCGTCCTGCCTCCGTCTAGTTCTTCCTGTTTCTGCGCCGAAAAATTACAATTTTGAAAGCAATTCACAACGCAAGTTCTGCAATCTTGCTGAACTTGTTACCTGTTTCTGCGCCGAAAAAATACAATTTTGAAAGCAATTCACAACTTTGCCGAATTTAAGCCCACGTTTCCGCTTCCTGTTTCTGCGCCGAAAAATTACAATTTTGAAAGCAATTCACAACTACCACTGGAGCCGGTGAGATCAGTTCAGCCCTGTTTCTGCGCCGAAAAATTACAATTTTGAAAGCAATTCACAACTTTCTTCGGTTGTCTTCACAATTTTCGTTACCTGTTTCTGCGCCGAAAAATTACAATTTTGAAAGCAATTCACAACCAACGCTGCTGATAATCGCTCTGTTCATAGCCTGTTTCTGCGCCGAAAAATTACAATTTTGAAAGCAATTCACAACACCACACAGCGAGGGCGTGATTGGTTGAGTCCTGTTTCTGCGCCGAAAAATTACAATTTTGAAACCATTTCACAAAAAATCCCATTCAGGCCTTCCCCTTTACGTAAATTACGGAACATGTGGCAAATCAGCCAACTTGCCCCCGTCGTTCTTTGCCGTGTGGCCGAATAAATCTAATTTTGCACCGTTCAAACAACATTTATATGTGTGGAATTGTAGGATATATTGGCAAGCGCGATGCCTACGAGGTTCTGATTAAGGGACTTCACCGTCTTGAGTATCGCGGATACGACAGTGCGGGAATTGCGTTGATTAACGCTGGCGGGCAGTTGAATATTTACAAATCGAAAGGCAAAGTTGCTGATTTGGAGCAGTTTGCCGCCGACAAGGATGTCTCGGGAACCATTGGCATAGCGCATACGCGATGGGCCACTCATGGCGAGCCCAATCAGGTGAACGCTCACCCGCATTACTCTCAGTCTGAGGAACTTGCCATAATCCACAATGGCATAATCGAGAACTACGCCGTTCTGAAACAAGGTTTGGCCAAACACGGCTACACCTTCCGTTCCGAGACCGATACCGAGGTGCTTGTGCAGTTGATTGAATACACCAAGCACACATCGGCTGTCGATTTGCGCACTGCTGTGCAACTTGCGCTCAATCAGGTTGTTGGCGCTTACGCGATAGCCGTCATCGACCGCAAGAACCCCACTCAGATAGTTGCTGCGCGCAAGGGCAGTCCGCTTGTGGTGGGCGTTGGCGATGGTGAGTATTTCCTCGCCTCCGATGCCACACCAATTGTCGAATACACCAATCGTGTCATCTATCTCGAAGATGAGGAGGTTGTGACGCTTGAGCGCGACCGCGAGCCGCAGATTTCCACCATCACCAATGTCAGCAAAACACCTGAAATCAAAGAACTTGAGTTGACGCTGAGCCAGTTGGAGAAGGGCGGCTATCCGCATTTCATGCTGAAGGAGATTTTCGAGCAGCCGCAGACGTTGCACGACTCCATGCGAGGCCGCGTCAATGTGGACCAGAACAACATTGCCATTTCAGGTTTCATCGACAACCGCGAGCGGTTCCTGAACGCCAAGCGAATCATCATCACTGCTTGCGGCACCTCGTGGCACGCTGGCCTGATAGCCATGTACGCCATGGAGGAGTTTGCCCGTGTGCCTGTTGAGGTGGAGTACAGCAGCGAGTTCCGCTATCGCAAGCCCGTCATCGGCAAAGACGATGTGGTGATTGCCATCTCGCAGTCGGGCGAGACAGCCGACACCCTGGCCGCAATTCAACTCGCCAAAAACGCGGGAGCCTTCATTTTCTCAATATGCAACGTGGTTGGAGCCTCCATTCCGCGTCTTTCCAATAGCGGTTGCTACACCCATGTCGGACCCGAGATTGGTGTGGCATCCACCAAGGCGTTCACCGCGCAGGTCACCGCCCTCACCATGCTGGCGCTCTGCATCGGCAGGGCCAAAGGCACGCTCGACGAGCAGCGTTTCCTGCAGATACTCAATGAGTTGGGTAATATTCCCGACAAGATTTCGCAGATTCTGCATCAGAACGACCGCATTGCCGATTTTGCCAAGACCTTCACCTATGCGCAGAACTTCATCTATCTTGGTCGCGGCTATAACTACCCTGTGGCACTCGAAGGCGCTCTCAAACTGAAGGAAATCAGTTACATACATGCCGAGGGCTATCCTGCCGCCGAAATGAAGCACGGCCCGATAGCCTTGATTTCGCAAGAGATGCCAGTTGTGGTTGTGGCTCCCAAGTGCGGCACTTACGAGAAGATTATCAGCAACATACAGGAGATTAAAGCGCGCAAGGGCCGCATTATCTCCATTGTCACCGAGGGCGATTCGCAAGTCACCCAGTTGTCCGATTTCTGCATCACCATTCCATCAACCGAGGAGTGCCTGACGCCCATTCTGTCAGTCATTCCGCTGCAGTTGCTGGCCTATCACATTGCAGTTGTCAAGCAGTGCGATGTCGATCAGCCGCGCAACCTCGCCAAGTCGGTAACCGTGGAGTAGGTTTTGAATCTTGTCAGAAAACTTATATTTGCATCAAAAATCTGATGCGATATGATTGCTGAAATACCATTTATAAAGAACACCGACAGCGGGAATTTCTTCCTTCTGGCTGGTCCGTGCGTTGTTGAGGGCGAGGAGATGCTCTATCAGACAGCCCAAACCATTAAGCAAATTACTGACAAACTGCGAATACCGTTTGTGTTCAAGGCATCGTACCGCAAGGCCAACCGCAGCCGCATCGACAGTTTCACAGGCATTGGCGACCGCCAGGCGCTGGAGTTGCTGGCCCGCGTCCGCACCGATTTGCAGGTGCCCGTTGTCACTGATATTCATTCCGCCGACGAGGCCGCAATGGCTGCTGAATATGTTGATATTCTGCAAATTCCCGCATTCCTTTGCCGCCAGACCGATTTGCTCGAGGCCGCAGCCCGTACAGGCAAGGTGGTGAATATCAAGAAGGGGCAGTTCCTTTCGCCCGAGGCGATGCGTTTCGCCGCGCAGAAGGTTGTCGACAGCGGCAATCCGCGCGTCATGCTCACCGACCGAGGCACAATGTTCGGCTATGGCGATTTGATTATCGATTACCGCGGAATCCCCACCATGCAGGCCTTCGGCTACCCCGTGGTGCTCGACATCACCCACTCGCTGCAGCAGCCCAATCAGGCATCTGGCGTTACTGGCGGCCGTCCCGACCTGATTCAGACCGTGGCCAAAGCAGGCATCGCTGTTGGTGTCGATGGCATTTTCCTCGAGACGCACCCTAATCCGTCAGTGGCCAAGTCCGATGGAGCCAACATGCTTAAACTCGATTACCTTGAAGATTTGCTGACCAAACTTGTGGCCATCCGCCAGACCGTGAACGGTTTTGCGGGGAAGTAGCAGCCTTTGCAAAAAGGGGGGGTAGAGGATACCATTTTATATATATGGCGTTTTTATTCGCCGTTGGCGCGGAAATTCGTTGCCCAGCGCGAGAAAAATGACTTATTTCTATGCCGAATTCACCTGATTTGAGTTTGATGGCAAGTTTTGAAAACGCATAATCATTTGGCTGTCACAAGGTTTATGGAGTGAGCGAAAAAATCTTCAAAAAAAGTGCGGTTAGCGCTTGCGGATAACAAAAAACCATCTACTTTTGCACCCGCTTTCGAAAGGGAGCGGGTTCTTAAAAGCGAATTGGGGAAATCGGGAGACAGAATGGAGGGTGAGAGGACAAACAACCCCCGGTTCGAAAAAAGATGAAAAAAGTTCTTGGAGGTAACGGAAAACGCATTACATTTGCAGTCCGTTTCCGCGAGGAAAAAGATAGCCGCGATGACGGCGAAGTTCTATGACATTATGAGCACAAAAGAGAGGTAAGAAAGAGAAGCACCTAGATTCAATTCAAGAGAAGACGGGGTCGGACAATTTATTTGAAGATTTTAATTACAATGAAGAGTTTGATCCTGGCTCAGGATGAACGCTAGCGGCAGGCTTAACACATGCAAGTCGAGGGGCAGCGTGGGGGTAGCAATACTCCCGACGGCGACCGGCGCACGGGTGAGTAACGCGTATGCAACCTTTCCCAGACAGGGGGATAGCCCAGGGAAACTTGGATTAATACCCCGTAGGCCACGGATGGGCATC